>Ga0256832_1000329_pt1 | contig 29752 bp, 53 predicted proteins | sample 134614metaG_FD_190534 | JGI IMG/M metagenome (GOLD analysis project Ga0256832, IMG submission 190534) | Hydrothermal vent microbial communities from Lau Basin, Pacific Ocean - 134-614 | ecosystem: Environmental > Aquatic > Marine > Hydrothermal vents | place: Pacific Ocean: Lau Basin | collected...
GTGTTGTCCATGTAAATAATATGGGTTTGTACTATAGATTAAGTGATGTTGGTTTAGTTTCTAGGCGTGAAATTTTAGATAGGTATTATGATCCTGTATGGCAGTTATATTTAGTTGGTGCAAGTTGTGATGAGATTAGAGAAATAGATAACTATGTCTTTGAAGTTGTAAAGCAGTTTTTTGAACAGCATGGTAGATTACCCACTATACCTGAGTTTAATAAGTTAGTTGAATAATTTTTATTTTTAAACAATTTTTTCACTTTCATTTTTTGTTGTGTAGTCCAGATATTTTAGCACTTTCACTCACCTGTTGGTAAAGTATATATACTATACAATTCTATATCTTCATTGTGGCATGGGGACAATACTCAACCATGCCATAGGAGTGTGATAGAAATGAAAGGAAATGGAAAAGTAGAGAAGAAGGAAGTAGATTATGGGATTGGTGATGAGAACATAAAGGCAATAGATGAGTTCCTGAGTGAGTTTTTCTATATCAGGGACAAAGTCAGAGAGTATGACAAGAGCATAGACGATGAGCGTATAGTTATGATCTTTTCTATCTGGAGAAAGGATCACAGGAGTCCTGGAACTGATAGTGGTTCAAAAGAAAAAGAGACCAATGGACAGCACAAGCATAATAGACCTGTAAGAAAAGTTGCTACAGAGAACATGATGAAGAAACTGTACGCACTGCTGAAAGCGAAGCAGGAGGCCGGTAAACTGTCCTACGATGATGTCAACAGGTTGTACAACGAAGCGAAAGAAATGCCAAACAATTACGAGCATGTGAAGGAACTTATTGACGAGCTGGAAGCAGAAGGTTACTGATGTAACCTTCTTTTATTTACTTTATGGGGGTGATAAGAATGGATGTAGAGAAGTGGGATGAGGTAAAGGATAAGATAAATAGTATAAAGTTTGAGTTTAAGAACGGTGATGACCTGAAGGTCTATGAAGCACTTGGTTTAAGTGAGAGTGATGTTGACTTACTTGACTCTCTCTCTGAAATATTTAAGAAAGATAACATAGTTGATATTGCTGATGTTGTATGCGAAGACATACATGATACTAAGATGTTAACAGTAATTGCGTTGTCTCTTGCTGGTAGGAGAATTGTTAATGGTCTTAGGTTACACGACGCTATTATCATAGGAACGAGTGATCCCATAGATATGGCTAACATCTATGGAGTTGATCCAAGTGTTATACCTGACATTGTTAACATAGATACAAGCACTAATAGTTCCATTGAAGCGATACTTGAGTATGATAAGTTGTACGAAAAGTATGACCGCAAAACTGTCTTTGCGTCGCTATATATTTACTATGAGTTCATGGCTATTAGAGAAATACTATTTAAGCACCTTGGGGTATTGAATTGAGGTGATAGCAATGGTACAGTGGAGATGGTTGGCAATAGCGAGGAGTAATGGTGTCGTTATAAAGGGTTTAGTTATTCAGCGTGTAAACAATGTATTAGAAGACATAGCAAGTACTCCAGACATGAGTGTCAGTACTTTCAATAGAGCGTTAAAGAAGATGGAAGAATTAGAGCATAGTTCTGAGACCAACATAGCAGTTAAGATTACCAAGATATGGTATGTCGTTAAGGATCAGAGTTCAGTGTATTTAGTACCCACTAAGTTTTATGTTCGTGGTGACTATGTAGTCAGTGAGCCAAGGTTATATAAGAAGGATATGTATCAGTTACAGAGTGAGATAGAGTTTCATAGAAAATTGGTCAAGGTGATACCATGACAGATATAGTGTGTAGTGGATGTAAGTATATAGTAGAGAAGTGTGACTATTGCGGACATCAGTTTAGTTTAGGAGATGAAATAGTATGTCTAAATGGTGACTACCATTTTTGTGACTTTAATTGCCTTGATGATTGGGTAAACAAACATTCTGTTCATACACAGGTTACAGAATATACCGAAATGTGAGGTGATACCATTGACCAGCATAGCCATTGCGTTTGTTTATGGTCTCGTTGTTGGTTTTTCTTTTTGGCTTTTAGCCATTATATTATATCCTATTTATGAGGAGATCAAGATACAGTATCATAGGTACATCCATGACAACAGGAAGTACTATTATTACAAGTTACAGAAGAAGATAAAGAAGTTAGAGAAGAAGTATAGGAAGAAAGGGTTTAGTTTTGAGTTTTTACCTGTCTATGATGGTATAGGTTTTATTATAAAGCATGACAATAAGGGTCAGTATATTATATCCGATGTATTTGATACGATTAAGTTGAGTAAGCATGATATTGAAGATTTAATGAAGTATAATAGAATAAGTAAGTTTGGATATAGTACAAGGAATGAGTATATGTTAGTTTATAAGGATGGTGATAAAGATGGGTGATAAACACATAGATGAGTTGTATAGGTATTTGAGAGTTGAGCGAACCATTGATGACATGTCCAAGTTACTACTTATGAGTGATACTAAGTTCAGTACATTTGACATAGAAGACAGAGAAGTACTAAAAGACCTTGGTACTATTCTGTATCATATTTATTGTTTAATGAATATTCGTAGGTACTATGATAAAGATGACCGGAAAGGTTTAGATGTTATGATTCATCAGTTGAGATTAGAGATTGAGAGTGAGTTAGAAGACATAGTACAGGAGTGTGAAAGTGATGAGTAATTATAGAGTAGTTGACTTAGTATATCAGGGTATCGTTAAGGAAGAAACAGTTACTATTAACATGTATGGTACGGTAGTTGACAAGAAGAAGCCGAATATAGAGCATAGTATCTATGTTATAGTTGATGATCCTGTTAAAGAGGTTGAGTACTATGTTGAAGTTAGAATAGATGAGTTTGGTGTTATTAGAGTTGCTTTCATAAAAGACCTGACCCATGATATTTATCTCAACAGTGATGATCCTGTTTTCCTGGACTTAGTTAAGTTTATAGATTCTATAAGTGACCGTTTACTTATTTATACTGTTCTTACTAGTAGAGACACAGATTAGTATTTACTTTCACTTGTAAGTTCACGATAAATGTAGTTGTATAGTGTTTTTCTGTTATAGCAGTACCAACATGGTAATTCTATTTTTTCTCCATTTTCTGATGTGTATTCACACCATTCTACTATTGCACCATTAGCCCACCAAGGTGCAGATGATAAGTATCTGTCTGTTAAACGCCATTTTCGTCCTTTAACAGTTAGTTCAGTTACTATTGATGATAGTACCATTTATCTCACCCTGTTTTATTATGTTAATTTTGGTATTTAAGTTTTATAAAGTATTTTTTCTGCTTGTTTCTATTAGGTTTCATACTGTGATATATTATATAATCTATTACATCTAATATATTATATGTCTGGCTACTTACAAAAGACCGTAGAATATAATAGAAAAATCATGCGAATATAATATATTATGTATTATATTCTATTACATTTTCTATTATATCCCTATTAGGTTAACAGTAAAGTATTTTTACTTTATATTTCATATATGGTTTCAGGTGATTAAAATGATAGACATAGAAGATAAAGTTAAAGAGTTGGTGCTTAATAGTACAGATAGTGAGGACAAGTTTTTACACATGAACTATGGAACACTTCATATACTACATCTTAGTGATGGTACTAAGTACTATGTAGTTAAGTCAGAGGTACAGTATGACAGTGAGATCCGGGACTATAAGGTTAAAGTAAGTGACTATGTAGTTACAGAAAATAGAGATTTTTCAGTTGCTACATTTCTTAATATGATGAAGGATATAATTGAGAATTACAGTAAAGATATTGGTATTCCGGTTGAACAGTAAAGGTGTTCAATATGGGCAAGAAAAGTGATAGTGAACTTAAAGAAGGTAAGCCCACAACCATTTATGTTCCTAAGGGTGTTCAAGATGAGTTAGAAGAAATAAAAAAGAAGTACAAAGTAAAGAACGACAGAGATGCACTGATTATCTGGAAAGCACTACAAATCACAGGTCAGGACGATTTAGTTTTAGATAAACAAAAGAAGAAAGATGAGGAGAGTGATAAAGTGAGTAAGAAGAAGTCCAAGGATGATGATGATCCGATTACAGGTGTCATAAAAACTAAGATGGCAGAGGTTGTTGATCATGCCTTAGAACCGGCAGTACACACAGTTAAGAAAACTGCTGAGAAGTTAACCAAAGAAGATGATGACGATGATGAGCGTAGAAGACCACCAAGCCCACCTATGTTACCTATGAATCCGAGTATCATTCAAAAGCAGATAGAGGAGAAGATAGAAGAAGCGAAGCGTAAGTTACGGGAAGAAGAAGAACAGAAGGAGATTAAGAAAACATTACAGGAGTTAAAGCAGGAGTTAGATTGGTATGTTAATCAGGGTTACCTTAGTCGTTTACAAGAGATGAAACAGATTGAGGAGTTACTCAATGAATTAGGTTATACAAAAGAAGACAAGAGTATGTTAATAGAAGTTTTACAGCAGAATGTTCCTGACATTATTGAGTTAATTGATGGTATAAGTAAGCGTGTATTAGACAATAGTATAGATGAGCGTTACTATATGAAAGTTGAGCGTATGTTAAAGATGTTAGAAGGTAGAGCAGAGAAGTTGGAGCGTTTATATGCTGAGAAGAAGATAGACCAGAAGACCTATATGATGTTAATTACTGAGATTGAGAGAGCGATTATGGAGTTAACCCGTCAGGCGTTACTGTTAGAAGGTACATTAGCAAATGCCATGAAGTCCGGAAGTGGTAGTACTGAGAGTTCAGATGAAGATGAAGATTTAGAAGATATAGATAATTTATTTAAGTGAGGTGATATAGATGAGTAGTGTTAGTGATCTATATATGAAATGTCCTGAACCAGGGTATGCGAAGCAGAAAGGTTGTATGTACTTTGAAAGTGATGGATATTGTGTAGAGCCCCATGCAGTTTTATGTCCATTAAAGTTTAAGAAGTGAGGTGATGTGGTATGGATTACAGGAATGTAGAATTAAGAGTACCGAGCAGTATAAAGGAGCGTATAAAGAAGTTGATCAAGAAAGACAAGACCGGCAACATAAAGAACATAGTTATGCCGAAGTACAGTTTATACTTAAAGTGGATGATCTACAATCAGGTTATAGACCATGATACAGCCATTGATCTGTTGGATACATTTGTCAGTAGTATGCGTATGTTAAAGATGAACGAGAAGACCGAGGAGAAAGGGTTTGGTTTCATAATTACTTTGGTTTTCAATTACATTCAGAAGATAGAAGATGATTTACTTATCAAGTATGTCAATGAAGATGATTTTGATAGTTTATACAATGGTATCATAGATGCCATAGAGAGCAATTGGGACAGGAAGACCTACGGTAAGACAGCGAGGTACTGGTTTATGACCTTCTTACCGATCATTGCCGGGTTCATAGAACCTGCTTATCTGATCTATGCAATATGGATATTCAAGCCACACATTTATTACAGTGTTGACAAAGTAAAGTTATTCAGTATGTTTAACAAGTTGAACGATAAGATCAAGGAAGAATATGGTATTTTAGATGAGTGGGTTATCTTACCAAGAGATTTCATTAAGCCAGAAAAGTTGAAGTGACCTATACTTTATAAATTTTATTTATTACTTTTTCTTTTTTAATTTCCATGAAACAGAAAGGTAGTCCACGAGATAGTTTCTATGTCATAAGCCATCACATAACTGTTGTTTCAACTTTACTGTGTAAGATTAGTTTATTTGAGGAAAAGCATTTACAAGAGTTGTCTTCTGAAAGTATTGAGTTGTTAGATTACCTATTAAACTCTCTAAAGCAGTATATTACTATTTATGAGGACTTAATTTACAAGTTACTGTTAGGTTTTGTTCGTTTAGATAGTGATGAAGTTTCAGAATTAGAAGCGATCTATGATGATTTGTATCATATTTTCACAAGGATAAATACCGGAACTGTTATTTTACCTAATACTGAGAGTAAAGTTCTATTAGAAATATACAATAAGAGTTTAAAGGTTCTCCATCCTGGTATTGAGAGTATATTATCTTTTGTTGAGTGAGTAAAGTAAAAATTTTAAATATACTTGTTTTCATTCTTTAAACACGGTGATGTAGTATGGTGAAATATGAATATGGCATAGTAGTTGAGTTATTATTACCTGGTAATGAGGATATAGTTGATGTAGAGGAAGAACTTTTTGATTTAGATATATGTGAGCCGTCTAAGGTTTATTATACAGGTAGCCGTGGCAATTATGAAGGTTATGAGATTGTTCTCATTTGTAGTAGAATATTTAATGTCGTCGGTAATATTTCTTTTGATACTATTGAAAGGTATATAACTGATTACTACAATTCATTACTTAGTGACCCGAGAGTAGTTGGTTGGGATTTACTTTATATTCGTGAGTTAAGGTGGTGATAATTGTGATAACTCCTGAAGATTTTTCTTTTGTTTACAATATTGTTTCTGGTATAGAGATTTTATGTAATGACTATAATAGTTTACTTGACTTAAAGGAGTTTTATAGGAACAAGTTAGAGCCGGTTTGTCCTGAATGTTATGGTTTATATGAGTTACTTATTGAGCGTATTCATTCTTTAAAATACACTCTTATTAGTATAGTTACAGAAGTTATTGTTTATGGTAGGATAAGTAGAGATGACTTAGAGTATTTCAATGCTACATTTAGGGACATAGTTAGTATATATAGTAGTTTGCGTAGTTATAGACCACCTTTACCTGAGGAAGGTGTTGAGATTATTGGTAAGATATATGAAAGTCACATAGAGCGTTATCGCAGGTTAGTTAATGATGTTAATCAGTTAGCGAGTATGTTGTAGCATACGATTAATATAGTAGTTAAGTATATAGTATATAGTGAGGTGATGTACTATGGTGGATGAGCAAGACATTAGTACAGACGAGTTTGTTGCTGAAGAAGAATTAGAAGAAGCAGTTGATGATGGTTCTGAGTTATCAGAAGAAGTTGATGACATAGTAGATAAGGCGGAAGAAGTTTTAGATGACATAGATGAAGGACATATAGAGGAAGCGGTTAAAGACAGTTTGGACTTATTAAAAGAGTTTGACGATCTACATTCTAAGTTAGATTCTCTCAAGAGTGACAACCGTATATATAGTTATATTCTGATGGCGTTGATCGTTATAAACATAGTTATTACTGTTCTCCTGAGGTGATGGTTTAGTATGGCATGGCAAAAGGAGTACCGCCATTGTCCATACTGCAATACAGTTACTTTACAGTTGCGTTTATGTGACGGTTCATACAAGTGTACTATTTGTAAGGGTATCATAGATGAGGATGGTACACCTATAACTCCGTATCATGTTGTTGCCAATCGGATGGGTTGGCTATGATTGATGGTCGTAAAGTATGTGAGGAACTTCTGAGAAATGTTTTTGATTTTAAAGGTAATTTTTTGACTTTATACTCTAATTTAGATCAGTATAGTAGGAATGAGTTGCCTGAGGTTTTAGATTTATTATTCAATGATGTTTTAGAAGTTTTAGCGAGTATAGACAAGTTAAATGAGTTTATAGTTACAGAACATTTCTGTTATGGTACAATTGATAATTATACATTAGAGCGTTTCAGAGAGTACTATGATAAGTATGTTGAACTTTTAGATGTTCTTGATAGTGGTACAAAAACAGGTAAGATAAAGTATTCTGGTTTAGTTCATATTTTAACTAAAGATGAGGAAGAAATTATTTTTATTTATCACAGTACTTTATTGTTCTTTTATAGTTCATTGAAGCCCATTTATGAAATTATTGGTGAGTTATATGGCGAGGGTTAAGTCGTCTATACCACCGGGTTTATGGCAGAAGTTTCTCATGCGTGTTGCTGTTATAGTTTACAATAATGAGCCGATTTACTATAAGGATTTAGTTAAAGAGGTTGAGTATAATCGTTATATTAGAGAAGATTATGGTTTAGTTGGTACAATTAAGCGTACTGAGGTTTACAAAGCGATTCATGATTTAGTTACCTGGGGTGTTATTGATATTGATGATAATGGTATGGTTCGTACTACGAGTTTATTAGATGAGTTTATTAAGCGTGGTGGTACATTCTAAATAGCAAATTATATTTACAGTATGAATCATACAGTTGTTATGGTGATGTAGCATGGTAAACAGGAGAATATGTTTAGGTCAGTTACAGATGTTGGCTGAGAAGTTGGGTAAGTTTGGTGATAAGTGTGCCAAAGAACACAACTGTAGTCCTGAGGTTTTACAGGGTTGTCCTATTGCGTTGGTTTTAGAACAGATTGGTATTCTGTTAGAAGCGTATAGTACCTGTAATGATTTAGTAGTTCAAGAGAACCGGATAAAAGAAGTGTCCAAACAGTTCAAGTATGATGATCAAGAGCAGTATAGTGAAAGTAGTGGTGAGCAGGAGTTTTTAGACCGTGAATTAAGTGATGAGGAGTTAATGGAGTATATTATGAATGATCCTAATATGCAGTACTACGCTCAGAGTGAAGGCATATTTGAACAACCAAGAAACCCTAAGAAAGAGATAGAGAAAAGCAAGAGAGGTAGTGGTAATAGTAACAAAGCAAGTGATTATTTAGATTTCTAAGTTATTCATAAATTATATATACTTTATTTTTCTTTACTGTATATTGGTGATGTTTCATGAGTGGTGATATAAAGATAGAGTTCTATTTAAGTGAGTTAGACATAGCGGACATTAACTATGTTGATGGTTATATCAATGCTAAGATAACTGATGAGCGTGTATTAAACACTATTAATAGTTTAGTCAGTAGAATAATGTTTGACTATAAGAAGTACCTTGAGGAAAAAGAAATAAAGAAAAAATTATGTTAGAGAATCAGTAGTTTATTCTGTTTCTGTCAGTAAGAAGTATGCTTTTTCTACTAAGTACCATGCGAGTGCGTTTTTGAATTATCCATACGCCATTTCTACATCACCTCTTTTCATATTTCATAGACCTTAATATTAAATATTTTTTGTACATAGTCCCAGTCAACTGGCTCAACTTCTAATATTTCTGCTTCTAATACAGTTGGAGAAATTTCATCAATTCTTGTTACTACTGCATGATAGTTATCTTCAACCCATTGTAGTGCTTCTTCCATGTTCTTCATTGATCCCTCTACCCTTATCCAATATCTATACTCAGGTACTTCTTCTTCACCATACCATACTTCTTCTGGATATTCCCACACTATTCTCTGGTTTATTACCATTATATTCACCAAGTAGTAATAAGTTAAGTTCAGTATTTTAATTTTATACATTATACTTTCAGTAAGTTTTTTATCGTGTGTATTTATATCTATTATTATGGTACTTAGTGACCGTAGTTGGATTCAGTTACAAGAGCAGATTTATCATGAACTTATAAGTCGTGGCTACATTGATAGCCATTATAAGTTATATGGTCATAGTTTCAATTCTTATTTTATTGACTTTTCTTATGAACTTGAAGATTCTCTAACAATAGTATATGAAGATTATAATGGTGAGTTAAATAGTTATGATATAGAGATTTATAAATTATAAGTCAAGTTAGAAGGTCAACGTAAGATGATATATGGTATTATTATTAAGTTCACTGACTTTTATATATTATATGAACTTGAGTACAGTGGTCATAGGTGTAAAAAACTTATTTCTACTGCCCGGAAGTATCTCCGTGAGTTTAAGCGGTGTAATATAAGTATTCGTCAATTAGTTGTTAGATTATTACATTTACTTGGTCACTATCCTTATTTTAAGTCCAGTTTTAGTGTTCGTGATTATTTAGTTGACCGTATATTAAGTTCCATGCACTATGATTCAATAGTAGAGCCATGTACTAAATAATACAATTACTTTTAAACAGTGTTTTAATAAAAAGTTTAAAACTAAACATAAACTATATATACTTTAAAAGTAAATATCATATTTAAAGGTGAGTATAAATGGCAGTACAGAGTATATCAGTAGAAAGAAACGATATAGTCATGGTAGATGATATACTCTATAATACCCTCAGTAGTTTAATTACTATTGAAAAAGTTGGTACTAATAGAGTTAGAGTAGAGTTACCATTTAGTTTACCTTCTAGTAAGTCAATTAGTATAGATATTTATAGAGACAGTTCAAAGTTATTCATAAGTGATCATGGTTTAATTTATGATGAGTTATCAAGTAATGGTATAACTATAAGTGAGTATGATATAAACAGAATACAGCAGTACATTTATAGTATTAGAGGAGCATTCTATGAGAATAATGAATTAACAGTAGAGAGCAATGAGTTACGGTTAGGTAAGGACATATTATTAGTAGTTGACATAATCAAGAGTATAGTGTTTATGCTATTGTTCAGGTATCATATAAATTAAATGTAAAGTATGTACCAATTATATTTAAAGTAACTTAATTTTTTGTTATTTAGTGCCAGATATTTTTTAACTTGGTTTAAAGATTGTGTTTAAATAGTTAAAGTATTATAATAAGTAATAGTCCTGCAAAGCAGGACGAAAAAAGTAGTAAAGAGAGGTGAGGAAGAAATGACGAAAGTAGATGTGTTTGCGTCTCCAATGGTGATGGCGAGGAATCCCTGGGCAAGAGTTGGTCATGCCAAGAAGGGTGGCTTCTATCTGAGGAGACCTGTGCCTTGGGACGGTAGAGTTGGTGGATACAGTGCTTTAAGGCCCAACCAGAAGGCATGGATAGAGGGTCAGTTCATTCCAAGAGCAAGGGAAGCCGGTAGGAATGGCAGGATATACCAGGAGTGCCTTGCTGAGGGTTACACACCTGGTACAATGGGTATGAACCTGTGCAGGATCAAGAAACTCGGTCAGGAGTTAAAGTATGCTCCTGAGCCAGTGCCTCCAGCCGAAGAGTTAAAGCCAATCATTCAGCAGAGAACTGCAAGTCGCACACCTTATAGGCCGATAGCCACACCCAGAAGGAGATCACTGAGAAGGTTCTAAACAACCTTCTCATTTAATTTACTTTAACGGAGGTGATTAAGAAATGGCAGTGGGATATGGTAATAGGAACATCCACAGGATAGATTGGAAGATAGTTGCTGTTGATGTGGTCGGTGCAATAGTCGGTGGTCTGATCGGTTACATGCTGAGTTGGATCGGTCTTATCGGTGGTATCGTGCTGTTAATAGCGATGCCATACATGAACCTGAAGGGTACAATGAAGGAGTTTGCTATGGTACTGACAATATCCCTGATAGCCGGTGGTATTGCTTCCATCATAGCCGGTGGGGCTCAGGCACTTGACAGTCAGACACTTGCTCAGAGCGATAACATGTTCGCCCAGATAAGTGCGATACCAATGAAGATCAACGAAAAGGTGTTCAGTGCCTTAAAGATACAGAAGTTACAGTTAACACCTGAGATGATACCTGAGAGCGTTGCCCAGAGTATAGTCAGTCAGTATGCCATAACAGGTCAGAGTACAGCGACTGGTTCTACATGGGGTTACTAAAACAGTAACCCTACTTTAAATTTCATTAATAAGAGGTACAGCGAGGTGATGGAAAATGAGGGTGAATGAAGCAACACACACAAACATAGCGTTTGAGAAGTTAATGGAAGTTGCTACTAAGTACCTTCCTGGTGGCAAGGTAGTCAGGCCCATGCCCGTTGAGGTTGAGTTAGAACTCAGTGAGTTCACCAAAGAGGACGATAAGGTTGAGAAGTATGTACTTGATGGTACACATAAGTTTGTTGCCTACGATGGTAAGAGTTACTATGTTCAGATGGAATCAGTACTTGCCATCTTCGGTTTTGAGATGATGAGACCACTGTATTACATTGATAGTAACGGTGACACTCATGAGATACACACTACAAAGTACGATCATATAGTGTTACAGGTTTACGATGGTGAGAAGTGGGTTGACGCAGTTACAGTTTACAGAGGTCGTGGTGAGCAGTTAAATGCAGTTGTTAACGGTGATGTCAATGATGTCAGCATAGTTGATGAGTTCGGTCAGAACATAGTGTTAGTAGCGTTACAGCCAAATACCCAGTTCAGGATAGTGGTCATGTTTGAGGAAGATTCCGACATACTGAACTGGATAGATAACAGTGACTTCATCAACGATGGTGGTAAGATTTCAGTTGTGTATCATGGTTTAGCGGTAACCTACGACTACAATGATTACCTTCCGAAGCAGGTTAAGGAAGTGACCGAACAGACGGTTGGTGGAGTGATAGGAGAGTTATTCATGTATTGAGGAGGTGATGAAAGATGGGATATGAGTTAAATCAGGTTGTGACTTACCCAAGAACTGTTATACTTGACCAGAGTTACGAGGAGTTCAAGAAACTTAGCAATATACCAATGAGAGCGGTTATAAGAGAGAGTTACAGTGATGTTTTGAAAATTGACCTCAGGAACGATGATTGGAGTGACCTGCATGTTACACTAACAAAAGACGATCTGAGGAAGTATCTACATGCACTTTCGTTGTTTGACCTTCCAGCCATAAACTACTCAATAAACAATGATACAAGTACTGTATCTGTGTGGCTTGGCGGACTAATGATATACCTTGCTGATCTGACCAAGTTAACAAATCTTCCATCAGACGAAAAGATATACGATACAGGTGATATAACAACCGATCTCGTTGCGAACTCAGTCGCAGTACTGAAGAAAGAGGTAATCAAAAACTGGGAGCGTTTCAAGGTCTTGGTCAAGTCCAAAGACCTCGGTGGTAAGGTAATGATTGAAACTCCTGGTGCAACCGACCATATATCAGAGATACTTGACGATCTCAACCAGTTACTTCTGTACTTCTCAAATCCAGGTAACTTAACAGAGCCATATACATCAAAGATACTAGTTACAGGTCACTACGAAGTTGTAGATCAGGGACAGCCATCAGAAAGGAACGTGTTTGTGTTTGAGAAAGCATATTACCTTCCTGGACATGAAGTTGTCTATGTTGGCACAACAGATGAAGGCGGTACAAACATAGTTGCCATACAGAACATCAAACCTGACCCAACGGGCAATATTGTCGTTGACATGCTGAAAATATGTGATAGTAACGAGATGGAACTCAGTATATCCTACGACAAGGACTATGTTGACGCAATGGATGGTGCGGTTCTTCCACGCTTCTACGATGGTACAACTCTCTACTCTAACGATCTACTGACCTACAACCAGGTAGCCATTATGTTTGGTTACATAACAGCCGATGCCTACAAACTTCAGTAAATCTTTTTTCTTTTTGTTTGTGTTTAATTTATAAGTTTTTTATAGTTGTTCTAATATAAAGTATAGTTGGTGATAATGTATGGTTAGAAACTACACAATTCCTGGAACAGAGCAATTAAGTAGTGAGGTTAGCGGTTTGAAAGTTGAACAGCAACCCCAGAATCCTGTTTTTACGAGTATCAGCATAACTAATTACACTCAGTTATACAATTTCATACGTGGTGTAAAGTACTATGAATATACTGATCCTGATAAGTATGTTGCTTTAATGAACCAGATACTCAGTTATGTTAAACAGAACCAGCCCACTTTACTTGATAAGTTCTATGATGATGAATTGCTGTTACCTATTGTTCCTCAGTATTTATGGAACTATAACATGTGGAGTTTAGGTTTTGATGAGGAGAATGACCTTTTATATGGTAAGTACATAAAGAAGGATAAGCCACTTAATAGTGCTTTAGTTACTTTCAATGTAGAGTTATTAGAGAAGAATAGCATGACATTAGAACAGCATAAGCAGTTTATCAAGGCAGTATTACAGCAGTTACATAATGACCTTAATAAAGAGGATTTTATTCGTGGTAGTCATATTATGATAATCAATGATAGTTCTATGTTGCCAGGTATCTATGTTACTACTAATCCTATTATCATTTGGGTTTTAGCCCTTGATCCTTATGTTGATAAGTTGTATCTGAATAAAGTTCTTTTACCAGCAGAAGTTAGTTATACTTTACCCACAGGTAAAGACATACTGCTTAGTGACATGAAGTCCAAGAGTACTACAGGAGTTACTTTAAGTGACATCAAGAAGTTTTATTCATTAGATTATCTTAGTGAACATATAGATACAAGTGGTATCAGAATAGCCGTTGTTGATACTGGTATTGATCCTAATCATCCCTGGTTTGAAGGTAGGTTACTTGGCGTTCATAGTGTTTTTGGTGATAACGGTACTGATGGTAATGGTCATGGTACACACGTCGCTGGTATTATTAGTCGGTTAAGTGATGCTAAGATATATGCTGTTAAGGTTCTTAGTGACAATGGTGCAGGTAGTATATTTACATTTGATAGTGGTTTAGGTTATATCTATAACAATAATAGTAGTTTAAAGATTGACATAGTCAATATGAGTTTAGGTACATTGAATCATAATTGTGATGGTAGTAAGAACAAGTGTCCGTTATGTCAGATGGTCAGTAAGTTATACAATAATCTTAGTATAGTTAGTTGTGTAGCGAGTGGCAACTATGTACCAGGTAATCCATTAGGTGTTGGCGACGCTCTTAATATTCCATTATGTCCTGGTAAAGTTGATACAGCATTTAGTGTTGGTTCAGTTAATTATGATTTAGAGCATAGTTGGTTCAGTAGGTATGACAGTACACCTCATCAAACTCCCAAGTATAGTGTATTTGGTGAGAGTATATTAAGTGCCTGTTCAGAGAAGCACATACCTGAGATTATATGTACAAGTTTAAATGGTGTTCCTGTTGCTAAGTTAAGTGGTACAAGTATGTCAACTCCTGTTTTTAGTGCTATTCTTAGTTACTATTTTGCTGATTTAACAAATCTGACATCTGTTTTCAAGGCGATAAAAGATGATTTTCTTTACTATACAGCGGAAACAGGAAAAGTACTTTATCCATTTAGTTTAATTAAGGAGTACAGTCCTAAGCATAGAGTTACCATTACAGTTCAGGATGTTAATGGTCAGTTGTTAAGTGGTATTGAAGTTGGTATAGACAATTTCCCTGCTGTAAAGACACTTAATGGTGTTGCTGAGTTTACTGATATTCCTGAGGGTAAGTACAGTTTAATTGTTGCTGGTGATAATATAAAGACCTACACTGATACTATTGTAGTTGATCGTGACTTAGACCTTACAGTTACAGTAGAGTATCTTAGTGGTAATAAGAGTAACTTAAAGGTTACAGTACTTGATGAAGTCAATGATACTCCTATTGTTGGTGCTACTGTTGTTATAGATGATAAAACCCTGACTACGAATAGTAATGGTAACTGTTATGTTAGTGACCTTGATCCTAGTACATACAATATCTTAGTTAGTGTTCCAGGATATAAGAGTAAGAATTTAAGTGTTGAACTTAGTGCAGGTTCTAATAGTATTGTTGTTAAGTTGACTCCACAGGGTGCTGGTAAACCTGTTCTTCCAATGTTTGTACTTGGTATAGGTTCTATTGGTGTGCTTGGTGGTTTACTTGCAGTCAAAGGTGTTCAGGTAAAGATGAGCGAGAAGGAATACACTGAAGCCCAGAAGACAGCGAGAGAGGTTGGTAAAGCAACAGCAGAAGTTGAGAAAGAGATGGTTAAGACCGGCGGTGAAGTTGTTAAGCGTCTTCCTGAGTTTATGTGATTTTTATTTTTGTTTAATTTAAAAAGTTTTTATAGTTGTTATATTATAAAGTAAATTGGTGATTAGACATGATAGTGTGTAAGATATGTGGCAAAAGGGTTAAGAATGTTGCTGGTTTGATTAGTCATTTACGGACACATGATATTACTTATGAGGAGTACAAGAAGATTATAGAAGTTAAGAAAGAGAAATGTAAGATATGTGGAAATGAGTTTGAGAACATATCGGTTCATGTTCGTGAGCATGGTTTTAGCAACTATGATGATTATGTACGGTTCTGTACTAAGCACAAGCAAGAGATCACTATGTTAAACAGGTATAGGAACAAGCCGTATGGTAAGTTATTATTAAAGAAGTTTAAGATTGCTTATGGTATAAAGGTGTGATGTTAGATGAGTGCCGGTGGCACTATACAGGTACAGAGTTTAGGTGATTTACTTAACATTTTATTCAGTCCTAAGGGTAAGTATAATATAGTTAACATAGTAAATGAGTTACAGAAGTTAGAGTTTACTATATTCGGTGGTACAGTTGAGGGTAAACAAGTTCCTGGTTTAGTTGATAGAGTTTCTAACATAGAGAGTGAAATTGATACCATAAAGAAAGTTACACCTGATGTTATAGATGTAAGTAGTATTATTCAGGATACTATTGAAAGTATGACTACATCAGTTACTACAAGTTCTGTTCCTATAACTATTGGTGGCTATGCTTTAACAAGTCCCAATGGCTTAAAGTTTAGTGAATTTCTTAGTAATATAATTAAAGGTTCTAAGAACTTAAACGACAGTTTTCTCCGGTTATCTCAGGACTTTAAGGACTTTACCAATGGCGTTCTTACTAAATTTACTGGTTTTGTTAGAGGTTTTACTACATTGTTATGGAGTAATATCAATAGTGCTGTTAAATATGTAACTGATAGTAGGCGTTATAATTTAAGCGACGAATTAAAGGTTAAGTTAACTGACTGGAACATCGGTATATTCGTTGAAGGTGGTTTAACTTTATATCAGTTAACTGAGAACTTAATGTACTTTTTCAGGAATTTACCATATACTTTTGAGCGTCATATTAATCGTGCAGTAAGAGATCTCAACACAAGGTTAACAAGTTTAGAGACCTTAGTTAAGCACATTTCAGGTCAGTTGAGTTTAGATTATCAGCAGTTTACAGCATGGTTAAAGAGTAATGCCTACGTTTTATATCAAGAAATACAAGACAATATAGAGAATCTAATAGAAGATAAAATGGGTAATATTCCGAGTATTGTTGATTATTTCTCAAAAATAAAGTCGTTTTTAGTTAGCCACAATGTATGCACTGATGATATAACCTGCTTTGTTAGTGACTTATTAAAGTATGGCGAATCTTATCTTAGTGATTTTGTTAACAGATTAGTTAGTGGTCTTAAAGACAGTATCAATATTATTAGTGCCAAGATTGGTAGTATAGGTGATATTAACTTTGATATTCACAGTATATTCAGGGGTATTAATATTGATATTCAGCGTATAAAAAGTGATGTCAGTAGTATAAAGAGTGACCTTAGTTTAGCGTTCCGTTATATTCGTTATTTACCAGGTATTGTTGCGTCTAACTTCCGTAAAGTTGGTAATACTTATGTCTTTGATAATGATTATACCAGGAGTATTAACTACAATGGTTATCGTTATACGATTAACAGTACTATATTAGGATTATTTACTGTTCCCGGTGATCTCAATGTTTATAAAGCCACTCATCCAACTGAGTATATGAGTATCTTCCTTTACAATATCAATAAAGCAATGAGTGATGTTATGAACTTTGCTATGGCTAAGATGTATTCTGCACTAAAACAGTCCCTTTCTCTACTTAAAGACATTGTTCGTACCATAGCCGATTTACTTGGCAATATACTATTCAATTTCAATGAAACTGAGTTTATACAGCGGTTTTTCAGCGAAACAGGTCTAAGTGAATTAAATCTTTAATTTTTTAGATTTTCATAAAACCTGTATCGGATGAAATGTTTTGAAGTAGTATTTTATTTTTATTTTTAAGGTAGTAAATATAAATTTTTAGTCAATTGTTGTTTTTACTATACTTTATAATCTTTAAATAACTAAAAAACAATCTGATGAGTGGTGATGAGTAATGTTGAGATGGTATGACTATAAGCGTTTACTTAGTGTCTTAGAGCAGATTAAACCTAAGATTTCCAATACTTCTGTTTATATGGAAACATTAACTTCTAAGATCAATGAGTTGATAAATACCATATTTAGTACCAAGCACTCTACTGACTGGCTTACTCTAAACTCTCCGTATGATATTGATGTTACTGGTTTTGATTATATTCGTATATTTGGTAGAAATGTCGTCAGTGGTACTGTTATTACCATTTATGAGAGCAATGTTCCATCAAATGACAATAGTTGGTATCCATTATTAGTACAGGATGTTACAGTTAACGATGATGGTACTTTTGATACCGGTTTAATCAAGTTGACAACCAACTACATTACTGTTGATGTTAAGAGCATTAAGGTCGGTGTAGAACCCTCAGCAGACATTTACTATTTCTGTAAATAGTTTACAATATAAACTTTATATATCTTATTATTAATTTATACCTGGTGATAGTGCTATGATCTGGTTAAAAAGATTAATAGACAAACTTGGTGAAATAACTGCCATTAGTGGTTCTTTAGAAGGTTTATTTGATTCTGTTATTGCTACTGTTAATGAATCCCTCTCATCTTTATTGACTACTATTTATCCAAATGGTAGTATTAGTTTGGATGGTACAAATGGTAACGCTTACTATGATGTTTATATTGGTGTCAATTCTAAGTTCCATTTAAACGGTTATGTTTTAAGTGCAGGTACTAACCCTGTAATTCAAGTTATTGAGAGTCCTGTACCTCATGATGACCCAGATTTTGATCTATTTCCGGCTGGTTTTGGTGTTGCCCATGACTTAGCCATTGATACTAACGCTCCACATCCTGTTGGTACTGTTGGTGTTATTGATAGTGGTGTAGTTGAAAGTCCTATGGAATATATTGTTATAAAAGTTTCTGACGCAAGTATTGAGTTCTTTTATAATAGCAAGTGATTTTACTTTTGTTTTATATTATTAGTGTAAAAGCCATAGTTATTATCATTAACATTATTGCTATAAATATTAGTTGGTCTCTCATTAGTATCACCATGTAATGTTAATTAGTTGTATGTATATATGTTTTGTTTGTATTTACTTTATAATATTTTTATATTAGTTAGTTTATTAGTAGTAGTGGTGATGTAGCATGGTAGGATGGTATCTGTTACATAGAATAAAAAATATAGTAGATTACCTTAAAAAAGAAAAAGATAATATTGTGGATGTTGTTAGTAGTATAATAGGTCAACTAAATCTTATTACAGCAAAACTAAACTATATAGGCACATTTGGTACAATTACTCTTTCTGTTGGTACTACAACCGATTATTATGATATAGATATAACGAGCAACAGGGTTATTAATATACGAGGTAGGAATGTACCGAGTACAACAGTTGTTCATATTTTAGAAAGTGCTGTACCTCATAACGATCCTGATTTTAGTGATGTATCAAAAGAAATAGCAACTTTTGATGGTTCTACATTAACCGGTGGTAACTTTGTTCTTGGAAGTAAAATAATAGGTAGTAAGTATGTGGTTGTTTATGGAGAAGATACAAATGATGGTTCGTTTGATATAGAGGTATATACTAAGTAGGGGTGATGAAAATGGTGTGGTTTTATATGTTGAAAAGTATAAAAGATGGACTAAGTGCTTTAAAGTCGGCGATAAGTGGTATTGTTGATGATCTAAATAATATACTTACAGGTATCAGCGATAGCTATACTAAGTTGACTAATTACGTAGATAGTGGTTGGAGTACGGTTACTATTGGCACTGATCCTTCATTTGAAGACACTGGTATAGAGGTCGGTTCTGATTCCTTGTTCAGATTAATAGCAAGAAACATACCCTCAGGAACTGCTTTAATATTATTTGAAAGTCCTGTACCACCAGGCGATCCGAACTTCCCTACTTTAAGAATGGATGTTATAAATGAGTCAAACCTTTCTGGTAACTATGATACAGGTACAATACCAATTTCAACTAAGTATGTTGTTATTTCATTATCAAATACAAATGGTGGCACGATGGATATTCGTACATTAATAAAACACTAATCTTTTTACTTTATAATTTTTATATACTTTATGGTTTATTATAGTTATTTGGTGATAGTAGTATGCGTGGTTTCGGTTACTTAATAAAGGTTGCTCAATATTTACATGAACTTTTAAGCAAGGCCACTAACATAGAGAGCAAGTTAGATGAAGGTTTAACAGTTAATATAGAAGGTAGTGACATACAGTTGGGTGCAGTAGAGTTAAAGGATGGTAATAGTGATAACAGAGCGGTTATAGATGGTTCTGGTAGAGTTAGTATAGCGGTTAAAGATGCTAATGGTTTAGATTACGATTTAGCGAAAGATAGTACTCTTAATAATATTCACAGTACTATAAGTAGTTTAGATTCTAAGATAATTCATGTTGACACTGATAATGTTAATGTTACTACTTTACCTGATGTTGTAATTGGTAGTGATAACGTAGGTTTGGCGAAAGAGATTACACTTAGTACTATAAGAGACCGTATAACCAAGTGTGATACTAACAATGTTAAGATTGTAGATGAAGTTGCTTATGATGATGTAAATGACCTAAAGAAAGTTAGTTTAGAGCATGATAGTATTGGCTTAGCGAAAGATAGTAGTGTCTTAAACCTTCTTAGTAAAGTTAGTACATTAGTTAATGATTTAGTTCCCTATTATATTCTTAACAATACAGAGTTTGTTGAGTATGTTGTACCTTTTTATCTCACTCCTTTAGCAAGTCATGAATATGTTTATTTCCACATCAAGCCGGATTCTGCGATTACATCTAAGTATCTACTTAATTATATTACTGTTTATACTAATCAGAATACTATTTTACAAGTCATAGAATCTGACGATATAAGTGGTTCACTTGTATTCAATAGTTTAAGTGCCTATGATCTCAATCGTATTCGTAATAATGGTGACTACTCAACAGAGATTACACTTGAGTATGCTGTTGGTACTGGTTTAACTTATACTAATCCACAAACCATATATACTGTTACCCTTCGTAGCGGTTTTAATAGTAAGCATGAAATTGATATGCCTTTTGAACTTAATCCCACTAAGCATTATGTTATTCAGTTATATAATGCAAGTGCTAATGATATTCGTAAGTTAAGTGTTGACATTCTATTTAGTAGATTACCATGAGAGGTGATGTAGTATGAAGATACTATATAGATGTGTACTTGGTGATAGCGATAAAGACGATTTCATTAGTAATTACAGTAGTAAAGCATTGAGAGTTAGTGAGGTTATTATTAATGAGAACACAGCGATAAGCAACATTAGTTATAGCGACTTTAAGAGTAAGATTGATGGTAACAGCATTACATGGGACATGGTTGTCTATACTATTGACCGTGATATAGATAGTACTGAGTTATATACACTGTACCTTGAGGTAGGTGGTTGAAATGGTAACATTACAGAGTAGGTTAGAGTGGTATCGTAAAAAGAGTAATTATTTAGGTGACAAGATAGACATAGAAGTTGTCAACTACAAGAAGTTTGACAACACTACGAATACTTATTTAGATTCAAGTACTGTTATAGCCACCATAACAGTATATTTGTCCACTCGTGGCAATAGAGCGATAGAAAAGAGTGAGAAGTGGATCATACCTGATAGTACTATTGATAATTACTTAACCAATCCGGCATACTACATATCTTATACTGTTAGTGGTTCTATTAGGAATGTTATAATCTTTGGTAGAAGATGGAGTAGGTTTATGAGGTGATCTAAATGGTAAGTTTAGATGATATTATAAGCGACCTTGAAGCGAATGGCAATACAGTAACGAACATAGAAACTGATGGTATTGTTTATACTATAAGGTACCTTGATAGTACTAATACTGAGCAGTTTGTTAAATATAAGATTGACATCTTAGATGATGGTTCAGAGAGTTTAACACAGATTTAATTTATAATATTTTTATACCTGTTCTTTTATTAGTATCTATGGTGAATACTATGGTATCATTAAGAGATTTCATAATTGGTGTTAGGAAGGTATTACCTGATGAAGTAGAAAGAGCGTTGAGTATTCTTAGTGAAGAAGCAGAGGCATATAGGTGGGACGGTTTTGATGGCTACTTAATGTTATCAATGAGTATATTAAGTGATATAGAAGAATCCCTTAATTTAAATGATATTAGGTTATTACTAAACAACATCAGTGATTTAATAGCGAGTTTATACATATTAACACAGAGGTTAAGAGTTTATGAGAGTGATATTAAGTACTCTTATATTATGTTTTATAGATGGCAGGTAATTTATTATTATGTCTATAATGTTAGGCCTATTGGTTTTAATCCCGATGATCCAAGTAGTGACGCAGAGATGGGTAGTTTTATCTATGAAGTATGCGAAGCGGACAAGAAGTATTTATCAAACTTCCTGCCCAAGTAACTGTCGTATATTTAATTTATAATCTTTTTATAGTTGTTTATTTATTGTTATATTCATGGATGATATATCTGAGTATAAAGATAGGTTAGAAACTGTTATTTCCAACACAGTTAGTAATAGTACCAAGTTGGTTCACTATTTAGATCGGTTTTTTAGTGATTTTTATGTTATTATTAACTACTTAATTGACTATAAGGGTTATAGTTTTAGTGACTTAAAGAAAAAGTACTATTTTATTAGTAACATAGATAGTTATAGTACTTTATATAGTATAGTAAGCACTATGTTAAATTACTTAGTTGGTCTATGTTCTTATTTAAGTCGTGACAGTTTAAAGTTCTATAAAAATCAGTATAACCGTCTTAGTACTTTACTTAGTGCTTTGTTTACTGACTTTAATGAGTTTAAGGAATTTCTTATTAGTACTTTAAGTAAAGAAGAATTAGATTTACTTGGTTCTGTTATTAATGATATGGACAGTTTACTTAGTTTAATAGAGGATATAAACAAGGACTTTATTGATGATATTAATGAGTTGGATAGTACTATATCTATGATTTCTAAGTATTTCAGTGGTCGTTGATATTATACTATATTAAGTTTAAATATTATTGTTTTTATTATTAGTTGTAGGTGATATTAGTATGTCGGTTCGTGAAGCGAAGCAGGAGTTGGTTAAGGTCATAAGTGACATAGTTGAGCGTACAGTTCTTTTGGAACATGATTGGGACAAGTTCATGTATGAACTTGATTTAGTTGTTGACCTGTTTTGCGATTCACTAAAAATAGATGTCTATGAGTTATATGAGCGTTTTCCATTAATTCAATCGTTTTACAGTGTATCACTTAGTTTAAGCGATTTTAGTGAGTTTATTAAGTTACTTATGAACCTGTCTCTATTTCCGGGTACATCTAACTACACTAAATTATATGAGTTCTATAACAATGAATTTTATCCTCGTGCTTATTTTATTGTATCTGACTTTGATGATTTATCCACTTATATAAAGAATAATAGTGACATTGAGCCATATAGTACTGCTGTTTTGTATCTTGATAGTATGGAACGTCATATAACCAATTTTGCTACTCATCTAAGTGATATTAACAGTTTAATTAGTTCTTTACAAACTGTTGTTAACAGTTTCATTAGTTCTTTAGGTGGTGGTACTAAGTACAGTGGTACAACATATAGAAAGAGTGGTTATCGTGGTGGTCGCAGTGGTTATAAGAAGTATGGTGGTTCTAAGAAGTATAGTAGTTACAGGCGTAGAAGGTGATGTTCTATGGTCAGGTATATAGTTACCTGTCCGAAGTGTGGTAAAACAGTTTCTGATCCTTTGTATGATAGTGATATATTCTTTTGTCCTGTATGTCGTTATATGGAGTTTGTTGAGGATGTTCCAAGTAGGTTTAAGAAAGAGTATCATAAAGGCATAGAGTTAGGTGGTACTTATGGTAAAGACGATAGTTATCACCCGTGATATGATACCAAGTTACAGTAGTGCTAAGAGGATATGGTATAGTAGTAATATGAGTGATCGTCAGTTAATTAATAACTTAAAGAAAGCGATTGCTGTTATTACTGCATATCGTCATCATTTACTTCCTGATGATTATTACTATGGTGTTCTTGATGTTGGTGCAAGTGGTAGTGTTCTAAAAGACCCATATCTCATAAGTGATATTGAGTATTATTTAGATGAGTTACTAAAAGAGTTCCATCGTAGGGGTTTAGATGAGAAGTATGAATTTGAAGTTAACTTTTATTCCTGAGTTTATTTTATAAAGTTTTTATATTTGTTTAATGTTATTATTACTATGTACAGTACTGTTACCATTACTAAAGAATATAAGCAGAGTATCTATGAACCTTTAAGTAGTATTATAGATAAGTTAGTTTATATTGAATATTATTTGGACCGTTTTTATTCTGATTATTATGTTATAGTTAATTTTCTTGGTGATCTTGGTTTAGGTGATTATAGCAAGTTACAACAAAACTACAAAACCTTTAGTATTATTGAGAGTCACAGTAACTATACTGATACTATAAGTTCCTTTTTAGTTTCTGTACTTAGGTTTAGTTCTTATCCTTATCCTTCTGTTTTTAGTTCCTTTTTAAAAACTCATGAGTATTTAGTTAACCTTCTTAGTGAACTTCAAGGTGCTTTAAGTGATTTAAAGAGTTTAGTTCATGTTATTAATAATAATGATTTTGATGTAAAGTTCATCAGTTCTTTACTTGATGATATGTTGTATTTGTTTGATCATATACTTAATGCTAAGCGAGAGTTATATAGTTCCATTAAGATTCTCAGTGATTTATCACAGACACCTAAATAATGGTGATACAATGCGTTCAATTCTCTTATGTATAGTTTAGTACCCTTTTGTCTTTGTCGTTGCTCTATGGTATGCTATTTGTCCATTTGAGAGCGATGTGTTTATAGTGTAAAGTTTATATTTGTGTTTAGTATTATTTAGTTATGGTGATGTCTGATGTCGTCTGCTGAAGACCTATGGCGTTTGGCTGAGAACATTTATAACGGTCATGGTGGTACTAAGGTTAGTTTGGTTGAGTATTTTAACTACATAATAAATACTTATCATGATCCTAAGGTTAGGGAGTTATTACTTGAATACATATCATTTATGTACTTAAAAGATGAGGACTATATTGACATTTATTGTGATGAGGAGTGGTTTCCTGAGAATGCCGATTATTTGTGTAGTGAATGGATGAGACCCTAATATACTGTGTGGTGATCTACTATGAAAGCGGTTATAACTGCACCCGGTTGGGTTTGGGATAGCAAGTTTATTTTTTCTGGTTCACTTTGTTTTGGCTATAAAAAAGATGTTTCGTTTTGTTCTATAATTGACCCTGTTCATGTAGTACAGGTTGTTTTTAAGGAGTTTAGTATTGTACCTGATTATCCTGATGAAACTGAGTTCAGTATAGACGCTACAACAGTTTATAGTGCCTGGAAGTTATTTAAGAAGGAACATCGTACACGTAAAAAAGACCTTTATACAGTTCATATAGAAGGTATAACTAATGAGGGTGGTATAGTTTATTTCAGTGATAGTCATGGTAATGTCGGTTCTGCCTATACATTAAGTCCGGATGAATCTAATGCTGAGTGTTCTAAACCTGTTCTGTTAGATGTAGATGAGAGTTGTGTTATTGATAGTTCTTATTTATATGAATTAATAAAGCCCTACTGCAATTCACATCAGTTAACCTTAGTTAGTTATGATGGTATTGGTGTAGCGGTTGTTGTTTATTTAGATGAGAAAGAGAATGAAATTGTTGAGTTATATCCAAGTCCTCTTAATTATGATAAGTTTCTGTTCTATACGGTTAGTTATATTTTTAATCCTCACAATTATTGTAAACTATTTAAGTCGGTTAACATACCCATTACTATTTATTACAAAAGTAGTTCCACTTATAATTATCCCATTGTTATCTCTACTGATTACTTTGATATTGCCGAAACCCCTCGCAATACTATTCGTGAGTTTTGTGATATGTGTTCTACACTTGAAGATTTAGTTACCTACTTTATTGAGCAAGGTGGTGGCACAGCACCTAAGATTAGACCCACAGGTGGTTATTATAAGGTTGTTGTTGATGTTGACTACAGTAAAATACCATTATACTACGATTTAGTTGGGTTCAAATGTGATGAAGCGTTAAATTATCCTGATTCTAAGTTAGTTGATACTATTGCCATGTTACTTGCTGTTAAGTATGTCTTTAAGTTAGGTATGAGGTTTCCTTATGATGACTATTACTTTGTTGTCAATGGGAAATTAGAGTTAAGAGATAAGTTTTTGTTTTATGAGTTGATGAGTTGTTTAGACGAGTTATTGAAAGAGTTTGTTCGTAGGGGTTTAGACCAGAAGTATGATTTTTATATAAAGTTCACACACAAGCGTCTTAAAATATAAGTTTTTTATAGTTTGTTTTTATTATTAGTTAATGGTGATTAAGTATGCGTATGGTGGTGTATGGTTCAGGTTATTTCTGGGACATGCTTAAAGGTATTTGTAGTAAGGATCACTATGTTGGTTATAACACTGTTGAGGAAGACAATAAGATTTATGCCGGTTCTATTAATACCTATATTGACACTATGTTTTTGTTTAAGGTTTATAAGGTTGATCCAAGGACTAAGTTTAGGATTCATCCTGAACCTATATCACAGTTTGGTGTTGATTATAAATTGGTTAATGAGGCATGGAAGAATCTTAATGTTGTTCGTTTAAATAAGAAGAATGAGTATATTCTTTACATTGAAGGTGATCTTGAAGGTGGTATAGTTCGTTTTTATAGTGATGTTGCTGGTAAAGAAGTTCCTTATACTGAGGATGATGTAGATATTTTAAAAGCGAATTATCGTCCTATACAATTGAGTGAAATGGTTGAGAGTGTAGTTGATGGTTCATATCTTTACAGTATCATAAAGAACATTAAGTTTACCAAGTATGATATTTTGGTACTTGGTTCAGTTAATCATAAAGGTTTTGTTTATGTGTTTAACATTAAAGGTGAAGGTACTTTACTCTATAAGGACACTTTTGATTATGATGGTTCTGACTTTGTTATGTACTCTAATGAGCATTTCACAGGTCAGTGTATAAAGCGTATGTTACATTACTTTGACCGTGTTGTTGTTAAGTTCCGTAGGTTTGATATGTATCCATTTGATTATCCTGTAATATACGAGTTACCGTATGCTGATATTTACCTTGCTCCAAGTGGTCTGAAGTGGATATTCCCTGATTATATGAGTTTAGATGAGTTATTTGAAAAATACTAATAGGTGTCACTCATGTTACGAGGAAAGTACTTACATGGTTTCCGTAGTATTAGCCAATTAGTTTCACATATAGAAAAGTTTTCACATGAAAATTTTATACGGTTAGGTGATCCAAGCAATTATAGGTGGACAGTTGCCAAAGTTCGTATTCACTTATTGAAGTGCTATTTAGAGAAAGGTACTATACATACTATTGATGATTGGCTTGTTGAGTGCTATGTTCCTGGTTGGTTTGATATTCATTTTTACTTAGACGCCCTTGCTTTAATGTATTATTTAGTAGATATTATTATCTATCCTGATGGTGAAGTAGAGTTAAATCCTGAGAGATTAGATACTATAAAGAAGTCCATTAAGAGTTATGAGTTAAGAGTTAGTGCTTATAGAGAGAGTTTACGGAGACAGGAAGAACGCATAGAGAAAGAGCGTAAATGGGTTTTTGAGCGTTATGTTCCAGATGAGGTTAAACCATATTACCATGAACAGGAGCATATAATCAATGATTATAAGAAAAGTGGTAGGTGGTTAAGAATTAATAGCCGTAATTTTAGTAAACGAATAAAACCCGGTGTTATTGTTCAGTTCACTTTTGGTAAAGGTTTATATACATTTGAATATGTTGGTGAGTTTCTTAATCTTGATGATAGTGGTTATTTTGCTTATGTTAGAGTATTTCCTACTTTATATGTAGCGAAAGTTCCTTGGTGGGCAATTAGATATGTTTTAGTTTCTAAGTGATTTAATTTATAAATTTTTTATATTAGATGGTTTATTAGTAGTATTGGTGATAGTATATGGTTAGTGCGTATGAAGTGTTTGAGAGTATGGTTGTTGATATAGTTAGTCACATAAATGAAGGTATAAAGACGGATTGTAAATACATAGCAGAAGTTCTTAGTGATCTCAAGTGGGTTCTTTATCACTTCTACAATTCTACTGAGAGCAATGTTGAGGTTGAGAAGTTATTTAGTATCTTAAAGCGTATTTTAAGTGGTTATGATATAAGTTTCTATTATTATCCATCTGGAGTTAATTATTTCCTGTTCTTTAACTTCTTTGATAAGTGTTGTTTCAGCACTACTATCAGCACATTTGAGTTAATTCCAATAAGATGTCAGGAATATTGGTTAAGAAAGAAAGCATTAGCAAAAGGAGAGGAATACGAATTAAAGAAAAAGTATTCAAGTTATAGTAGTAGAGCGAGGACATGGGAAGAAGAACAGCGTTATAGACACTTATTAGAGGAAGAAGGTGAATATTGATTTTATTTTTTCGTTTGATCTACATTTAGTATCTGATACGATACCACATCTCCATTATTTATTATTCTAATTACAGCGTTGTTCACAGTTTCTATGTCTTCATGTTCTATTTCAATTAAGTAGTCCCATTTTTTATTTAGTGTTGCTATTGTTTTTATGTATGGTTCATTTTCTATTATGTTTAACATTTTAAAGAATGTTTTAGCGGGAGTAAACAGTTTTATCAGCACATAGACATGGTTACTTTTTACTTTCATAGTAGTAATAAATAAAGTTTATAAAATATAAGTTTTATATAGTATGGATGGTGATGAGTGTATGATAAAGTACAATTTTAGTATTGGTAGAACCATTATAAGGGTCAGTGGTAAGGTTTTCAGTTTATTAGATGAGTTTATTAGTGACATTCGTGACAAAGGTTTAGAGCGTTATATAGAAAAAAACAAGTTGGATGAGATAGAGATTATTTATCCTGAAATAGAGAGTAGATTATATCTTTATATGATCTGTAAGCATACCAAACCAAGTAAGAAAAGTTTAGTTCGGTTATTAAATGACTTAGTTAAGTTGAACAATTTACTTTATTCTGTTTATGTTAGTATGTATGCTTATGATATGTACAGTAAAGAAACTAAGATTATAGAGCGTATAATGAGTGCGATTGATTATATTAGTGATATGATACAAACTCTAATTAGTACTAAGTGATCCATGATGTATAGTTATTTATAGGATAAAGTTATATACTAAATTTGTATATATGTATATTCTGAGGTGATAACTATGATAAGGTTGAACTTTATTAAATTTGAGGAAATAGTAAAAACTCATGCCGATTTAAAGGTTTTAATTGGTATTGCGTTTACAAGGAGCGATGAAGCCATATCTCCGACCAACCTGTCAAGAAATATAGGTGTATCATATAAGCGAGTTTATGATATTTTAAATAAGTTTGTTGATAAAGGTATTTTAACTAAAAGTAACGGTAAGTATTACATCAATACTTCTAATGATATGGTTTATGATTTATTGGCTTCTGCTATGCAGTTCTTCATAGTAGTTAGTAATTTGTGATTAAATTTAACAGCATATAGTATAATCTTTTTATAGTTTCTTTTTCATTTAAAGTAATGGTGATAAGCAATGTTAAAAGGCAGTTTAATACCGTATCTTGAGTTAGAGGATCAGGCACTTCTGAATAGTATTTTAGAAGGTACAGTAGATTGGGAAACTGTTTTACAGTATGTTAGTTCAGAGAACTTCAGGTACAGACCGTATAGGAATACTGAATGTATGCAGTTGATTAATGATAAAGACGACATCCGTGACTTTATGTGTCCTTTTGATACCCATTATCCGTACTACAAGCAGAGCGTTCCAACAGTAAGTACAGCAGTTTCATATTATACTAAGAAATGTAAGGCAAAGATGATATTAGAGCAGAGTGTACCG
>Ga0256832_1000330_pt1 | contig 29695 bp, 27 predicted proteins | sample 134614metaG_FD_190534 | JGI IMG/M metagenome (GOLD analysis project Ga0256832, IMG submission 190534) | Hydrothermal vent microbial communities from Lau Basin, Pacific Ocean - 134-614 | ecosystem: Environmental > Aquatic > Marine > Hydrothermal vents | place: Pacific Ocean: Lau Basin | collected...
ATTTTGATATCCTGCAAAAGTGATATGCGATATACCGGTTCCGCTTTTTTCAAATACTACATTTTCATTTCCATAATTGCCTGCTTTGATATAAACCGTATCTCCCGGCGCAACGGGACTTGCTGCCGATGCGGCATAAGTAATTGTACGCCATGCTTGAGCCTCACTTGTACCTGAATTATTGTCATTTCCTGTAGTCGAAACATAAAATGTTCTTCCGAGGCGAGTAGTTCCTTTCATCATACCTGTCCCAAAACTAGTCGCCCATACTTCATTGTGGTCATAAGGATTGAAAAATACTCGCATGGGTTGAGTAAAAGGATAATTCAATTGAATAAAACCTGGATTTGGTTGAGAAATATCCGATGAATACCACAATCCTTGTGTTTCAGTAGTGATATATGCAATATCGGGAAAATCGGGATGAATGGTCAAAGAATTAACCCTGTAAAGATTATTAAGTCTGGTCCAATTCACACCACGGTCAGTTGTTTTGAAAACTCCTCCCACTTCATTCGGACTGTGTCCCCAATGGCTAAATACGCAGGCATACCAAGTGTTTTGAGCAGGGTCATGTGGATCTATTATCATGTCTTTTGTCCAACGATACATATCAGGATGAGAACGGTCGTACCAGCTTACGCCATTATCAGTACTGTAAAATACTCCTGAACTTTCCGTGAAATCTCCTGATGAATTTATTCTGCCTGAATAACTGCAAACCAAAGTGTTGTCAGATAATACTCTAATATTGAAAGGATGCCCTTCGGTACGAGGAGGATTTGAAAGTTTGCTCCAGTTTGCTCCCGAATCGGAAGAATAAAATATACCACCATTAGTGCTATGGACAACACTTGCATACATTTTGTCAGGATCATTTGGTGACAAAGCGATCCATACGACCGGATGCCCGAAGTCATGTAGTATCGACCAAGTGAAACCATTATCATCCGATTGCAAAATTGCTCCGGTTCCTCCATCAATTCTTGAGTCTTCCAAATAAGTACTTTGATATAAATCATGAACAGAAGAAACTGCGGCAAATAGTTTTCCGTTATCAGATCTTCTAACTACTTGATAAGTGCTATTATAATCATTGCCCGAATAGTTTTTATTCCAACTTTTACCTCCATCCGCACTTTTGATACCGGTTAGATCGGTATAACTTGCAAATATATTATCTTTATCAATCCAGGTCATCCACCAGGAACTTGTTACTTCCAATCCGTTGGAGTGATAATCCAATCCTTTTGGCGTCTGGCTTCCGGCAGGATTGCTTTCACTTGGGGGTACATATATTTGCTGCCAACTATTTCCGCCATTTCTCGAAGTGTGGGCAAATCCCCAATCGGATACAACTATAATATCCGGGTTGTTTGGACAAACATTCATACCTAAAGTAGATTCTGCCCAACTCCAATCCAAATCTCCATTGTCTCCCAACCAACCGGTAGCGATATTTTGATTGTTATTTGTTAGAAAAGTATTTGTCCATGAATTTCCTCCATCGGATGATTTATAGACGATTTGATCTCCTCCGTTTTCATCTGAGCCTCCCATATAAACTATGTCAATATTATTAGCTGCCATAGCAACAAAATATGGAAAATCACCGGAATTTATACCATTGTTTGCACGTGTCCAGCCGTTGCTATCAGGATAATTGAATCTAAAAACATCTGCTTCATCCGACCAATAATCGACAGGATTAAGTCCGGGCCACAAATCACCGGAAAGCCTTGCAACACAAAACAAACGTACATTTCCATTTTGTTTAGCACCTGTCAGGGTTAATATCCCGAAATTCGCCGGCATTTCATCATTATAATTTTCAAGATTAAAACTATTACCATTGTCATGTGAAGTTAATAAACCGTCTATGCACCCGATGTAAATATCATTTCCGTCCCAGAATACACCTCCGACATACAGATCATTTGCTGTATAAATTTGCGTAAAAGATGCTCCGCCATCATCGGAATAATACAATTCCGAATAGCTACTCAAAATCACTCTTTTGGTACTGTTGGGGTCGGCAAATAAATAATATGTTTCCGCAGAAGTAGGATCTCCTGACAATACAGACCAGGTTTTTCCTCCATCCGTGCTTTTTACCGGTGCTCTTTCATTGGGCCAGGGATAATTGGCTATCGAATACAGGGTATCGGGTGAACTTGTAAAATTTATTTTACTCTCTATATTAGCTTTAATCTCTCGAAAATCCAACAAATCCCAACTTTCTCCTGCATTTTTTGAATTGTAAATTCCGCTCATATCACAAGCAATATATAATTCTTTGTTGTCAAAAGGACTTATTGAAGGAGAAAACATTGCTCCTCCACCACCTAAACCGGAATGCGCCCATTCAGCCGGTTGTCCATCATCAATCATCACGATATTGGATATATTGGATGTAGTGGTATCACCGTCATTATCTATTGCTTTAGCAGTTATGGCATAATTTCCTCCACTTGGTTTTAGCCAATTGTATCCAAAAGGCTCTGATACATCTTCTCCAAGAAAAGTATTTCCTGCATAAAACATCACTTTTACTACAAATCCGTCCGGATCAGAAGCATTTGCTGACATGGAAATATCTTCTCCTATCAAGTAGGTTGAACCTGTAACCGGCGTTAAAAGCGTGACAACCGGAGCATTATTGACTTTAACAAAATCACTATGCTTAAATGTAAAATTATCATTAGAATAAGAATATTCAAGAAAGCTTATTGCACTAAAAATAATGGTAAGAAAAACACGTAAAGAATATATTTGAAGTTTCATATTTGAAGAAAGTCGATTAATAAATTAACAAAACAATCATTTGATAGATGAAATATCTGCATTATATGCTGCAATGGAGATAATCTAAAACATCACTTTTTTTGATTTAAAAGTACCCTATTTGAATAATTTATTGTATTTCCATATTGAAATAAACTAAACCTTTTCCCACTCATACCCGATAATATTCCTATTTTCAAGGCTGAATTCAATGCCGATGAGGTAAATATTTTTATAGTCTTGATATTTTTCCCAATATCTTTTCTCTTTGATTTGTTTCAGTGCTTCGCCGGTAGCTTTTTCAGACAGTTTAAATTCGAAAGTAAACACCCTACTTTCGAGCTTGACCGATAAATCCATCGATTTTATGGAAAGATAAAATATCCCGCTGTATAGCGGGATAAATGTGAATAACCGTGGGTGAAACCCGCGGTATCCGAACAAGTAAAATACAACTCCAGAGGAGTTGAATGTTGAATCTTAACTTTGATATGGATAAAATATGTACTTATGCGGATGCTTGTTATTGAAGTGTTTTTATCATAAATTTAAATGGGAATCCGTATATTTCAAATCCGTGTTTTTTGTAAAATTCTTGTGCATCTTTAGTATGCAAATAGTGATTTTTTACATTGACCAAATCTTTGTGTTGGTATATTGTGTTAATTAATTCACTTCCGAATTTATGCCCTTGAAATTTTTCATCTATAAATACATCCATCAGATATGAAAAAACGACTTTATCGGTTACTATTCTTGCAAATCCCATTTGTTTTCCATCGATATACATGCCAAAACACAAGGAGTTATTTATACTTTCTTTTATCTCATCTATGGTTCTGGAATGTGCCCAATAAGTCCTGCTAAGCACATCGAAAATATAATCGATATCCAATTTCTTTTTATCTGTTGAGATTAGTGCCATCTTATCTTTTATTTTAAAACAAGAAATAAATTATCGCAGTACTGAATAATATTTGAATCAAAAATATAATACTTGCTATTTGCAATGCCATCTTACCGCTTGATAATATGCTTTTGATAGTTATCCTTAGACCTATTCCAGCCATTGCTATAATAAGGGAGTAATGGCTGATTTTTTTGATCATTTCTATGCTTTCTTTTGGTAATAAATTTAGTGTAGGTATTAAGGAAAACAATATAAATCCAATAATAAAAACTGGCATTTTAGGAAGTTTAAATTTTTGTTTACCTCCCTTAATTTTTTCCTTAAAACTAAACAATAGCACAAGTACCAAAGGGAAAAGCATCAATATTCTGGTCATTTTTACTATTGTGGCTATGTGCCCCGCTTCAGGGCTTATCGAAAAACCGGCTGCAACCACTTGCCCCACTGCTTGAAGTGTATTGCCAATTGCGATGCCTGATTTCAAGTCCCCAAATCCTAAAACTATATTTGTAATGAAAGGTAAAAGGAATATTCCAATAGTCCCAAGGAAATTTACAATTGCAACCGAAAGACCTACATCCTCTTTTTCTGCACCGATTATTTTTTCAGTGGCTGCAATAGCTGAACTGCCGCAAACTCCATTGCCAATGCCCAATAACAATGCAAGCTTTGGATTAAAATTAAAGATTTTCGAAAGTATAACAGCTGAAAATATGGTTAAGCCCATTGCAATTATCACAAATAATACTGTTTTAATACCCAATTCTTGTAAAATGGTGAAATTTAGATTTACTCCCATCAATGCAATTGCAAATGACAAAATATGTTTTTCACTAAATGATATACCGGGATTAAACTTCTCTCCAAACTTTACTGTATTGCCAATTGCTATGCCTATCACTATTGCTATTGCCACAGCTCCCAGAGGAATAAATGATGATAAGTATAATGCTATTATCCCTATCATCAAACACAAAATCACACCATATCCGATCTTCACAAAATTCATAAAAAAAACAGGATTTTATTCAATTACTATACTCTCGATAGTATCTCCCATTCTTATCGAATTTACCACATCCTGATCTGCTTCGCTTTTTACTTTGCCAAATACGGTATGGTTTCCGTCCAACCAAGGCGTTTCAACATGGGTAATAAAAAATTGACTTCCATTTGTTCCGGGACCGGCATTTGCCATTGATAATACTCCCGGAGAGTCATGTCTCAATTCAGGGTGAAACTCATCTTCAAAGTTGTAACCGGGACCTCCCATGCCATTGCCATTGGGGCATCCTCCTTGAATCATGAAGTCATCAATCACCCTGTGGAATGTCAATCCGTCATAATATCCGGCTTTTGCCAATCCGATAAAGTTGGCTACAGTCTTAGGGGTTTTAGTGGCAAATAATTCTAGGTTGATATCACCTTTATTGGTTTTTATAACAACGGAAATATCATTATCAAACTTTGCTGAATTTATTGCATCCAGCATTTCTTGCTTGTTTATTTTATCTATTGCAGACATTTTATTAGTTTTTTATTAAAAAAATGCAAAATTAAACTTTAGATTAATTTAACCCGCATTATTCACGGATTTTCGTAGTGAGAGTTCAAAATACCATTAGTAAAGGGAAGCGCAAGAATTTTTTTCCCGAGTAAAAGGACACCCATTTTTGAGGCATAAAATTTTTTAGCATTTCCTTTAATTGCAGGTAGTTTGAGCTCGTAATAGAAATACTTCTTAATATTCAGGTTAAATAGATTATTTTTTGTTTTTATTGTTCATTAAGAAAATTTAAAAGTATTTTTATAAGTATTTGTATTATTTGCCAAAACATCGTTATATTTGACACAGAGAGATTGTTTTTTTTGTTCAAACTCAAAAATAATTTAAAGTATGAAAAGATTAATTGTTTTAATAAGTGTCATTTTGATAAGTATTATCTCTTGTGAAAAAGATAAACCGGAGAAAGAAAAAACGACCTGTTTTACTGAGATTGATACTGTTAAAGCTAATTCTAGTATTATTAACAAATGGAGTTTTGTTGGTTATATTGACACGACTGAAAATTGTAAACCGGATAGTTTTCCGGAGATTAATATTGAATTTATAGATTCTACGGTATTCAGAGGGTTTGATGGTTGTAATGGCTACAATGGTAAATATGAAATATTAAGTGATAATAAACTACATACAATAGGTGTTATCGGAACAACGATATTTTGTGCAGAAATTTATTCCTGGGAGATAAAATTCCTTGATGGATTAAGATATTCAAAAAGTTACAAAATTCAAGGCAAAAGATTATGGATTGATAATGAAAATGGATATAGATTAGTTTTTAAGCAAATTTGATATTGGGGCGTGTTCCTAAATATTTGGTTGTCTATTTTTGAGTTTTTTCAACCTTAATGGCCTCATTTTGTTTACCTCCCCGTTTATAATAAATTTAATAAATCAGAACAAGGAATTTTTTATGCTTATAACAAGAATAAATAAATTTAAATGAAAATAAAAAAATTGCAGAAAACAATTGATAAATGGATCAAGGAATATGGAGTAAGATATTTTGATGAAAAAACCAATATGATTTTATTAATGGAAGAAACAGGAGAATTAGCAAGACTTATTGCGAGGAAATACGGTGAACAAAGTTTCAAGATACCAGTCGCAGATGATGTTTTAAAAGAAAGAATATCTGATGAGATATCCGATATTTTATTTGTATTGACATGCCTCTCCAATCAAATGGATATCGATATGGAAGATGCGATAATCAAAAACTTAGGCAAAAAAACAAAAAGAGACCATTCAAGGCATAAATCCAATAAAAAACTGAATAAATAATTATTTCATTTGAATATTTATTTTATATTTGTGCAGGCACTATTATTAAGATCGTATACCAATATTAATCATTCAAATTTGAAAATTATGTCTAAAGAAAAGAAAAAGCTCTCAAAACATTTTTATGAAAAAGAACTAATTAAGTTACAAATTGAATTGGTGAAACTTCAACAATGGGTGAAAAAGGAGGGGCTTCGTGTGGTGGTTTTATTTGAGGGTAGAGATGCAGCAGGGAAGGGTGGAACAATCAAGAGGATAACACAAACCCTAAATCCCAGGATAGCGAGAGTCGTCGCTCTTGGCACTCCAACTGAAAGAGAGAAAACTCAATGGTATTTTCAGAGATACGTAGCTCATTTACCGGCAGCAGGTGAAATCGTACTATTTGACAGGTCATGGTATAATCGTGCCGGGGTAGAGAGAGTGATGGGTTTTTGTACCGACGATGAATATTGGGATTTTCTCAGAGCATGTCCGAAATTTGAAAATATGCTTATACATTCAGGTATTAAACTGATCAAATATTGGTTTTCCGTCAGTGAAGAAGAACAAGAAAGAAGATTTCAATCAAGACTTAAAGATCCTACAAAAAAATGGAAATTGAGCCCTATGGATGTTGAATCAAGAGAGCGTTGGGTAGAATATTCCAAGGCAAAAGATGAAATGTTTACATATACGGACACAAAACTTTCACCGTGGTGGGTTGTGAATGCAGATGAAAAGAAAAGAGCTCGACTCAATTGCATTTCTCATCTATTGAGTCAGATTCATTATGAAGAGATAGACTATGGAGTAAAGGAGCTTCCGCCTCGAAAACACAATAAAGGTTATGTTAGAACACCTCTGGAAATTCAAAGTTTTGTTCCGGAAATATATTGATAAGAAATTACAAGTTTCAAATTTAGCGTGATTTCTTACAGGCATATATAGAATAAAATAATGAAATGTAGTCGAAATATGCAGAAAAAAGACTTAAAACAGGAGTAAGCATTAATCAATTTAAAACATTATTATTATGATTGTATGGTCAGGTAAAGGGATTTTATCTTTTGGGGTTTTACTTGCTAGTATTGTATTGTTGAGGCTAACTATGCCTATAGAACTTTCAGATTATGCCAATGCTTTTGGATTTTTCATAAGTGCTATTTTTAGCTTATATTTCGGTTTAAAATGGAATAGCCAGGAGGACGGTCGAGTCTTCGTGGACGAGAAAACAGGAGAGAGAGTTAAAGTTAAAAATAGCCATACATTGTTCTGGATAAAAATGGAATATATTGGCTTAATATTTTTGATTATAGGTATTGCAATACTTTTCAAAGCTTCAATTTGGAGCGGGCTGATTTCTTTATTTATCGTAGGTGTTCTTGTTTATTATATTTTGTCAAGTGGTGGTAAAAAACTAAAAAAGGAAGAAGAGCATGTGAAGCAAATTGAAGAGATATTTAAAAATGCAATTAAAAAAAGTGAATCAGAAGATAGTCAGGATGATACAGAAACTGATGTAAATAAAGACGATAAAAAGGAAGAAGAAGATTTAAGTAGGTATATGCCCAAAACATATAAAAAAGAATAGTATTGTGTAGGTATTTACGGATGTGTGAGGGGGCAGTTGTGTCGAGAGATAGAAATTATTAAACAGCGATGTGAAAAAGTGAAATACGCCCTTTCGGGTTAACTTGGCATAGTTATTGTGGCATTAAAATTATTATTAATATTTAAATAGTTAATTATGATGCCTTTTGGTTTTTTAGTCGCGATTTTCTTATTATTTGGAAACAAAATGTTTGATGGAGTAAAGAGTTAAACCACCTTATTCTTCCTCATGCCTCTTTTTATTGTCAATATCATATGCTTCAATAATCCTTTTGACTAATCTGTGTCTGACGACATCATCTTTGCTCATTCTTACAATTTCGATCCCATTGACATTTCCAAGCAAATCCAATGCTTTGCCAAGTCCTGAATATTGATGTCTGGGCAAATCAATTTGAGTAAGGTCTCCGGTCACAATACACTTAGCATTTGGGCCCAATCTGGTGAGAAACATTTTCAGTTGTACAGAGCTTGCGTTCTGTGCTTCATCCAGTATCACAAATGCATTGTCCAATGTTCTCCCTCTCATAAATGCCAGAGGCGCAACTTCTATCACTCTATTTGCAATAAATTGTTTCAGCCTTTCAGGATTGATTAAGTCGTCAAGAGCATCGTATAACGGACGTAAGTAAGGATCGACTTTATCTTTCATATCTCCGGGTAAAAAGCCCAGGCTTTCTCCTGCTTCAACAGCCGGTCTTGTCAGAATAATTTTTTTCACCAATCTATTTCTAAGCGCCTTTACCGCCATTGCAACAGCCACATAAGTCTTGCCTGTTCCGGCAGGGCCGATTGCAAATACAATATCATTATCAGTACTGGCTTCAACTAATCGTTTTTGATTTTTTGTTCTGGCTTTTATGACTCTTCCGTCTCTACCATGTACAATGGTTTTACTGTTTTTTCCGAGTTTTCCTTGTATTGGATTGCCTCCCCCTACGAGTTCTTGTACCGCTTGAACAGTAAGATCTCCATGACGGCTGATTATTCTCATCATCATTTCGATTTTGGATTTAGCACTTTGAGCATCCTTTTTAAGTCCGTTAAGTTTTACTTGACTACCGCGTGTTGTGATAATTAAATCAGGATATGCATTTTTCAAAGCATTGAGTTTAGTATCATTTATACCAAATAAGTCCAAAGGCTCAATACCGTCCAAGTTCAGGATAATTTCACTAGTTTTTTCCACAAAAATCTTTTGTTAAGCAAATATATTAAAACTCAAAATTATAAACTTATTTTGATTTTTGCATAAATAGCTGCTAAATTCAACTATTATTGAGATATTCAATAAAAAATATTTAAAAATTATTCTCTTTTCATGGTTACTTTTTGCTAAAAAAATACATATAGATACAGAAGTATATAAGTAATGACTGCAAAAAAGCAGATGGTAGTAAGAATCAATTTAAAATTTGATGTGTTTTCTTACAGACACTAAGTGTTAACATAAAAAGCCCAATCATGTTAAAAAGAACAGTACAAAATATATCAGAACTTCAATTTGTCAATAATACCGGTTTTTGTTAGGTGTATTTCATTTTTTCGCTTTTTTACAAGAAGTTTTGTTGATGTGTTTAATATAGCGTACCTACGGCACGCATTTTAGTTGGTATAGATTTTTTTACCCATATTTTGTGCCTAACGGCACATTGGTGTTAGTATATAGAAGTATAACTGATTAATTTCATAAGTAGGGTGGTCTATGCAAATAGAAAAAATTGACTTTATATTCGAAAAAATGAAATGTACCTTTTTTAAACAAAACATTGTTACTTATCGAAGTAATTTATTACCTTTGCAACTCAAAATAGATAAAAAATGGGAAAAGGAGATAGAAAAACAAGAAAGGGTAAAATTGTGAAAGGCTCTTACGGTAAAACAAGACCCCAAAAGACTAAAAAGAAGAAAGGATAGGATTTTATTCTCTCTTTTTATGTCAAAATATTAATCATATCTCAAATTCATATTGCTGGATTTGGGATTTTCTTGTTATATACAACTAAATTATGATTGTTAAGTCCAAAGGAATAGTGCTTCGTACAGTAAAATACTCCGAAACGAGTTTAATCCTTGATATCTTGACACGGGAGCTCGGACTAAAAACATATATCATAAGTGGGGTAAGAAAAAAAAATGCAAAAGTAACCCTTGGGATGCTCCAACCGATGAATGTCTTGGATTTGGTTGTTTATGATAATGACAATGCTAAAATAAACAGGATAAAAGAAGTGCAAATGAATTATGTCTTCAAATCCCTCCCTTTTGATATCTACAAATCATCAATAGCATTGTTTATGGTAGAAATCATAGCTAAGAGTATAAAAGAAAAGGAAAGCAATGAGGAATTTTATGATTTTTGTGAAAATTCATTGATTTTTTTAGATCAAACAAATAAAAATATATCAAATTTTCATCTTATATTTCTTGTAAAAATGAGTGATTTTCTGGGTTTTAACCCTGTATCTAATTATTCTGAATCTAATATATATTTTGACTTAAGAGAAGGGAAATTCACAAACAATACTCCTCACCATATTGATTATCTTAATGAGAGAAATTCTAAAAAATTGGTGGAGCTCATGGATATTGACTTGGAGAGACCGGAGGATATAGCTTTTTCTCGAGTGGACAAACATAATTTGCTCGAAAGCCTTATTCTCTATTTTAAAATTCACTTAGTGGATTTTGGCAAAATAAAAACGCTTGAAGTCTTTAAAAAGGTGTTTGATTCAAAATAATATTCGCTTTGGCAATTTATAAAAAATATAAATTGAATGATATTGCTCTAAAAACAAATTAGTGAATTCCGGTATTTTTACTATATTTGTAGCCATAGTATTTAGAATTAATAAAATTGATGCAAAATGGCAAAAGTAAGAGGAGCAATAGTTGTTGACACAGAAAAATGCAAAGGTTGTAGCGTTTGTATTCCCACCTGTCCTACAGATGTAATTCAATTAGCTAAAGATGTGAATAGAAAAGGTTATCATTTTTTGTATATGGAAAATCCTGAAGAATGTATTGCGTGTAAAAACTGTGCGATTGTATGTCCTGATGGTGTAATTTCAGTATATAGAGTGAAAGTATAATAAATCATAGAAAAAAAGATATATAGCGATGGCAGATATAAAATTAATGAAAGGAAACGAAGCTATAGCAGAGGCCGCTATTAGAGCCGGATGTGATGCTTATTTTGGATACCCTATCACTCCTCAATCTGAGGTAATAGAATATTTGATGATGGAAAGACCGGAAGATAGAACGGGTATGGTCGTTTTGCAAGCTGAAAGTGAAATTGCTGCAATTAATATGGTGTATGGAGCAGCCGGAGCTGGTAAAAAAGCAATGACGTCCTCATCAAGCCCAGGAATCAGCCTTAAACAAGAAGGAATATCTTATATAGCAGGATCCGAATTGCCGGCAGTGATAGTGAATGTGGTAAGAGGAGGCCCGGGGTTGGGTACAATTCAACCGTCTCAAGCAGATTATTTTCAAACGACAAAGGGAGGAGGACACGGAGATTATAGAATGTATGTTTTGGCACCTGCATCAGTTCAAGAAATGGTAGATTTTGTGGATGATGCCTTTGAGATTGCCTTTAAATATCGCAATCCTGTGATGATACTTTCAGATGGTATTATAGGTCAGATGATGGAGAAAGTTGAATTGCCTCCACAAAAACCCAGGCTTTCAGATAAAGAAATAGAAGAACTTTATGGTGATTGGGCTACGATTGGCAAAAGAAAAGACAGAGAAAGAAATATTATTACTTCTTTGGATCTTGATCCTTACAAACAGGAAGCTCACAATCATAAACTACAAGAGAAATACAGATTGATGCAAGAGAATGAATTGAGGTATGAAATGATTGATTGTGATGATGCAGATTATATTATCGTTGCTTATGGCTCAAGTGCAAGGATTTCCCAAAAGGCGATGAACCTAGCAAGAGAAAAAGGATATAAAGTAGGTATATTTAGACTTATTACGCTATTTCCTTTTCCGACAAAACCTCTTAATGAACTTGCAGGAAGAGTAAAAGGATTTTTAGCTGTAGAGATGAGTTCAGGTCAAATGATAGAGGATGTGAAATTAGCTATCGAGGGTAAAGCCAAAGCTGAACATTTTGGTAGATACGGAGGAGTTGTACACTCTCCTGAGGAAGTTTTGGAAGCATTAGAAAATCAAATAATAAAGGGATAATCATGGAAATAAAAGATATAATTAAGCCGGAAAATCTGATTTATACAAAGACCAAAAACATGACGGATAAGCCCTTGAGTTATTGTCCCGGTTGTGGTCATGGTACTGCGCACAATATCACAATGGAAGTAGTTGAAGAGATGGGTATAACAGAAGATACTATTGGTGTAGCTCCTGTAGGTTGCTCCGTATTGGCATATGAATTTATGAATATAGATATGACTCAAGCAGCTCATGGTAGAGCTCCTGCGGTTGCAACCGGTATTAAAAGAGTATATCCAGATAAATTTGTATTTACTTATCAAGGCGATGGAGACTTGGCTGCTATCGGAGGAAATGAGACTCTCCACGCATGTAATAGGGGAGAGAATATAGTTATAATCTTTGTCAATAATGGTATCTATGGAATGACCGGAGGACAAATGGCTCCAACGACTCTTGACGGAATGAAGACTTCTACATCACCCTATGGTAGGGAAATAGAAACTATGGGGGCTCCTTTGAAGATGACTGAATTAATCGCTCAGTTGCCGGGAGTTTATTATGTTACGAGACAAGCTGTTCATACACCACAAGCAGTGAGAAAAGCTAAAAAAGCGATAAGAAAAGCTTTTGAAGTACAAAGAGACAAAAAGGGGTTGGCATTTGTCGAAATAGTTTCAAACTGTAATTCAGGTTGGAAAATGGAACCTGTAAAAGCAAATGAATGGATGGTGGAACATATGTTTCCTTATTTTCCTATCGGAGATATCAAAGTGAATGGTAAATTAAAATAAATAGTAAGCTAAAAAAGATAATTATGACTGAAGAATTAATAATTGCAGGATTTGGTGGACAAGGTGTTTTATCAATGGGAAAAATATTAGCTTATAGTGCGATTATGCAAGACCAAGAGGTTAGCTGGATGCCAAGTTACGGTCCGGAAATGAGAGGAGGAACAGCAAATGTGACCGTGATTATAAGTGATGAGAGGATAAGTAGTCCGATTTTGACCAAATATGATACGGCAATCATTTTGAACCAACAGTCAATGGATAAATTTGAGAATACTGTCAAGCCGGGTGGTACTCTTCTGTATGATCCCAATGGTATATTGGCACATCCGACCAGAAAAGATATCAATATTTACAGGATAGCCGGATCAAAACTGGCTGCTGAAATGGGAAATGCCAAGGTATCAAATATGATTATTCTAGGCGCCTATATGAAAGCAAGACCAATCGTTCAATTGGAAAATGTAATTTTGGGACTAAAAAAATCACTACCTGAAAGATATCACCATTTGATACCATTGAATGAATCAGCATTGACAAAAGGTATGGACAATCTGGAAGAGGTACAGGTGCTTTAATCAGGATTATTCCATCTAATTAGATTGTTAAGTTGCTGATAATTCGAATGTAAGTACCCGTCCCCGACCCTTCCCTTAGCAAGGGAAGGGAGTTGTGACGGTTCTTAATCTACGGTATTTTTTAAGCTTTTGCTTCTACGATTCAAAGTTAGCTATTTGATTTTACTTAAACAAAGTCTCGAAATTCGGGTTTCGAGTTTCGGGTTTGCAAAGAGGTCGGGAGACCTTTTGCAGGGAGTACTCCAAGGCAAAGGTCTCCTGACCTCTTGCCGAATAATTTACAAGCTTAAAATATTCTCACTATCGTAAAAAACAACGCCTATAAGAGCTACTCCACCTTAATAGTCAGGACAAATAGTATTTTTTTCATATCTAAAGCAGGTATAAACCGGTGCAAAGCACCAAAATTTATGTAATATTATTCGTGCATTCGTGGCTTTTTAAAACTTCAACCTTTTACCTCTGCTTAACAGCTTTCAAATTTACGGTATATGTCATTTCGCTATCTATATTTCTGTAAGCAATGGGAAATTCCAGTATTGAATCTTGTTTTAATACTCCCTTGGATGGATATATCAGATTGATAATGGTGTCGTATGGAGTAATGTGTTCGTTGAATGATTGCTCAATCAATATCGAGTCTTTGTTTACATGGGCATTAAGGTTGAAAAACTCCACTCCGTTGTGGTTATTGATATTTATTTTTAAATCAAATGGATTAAAATCATAATTTTTGACTTTCATATCTATAATTTGTGAACCGGGAATATCAGGGAAAGATAATTTTCCTGCGTATAGCCCGACATATTTGTCACTTTCCTTAATTTCACACCTTTCTCCGGAATAGCCGGTATCGCAAAAGCAATCACCCTTTATGCAATATCCGTTCTCACAAAGCACATCCTTGCATTTATCTCCGCAAGAACTAATACTGATACCAATAATTATAAGGGAAAATGAAAAAACTAGCATTTTTATCAGAACAAAATATTTGTTTTGGTTAAGAGTCATTTTCCCTTTATTTTAATTATTACAATGAGAACGCAATTTAATAAATAATCATTAAATTGCTGAATTTCAAAACAGGAATTATAAATTGAAATGTTATTTTTTCTTTATATTCCAAAATTTACAACTAAATTGAATATATTTGTAACTTGATTTTTTTAATTTTTAAAATAAATATATGCTTAGGTTTTCGATTGTGATATCAGTTGTAGTTTTGTTTTTTATGAGCTCTTGCTCTCCCAAGGTGGCTAAAGAAGTGGTTAAAGAGCAAAAGAAAGAGGTGAAAAAAATTGATGATGAACCTCGCCCTACGCCTTGTACTATGTTTAAAGACTTGGAAGACGGTGAAGATGTCAAGGGTATGTTTTTCATTTTTCACAATTTTCTTAAGACCAATGAATACGATCAGGCTCTTGAGTATTGGTCACCTGCGGTGCGTTTAGCACCGGGAGCGAATGGTAGGATGAAGTATCATTTTGATGATGGGATTAAGATTTTTAAGCATTATTATGAGATTGAAAAAGATCCGGCTAAAAGAAAATCTTTGATAGATTCTATCAATTGGATTTATGATAAAAGACTTGAATGTTTTGGAGATGAAGCTTATGTGTTGGGTCGAAAAGCATTTGATTTTTATTATTATTTTAATAAAGATGTGAGTCAAGATGAAATATTCGATATGTTTGCCAAAGCTGTTGATGCCAAAAAGGAGAAAACGGATTATTTTGTTATCAATCCATTTAGCAAGATGATTTATGACCGGTTTGTCTCTGGTAAACTCGATACTTTGGATGCTAAAAGATATGCCAACCATATGATAAATGCGATCAAATACGGCACTGAACACTGTAAGGGAACGGAGTGCCAAGCTTGGGATATGATCAAGGATTACGCTCCAAAATTGCTTGATAATTTTGAAGCGATTAAGGGGTTTTATCCATGTAAATATTATTCTATGAAGTATATGGATATTTTTGAGAAAGGGAAAAATAGTTGTGATACCGTGAATTTGGTACATAGAAAACTTATGTGGGGTGGTTGTGATATTTCGGATGTAGCCTATGAGGAACTAAGAAAATTAAAATCAGGTAAATGTTATGTAGCGCCACCGGAGCCCGGACCACTACGCAAAGCGTATAATGCCTATAATAAAGGAAACTTCAAAGAGGCTGTTAAGAATTTTGAAATATTTGTAAATAAAACCGATGATGTAGAGAAAAAAGCTAAATACCTGTATTTGATTGCAAAAATCTATTATAGAGACTTAAAGAATTTCGGGCTTTCGAGAAAATATGCGCTTAAAGCGGCAAAGTTGAAGTCCGGTTGGGGAGAACCGTACTTGCTTATCGGTAAATTGTACGCTTCCAGCGGACCTATCTGCGGTCCGGGTAGAGGTTGGGATAGTCAGATAGTTACTTGGCCTGCTATTGATAAATTCAAGTACGCCAAGAGGATTGATCCCTCTGTTGCGAAAGAAGCAAACAAATTGATACGTTCATATCAGAGATTTATGCCGAGCATAGACGATATTTTTCAGAGAACTTATAAAGAAGGACAAAAATTTAAAGTTGGATGTTGGATAAATGAAACAACGACAATAAGAGCAGCGAAGAAATAAAAATAGACGATTTTATAAAGGACTAATCCCAATGTTCTCTACCGTGAAATGTGCCGTTTTTATCTGCATTCTTGATTTTCTTCATTTCCTCCAATTCCTTTTTTGTCCAAGATATATCCGTTATATCTTTCAAATCCGGTTGGCCGGCATCAATCCAAGAAGTGTACCATATGCTTCCCAATGATTTTATGGCACTTCTCATCCTTTTTTCTACCATCCCGTTTAACTCCCTGTTAAAAGCCCTTGTGTATTCCTCCGATTGAAGCCGTGTCACCACTCCGTTTCTTTCGGCAAAAACATATTTTTTATCATCGGGAAAACTATTTCTGACTTTCATTTCAGCAGCCAATACTTTATCTTTATAGCTATGGCTTTTGAGAATGATATTCCAAAAGAAATCCCGTATATTTTCGATATATTCCGCTTTGCCGACAAAAAAATCAAATTCCTCATCGGCTAAAAGTTCAGGAATTCTATTTTCCCAGAAAGCATGAACTCCTTTTTGTCCGGTCAATTGCCCATTGTAATTTTTTGTAGTGTGAAGAGGAACACTGGCATCTGCTATATAATGCCCGATATCATTTGCTCTACGGATTATAGATTTAGGTTTTCTTTTTTCAAAAGCATTGACAAGAGCATAGTAATACTGATATAGAAAATAGGGCGAAATCCCTTCTTTGGAAAAATGCTCCTCAACCACAATCTCAAAACCATCAAACATGGACAAATCCATGTCCAACCATTTCGAAACGGAATCGATGGGAAATATCATCTCACCATTCAATATATTTTTCGCAATTGTGTCTTTTATAAATTCATAGTATTTTTGAAAAGAGCAAATCACTGTATTGCCATATAAAGTATCACCGCTAAAATAATTGATATCAGGGCTGAACAGTGTCATTTTTGTGTCTTCAAACTTAGCGTTTATCTCAGCATATTTTAGCATTACCCCAATCCATGTTCTAGGTAAATGTGGAAATGGATATTCTCCCCAAGTGTCAATGTCAATATAATGTCTGACAGCCTCGTGTGGATCAACATACTTTCGTTTATCCGGGTCAGGACCGTGCTCAGTAAAAAATTCAATATTGGGTTTGAAAAAATACATCATCTCCGGGGGAAGCGTATAAACAGCCATTCTATTGATTTTCTTATGACCAAAAAAGCCCCATTCTTGCTTTTCAATAAAAGAAGTTACTATGATGAAAAGAAAAAATATCAATAATATCCTAAATGACCTAATCAAAATAAAAAATCCAATTTTCAAAGCAGTTAGAAAATAAATATAATTAGTAAATATACGAAAAAATATGATATCTTCATATATATCTTATCAATTAGATTTATATTGCGAATATTGACTATATGAAATATACCGTTGTAACCTATTGATAATAACAACTTTTGGCAAGAAATATGCAATTGTATTAGCGAATCAGATGTATTATAAAGAATACTCAGAAAGTTAAGTTTAAAAAAGATCGTTCTACGGGGGTAGTAGCGGTCTTTTTTTTTAGCCAAATCTTAAAATGCTCCTTTTTGCATAGAGAGATTATTAGCACAAAAAAAATCATAAATCTTATATCGTTAATCAGTGTTCGATATTCGGATTGAATAGTGAATAACGATTTTAGAAGTATTGAAATAGCATAGTAAAACATCCAAAACATTTAAAATTTTTATTTTCACGGGTTTTGGTGTGTGCAAAACTCAGTGTGTATTACTATTTTACCTTATATTTGCAATTAATTATCAAATAAAAGAGATATTTATGTCAACAGGAGGTTCAAAATTCACAATTTACGCATCGATTTTAGCAAATGTATTAATAGCAGTAATGAAATTTATCGCTTCTATCTTCACAGGTAGTTCTGCCATGCTATCGGAGGGTATTCATTCATTGATTGATACGGTAAATGGCTTATTATTGCTGCTTGGGATAAAGAGAAGTAAAAAAGGTCCTGACAAATTACATCCGTTTGGACACGGAAAAGAGATATATTTTTGGAGTTTTATTGTCTCGATATTGGTTTTTTCTTTAGGAGGTGGAGTGGCGATTTATGAAGGTGTTCACCATATCATCGATCCGGCAGAAATTTCTAATCACAGCAATATTATATGGAATTACGGAGTTTTGTTTGGTGCTATTTTCTTTGAAGGAGCTAGTTTGCTAGTAGCCTTAAAAGAATTTAGAAAAGTTCATCCGACAGGATATAAATCTGCTTTGGTAGAAAGTAAGGATGCTGCTTCTATCGCAGTGATAATCGAAAATGGTGCAGCAGTAGCCGGTTTGATAATCGCTTTGGTAGGTGTGACATTGGCTTATTTTTTGGATGAGCCGATTTATGATGCAGCAGCTTCGATTTTGATTGGTATTTTACTGGTTTATGTCGCTTTCTTTATGGCTTCTGAAACCAAGCATTTGTTGATAGGCGAAGCAGCATCTGAAAAGGATATTGCCATGATTAATGATATCGTCTCAAAATACAAGCAGATTGATTATTTCGGAAATATACGTACGATGCATTTGGGCCCCGATGAAATCATGGCCGGAATGGAAGTAAATTTCAAGGATAATATCCCGGTTACAGAATTGGAAAACACTGTAAAAAACATAAAAAATGAAATAAGAAAAGCAAATCCTAAATTCACACATATATATGTAGAAAGCGACTCGATACGAAAATCTACTTACAATTAAAGTATCAATACGGAATAATAAATTCTGATGTTTTATACAGTAAAAATACCTAAAATAATAAAATTATTAGCTCCGTCATTGATCTATAATATCAAAACCGAGGGCAAAGCGGTATATCTTACATTCGACGATGGTCCTATACCTGAATCTACTCCTGCAATATTAGATATTTTGGATTCTTTCTCCGCAAAAGCAACATTCTTTTGCCTTGGAAAAAATGTCGAACAAAACAGGGATTTATTCAACCAAATCAAACAAAAAAATCACTCGATAGGAAACCATTCTTATAATCATCTCAAGGGTTGGGCAACCAATAACAAAACATATTTTAATGACATAGAAGAGGCAGATAATATTATCAATTCAACTCTCTTCCGCCCTCCTTATGGAAAAATATCTCCTCGTCAAATAAGCTATCTTAAAAGAAAATACAATATAGTAATGTGGGATGTCCTTTCCGGTGATTTTGATCCGGGTATCAGTGTGAAAAAATGTATCAACAATGTTGTAAACAATGTCAATCCGGGTTCGATAATAGTTTTTCACGATAGCCTAAAAGCAAAATCTACAACAATAAAAGCACTACCCGAAATATTGAAAATACTTTCGGATGCCGGTTATAAATTCAAAGGGATAAAACAGAAGTAATCAACAAGTACTTCGAACTAAAGGCAAGAGGAAGAATATGACTTGACACTATCCTTTGTCATCACCCAAAATCGCTTCAATACAGGGTAAAGTTTTATTCTCAAAATATTTAAGCATAGCACCCCCACCGGTAGAAATAAAGCTTACTCGGTCTGCAAGTCCTGATTTATTGATGGCAGATACAGAATCTCCACCACCGATTAGAGAGAATGCTCCTTGACCGGTAGCTTCTGCTATCGCTTTTGCCACTTGAAATGTTCCCTTGGAAAAATTTTCAAATTCAAATACTCCGAGAGGTCCATTCCACATAATGCTTTTGGACTTGCTTATAATATCACAATATTGCTTAATCGCTTTCGGACCTATATCAAGACCCATCCATTCATCGGGGATTTCTGTACTCTTTACTACTTTAACTTCACCATTATTCGAAAATTTATTTGAGATAGTAGAATCTTCCGGTAGGTAGATATTTACATTGTTTGCCTTTGCTTTTTCCAAAATATCCATAGCAGTCTTGACATAATCCGCTTCAAATAGAGATAGCCCAATCTCTCCTCCTAAGGCCTTGACAAATGTATAAGACATTCCTCCTCCAATCAATATATTATCAGATGTTTGAATCAATTTATCCAATAGCTTTATCTTATCTGAAACTTTTGCTCCTCCAATGATTGAGGTAAAAGGTCTCTTGGGATTGTCCAATAATTTATTTGCATTTTCCAATTCTTCTCTGACCAATAAGCCAAGATCCTTATGAGATTTGTCAAAAAACTTTGCTATTGTGTAAGTTGAAGCATGTTTTCTATGAGCAGTCCCAAAGGCATTGAATACATAATATGTGCCAAGATCAGCCAATTTTTTAGCAAATTCCTCATCGCCTTTTGTCTCTTCCTCGTGAAAACGCAAATTCTCCAACAACAACACCTGACCGTTTTTTAGCGATTTGGCTTTTTGTTTAGCCTCTTCACCAATACAATCAGATGCAAATTCCACCGGTCTTCCCAATAATTTTTCCAATTCAGGAATAATATTTTTTAGAGAAAACTTATTGACTTGTATATTTCCATTGTCGTCAAGTTTTCTCAACGGTCTTCCCAGGTGAGACATCAAAATCAAAGATGCTTCCTGATCCAAAATATAATTTAAGGTGTCTAATGCTTTTAAAATCCTTGTATTATCAGATACTTTATTATCTTCTGTCAAAGGCACATTAAAATCCACCCTGACCAAGACTTTATGGTTTTTGAAGTTGTCGTTCATAATATTTAGCTTTATTGAATCAAAAGTATAAAAAATCCCCGGAATAGAATCAAATTCCAAGGATTTTTTACTTTAAACTATTTAATAATTTTCTGAAGCGATTTCAAATCCCTCTCAAATTTTTATTATACCCTCGCAATCAAATCTGCCAATCTTGTTGAATATCCGAATTCATTATCATACCAAGACACAACTTTGACAAGATCTCCACCTTTTACCATAGTAAATCCTGTATCAAAAATTGAAGAATAAGAACTTCCAATAACGTCACAGCTAACTATCGGGTCTGTTTCGTATTTCAAAATTCCTTTCATAGAACCCTCTGCTGCCTTTTTCATTGCAGAGTGAATTTCTTCCACGGTAGTCTTCTTTTTTAATTTTACAGTCAAATCAACAATAGAACCATCGGGAGTAGGTACTCTTGTCGCCATTCCATGTAGCTTACCGTCCAATTCAGGGATAACAAGACCTATTGCTTTAGCCGCGCCCGTTGAAGTAGGAATAATAGATACCGCCGCTGCCCTCGCTCTCCTTAAATCTTTATGAGGTGAATCCAATATTATTTGATCGTTTGTATATGAATGGATAGTATTCATCAATCCATGCTCAATACCAAAATTATCATTCAAAACTTTACTTATGGGAGCCAGGCAATTTGTCGTACATGATGCATTGGATATCAATTTATGTTCAGACTTCAAAGTATCATCATTCACTCCCAATACTATTGTTGCATCAACATCATCAGGTTTAGCAGAAGGCACACTCAAAACAACTTTACCTGCACCTGCTTCCAAATGTTTATTTAAAAGCTCTCTTTTTCTGAAAACTCCTGTACATTCAGCAACTACATCTACTCCCAATTCCTTCCAAGGCAATTTGGATGGATCTCTTTCAGCATATGCATTTATCTTAACCCCATTTATTATCAAATATTTATCATCAGAATCTATAGTACCATCAAATTTCCCGTGAACTGAGTCATACTTCAATAGATGTGCTAATGTCTTATTATCGGTTAAGTCGTTGATTGCTACTACCTCAATGTCTTTATTTTTCAATAAAGCTCTAAAAGTAAGACGACCAATTCTTCCAAATCCGTTAATTGCTACTTTTTTCATTTTTTTAAATTATTTATTTTATAAAATTTAATAAGTTGCAAAGGTAGTTAATATATTTTTATTTAAACAGTTGTTTACCAAAATATTTTATTTCACAAATGCAATAGAAAATAAACTTAGAATAGTTATAAATTAGCTATAGATGTAATAAAAACAGGCTTGTTTGAACACAAGAATAAAACAAATCATAAAAAAAATATATATAAATTTTGTATAATATAAACAATTAGCTACTTTTGCCGGATAATAGTCATAGGGTGTCTGTTATTTCGTTGCCTTGTTGAAATGTATTTTTCAACAAGGTTTTTTTATTATGTCTTTGGGGAAATGGCAGAGTTTTAAATAATACCTAACTGTATTATTGTCTTCGCCAAGACATTTACTTTACATAACAATCGGTTTATTTCAATCTTTGGTTTAAATGCAATTTATTTGTGATTTATAACAAAACTAATATTAAAATGAAAACAACAAAACTATGGGTGTTTTTACTCGTCATTGTAGCTTTGGCGATTAGTTGCAAGAGTGATAACAAAAAAGAAGAAACAAAAAAAGAAGAAGTCAAAAAAGAAGAGTCAAAAGAAATAACTCTTACTGATGCTGAAATGGAAAAGGCCAAAAAGATTTTCTTTAATACATGTGCGGGATGCCATGGAACTACAAGAAAAGGAGCAACAGGGCCGTCTTTGTTGCCTGATGGCGATGGGAAATTTGCTTCTACTAAGAGCTTTGGCACGGATGGGTTGGTAAGTATTATTACAAATGGACTACCCGGAGGTATGCCGGATTGGGGTAAACAAGGGATTCTATCTCCTGATGAAGTGAGATTAATGGCAAAATTCATACAATTACCTCCTCCTCCTGTTCCAAAATACACTATGGACGATATCAATAAATCATGGAAATTAATCATTCCTGTTGCTGATAGACCTACTAAACCAATGACTAAGAGAAATTGGAAAAACTACTTTGGTGTTGTATTGAGAGATGCCGGTAAAGTGGCTATTTTTGATGGCGATACTAAAGAAAAAGTTACTGTTTTGAATACCGGATTTGCGGTTCACATACTACGTACCTCTTCATCAGGAAGATATTTCTACTCTATAGGTCGTGACGGTAAGGTGACCTTGATCGACTTGTGGATGGAAACTCCTAAAATAGTTGCAGAAGCCAAGGCATCATTTGATGCAAGATCTGTAGAAGTATCCAAATACAATGGACCGAAAGGGAATTTCAAAGATAAATATATCATTGTAGGTGGTTATACTCCATCTCACTATGTAGTCTTTGATGCCATGACTTTGAAGCCTTTGAAATTGGTTAAGACAGATGGTAAGGTGCTTGGTAAAGGAGAATACCGTGACGAAGCCAGGGTTGCATCAATCGTAGCTTCACATAAAGACCCGATATGGGTTGTAAATGTAAAAGAGACAGGAATGGTTTGGTTGGTAGATTATTCTGACTTGGATAAAATAGATGAAAACACAGCGAAAATACCAACTGCCCAATTCTTGCACGATGGTGGATGGGATCATACGGGCAAATATTTTTTGGTAGCCGCCAATGCCGTAAACAAGATAGTTGTAATCGATGTTGAAAACAAAAAACTTGAAACCATCATAGATGTCGGAGTAAAACCTCACCCCGGTAGAGGTACCAATATTCACAATAAAAAGAATGGATGGATGTGGGTTACCGGACATATAGGTGAAGGAAAAATCACTTGTATAGCTACTGATAAAGGTCCAAACCAATGGAAAGTTGTGAAAAATATAACTATGGAAGGTTCAGGAGGTGGTAACCTGTTTGTCAAGTCCCACCCAAAGAGCAAACACCTATGGGCTGATAGGGCTCTCAATACTCAACAAGCACTACAAAGATCAATTTATGTATATGACACAGAAACTCTTGATTTAATAAAAACATTGACTGTTCCTGATAAATACAAAGGAAGAGCTGTACATATGGAATACAATAAAGCAGGTGACGAAGTTTGGGTTTCTTGTTGGGGTAAAAAAGATGAAACAACCAGTGCTGTTTTGATTTATAATGACAAAACCTTAGAATTAAAACATGTTATTGATGGTGATTGGTTGGTCACACCAACAGGTAAATTCAATGTTTATAACACAGCTCATGATATTTATTAATTTTTTTAATAAGTTTATATATAATTAGTTTAGTATAAATTTTCAAAAACAAACCATCTGATAGATTATTGACTACCGGATGGTTTGTTTATTTAGCTGAAATTAACTCAAAACATATAGCCTAATGAGACTCAATCTGTTCTTGATTTTTATTTTTTTTGCAAATTTTGCCATTTCCCAATTACCTAAAAATGATTCTTTGGAAATACAATTGAAGAATATTGTGGTTACTGCACAATATATTCCCCAAAGCGAAAAAAATGCTGTTTATAAGGTGAAAACAATCAATAATAAAACTATAGAAAGCAAGTCCGCGAACAACCTTCGTGAGGTGCTTCAACAAGAGCTAAACATAGATTTGTCTCAAAACTCAGTCTTTGGCACAAGTGTGGAAATACAAGGAATATCCAAAGAGAATATAAAAATCCTGATAGATGGTGTTCCTGTAATCGGCAGATTAAACGGTATAATCGACCTAAATCAAATCAATCTTGCCAATATCGAAAAAATCGAGATTATTGAAGGTCCTGTATCGGTTTTTTACGGAACAGATGCCATGGGAGGTGTGATAAATTTGATAACAAAAAAACATATCAATAAAAAGTTTTCAGGATTTCTATCCTCGTATTATGAAAGTATCGATGCTCTAAATATAAATGGGGAATTTGGATATAAAACCGGAAATAACACTATCCTATTAAATGGTGGATTATATCGTTTTGGGGGATTATCAACAAATAATGCTGTAAGAAATCTCAATTGGGAGAACAGAAATCAGTATTTCGGTAATATCACTTTTTCAAAAGTACTTAAAAATACCAATATAAGATATAGCGGTGGATATTCCGGCGAAAAATTGGTCTCTTTAGGTGAAAAGGATAGAAGGGGTAAAATCAAAGATATAGATTATTTTACCAGAAGATTGAATAATTCCATTGAAATAAAAAACAATCTTACAGGGAATAAATTTTACAAATTGACTCTTGCTTATCTGGATTATCAACGATATCACAATACATACAATGTTAACCCCGAAACATTTGAAAAAACTCTTTCAAAGACAGATTTCAAAGACAATAGTTTGACTAAATTCAACTACGGTGGTATTAATGCACAATACGGTGTAAAGAAAAGTAATCACAAAATCAACTATGCAATTGGTACTGATAGCTACTTTGAATCAACGGAGGGAAGTAGGATTTTGGATAAGAAGAAAAGTATAAACAATATCGCTGTTTTCAGCAGTATAAATGTCAATTTATTGAACAGCCTGGATATTCAGCCTGCTCTAAGATACACTTGGAACAGCGCCTATGGGTCAGTTATAAGTCCTGCTTTTAATGCAAAAATTAAATTGAATGACAATAATCAAATCCGTTTTTCTTATGCTAAAGGCTTTAGGGCACCTTCGCTTAAGGAGCTTTATTTGGATTTCCATATCAGTGCCGGTCCGGTCACATATATTATCTCGGGAAATGAGGACTTGAAAGTAGAAAAATCAAATAGTTTTAATCTCAATTATACTTTTGATAGTGATTTTGCTCAAATAGGGAATATTTTGATTGAAACGGCTGTGTTTTATAATGATATCAATGATCTCATCGCATTGAGTGAACAAGTAAATTTCAAAAGACATTATATCAATATTGACAGGTTCAAATCAATAGGAGGAAAAATAAATCTCACAAATAGACCGGTAGAAAACCTAAAGCTTAAAGCGGGATTTTCATTGACTGCTATTTACAATAAATACAATGAAAATTACGACTCTGATAAGTACCTCACTACACCGGAGATCAATAGTCAAATCGATTATAATTTAAAAGGATTTGGTTTCAATGCATATTATAAATATTCGGGAAAGAGAGCCGGATTTTATCTTGACAAAGATTCAAAAAGCCTTATAAAGACCACACGGAATAGCTTTAATAATCTGGATATATTTCTTTCCAAAGCTTTTTTGTCCAAGAAGTTAAAAATATCCCTTGGTGCTAAAAATATATTTGATGTAAAAGATATCGAAACCATTAATCAAGTAGGTCAAGCGCATGCGAGAGATATGCAATTATGGGGAAGATCGTTTATTGTAAAAATATTGTATGAATTGTAGTACTAATTAGCTTTATCCTTCTTCTTCTATCGCTTCCACAATTTTTTTACAAGCGATGATAATTTCTTCTTCGCTTATAATCAATGGAGGGGCAAGCCTAAAAGATTCCTCGTTATATAGAAACCAATCCATCAATATTCCTTTTTTAAATACTCCGGCAATAACTCTTTTGACAAAATCACCGTCTCCAAGATCTACGGCAAAAAACAATCCCTTGCTTCGGATTTCTTTAACCGTTGGGTGTTTTAGATGCTTGAGAAATAATTGTTCTTTAGCTTTAACTTTATCAATTAGATTGGAATCTATCAATTCATCAATGGATGCAACTGCTGCAGCAAGCGATACAGGATGACCGCTAAAAGTACTGATAAATCCAAGAATAGGATTGTTGGTAAATACTTTCATCACATCTCTGTTTGCAACCAAGGCTCCGGTTGGCATACCGCCTCCCATAGCTTTCGCTATCAATAACACATCCGGAATTACTCCATAATGTTCGAATGCAAACAACTTTCCTGTCCTTCCAAAACCGGTTTGAATTTCATCAAAAATCAGCAAAGCCCCTGTATCGTCACATTTTGCTCTAAGCGCATCCATAAAATCATTTCCGGCAACTTTGATGCCAATATCCCCTTGAATGGTTTCTGTTATAACTCCCGCTGTTTTTTCGGTAATCAATTCCAAAGAATCAATATCGTCATAATCAATGAACTTAATTCCCGGGACAAACGGTCGGTATGCTTGAGACAAGTACTCATTGTCCATCAAGCTCTGTGCACCATGAGTATTGCCGTGATAACCATTTCTACAAACTATGATTTCATATCTACCGGTATATCTTTTTGCCAATTTCATCGCACCTTCAACAGCTTCGGAACCCGAATTTGTGTAAAAAACACTATTTAGGCTATCAGGCAAAAACTTTGTGAGCTTTCGGGCAAATTCGATTTGAGGAGATTGAATATGCTCCCCATAAACCATAGTATGCATGTACTTTGCAGCTTGTTCTTGTACTGCCTTTATTATCTTTTTGTTTCCATGTCCCAGATTACTGACTGAAATACCACTAATCAAATCCATGTATTTCTTACCATCAGTGCTGTGCACATATACTCCAGAGGCTTTCTCTACTTCCAAACCCAGTGGAAAAGGACTTGTTTGACCTACCAAATCCATAAATAGACCTCTTATACTTTTTGACATAAATATCTTGTTTTAGCTTCTGAGGGAATCTTGTTGGATTTTCGATTAATATGCTTACATTTTCCAAACCAAATACCCGACAAGAACAATTAAACTGAAAAAAATCAAAACAATTCCGGCTTTTTTCAGCAGTCTAAGATTATTTGCCTTCTCAATCCGTGTTTTAAACCCAATCGAATCATTAATCTTTGGCTTTCTCAATTTTTTATTAAATCCTGGGGTCTCTTTACTACCCCAAACAAAGTATCTTCTATAAGTTTGTCTGAGTTTTGAGTTATTCTCACTTGTTCTTTGTGCATAATCACCATTCATAACAATAATAACATCTCATAGAGCAAAGTAGTTCACTCTATAATATCAAACAAACTCTAAAATGATGCAATTTTCTAATATCTATTTAAGCAATTCAAATCTTCGAAAGCTACTTTCAATCTATTGACCATAGAAGTCTCTCCTGCTCTTAACCATTTTCTAGGATCATAGAATTTTTTATTAGGCAAATCATCACCTTCCGGATTTCCAATTTGTCCTTGCAAATAGTCTTTATTTTCTTTATAATAATTCATCACTCCTTCCCAGAATGCCCATTGAGTATCGGTATCAATATTCATTTTTATCACACCGTAGCTAATAGCTTCTCTGATTTCATCTCTTGAAGAACCGCTTCCTCCGTGGAATACAAAATTGACAGGTTTATCATCATCAAGATTGAATTTTTTAGTGATATACTCTTGAGAATTTTTTAAGATCTTTGGAGTAAGCACCACATTACCCGGTTTGTAAACTCCATGTACATTTCCAAAAGATGCCGCAATAGTAAAATTATCCGATACTTTGCTCAATTCTTCATAAGCGTATGCTACTTCTTCCGGCTGTGTGTACAATCTATTGACATCTACATCACTATTGTCCACTCCATCTTCCTCACCTCCAGTAATTCCAAGTTCGATTTCAAGAGTCATTCCCATCTTGCTCATTCTTTCCAAATATCTTTTGCTTATTTCGATATTTTCTTCCAGTGATTCCTCTGATAGATCCAACATATGAGAACTAAAAAGAGGTTGCCCTTTAAGATTGTAAAACTTTTCACCTGCATCTAGCATACCATCTATCCAAGGCAATAATTTTTTAGCAGCATGATCGGTATGCAAGATAACGGGAATGCCATACATTTCAGCTACACAATGCACGTGTTTAGCTCCTGAAACAGCACCTTTAATAGAAGCTTTATAACCATCATTTGAGATTGATTTTCCTGCAATGAATTGAGCTCCTCCTCCTGAAAACTGCACCATTACAGGAGAATTGACTATTTTTGCAGCTTCCATTATCGCATTAATTGAATCATTTCCGACTGCATTTACTGCAGGCAATGCAAAATTATTTTCTTTTGCTATTTTGAATATTTTTTTCAAATCGTCACCCCAGGCAACACCGGGTTTAACTACACTTGATATTTTTCCAGCCATAATTATTTATTATTTTGTTAAAAGAACAAAGATAATTAATAATAACTACTTCAAAGGTAAAAAGTAATATTATTGTATCTTGATAATAAAAAATCATCTGTTTTCGTGCAGACACTACATAGTATCAGGTGAATTTCAATTTTTCGCGTTATTACAAGAATTTTGTTGATGTGGACAACATAGCGTACCTACGGCACGCATTTTAGTTGGTATAGATATGCCCAAAAGTCTATTAAGAAATTATTGAATGAAGCAGAGCTAAAATTAAAGAATGAATTGGCAACAAAAACAATCGAAGAAATTTTGATCGAGATGAATGACTAATTTATTAACATACATCCGGTATCACAGCTTGAGAATTTTCTTTTTAATAATAGTATCATTCACCTTTGTTTTTAAAATATAAAATCCGCTATTCAAATACTCCAAATCTAAATTTGACTTATCAGATACGGTCTTAGTTGTAACAAAATTACCTAATAAATCATATATTTCAATCTCAATATCTTTTGTCTTATTTACGAATTGAATAGTGATATTGTCATAAAATGGATTTGGGAATACTATCAAGTTATTGTCAGCCAAATTGTGTTCTGCTGTACTTACGCTCGAATTAATCGCTTGAATAACCGCTTTGTAGGCATTTATTCTTCCATATCCATAGGTTGAATTGGGTAATACTTTTTCAGTAATTCCCCTGCACGAATCA
>Ga0256832_1000331_pt1 | contig 29691 bp, 24 predicted proteins | sample 134614metaG_FD_190534 | JGI IMG/M metagenome (GOLD analysis project Ga0256832, IMG submission 190534) | Hydrothermal vent microbial communities from Lau Basin, Pacific Ocean - 134-614 | ecosystem: Environmental > Aquatic > Marine > Hydrothermal vents | place: Pacific Ocean: Lau Basin | collected...
CAATGGCCTGGGCCTGGGCCTGGCCACCACCCTGGTGCTGGTGTCCTCCAACGCCACCATCTCCTTCATCCGCAACTGGGTGCGCCAGGAAGTGCGCCTGCCCGTGTTCGTGCTGGTCATCGCCTCCTTCGTCACCGCGGTGGAGCTGGCCATGAACGCCTGGTTCCATGACCTGCACAAGATCCTGGGCATTTTCATTCCCCTCATCGTCACCAACTGCACCATTGTGGGCCGGGCCGAGGCCTTTGCCTCGCGCAATCCCGTGCCCCAGTCCATGCTGGACGGCCTGAGCATGGGCATGGGCTTTACCCTGGTGCTCATGACCCTGGGTGGCCTGCGGGAGTTCATCGGCCAGGGCACCATTCTATCCGGCGCCCATCTCATGTTTGGCGAGGCAGCCCGCGGCCTGAGCTTTTCCATGGGCGGGGACTTCCATGGACTGATACTCGCCATCCTGCCCCCCGGCGCCTTCTTCGGCCTGGGCCTGCTCATCGCCCTCAAGCATGTCATCGACAAGCGCAATGCCGCCCGGGCCGCCAACCGGGTGGAAAGCGTTGCGGCAGAAGCCACGCCGGCGGAAGGATGAACCGGGAAAAACGCACGGAGATCTTCCGCCGCCTGCGCGATGCCAATCCCGAACCCACCACGGAGCTGAACTACAGCAGCCCCTTCGAGTTGCTCATCGCGGTGATTCTTTCCGCCCAGGCCACGGACGTAGGGGTGAACAAGGCCACGGCCAGGCTCTTTCCGGTGGCCAACACCCCGCAAGCCATTCTCGACCTGGGCGAGGATGGCCTGAAGGAATACATCAAGACCATCGGCCTGTACAACAGCAAGGCGAAGAACATCATCGCCACCTGCCGCATCCTGCTGGAAAAACACGGCGGCGGGGTGCCGGACAACCGCCAGGATCTGGAAGCCCTGCCCGGTGTGGGGCGCAAGACCGCCAACGTGGTCCTCAACACCGCCTTCGGCCAGCCCACCATGGCCGTGGACACCCACATCTTCCGGGTCAGCAATCGCACCGGCATCGCCAAGGGCAAGACCGTGCTGGAAGTGGAAAAGAAGCTGCTGCGCCTGGTGCCGAAAGAGTTCCTCCACGACGCCCATCACTGGCTGATACTACACGGACGCTATACCTGCATCGCCCGCAAGCCACGCTGTGGTTCCTGTCTTATCGAGGATCTGTGTGAGTACAAGGAAAAGACGGAAGACTGATCCGCAGGCTCACATCATCTATACCATTATTCTCCCAACAAGGGCGTCTCATCTTCCAGCTCATCCAGCTCCACTTTCTCAATCTTCACGAAGCGGTTGCTGATCTTCCGCGCCGAGGTGTTTACCTGCTTTACATCCTCATGGGCCTGGCGGATATGTGTGGCCAGCTTGTCCATGCGCTGCTGAAAGCGCACGAAGTCCGCCGACAGCAGGCGCAGATGTTCCTGGATGATATGCACCTGCTTGCGCGTGGCCACGTCCTTGATTACCGCCCGGGCAGTGGTCAGCACGGCCATGAGGGTGGTGGGTGACACCAGCCACACCCGGGCGCGCTGGGCTTCTTCCACCAGCTCGGGAAAGTGGGCGTGTATCTCGGCGAACAGGGATTCGGCGGGCAGGAACATGACCGCCCCGTCCGCCGTCTCGCCAGGTACCAGGTACTTGTCGGCAATGTCGCTGATATGTTTCCTGATATCCTGGCGGAACTGGCGGCGGGCCCGGGTTCGGCCTTCTTCCGTGGCCTCGTTGTCCATCATGCGCTGGTAGCTTTCCAGGGGAAACTTGGCATCTATGGGTACCCGACCCGTGGGTTCGGGCAGGGTGAGCAGGCAGTCCACCCGGGTGCCGTTGCTCAGGGTCTGCTGCATGGCGTAGCTGCCCTCGGGCATGACATTTCGCACCAGGCCTTCCAGCTGCACCTCGCCGAAGGCACCGCGGGAACGCTTGTCCGTGAGCACTTCCTGCAGGCTCACCACGTTGCCTGACAGTTCCGTGATCTTCTTCTGGGCCTCGTCGATGCGCGACAAATGCTCCAGCACCCGGCTGAACACTTCCGTGGTTTTCTCGAAACCTTCCGTGAGACGTTTCTCCACCTGGCCGCTGATCTGCCGCAGGCGCTCGTCCGTGGTGCGCGCCAGCCCCTCCAGGCGCTCGTTCATGGCCTTGGCGGACTCTGCCTGGGACTGGCGCAACTGGCTGGCCAGATGTTCCATGCCCTCCCTCAGGGCCTGATGCTGGTGATCCAGAGCCTCGGCCTGACGCTTCTCGAAACTTTCCCTCTGTCCCCCCAGCTGTTCGCTCACGTCCCGCTGCAACTGGACGAACCGCTCCAGCAAGGCTTCCTTCATGACGCTGGCGTCCAGGGTGAGCTGCCGCTGGAGAGCGGCCTGGCGCTGGCCCAGGGTTTCCTGCAGCTCATTCACACTCCGATGCACGCCCTCCTGGGTGAGAAGCTGGCCCTTGATGATACCGTCGGTGATCTCCTGGCGATGGGACTCCAGGGCGCTCATCAGCCCGGCGGCCATTTCCTCCACTTCCACGGACAGGCTGTGCAAGCGATGCTGCTGAAGCCGCATCTGGCGCAGCAGCCAGAGTACAGCCAACACCGCCGCAACAACGCCACCAAGAAGAATCTCCTGGCTGTATTGCTGCCAGAAAGCCTGAATATTCTGCATGGTATCCCTGTTACTGAAACGATAGAATCAAGCCTGCAAATTAACATATCCACGATATGCGCGTTCACCTCAAAACCCTGGGCTGCCGGCTCAATGAAGCTGAACTGGAATCCTGGGCCCGGGATTTCCAGCAGCAGGGTATCAGCCCCAGTGGCTCACCAGATGATGCCGATCTGCTGGTCATCAACACCTGCGCGGTGACCGAGGAAGCAGTGAAGAAATCCCGCAAGCTGCTGCGCCGCGCCCAACGGGACAACCCCCGGGCCAAGCTGGTGGTGAGCGGCTGTTACGCCTCCCTGAACCCGGAGCAGGCCGCCGCCGACCTGGGGGTGGATCTGGTGATACCCAATACGGACAAGGAACGGCTGGTGGAAATTGCCATCCGCGAACTGACCCTGCCGACCATGCCCTTCACCGCCATGGAGCCGGATGACTACAGCCCCCTGCAACGCAACCGCCAGCGGGCCTTCATCAAGGTGCAGGATGGCTGCCGCTACCGCTGCAGCTACTGCATCGTCACCCTGGCCAGGGGCGAGGAACGCAGCCGTCCCATCCCGGAGATCATCGCGGAAATCAACGCCCTGTCGGAACAGGGACTGCAGGAGATCGTGCTGGCCGGGGTGCATCTCGGAGGGTACGGAAGCGACCGGGGCAGCAGCCTGAAAGAGCTGGTGCAAGCCGTCCTCAGGGAAACAGACATGCCTCGCATCCGCCTGGGTTCCTTGGAGCCCTGGGATCTGCCCGAAGGTTTCTGGTCGCTGTTCAGCAACCCCCGCCTCATGCCGCACCTGCACCTGCCCATGCAAAGCGGCGCGGACTCGGTGCTGCGGCGCATGTCCCGGCGCTGCCGCAGCGGTGAATTTCTGGAAATGGTTGAAGGCGCCCGACGGCAGATACCGGATTTCAACGTCACCACGGACATCATCGTGGGCTTTCCCGGCGAGACGGAAGACGAATGGCGCCAGACCCTGGAATTTGCAGAACGCGCCGCCTTTGGCGACATACATATCTTCGCCTTTTCCCCCCGCAGCGGCACCAAGGCCGCCCTGCTGCCAAATCCCGTACCCCGGGAAGTGAAACGCCGGCGCAGCGAGGAACTCCACGCCCTGGCCGCGCGGCTCAAGAGGAACAGACTGCAACAACAGCTTGGGCTCAGCGGCCCCGTGCTGGTGGAAGGGGATCCGCGGGACACGGAAAGAGGACGACTCTGGTCCGGTTACCTGCCCAATTACCTGCGAGTGTGTTTTTCGTCAGCGGAAAAACTGGACAACCGTATCGTTCAGGTTCGGGCCAAAGCCATCGATGGCGGTGTGCTACTGGGCAGCACGGAGCATAAGGGGTCGGAGTCAAATCACGGTGATGTTGCGTAGGATCAACATCTCGGAAGAACAAGGGGTCGGAGTCAAATCAAAGAAGTGCTGTGTAGAATCAACGAACAGGGATGATTTGACTCCGCCCCCTGAGGAACTCCGGCCAAAACTTGAAAATCCCATCACGCCTACCATACTTAGTGTATCGAGATGTAGGAGGCCAAGAAGATGTTCCTCAAGGAAAAGAAAAGCGGCGATCTGGTAGAAGTGCTGGGATTGGTGGATTTGTTCGACCCCAGCCGTGAAAAGGTGCCTGGGCGTTTCCATGCAGGCGAGGAAATGGGCGAACCCGCCAATTTCTTCAAGACTGAGTTGGTATTTCCTTCAGACGAGCCCCTGCCCCGTTGCTGGCTGGATCCCAACTACAAGACGCAATAAGCCTACAGATCGGCATCCATCCATACCGGGCAATGGTCCGAGGGCTTTTCCATGCCCCGGATGTCGTAAGCGATGCCCGCGTCCTTCAGTTTTGCATACAAGGGATGACTGGCGAGTAGCAGGTCGATGCGCAAGCCGCGCTTGGGCTCGCGGTCAAAGCCCCGGCTGCGGTAATCGAACCAGCTGAACAGCTGGTCTTCGTCGGGGTATTTCTCCCGCCAGCTGTCATGCAGCCCCCATGCCATGAGGGTTTGCAGCCATTCCCGTTCTTCCGGAAGGAAGGAACATTTCCCCGTGCGCAGCCAACGCTTCATGTTGTCCGGGCCAATGCCGATGTCCTTGTCCGTGGGAGCGATATTCATGTCGCCGATGATGGCCAGGTGGGTATCTGCCTTGAAATCCTGGTTCAACCAGGCAGTCAAATCCGCATAGAACTTGCGCTTGGCGGGAAACTTGACCGGATGCTCCCGGCTTTCGCCTTGGGGAAAATAGCCATTCATCACGGTAATCTCCTCACCACCAGGTGTTTTGTAGATGCCGGTAATGAGCCGCTTCTGGCTGTCTTCACCGTCGTTGGGCAGGCCGCGGATGATCTCCAGGGCAGGTTCCCGGGACATGAGGGCGACGCCGTAATGCCCCTTCTGGCCGTGAAAGGCAACGTGATACCCAAGGTCCTCGATCATCTCCCGGGGAAATTCACTGTCCTGCACTTTGGTTTCCTGCAGTCCGATGATATCCGGCTGGTACTGCTCCACCAGGGCCTTGAGTTGATGAGGACGGGCGCGGACGCCGTTGACGTTGAAGGATACGATGCGCATGTGTTTTCCGACTGAATAGACAATGGAATCAGAGTCTACCAGACCAGGCCCCGCAGAAAACCCCGCTACACCCTCAAGTTGCTGCGCCAAAAGAAGCCCCGATCTGCCCAGGCCGTCCTTGGCCAACCGGGATATGAAACGTTTCTGTCAGAGGCAGTCGCCTATGGAATCCTCTCCGCAACGACGCCCATCCACCCAGATGGCATTGTCGAACCGGGCCTTGATGAGTATCGCCCCGGAAAGATTGGCTCCCCGCAGGTTGGCGTTACTCAGATCCGCGTCCAGCAAGTTGGCGTTCTGCAGGTTGGCCAGGCTCAGGTTGGCACCGCGAAAGTTGACACCATGCAGGTGTGCGCCCTGCATGTTGGCGAGCATCAGGTTGGCCGCCTCCAGGCTGGCCAGCTGGAGTATGGCGCCGGACAGGTTGGCGCCCTGCAGATTCGCCCTGTCCAGGCGCATGGAAGCCATGGAAGCGTCGTGCATGTCCACACCAGGCTGATTGGCGCCAATTCGCACCGCCCAGGAGCACTGGGCCTCGGGTTCCCAGGCACACAAGGTATTTACATCCTTGAGCTTGTCGATATCCTTGGTCCAGGCTTGGGCCATCGAAGCCAGTCCAAGTGCCAGTGCTGCCACCAGCACAGGACGAAACAGTCGGATCGTCATAAGGGTTTCCTCCAATGGTTTTCTGGATAGTCCGGCCACGCACGGCAATACCGGAAGCTTTGGCCAGTCTCGGCAATGGACCTCTTGAGCGAGGTTCTTGTTGGCGCCGGAACAGCGGCCGCGGGCCAGCCGACGCTGGAGGTAACGATGCCACAAATCAGCATCCACCCGAATTGAGTAAAGTCAAGGGAAGGGAAATGCGTGCCCCGGGCACCGGGGCTAATTCTGCCTGGGAGACAACAGGAACTCCCTCAGCACCTTCAGAAAGGCTTCTGGTTGCTCGGCATAGATCCAGTGGCCCGCCTCAGGCACATCAATAACCACAGCGTGATGGAACAGGGAATGAATAGCGGGAAGGTGCTCGGGTTCAATGTAACTGGACTTACCCCCACACATGAACAGTGTCTCGCCCTGATATGCCTTACCCTGTGGATAAACAGGGAATGAGCTGATGACATCCAGATCATCCCGTAAAGCACGCAGGTTGTTGCGCCAGCGCCAACCCTCGTCCGTGCGTTGCAGGTTTTGAAGCATGTGATCCCTCACTGCCTTGTCGGTCACCCGCCGGGCCAGAAGTTCATCGGCATGGCGACGATTCTCCAGTTTGTCCAGGGGCAGCGCCAGAAGCGCGTCCAACAGCTGTGCCAGGCGGCCTCCATAAGTGACCGGGGCGATATCCACCACCACAAGGCGCTCCACCCTGCCGGGATGCTCCAGGGCCAGGCTCATGGCGGTCTTGCCGCCCATGCTGTGACCCACGAGCACGGCCTGTTCCATATCCTGGTCGTCCATGAGTTCCAGCACATCAGCGGCCAGGGCGGGATAGGACACATCCGGATCATGAGGCGAGCGGCCGTGATTACGCAGATCGGGCACCACGACCCGGTAGCGCTCGCCCAGGCTTCTGGCGATGCGCTGCCAGTTCACCAGGGAACCGAGCAGGCCATGGAGCAGAACCAGCGGCGTGCCCGGGTGTTGTTCACCGAATTCGCGATAGTAGAGTTTCAAGACAGTCACAGGGGGAGGTTGAAGAGGGTCGGAGTCAAATCACACGACGTGCTGATGTTTCGCGACATCGCCCTGATTTGACTCCGACCCCTTCCTTTGCCCCCTTCCTTACCGTTTGCGCTGCGGCGGCAGGTCCGTGCAGCTTCCCTCGGCCGCTTCCGCCGCCAGGCCGATGCTTTCGTTCAGGGTGGGGTGCGGGTGAATGGTCAGTCCAATGTCCTCGGCATCGGCGCCCATTTCCAAGGCCAGCACGGTTTCGCCGATGAGCTCCCCGGCGTTCACGCCCACGATGCCCGCACCAAGAATACGCTTGGTGTCAGGATCGAACAGCAGCTTGGTCATACCCTCGTCCCGGCCCACGCCAATGGCCCGTCCGGAGGCCGCCCAGGGGAATATGGATTTCTCGTACTTGATGCCCTTTTCCTTCGCCTCGGTTTCCGTCAGGCCCATCCAGGCCACTTCAGGATCCGTGTAGGCTACGGAAGGAATGGTCAAGGGATCGAACATGGCGGGCAGGCCGGCGATGACTTCCGCCGCCACATGGGCTTCGTGGGTGGCCTTGTGGGCCAACATGGGATTGCCCACTACGTCACCGATGGCAAAGATGTGCGGCACATTGGTGCGCATGTGCTGGTCCACGGGGATGAAGCCCCGCTGATCCACTTCCACGCCCGCCGCCTCGGCGTTGATGAGATGGCCATTGGGACGGCGGCCCACGGCCACCAGCACCTTGTCATAGGTACGGTCTTCCGGGGCGTTTTCCCCGGCAAAACTGACCTTCAACCCCGACTTCAGGGCCTTGATGCCTTCCACGCTGGTCTTGAGCATGATGGCATTGACCTGCTTGGCCAGGCGTTGTTGCAGGGGCTTGACCAGATCCCGGTCGCAGCCGGGAATCAGCCCGTCTTGAAGCTCTACGATATCCACTTGGCTGCCCAAGGTGGAATATACCGTGGCCATCTCCAGGCCAATGATGCCACCGCCGATGATGAGCATCTTCTTTGGAATATCTTCCAGTGCCAAGGCTCCGGTGGAATCGATGAGGCGGGGGTCGTCGTTGGGAAAGCCGGGAATCTGCACCGCAGAGGAGCCGCAGGCAATGATGCAGTGATCGAACTCGATGAGGGTACTCCGGCCATCGGCTTCCACGGACAGGGTTCTGGGGCTGGCGAACTGCCCCCAGCCCTGGATGACCTGCACCTTGCGCATTTTGGCCATCTGAGCCAGACCGCCGGTGAGCTTCTTCACCACCCTGTCCTTGCCCGCGCGCAGCTTGTCCAGATCGACCTTGGGTTTGCCGAAGCTCACCCCCATGGATTCCAGTTCCGCCGCCTCATTGATGATGTCCACGGTGTGCAGCAGGGCCTTGGAAGGAATACAGCCCACGTTGAGACAAACACCGCCCAGGTCGGCGTATTTCTCCACCAGCACCACGCTCATGCCCAGATCGGCGGCGCGGAAAGCGGCGGAATAGCCGCCGGGACCGGCGCCCAGCACCAGCACTTGGCAGCGAACGTCCGCCACCCCTTCCACGGCGGCGGAAGGCGCATTGCCTGCATGCCGGACGGGTGGTGCTTTTTCCGCGGCTGGTGGCGTGGCGGGCGTTTCCTGGACCTCCTGCACTTCCGGAGACAGGCTTTCCTCCCCATCGGTTTCCAGCAGCAACAACAGGCTGCCCTGGGAAATGCGGTCGCCCACGGCCACCTTTACTTCCTTCACCAGGCCGCTTTCCGGGCTGGGAATCTCCATGGAGGCCTTGTCACTCTCCAAAGTGATAATGGAGTCTTCCTTGTCGATGCGGTCGCCGGCATTCACCAGCACCTCGATGACTTCTACTTCGGAAAAATCACCGATGTCGGGCAGGGTGACTTCGATCGTTTTGCTCATCTGTTGAACACCTGTGGTTGCAGTCAAAGCACGAGCCGGCGGATATCCGACAGCAGGCCCGCCAGGTAGGTGGTGAAGCGCACGCCCTGGGCGCCGTCGATGACCCGGTGGTCATAAGACAGGCTGAAAGGCATGACCAGGCGCGGCTCGAATTTCTTTCCGTTCCACACGGGCTTCATGGCCGCCCGGGACACGCCCAGTATGGCAACTTCCGGCGCATTTACAATAGGCGTGAACTGGGTGCCGCCGATGCCGCCCAGACTGGAGATTGTAAAGCAGCCGCCCTGCATGTCGGCGGGGCCCAGCTTGCCTTCCCGGGCCTTGGCGCTGATCTCCATGAGTTCCCGGGCCAGGTCGTAAACGCCCTTGCGATCCACGTCACGGATGACGGGCACCACCAAGCCGTTGGGGGTGTCCACGGCCACACCGATGTGCACGTATTTCTTCAGGATGAGCTTGTCGCCATCAGGGGAGAGAGAAGCATTCACCTCGGGAAACTCGCGCAATGCCGCCTCGCAGGCTTTCATCAGGAAAGGCATGAAGGTCAGGCGCACGTCCTGCTTCAGGGCCTCGTCCTTCTGCGCCTTGCGGAAGGCCTCCAGTTCCGTGATGTCGGCTTCGTCGAACTGGGTGACGTGCGGCACGGTGATCCAGCTGCGATGCAGATGGGCGCCGCTGATCTTCTTGATGCGGCCCAGCTCCACTTCCTCGGTTTCGCCAAACTTGGAGAAATCCACGGCAGGCATGGAAGGCAAGGCCAGGGAGCCGCCGGCCGCCGCCGTGGCCGTTCCGCCTCCCGCCAGGGAGGACTTGACGAAATTCTGCACGTCCTCCTTGGTGATGCGTCCCTTGGGGGCCGTGCCCTTGACCCGGCCGAGATCCACACCCAACTCCCGGGCAAAGCGGCGCACCGCCGGGCTGGCATGGGCCTTGCGGCTGGGCATGTCATCATGGGTGGGCGCCACGGGCAGGGGCTTGGCCTTCTTCTCGCCAGGGGCGGGGGGCGGCGGATGGGGGGTACTGTCCACGGGTTTGGGCGGCGCTACGGGAGCGGTTTCCTCGGGGGAGGTTTCCTCGTCGAGGATCACCAGCAGGTCGCCCTGGTTGATGGTGTCGCCCACGCGTACCTTCACTTCCTTGATGACCCCAGCCGAGGGAGAAGGAATCTCCATGGATGCCTTGTCGCTCTCCAGGGTAATGAGGGAGTCGTCAGCGCTGATGGTATCGCCGGCGGACACCAGCACTTCGATGACTTCCACGTCCTTGAAGTCGCCGATATCCGGCAGGGTGATTTCTTTCAGATTCGCCATGAGATTGCTCCTCACACCTTGGTCGGATTGGGTTTCTCGGGATCGATCTTGTAGGCCTTGATGGCCTGGGCCACCAAGTCCGCATCCACCGTGCCTTCATCAGCCAGGGCCTTGAGGGCGGCCACCACCACATGATAGCGGTTGACCTCGAAGAACTCGCGCAGGCGGCGTCGCAGGTCGGAGCGGCCAAAGCCGTCCGTGCCCAGGGTGATGCAGCCGCGTCCGTCCAGGTAGGGACGGATCTGGTCGGCAAACATGCGCACATAGTCGGTGGACGCCACCACGGGGCCCACGGCGCCATCGAGCTGCCGGGTCACATAGGGAATGCGGGGCTTCTCCATAGGATGCAGGCGGTTCCAGCGTTCGCAGTCCATACCGTCCCGGGCCAGTTCGGTGAAGCTGGTGACGCTCCAGACATCGGCGGCAATCTTCCAATCCTTCTCCAGCAGCTCGGCCGCGGCAATGACCTCGCGCAGAATGGTGCCGGAGCCCATGAGCTGCACCCGCTTCTTCTTGCGCGACCCCGCCTTGAACAAGTACATGCCCTTGATGATGCCCTCTTCCACGCCTTTGGGCATGGGCGGATGCACATAGTTCTCATTCATGATGGTGACGTAGTAGAAGACGTTTTCCTGCTCGGCATACATGCGCCGCAGGCCGTCCTGCAGGATCACCGCCAACTCATAGGCGAAGGTGGGGTCATAGCTGCGGCAGTTGGGAATGCCGGCGGAAGCCAAGTGGCTGTGGCCGTCCTGGTGCTGCAGTCCCTCGCCAGACAAGGTGGTGCGGCCCGCCGTGCCACCCATGAGGAAACCCCGCGCCTGCATGTCGCCGGCCGCCCAGGCCAGATCCCCTACCCGCTGGAAACCGAACATGGAGTAATACACGTAGAAAGGAATCATGGGCACGCCATGATTGGAATAGGAGGTGGCGGCGGCGATCCAGGAGGACATGGCGCCAGCCTCGTTGATGCCTTCCTGGAGGATCTGTCCTTTCACGTCCTCGCGGTAGTACATGACCTGGTCTGCGTCCATGGGGGTATAGAGCTGACCCACATGAGAATAGATGCCCAGCTGGCGGAACATGCCTTCCATGCCGAAGGTGCGCGCCTCGTCGGGTACGATGGGCACCACGTGCTTGCCCACCTTCTTGTCGCGCAGCAGGCTGGTGAGGAAACGCACATAGGCCATGGTGGTGGACATCTCCCGCTCGCCGCTGCCTTCCAGCAGGGCCTGGAAGGCGTCCAGCCCCGGCACTTCCAGGGGCTGGGCTTCGGTACGGCGGGAAGGCAGGTAGCCTCCCAGGGCCTGACGGCGCTCGTGAAGATATTTCATCTCCTCGCTGTCCTCCGCCGGCTTGAAATAGGGCGCCGAGGCCAGCTGATCCTCGGGAATGGGAATATTGAAGCGGTCACGGAAATGGCGCAGGGCGTCCTCCCCCATTTTCTTCTGGGAGTGGGTGATGTTCTGCCCCTCGCCGGCTTCGCCCATGCCATAGCCTTTCACCGTCTTGGCCAGGATTACCGTGGGCTGGCCGCGATGCTCCATGGCGGCCTTGTAGGCGGCATAGACCTTGATGGGATCATGCCCGCCCCGGTTCAGGCGCCAGATATCCTCGTCGCTCATGTTGGCCACCATCTCCAGCAGCTCGGGATACTTGCCGAAGAAATGCTCCCGGGTATAAGCGCCACCCTTGGCCTTGTAGGCTTGGTAATCACCATCCACGGCTTCTTCCATGCGCTTGCGCAGCAGGCCCTTCTTGTCCCGGGCCAGCAGGGGATCCCAGTAACCGCCCCAGACCACCTTGATGACGTTCCAGCCCGCGCCGCGGAAAACGGCTTCCAGCTCCTGGATAATCTTGCCATTGCCGCGCACCGGGCCGTCCAGCCGCTGCAGATTGCAGTTGATGACAAACACCAGGTTGTCCAGGCGCTCCCGGGAAGCCAGGGAAATGGCGCCCAGGGATTCCGGCTCATCCATCTCGCCGTCCCCCATGAAGGCCCAGACCTTGCGCTGATCCATGTCCGCCAGGCCCCGGTCGTGCATGTAACGCATGAAGCGCGCCTGGTATATGGCCATCAGGGGACCCAGTCCCATGGATACCGTGGGGAACTGCCAGAAGTTGGGCATCAGCCAGGGATGGGGATAGGAGGACAGGCCGTCGCCCCCGGACTCCTGGCGAAACTTGTTGAGCTGTTCCTCGGTGATGCGCCCCTCAAGGAAAGCGCGGGCATAGATGCCGGGGGCGGAATGGCCCTGGAAGAACACCAGATCACCTTCCTGCTCCCCGTTGCTGCCACGGAAGAAATGGTTGAAGCCCACATCGAAAAGGGTGGCGCTGGAAGCAAAGCTGGCGATATGTCCCCCCAGTTCCGGCTCCTTGCGGTTGGCCTGCACCACCATGGCCATGGCGTTCCAACGAATGAAGGAACGGATGCGGCGCTCCATGGCCCGGTTTCCGGGAAACGGCGGCTGCTTCGAAGGCGGAATGGTGTTCAGGTAAGCTGTCGTCGCCTTGTAGGGAAGATAGGCCCCCGAGAGCCGGGCCTTCTCTATGAGTTGCTCCAGAAGGTAGTGCGCGCGCTCGGCGCCCTCGTTTTCCAGTACGGCCTCGAGGGCCTCCAGCCATTCCTGGGTTTCCTGGGGATCGATGTCGTTGATTTCTGTCATAGTGTTTCCGTCGTTTTCCTTGGCAACCCCTGGTTTTTCGGCATTACGCACCCCAAAAACAGAGGGAACCGCGTCACCTGTCTGACCAAAGCTGCCAGATATTGGCCTGCGCTCGATTCGCTGCAGAGCCCAATACTGACAGCCCTGACAACATAAATCCAGAATAATTTTGCATATTCTTTTAAATCAATTAGTTAAATATCGACATTTATAGTACAATCGTCATAATTATAGCTTACCTTTCTCATTCACGGGGTCCCGAAAACCTTTCTTCCCATTGCAGCAAAATTCTTTTTCGGACCGACCCACAAGGCCGCATTCCGGTCTGGCACGGCAAGAAACAGGCCGCCCTGCTTTGCTCACGGAGGCAGTCGGCCCTTGGAGAAAAAGCAGTTTCTGATGAAACAGGCTTCTCAAACTATTGATGTTTTCCTGAATTATCTGTATGAATCTATACTTAGGAAACGCTCTGCCGGAAAATTTGCGACATTTGAGAGAGTAACAAGGTACTTAATATTTCCGTATTCCTCCCGATAGGGATAACGATAGCCTGGGTGTACCAGAAGCGCCGGCAGGAGCAAGTCTCCATCTCAGGCGTGATGCTCGGATGCGAAAAAACGCCCCTGATGGATAGTAGGTTCGCCGTGCCGGATCAGCTCAGTTAGATTCACCAGCACGGTACTCGTCCATAACACAGGACAGGAACCAGACGCCAGCCGAGTCACGGCGTTCATCTTTTGGCCAGACCGACATTTTGTTATGGGAAATGATACAGATAGCGTTCAGACTTGGAGCTGGCGCCCCCGACTAACGGAAAAACTTGCCAAGCAGGAATGGTCGCAGGCCGTGGTACGGGTGACCATCACCCTCATCGTCCTGGGCTACTTGCTGCTGTTCGGCACCACTACCGATGAGAGCAACACCCATGTAACAGTCATTTCCCTTGTGGGCGGCTACCTTGTCTATTCCCTGCTTCTCATCGCCAGTTTCTGGCTCTGGCCAAACACATCGACTACACGCAAGCTGATAACCCTTATTTCTGATATCGGCATCACCCTTTACTGCATGCATCTCTACGGAGAAGGCAGCGCACCTTTCTTTGTCATCATCCTTTGGGTCAGCATCGGGTTTGGCGTCCGGTTCGGACAGATCTATCTGCTTTTGGGAACCACTTATTCCGCCCTGGGGCTGGTAGCCCTTTGGAATTACAGTCCTTTCTGGAACCAACACGCCTCCATTGCACTTTCCTATCTGGTGGCGGTTCTGGTCATCCCCTTGTTCGCCTCCCACCTCCTGCGAAAAATCGAAAAGGCCAAGAAAGAAGCCGAAATGGCCAACAAGGCAAAATCACAGTTTCTGGCCAACATGAGCCATGAAATCCGCACGCCTCTGACGGGAATCATCGGCATGGCCGAACTGTTGCTGGAAGAACGGCTGGAGAGCAAGTACCAGCAGCAGATAGAAACCATCAACTACTCGGCCAAAAACCTGTTGCACCTGTTGAACGACACCCTGGATATTTCCAGGATCGAGGCCGGCAAGCTGGAACTGACCGCCGAAGACCTGGATATTCATGAACTGCTCAACAACATTTCTCTCATGTACCGCCCCCTGGCCCAGGCCAAGCAGTTGCATTTCAGAATGGAAGTTCAACCGCAGATTCCCAGTCTGTTGAAAGGAGATCGCCTGCGTATTCAGCAGATATTGACCAACCTCCTGAGCAATGCGGTGAAATTCACCGAGCAGGGCGAGATAACCTTGCGTGTGCGCCTGACCCGACTGGAAAACACCCAGGCCACCCTGCAATTCGAGGTTCAGGACACGGGCATAGGCATTCCCCAAGACAAGCGGGAAAGCATATTTGAGATCTTTGAGCAAGCCGACAACACCACCACGCGCCGTTATGGTGGCAGTGGCCTGGGAATGGCCATATCCAGGCAGCTTGCCGAGCTCATGGACGGCAGAATCTGGCTGAAACAAAGTATAGAGGGCACTGGCTCCACTTTCCTGTTCGAAGTGCCCCTGGAAGTCGTTCCCGAAGACGGCAATGTCAGACAACCCCGGAGCTTTGAAGGCATCCATGCCCTGGTCATATCCTCCAACAAAATTTTCTGTTCCCACTACCGCCAGGTCCTGGAACGCTGGGGATGCGGTGTAGAAACCGCCGCCAAAGCCCTGGATGCTTTCATACAAATCAAGGCCGGCGATCAGTCCTTTCAAAACTATCAGTTGCTCATCGTGGATGAAAAGGGCCTGGAGATCACGGCTGAACAGTTTGGCCGCACCAAGCGCAGCGATCCGGCCCTGAGTTTCATCCCCACGGTGCTGGTGACAGGCAACCGGCAGAGAGAGGCGCCCGGCGACAGCAGCTTCGATGCGGTGGTGAGCCACAGTGACAGTACCAGCCTTTATCGCACGCTCCACGACCTGTTGAACATGGCCGACTTTCCGGCGTCAGGAAAGCCGGAAGAACAGGAAAACAAGGTTGCCGCTTCCCGCCGCATCCTGGTGGTCGACGACAACAACACCATCCAGCTGTTGATATCCACCATCCTCCGCAACGCCGGCCATGAAGTAGTTCAGGAATTCAGTGGTGAGGAAGCCCTGGACAGGCTGTTCGAGGAAAGCTTCGACATTGTCGTTATCGACATGCAGATGCCCAATATGAGTGGACCAGAGGTGATACAGGCCTACAGATATACTGAATATGGCACTGAGGCTCATCTGCCTTTCATTGTTCTGTCCGCCAATGACCGCAGCGAAGCGCGGGTTGAATGCGAGGAAGCCGGCGCTGATTCCTTCCTGCTCAAGCCCGTGGACAAAACTAAACTTTTGAAGACCATAGACGATCTGACCGAGGGACAGTCAAGCGTCATCACCGGGAAGCAAGAGGCAGAGAGCATCAGCAATGTGGAATCTCTTCCACTGCCCGAAGACTCTCTTCCCGTCATCAATATGGAAGCCATTCATGCCCTCATGTCCCTTCAGCAGGACGAAAACTTCTTCAATACACTGCTGGAACATTTCTATACCGACGCCAAGCAATCCATAGCCATCATGGAAGGCGCCCTGCCATTACAGGACTTTGACAACGTCAGGGACGCTGCGCATGCCTTACAAGGTTCCGCAGGGGGAATAGGCGCGGAAGCCCTTTTCCAGCAATGCGCCGACATCTCTCATGGCGACAACAAGCTGTTGCGGGAAAAAGGACAGGAAATGATCGAAGGCGTGAAAAAGCAGCTGCGCAAGGTACAAGCCGCTCTGAATGACCCCGGGGTCACCTCCTCGTCTTCCGTTTGTGAATTTCCCAAGATATCCTGACCCGGCACCCCCTGGCACCGGATCAGGTTCTCTGGAAACTCATGCCGCATCCATTTTCTTGGACTGCGCCTTGACAAGGCGCTCCATCATACGCTGATCACGCTCCGGCAGAGCCATGGCGGAATCCACCCACAGCCCGACGATGCGATCGAGTTCATCACGAGTCAGGGGAAACACTTCTTCTCGCATGGCAAGCACGGCATTACGGGTCATGGCTGAACGGTCATGCTTGCGTACGAACTGACGCAAGGCCACTTTTGCTTCTCCCGGTTCAGTCAGGACATCAATAACACCCATCTCGTAAAGTTCGTCGGAGGTGTACATCTTGCCGGTATTAATCATGCGCTCCACCAGGGCCGGGGCGATCCTCCGGGACAGGAAAGAATAGGCGCCCATGCCGGGGAACATATTGAACACGACTTCGGGGAAGCCGATTTTCACGCCCTTTTCGGCAATGATAACGTCGCATGACAAGGCAGCCTCGAAGGCCGCGCCAAGGGCATCACCCTCGATCAGGGCTACCGTACGCAAATCCTGCCCAAGATTTACGTAGTTGTCATAGAGCACGTCGATGCACAGGCTCGCGTAGTTCTCCAGCACCTGCCGCTTGTTGCCTCGGATGCAATCAAGGAAAAACCCGAGATCGCCTCCCAGGCTGTACACCCCGGGAATGGCAGATCCAAGAACCAGAAATTTGAATGGAGACGCCTCGCCTTGCTCCTGGTGCTGTTCGCAAACCTGAATGACGGACTCCTGGAAGCTCCGGATATCGCGCATCAACGCGGGAGTGAAGTTGGGACGGGGTTGCGTGTTCATATTGAACTGCATGACCTTGTTGGCCGGGTCGTATTCACAAACCAGGTTGTCATACACCCAGTTGTAATCTACGTTGAGGTCGTGATCGAGATGAAGTTGCTGAGTCGCCATGGCATGTCTCCTGTCTTTGGTTGAGAATCTCAGGTCGATGGCGGTACAGCTTCCTGTCCTGTCCGCGGATCAAGAGAAATTGTCATGACCTATTCCCAGGAGAAAGAACCTGGGCGGTTTTCCGGGCTCAAGATCAGGCACACCTAACCGCCATGGTGCTATTTATGGCACAGCCGGGGGAGTTGGTACAGAAAAACCTTGCAAAGCTGGGATATTGTCGATGGTATCTTGTCGTCCATGACATGGGCGGGCCAAAGGGCAGGCGGCTACATCCAGTGAGTGAAGCTCCCCCCTCTTACAACATAAAAAGCGTCATAAAGCAAATGTAACTAATTGAAACAAAATAAAAAATGTTTCAATCGGAATCAATCCTGGAATTTGTCAGGCAGCTCCTGATAAATCCTCCGCACTTGCTCTTCCCTGGAGAACAACGCGTTCACGCAATCGGGGTCAAAATGACCGCCGGCGTGTTCCCGCAAATAATTCAGTGCCTTGTCTCGCGGCCAGGCATCCTTGTAAGGTCTGACAGTTACCAGGGCATCCAGAGTGTCGGCAACGGCAACAATCCTGGCCTCAATGGGAATCTCTTCGCCCTTCAGGCCATTGGGATAACCGTTTCCGTCGTAGTGTTCGTGATGATGCAGCGCAATATTGGCAGCCATGGAGAGATAGGCAGAGGTACTGCCTTTGAGGATATCATGACCTATTACCGTATGGGTCTGCATGATGAGCCGCTCTTCCTGGTTGAGGCGGGCCGGCTTCAACAAAATGGCATCGGGGATGCCGATCTTGCCGATATCGTGCAGGGGGGAGGCCTTCTCGATGAGATCACAATGGGCATCATCAAGTCCCAGTCCCCGGGCGATTTCGTAGGAATACCTTGCCATGCGGAATACATGGTTACCCGTACACTCATCGCGGTATTCCCCCGCCTTAGCCAGGCACATGAGAGTTTCCAGCTCTCTGGCCACCGCCTCCTCGGTGGCCTTGGACACCAGCCCCTGGAGCATGAGCGCACGGTCTGCGGCTTCCTTCTGATGTTGATGCAATAGCAGCAGATTACGGCAGCGCGCCTGGCATTCATAGTGATCGAAAGGCCGGGAAAGAAAATCCGTGGCGCCGGCTTCCAGGGATTCGTAACGCACCTTACGGTCATTCACCACGGTTACCACAACAATGGGAACGTCTTCACCATCAGGAAGCGCGCGCACGGCTCGCACCAGTTCCACACCGTTCATGCCCGGCATCTTGTAGTCGGTGACCAGCAGGTCCGGCATGCGGGTTCTGCAGCAGGTCAATGCCTCGTCGGCATCGGCAAACACCTTGCAGGAAATACTGGGAGAAATGGCGGAAATAATGCTTTCCAGTATGGTTCTTCCCGTTGCCTGATCATCGACAATGACAACAAACTGTTCATTGGCTCGGACAATGGAAGTCACGTTGCCATTCTTCTGACGAGGCAGTTCATGCTTACGAACAGATGATGCTATGTGTTTCACGCCATTCATGTCCTCGTTTCAGGTGGATACTCCACCAGCTCGACTACAGTGTTCTTCGACAATCCGGACAGAAATATCATTGGAGTCAAAAGCAATCACCGGAGGAATGCATATCATGCATGAACCAAGCATAGCAGTTTCGTAAACCCACGCAAATTCTCATTTTATACCTAATTTTCTCAGCAATATCCCGCTGGCAATTCCGCCCCCCACCAGATCGAAAGCAGATTTCCTCTTACCGCCCCCCAAGAAGCCTTGGCAATAACCATTCCCGGCTTTTTCTGAACAGGCTACGCCACGGGCAAGGGTCGCAGCCTACTTAAAAATCAATCGTTTACATCGAGTGATTTCGCCGACACATCCTGACCATCATGGCACGCGATGACGCCACCCCGGATCACATCAAGTCCCCTCTCCAACACTCCCCCGCGCGCAAGGGAGGTCCAACGACAAAAAAAGAGGCGGGTTCTATATAGAACACGCCTCTGAATGTGCATGGGGGAAAGGGTCTTAGCAGGATGTTGAAAAAGTCCTTCCATGGACTTTTTCAACTACGGAAGCAGAAAACGCGGTTTCCCGCTTCCTTCATTTTCAATGGCTTACAGCCATTGATGGGTGGCACGTCCTTGTGCCACACACAGGCTGTCGAAAAACAGTGTTTTTCAACAGCCTGCTAGCCGCAACTGAACACCAGCTCGTCCCCGCTGGCATCCACCTTGATAGTGTCTCCCGGTGAGAACTCGCCCGCCAGAATCTTCTGCGCCAGGGGGTTCTCCAGCTGGTGCTGAATCGCCCGTTTCAAGGGTCTTGCACCATACACGGGGTCGAATCCCGCTTCGCCCAGCAGATCCAGGGCAGCCTCGCTGATATCCAGCTGCAGATCCCGCTCCTCCAGACGCTTGCGCAGATGCTCGATCTGGATATTGGCGATCTTGCGGATCTGCTCTCGTCCCAGGGGATGGAATACCACGGTCTCATCCACCCGGTTGATGAACTCAGGGCGGAAATGCTGACCCACGACTTCCATCACCGCGGTCTTCATGGCCTCATAGTCGTTGGTGTGGGCCATTTCCTGGATCAGATGAGAGCCCAGGTTGGAGGTCATGACGATGACCGTGTTGCGGAAGTCCACGGTACGGCCCTGACCATCCGTGAGGCGGCCGTCATCCAGCACCTGCAGCAGCACGTTGAACACGTCCGGATGGGCTTTTTCCACTTCATCCATGAGGATGACGGAGTAAGGCTTGCGCCGCACCAGCTCGGTGAGATAACCGCCTTCCTCGTAACCCACGTAGCCCGGGGGCGCGCCGATGAGCCGCGCCACGGAGTGCTTCTCCATGAACTCGGACATATCGATGCGCACCATGGCATCCTCGGTATCAAAGAGGAATTCCGCCAGGGCCTTGCACAGCTCGGTCTTGCCCACGCCCGTGGGGCCCAGGAACAGGAATGAGCCATTGGGCCGGTTGGGATCGGCCAGGCCGGCGCGGGAACGGCGGATGGCGTCGGACACGGCGCGCACCGCCTCATCCTGGCCCACCACGCGCTTGCTCAGGTTCTCTTCCATCTTGAGCAGCTTCTCGCGCTCGCCCTCAAGCATCTTGCTCACGGGGATGCCTGTCCACTTGGAGACCACCTCAGCAATCTCCTCATCGGTGACATTGTTGCGCAACAGCTTGAAATCCATGTGCTCGGCCTCATCCGCCGCCGCGAGCTGCTGCTCCAGCTGGGGAATGATGCCGTACTGGATCTCGGACATGCGCTGCAAGTCACCGGCGCGGCGGGCGGTTTCCAACTCGATACGCGCCCGCTCCAGCTCTTCCTTGATATGGGTGGTACCCTGCACCGCCGCCTTTTCAGCCTTCCATATCTCCTCCATGTCGGAGAACTCTTTCTCCAGGCGGCTGATTTCTTCTTCCAGAGCTTCCAGGCGTTTCTTGGAAGCCTCGTCGCTTTCTTTCTTAAGGGCCTCCCGCTCAATCTTGAGCTGGATGAGACGCCGGTCCAGCTTGTCCATTTCCTCGGGCATGGAATCGATTTCCATGCGAATGCGTGAAGCCGCCTCATCAATGAGGTCGATGGCCTTGTCCGGCAGCTGCCGGTCGGTGATATAGCGGTGCGACAGGGTGGCCGCCGCCACGATGGCCGGGTCGGTAATCTCCACGCCATGATGCACTTCATAACGTTCCTTCAGGCCACGCAGGATGGCGATGGTGTCTTCCACGCTGGGCTCGTCCACCAATACCTTCTGGAAACGGCGCTCCAGGGCGGCATCCTTTTCGATGTATTGACGGTACTCGTCCAGGGTGGTGGCGCCCACGCAATGCAGCTCACCCCGCGCCAGGGCCGGCTTGAGCATGTTGCCGGCATCCATGGAGCCTTCGGTCTTGCCCGCGCCCACCATGGTGTGAATCTCGTCGATGAACAGAATGATCTGCCCCTCGGCCTTGGCCAAGTCATTGAGCACGGCTTTCAGGCGTTCCTCGAACTCGCCGCGGAACTTGGCGCCAGCGATCAGCGCTGCCATGTCCAGGGACAGCAAGCGTTTGTTCTTCAGGCCCTCGGGCACCTCGCCGTTGACGATGCGCTGAGCCAGCCCTTCCACGATGGCGGTCTTGCCCACGCCAGGCTCACCGATGAGCACCGGGTTGTTCTTGGTGCGGCGCTGGAGCACCTGCACGGTGCGACGGATCTCACTATCCCGGCCAATGACGGGGTCCAGCTTGCCCTGCTCGGCCCGCTCGGTAAGATCGATGGTATATTTTTCCAGGGCCTGGCGCTGATCCTCTGCGTTGGGGTCATCCACTGCCTGGCCGCCACGCACATTCTCTATGGCTTTCTCGATGGCCCCCTTGCTGGCGCCGGCCTTGCGCATGGCGTCGCCCAGCACACCCTTGTCCTCCACGGCGGCCAGCACGAACAGCTCGGAGGATATGTACTGATCCCCCCGTTTCTGGGCCAGTTTGTCCGTCTGGTTCAGCAGGCGGTTCAGATCGTTGGATACGTGCACGTCTGCATCGCCGCCGGTAACGCTGGGCATGTGGTCCAGAATCTCTCCCAGGCTGGAACGCAGCTGATTGACGTTCACGCCGGCCTGGGTCAGCAGGTGACGCACGCCACCACCTTCCTGATCCAGCATGGCGATCATCAGGTGCACGGGCTCGATGAACTGGTGATCCTTGCCCAGGGCAAGGCTCTGGGCATCGGCCAGGGCCAGTTGAAATTTGCTTGTCAGTTTGTCCATCCGCATGTTGTCAGGCTCCCAATTTCTTCAGATGGGCCTTACATGGGGTTGGAGTAAAGAAAATCAATACTGTTTCCGAGCCTACTCCACCCAAACCGAGAAATTCTCCACCTTTTCCCGCCGGGTGCGATAGCGATTCACCGGGTGCTCCTCGTCAGGATAGCCCAGGGCCAGGCCACAGAGCAGCAACTGGTCTTCAGGGATGCCGGTGGCTTCCCGCACCAGGTCCGGATAGTCCGCCGTGGAGGCCTGGGGACAGCTGCCCAGGCCAAATTCCCGGGCCGCCAGCATCACGGACTGGATGAACATGCCCATGTCCAGCCAGGAGCCCTGCCCCAGGGCCCTGTCCATGAAGAAGAACAGGCTCACCGGCGCGCCGAAGAACCGGTAGTTGTTGAGCGCCGCCTCCACACGCTTGTCCTTGTCTTCCCGGCCGATGCCCAGGGCCTTGTACAGGTCCATGCCGCACTGAAAGCGCCGTTCCTTGTAGGGCGTCACCCACTCTCCTGGATAATAGGCGTAGTCGGGAGCCGGCTTCTCCCCTTCCACCGCCCGCGCCAGCAGGGCTTCACTGAGCCGGACCAGGGCCTTGCCCCGCACCACGGCCACCTTCCAGGGCTGGGTGTTCACCCCCGACGGGCTCCAGCGGGCCACCTCCAGGATCTTGCGGATGGTTTCATCGGCGACAGGTCTGTCCAGGTAGGCGCGGGTGGAAATGCGGCCCTGGATGGCTTCGAGTACATTCATCAGCGGTACACCTTGCGTTTGAAAAGATCAGTACGGCGGCTCACCACCCGGTCGATGAACAGGATGCCGTCCAAGTGGTCGATTTCGTGCTGCACGGCCCGGGCTTCGTAACCTTCCATTTCATATTCATGGGCTTCGCCGCATTCGTCCCGGGCGGTGAGACGGATACGCGTGGCGCGAATTACGTTGCCCGTGTAGTCCGGCACCGACAGGCAGCCTTCCCGGCCGACCTCATAACCGTCCCAGTGAGTTATTTCCGGGTTGATGAGCACCAGGTTGCCGTGATTGGGCACAGGCTTGCGGGTATTGGAGCAGTCCACGATGGCAATGCGCTGGAAATGCCCCACCTGGGGCGCGGCAATGCCTACGGCGGCGGGTCCCTGCTGGCGGGTGAGCTCCAGGCGGGCCACGAAGTCCCGCAACCCGTCATCGAAATCCGTCACCGGCTCAGAGGGCTGTTTCAGGCGCTCGTCCGGGATGGTGAGTATCTGCAAGGGTTCCACCAGTCAGCCCACCAGCATTTCCACGGGAGAGATGTTCACCTCTATGCCTTCCTCACGCAAACCACTTACAGCCTGTTCCAGTGACTCCAGGGGCACCGTGGCCACGCCGGCAATTTGCATGATGTACACGGGCTGTTCCGCTGTGCCCGCCACATCGGATTCCAAATCCAGGATATTGAATCCCGCATCTGCCAGCACCCCCGTAACCCGGGCCACGATGCCGGCACGATCCGCGCCACTGACCCTGACCATGAGATTGGGCGGCACATGGCGATGCAAGCCGCCTTTCATGGGATCGATATGCAGACTGAGCCCAAGTTCCCTCACCACCTCGGACAAGGCCTGCTGCAGGGCATCCGCATCCATGTGGCCGCTTACCATCATCATGATGGTGAAGTTGCCTCCCAGGCGCAGCATGGAAGCCTCTCCCAGATTCATGTCGCGTTCGAACAGGACACGGGTGACCCGTGCCACGATGCCGGGCCTGTCCTCGCCGGTGAGAGTCAGCATGTACCAGTTGCTCATCTTTATCTACCTGTCACATGGGAACACCCGGGCAAATGTCGAACTTGCAGCCAATGGCCGATTCAGGCTCCCCCGGGATTCCTGAATGGAGAAATTCAGCAGGTAGTATAATACCTGCCCGGGCCAGGAAGGCTGCTGAATCTTCCGGGCAATACATCCGCCGAGATTCGATTCGTGGAAAAGAACAACAACGAACATCAGCGTTACATATTTGGCAGGGAATGGCTCAAGGTCTTCCTTTTTGCCAGCCTGTTGTTCGTCATGGCGCTAATCAGCCTGCGGTATCAGGCGCTCCCGGACAAACCGGTGTCACCCGCGGTACTGGCGGGCTTTCTGATCTACGCACTGTTTACCCTGGCAGTGAGCTACAGGCATCCCTATTTCGGCTATATATCTCTTGATCGGGCGGGGCAGATGCTGATGCTGCTGACCCTGGGAAGCTTTCACGCCGCGTGGATCAGCGGACTCAGCTACTTTCTGTATTCCTGGTCACGCCTGCTCCAGGGAATGCCTCTGAGAAACACCATCAACGCCGTACTGATCAACAGCGGCATGATGACTCTCATGCTGTTGCTGGGAGGAAGGTGGTATCAGTGGTGGGGGGGTGAAATCCCCATGATCCGCATCAGCCTGGATTCCCTGCTGCTGGCATTCTCTACCCTGGTGGTGATGCAGATCTTCAACCAGCTGCTCATGTACATGCTGGTCTATCTGCGGGGAGGCAACCCGGAAAAGACTGCTGTACTCAACGGGGCGCTCCTGGAAATAGGCATCGGACTGGTGGGTATGACGCTGGCGCTGGTGTACAACCGCCAGGATATGCCCCTGTTCCTGCTGGTGCTCCTGGTGGTCAGTATCGGCATGCTGGTGATGAAACAGTACGCAAGCATCCGCCTGCACCTGGAAGCACTGGTCCGGGAACGCACCTGCGCGCTGCAGGACCTGGCCCGGCGGGATTCCCTGACCGGCATCAGCAACCGACGCCATACCGACGAATTCATCAGCGACCAGATCGAACATGCCCGACAAACAGGCTCTGCCCTCTCCATCGCCCTGCTGGATATCGACCACTTCAAGCGTATCAACGACAAATATCTTCATGCCACCGGCGACAAGGTACTTCAACATCTGGCCAGAGTGCTGAAAGACCACTGCCGATCCAGCGATCTCGTGGGACGATACGGGGGAGAAGAGTTTCTGGTGTGTTTTCCGCTGCTGGACCTGGAAGGCAGCAGGCTCGCCAGCGAAAAACTGCGCCTCCTGGTGGAAGAGCAGCATTGGGACAGCATCGCCCCGGGCCTGAAGGTTACCGTCAGCCTGGGGGTCGCCCAGTGGAAGCCGGGGATGCGTACCGAAGACCTGGTAAAGACCGCGGATCGGAAGCTTTATGAAGCCAAGTCGGCAGGACGAAACCGGGTTTGCTACTGAGGCTCCGGCTGCAGCCAGATCAGGCTGGCCATACGGCCTGTTTTTCCGTCCCTTCGGTAGGAAAAAAAGCGTTCTTCCTCTTTGTACGTACAATGGCCTCCGCCATGGATACGGGACACACCCGCGGCCTTAAGGCGCTGACGGGCCAACGCCCAGATGTCGGCAAACCACCTGTCACCCGTGCCCGGCCTGAAAGCCGATGCCGCTTCCGCATGGCTGTCCACAAAGGCCGCCCTCACCTCCGGCCCAACCTCGAAATGACGGGGTCCGATGGCTGGCCCCAGCCAGACCAGAAGGGATGACGGCGGCCCCTGGAAACAGGCAATGGTTCGCTCCAGCACGCCATCAGCCAGCCCTCTCCAGCCGGCGTGGGCCGCCGCCACGGCGGTTCCCGAGTCGTTGCAGAACAGCACCGGCAGACAATCCGCAGTCAACACGGCGCAGACCTCGCCGGCGCGGTCACTGAAACCGGCGTCGGCCCTCCGCCGGGGAAATACCGGTGTACTGACGTCACAGCCATGAACCTGCTCCAGCCATCGTGGTTCGGCAGGCAGCCCGCCGGCATCACGCAGTATCCTGCGGTTCGCCTGTACGCTGGCCGGGGCATCCCCCACATGATCCCCCAGATTGAAACTGTTCCAGGGAGCAGCACTGACGCCCCCGGTACGAGTCGTACTCAGTGCCCTGACGCGGCATGGCGCAGGCCAGTCAGGAATGAGAAATTCAGGCGCCATAGTTTTGCCCGTCCCGACGCAATTCATCCAGCAGCATCGCCAGGTCTTCTGGCACCGGACTCTCCCAGGCCATCTCTTTCCCTGACAAGGGGTGCGCCAGGCTCAGGCGCCGCGCATGCAAAGCCTGGCGCCCAAATGTCTGCAGCAGGGAACGGAGCGCCTCGCTGGCGGCCGGGGGCATTTTCAGGCGCCCGCCATATACCGGATCACCAACCAGGGGATGATGAATATACGCCATGTGCACACGGATCTGGTGGGTGCGGCCGGATTCCAGCTGTACATCCAGCAGGGTATGGGCGCGGAATCGTTCACTGATACGGAAATGGGTGCGGGCCGGCTTGCCTCCGGCGACCACGGCCATGCGCACCCTATTGACCGGATGGCGTCCGATGGGCGCATCCACCGTGCCCCCCGCCGTGGGCAGGCCGTTGACCACTGCCATGTATTCACGCTTTATCTCCCGGGCCTGCAAGGCTTCCACCAGGCGCTTGTGCGCCGGCAGGCTGCGCGCCACCACCATCAGCCCGGTGGTATCCTTGTCCAGCCGATGTACAATGCCCGCCCTGGGCAGTTTCACCAATTCCGGGTCATGGTGAAGCAGGGCATTCTGCAGGGTACCGCTCCAGTTCCCGGCTGCCGGATGCACCACCAGGCCCGCGGGCTTGTTCACCACCAGCAGGTGTTCGTCCTCGTACAGTAGGTCCAGGGGAATATCTTCCGCTTCACAGCACCCACTATCCTGGAGCATGGCCCGCAGGGTGATGTGCTCTCCAGCCCAGACCTTCTCCTTCGCCTTGCGCAACTGGCCATCCACCTGCACCCGGCCTTCCTTTATCCAGGTTTGCAAACGGCTGCGGGAGTAGTCGGAGAACAGCAGAGCAAGCGCCTGGTCCAGGCGCTTGCCGGACAACTCCGGGCTGACCACGCCCTGATGAAGAATCTCTTTCAATGATGTCTCAATCGCCAATTCAGGGGCTCTCTAACTTTTCTGCCCGTCCACAATCTGCGCTATAATCTGGCGCACATTGCTACCGGGGTATCCGAATCCATGCCTAGAATCATCTGGCCGCTTTTCATTGTCTCACTGTTGCTGGGTGGTTGTAGCCTGTTGCCCGAGCAGAAGGACAAGACCGCGGGCTGGTCCGCCCAGAAGCTGTACTCGGAAGCCACCGCGAACATGCACGGCGGCAACTACGCGAAAGCCATCGAATACTACCAGAAGCTGGAATCCCGCTACCCCTTCGGCAAGTATGCCCTGCAGTCGCAGCTCAACATCGCCTATGCACATTACCAGGCCGATGAGCCGGATGCCGCACTGGCGGCCCTGGAGCGCTTCGAAAAGCTGCACCCGGATCATCCCGCCGTGGCTTATGCCCTCTACCTGAAAGGCGTGGTGCATTTTACCCGCAACATGGGTTTTTTCTCCCGTTTCCTGCCCACGGACAACTCCCAGCGGGACCCGGGATCCACCCAGGAAGCCTATGATGTCTTTGCCGAACTGGTACGCCGCTTCCCGGATACGGAGTATGCCGAAGACGCCAAACTGCGCATGCTATACCTGCGCAACCAGCTGGCCCGCCATGAGATTCACGTGGCACGCTACTACCTGGACAGGGGCGCATGGCTGGCCGCCGCCAACCGCGCCCGGTATGTGGTCGAACACTACCAGTACACACCTTCCGTGAAGGATGGACTGACTATCATGATTGTTGCCTACGAAAAAATGGGCATGGACGAGCTGTACCGGGATGCGTTACGGGTGCTTGCCCTGAACGAGGCCAAAGGGAATTTCCCCAGCCTGAAGGACACAGACAAGACCCTCACGGAAAAAATCTGGGAATACCTGGAAATGGACAAGAACTGAGGCTTTTCCGGCCACAAAAAACGCCGCTTTCCAGCGGCGTTTTTTGTGGCGAGCATAGAACTTATTTCTTTTCAGCAGCCGCGGCCGGCTTGGGCTTTTCAGGAAGAATCTCCAGCAGCTCCAGATCGAAGATCAGCACCTCGTTGGGACCAATGGTCCTGCCCGCTCCCCGTTCACCGTATCCCAGCTCGGGGGGGATGAACACCTTGTACTTGGCTCCCGGCTTCATCAGCTGCAATGCTTCAGAGAAGCCCTTGACTACCCCGCTCACGCCGAATTCCGCCGGCTTGCCCCTGTCATAGGAGCTGTCGAACTTTTTGCCATCGATGGTGCGACCTTCATAGTGCACCTTGACCCGGTCAGTCTTCTTCGGTGATTCCCCCTTCCCTTCCTTGATGACCTGGTACTGCAGCCCGGAGTCAGTGACCTTCACGCCTTCTTTCTTGGCATTGTCGGCAAGAAACTTCTTGCCCTTCTCCAGCGCTTCCGCCGCCTTGGCCTGGCGTTCCTTCTTGATACGCTCGGAACGTTCCTTGAGGGTCTCGGTCATCTCTTCCTGCGTCATCTGCAGCTCTTTGCCATTGATGACATCCGCCACTGCGGCACCGAAAGCGGGGCCATCCAGCTCACCGATACCCTGGGCGGTGAGCATCTTGGCCATGCGCACACCCAGGGTGTAGCTGAAGCGTTGATCGAAGGTCTTCAGCTCGGTGGCCTGTACCTGGCCCGCCAGAACGGCGGCAGCCAGCATCAACACGATACGTTTTTTCTTCATCTGGTCTTTTCCTCGAGTATTGTTGCCATTACGCCCCACCCGGTGCAGAGCAGGACCTGTTGCCACAAGTTTGACAGATTTTCACGAATTAGTTCAGGTCAGGAAAAAAGCAGCGAAAAATCCACCGCTTTCACATCCTTGGTCAGGGCACCTACAGAAATATCGTCCACACCTGTCGCGGCGATGGCGGTCACGGTTTCGAAATTCACGCCACCGGACGCCTCCAGGCGGGCACGACCATCGTTGAGTTTCACCGCCTGCGCCAGCTGTTCCAGGCTGAAGTTGTCCAGCAGCACCCGCCGGGCACCGGCATCCAGGGCTTCTTCCAGCTCCTCCAGGGTCTCCACCTCGATTTCCACAGGCGTTCCGCCAAAAAGGGAAGCCGCCTTCTCCAGCACCGCGCTGATGGAACCCGCCGCGGCAATATGGTTTTCCTTGATGAGCACCATGTCGTGCAATCCAATGCGATGGTTGACCCCGCCACCGCAGGTCACCGCGTACTTCTGGGCCAGGCGCAGGCCGGGCAGGGTCTTGCGCGTATCGAGGATATTCACCCCGGTACCCGCCACGGCTTCCACGTAGGCTGCCGTCGCCGTCGCCGTTCCCGACAGGGTTTGCAGAAAATTCAGGGCGGCTCGTTCGGCCGTCAGTATGCTCGCCGCTTCACCATGGATTTCACAGATCACCTGGTTCGGAACCATGGCATCACCATCGGACAACCGCCAGTGCAGACTCACGGCCTTGTCCACCTGGGTGAACACCTCCGCCGCCCAGGGAATGCCGGCAAGCACCGCCTGCTCCCGGCAGACGATGCGCGCCTGCACCGTTCCAGGTGGCACCAGCCTTGCCGTCAGGTCGCCACTGCCCACATCTTCCTGCAGGGCGAGCCGAACATCCGCGGCAATCTGCGCGGCGGAGGGCAGCATCAGCCGACTTCCAGCAGTTCCACTTCAAACACCAAGGTGGCATTGGGGGGAATCACGCCACCGGCGCCAGCCGCGCCATAGCCCAGCTGGGGAGGAATCACCAGCTTGCGCCGGCCTCCCACCTTCATACCCTGTACGCCTTCATCCCAACCGCGGATCACCTGACCGCGGCCCAGGCCGAACTGGAAGGGCTGGTTGCGGTCCAGGCTGGAATCAAACTTGGTGCCGTCTTCCAGCCAGCCGGTGTAGTGCACGGTCACCTGGCTGCCTGCCACAGCTTCCGCACCCGTTCCCTCTTCCAGGTCATCATATTTGAGCCCGGAATCCGTCATTTTTTCTGCCATGTCTTTCTCCATAAGCAAAGCGCTCCACCGAGCGCGAAGAAAGAGCATTTTAGCAGTCTGCCGGTTTCAGGAAAGC
>Ga0256832_1000332_pt1 | contig 29640 bp, 28 predicted proteins | sample 134614metaG_FD_190534 | JGI IMG/M metagenome (GOLD analysis project Ga0256832, IMG submission 190534) | Hydrothermal vent microbial communities from Lau Basin, Pacific Ocean - 134-614 | ecosystem: Environmental > Aquatic > Marine > Hydrothermal vents | place: Pacific Ocean: Lau Basin | collected...
GTCTGGATCTACTCCTATGTGTTCAATCCAAAGAACAAAGAACGCCTTGAATCACAACGGAACATTCCGTTTGACGAAGAGAATACGGACTCGGAGAAATAAACATGAGTGAAGATAAGAACCGTTATGGTCAGACCACCGGGCACGTCTGGGACGAAACCCTGGCGGAACTGACGAACCCCCCGCCCAAATGGTGGATGCTGGGCCTGCATGCCAGCTGGATTCTGGTGGTGCTGTACTCCCTGTACTATCCCACCTGGCCCCTGATCAGCAGTCATACCAAGGGCCTGGCGGGCTGGACTTCCATCAGTGAGTTCAAGAAGGACATGAAGGAAGTGGAAGATGTCCGCGCCAAATACGAAAACAAACTGCCTGGCATGACGGCCGCCGCCATCCTTGCGGACAATGAACTGAAAAACTATGTGGTTCGTTCCGCCAAGGTGCTGTTTGGCGACAACTGCGCAGCCTGCCATGGCAGTGGCGGCGCAGGCAACCCTGGTTTCCCTGCCCTGGTGGATGACGACTGGCTCTATGGCGGCACCATCGAAAACATCGAGCAGTCCATCGCCATGGGACGCAAGGGCATGATGCCCAAGATGGGCGGCGCCCAGCTTACCGACGAGGAAATCGACAAGCTGGCCAACGCCATCTACAACGGCACCGTGACCAAAGAGCCGCTGTATGCCGCCAAGGGTTGTATTGGCTGTCATGGTCCTGACGGCAAGGGTATGGCTGCCCTGGGTTCCGCCAACCTCACCGACAAGATCTGGCGCTTCAAGAGCAAGGATCAACTGGCATCCATCAAATACACCATCAAGCATGGCGTAAACGATCCCAGCGATCCCAAAACCCGCAACGCGGAAATGCCTTCCTGGAAAGGTCGTCTGACTGATACCCAGATCAAGAAGCTTGCCGTGTACGTCCACCAGCTGGGCGGTGGCCAGTAAGCTGTAACCGGTGCCCGGAAGCCGTGCTTCCGGGCACCTCTCCATGTTCAAGTCATAGGGAGGGAATATCATGTCGGATTGGGTTGCAATCGCATCTTATCTGTCTGTAGGTTTTGCGGTGGTGATGCTGATTTTTCTCGGCTTCAAACTGAAAAAACTGATGAACGATACGCATTCTGAAGATTAGATTTCGGAATACTGCCAGCAGTGGCAACAGGGGAGCGGAGGCGCTCCCCTGTTTTCATTGAAATACCCGTAAAACCTTGTAGCCAATAAAGATATTGTGAATTATCACTGACAGATTCATTGGGGAATGGCAGGATTTACGTCCAATATTTCCCGACCCGGAAATTTCATGAATTCACATGATGAGCACACCAGGTATTAGCCCCATATCACTGGTTGCAGAAAACTCAGAAAATGTTTTGTGAAAATAATAGACGAAAGTTCATGTCGTTCATGAATTTTTTGGGCTAATACATATATTGGCAGACGAACCGAGGAGAACACCGTGTCAGAACCCGCAACGTCCAACGAAAAACAGGCCAAGTATTCCGACGCCATTTACGAGGAGGCCGCCAACTGGCATGTCAACACGGGTGAAGAAAAAATCCACCCCAAAAAAGCATCGGGAAAATGGCGACGTCTGAAATGGATAACCCATAGTATCTGGCTGATCTTGTTCATCGGCCCTTTTCTGCGCTGGAACGGCCAGCAGGCCGTGTTGTTTGATATTCCCAACCGTCAGTTTCATATCTTCGGCCTGACCATACTTCCTCAGGATGTGTGGATGCTGGCTCTTATCCTCCTCTTTTTCGCCATGCTGCTTGCCGCGGTCACTTCCGTTGCCGGCCGGGTCTATTGCGGCTTTTTCTGTTTCCAGACGGCCTGGACTGATTTTTTCATCTGGCTCGAAGACAAAATTGAAGGTCCTCCCGCCAAACGCCGCAAGCTGGATGCCGGGCCTTGGACAGGCGAAAAGATTCGTAAGAAAGCACTCAAGTACACCATATGGCTGCTGATTTCCGTGCTTACAGGCATCAGTTTCGTTTCCTGGTTCACCGATGCCCGGCAACTGTGGCATGACATTTTCATAGGCCAGGCCAGCCCCACGGCCTATGGGGTCATCGCCCTGTTCACCGCAGGCACCATGGTACTTGCCGGCAAACTCCGGGAACAGGCCTGTTTCTGGCTGTGCCCCTATGCCCGCATCCAGGGCGTCATGTATGACAAGGAAACCATCCTGCCCACCTACGACTACCATCGCGGCGAGCCCCGCGGTCGTCTGAAAAAGGGCCAGCTCGTGGAAGGCAATGGTGACTGTATCGACTGCAAACAATGTATTGCCGTGTGTCCTACCGGCATCGATATTCGCATGGGACAGCAGGAAGGCTGCATCACCTGCTCTCTTTGCATCGACGCCTGTAATGCCGTCATGGAAAAAATCGGCCGCCCCAAGGGGTTGATACGCTACGCATCCATGGATGAAATGGAAGGCAAGAAGCAGCTGCCGCTTTTCAAGCGCCCACGAGTGCTGATTTACCTCTCTATCCTGACTCTCGCCGTCGGCGGCATCATTTACGGCGTCACCCACTTGGGCGCCATAGAAGTCAAAGTGCTGCATGGCCGCTCTCCCCTGTTCGTACAGCGTAGCGACGGCACCATCCAGAACAAGTATGATGTGAAGGTCTTGAACAAGACAGCCAACGACATTCCGGTCAAGATCACCGCGGAAGGCATCGAAGGCATGATTGTCAAAGGTACCGAGGACACAGTAATTGCCAAGAAGGGCAATACCGGCTCTTATATCGTTTTCATCAACGCACCTGCGGAGAACATCAAATCCGAGCGGACTCCGATCATCTTCAAGATCGTCAACCAGGATGACCCGACACAGACCTCATCCTATGAAAGCATGTTCTTCGCTCCAAGGTAATTCAAGCTATCATGACCGCCATGACCGAACACAAAAGACCAAGATTTTCCCAGGACAGCAAGGAGGCGTTCCGCAACCCTTGGGTCCTGGGATGGATAGCGGGCATACTGCTGGTGCTGGGTGTCAATATCGCCTTCATCATCACCGCCGTGGTCACCAATCCCGGCCTGGTGGAAAAGGACTACTATGAAAAGGGGCGTGACCAGGAGCAGCATTTCATTCAGCAACAGCTCACCCGGGAGCGCCTGGGCTGGCAGATGAAACTGGATGCCATCTCCACACCCGTGGCCGGTGAAGCCGTTCGCTACACCTTCAACGTGGTTGATACCAGAGGAGTGGCCGTCGATGGCGACCAGGCCAGCCTTCATGCCTATCGTCCCAGCGACATGAACGCTGATTTCGATGTCCCCATGCAGGAAATTGCTCCCGGGGTATACAGTGCGGAACTGGTTTTCCCTCTCAAGGGGATTTGGGACATCACCGCTGTTCTGGTCAAGGGTGAGGACAGCCTGAAGGTCACCCGCCGCGTTTCGGTAAAAGCTGCTCGCACCCCATGACGGACACCCAGGACGCAGGCTGCTTTCATTGTGGCCTGCCGCTTCCTGAACAGGACTACACTGCCGACATTGATGGGCAGCCAAGGCATTTTTGTTGCTTTGGCTGCCAGTCCGTGTGCGAGGCAATCTACGCCGCGGGCATGCAGGGTTTCTACCAACGCACGCCAGAAGGCACTCTACTGGAGCCACCTCCCCCGCCACCGGAAGATCTCGGTCTCTACGACCTGGAAGAAGTTCAGGCAGAGTTCGTCCGTGAAACCGGCCAGGAACGGGAAATCCATCTGTTGGTGGAAGGCATCCACTGCGCAGCTTGCGTGTGGCTCATCGAACATACCCTGAACAAACTGCCGGGGGTATTGTCCGCCCGGGTCAACCTGTCAGCCAAGCGTCTGTTGCTGCGCTGGGACAACCAGCGCATCAAGCTCTCGGAAATCCTCACAGCCCTTGCCCGAGTCGGTTATGCCGCCACGCCTTTCGATCCCGAAGCAGCCGAAGGCATTCTGAAGAAACAGACCCGGGACCTGCTGTTCCGCATCACCTTCGCCGGCTTCACCATGATGAACCTGCTATGGGTGTCCATCGCCCTGTATGCGGGAGCCGACCAAGGCGAGTACCGCAGCCTGTTCCACTGGGTGGGATTTGCCCTGGCTACGCCTACCCTGTTCTATTCGGGCTGGCCCTTCCTCAAGGGCGCCTGGACCAGCCTGCGCACCGGCCACCTTGGCATGGACCTGCCCATTGCCCTGGGCGCCACTGTCACCTGGGCCTATTCCTCCTGGGTGACCTTTGGTGATCTGCCAGATCACCATGTGTATTTCGACACGGTGGTCAATTTTATTTTCGTCATCCTAATCGGGCGACATCTGGAAGGCGTATCCAAACGTCATGCCGTGGCCGCCACCCAGCGGTTGCTGGATCTGCAGCCACGGGTAGCCCTCGTCCTGCAGGATGGTGAAGAAAAAACGGTGCCCATCCGGCGAGTCCAGGTGGGCGACAGGGTCATGGTCAAGCCCGGCACCAAAATCCCCGTGGATGGCATCATACTGGAAGGGGAGAGCCAGGTGGATGAGGCCATGCTCAGCGGCGAATCCACCCCCGTCAGCAAGCAGCCGGGCGACAGGGTTTCCGCTGGCACGGTAAACGCCGAAGGCACTCTGGTAATCGAAGTGACGGGAACACTGGCCGATACCGCCCTGGGGCGCATCATCCAGCTGGTGGAGGAAGCCCAGGCCTCCAAGGCCCCCATACAGTGCACCGCGGACCGCATCGTGCCCTGGTTCGTGCTGGCCACCCTCAGCCTGGCTACCGTCACTTTCTTCATCTGGGTGCAAAAGGATTTCGAACTGGCCCTGATGGCAGCCACCTCGGTACTCATCATCACCTGCCCCTGCGCTTTCGGCCTGGCCACTCCCATGGCCATTGCCGTGGCTTCCGGCCAGGGCGCAAGACACGGCATCCTGGTAAAAAATGGCGCCGTGCTGGAAACCCTGTCCCATGTGGATCATTTCGTGTTCGACAAGACGGGCACCCTCACCCTGGGAAAGATGCAGGTAACGGACATCTTCACTCGGGACACAAATCAGGACGAGCTACTCACCCTGGCCGCCGCCGCGGAAAACCTTTCGGAGCACAGCATCGGCCAGGCCATCATACAGGCTGCCAGAGAACGTAATCTGTCCTATCGAAAACTGAAGGCCAAAGGATTCACCAGCAAACCTGGCCTGGGCATCCGCGCCCGGGTAGGTGAACACGAGATACTCATCGGCAATATCAACTGGCTGGCCGAACATGGCATTGCGGAAGACACGGAGCTGGCAGTCCGCGCCCAAGAAATGGAAGAGGGGGCTGTGTCCGCCATTCATGTGGCCATCGACGGTCGGCACGCCGGCATCATCGGCGTGGCCGACCGTCTGCGTCCTGATGCGCAGGCACTGATAGAATCCCTGCGCCGCCAGGGCATCTCCCTGACCCTGCTGTCCGGCGACCGGAAACGGGTCGCCGAGGCCGTGGCGCGTCAACTGGGCGGCATGGAAGTCATTGCCGAGGTGCTGCCCGAAGACAAGGACAAGGTGATATCCAGGCTACAGGAACAGGGAAAAACCGTCGCCATGGTGGGCGACGGCATCAACGATGCCCCGGCCCTGATTCGCGCCGACGTGGGTATCGCCATCGGCTCGGGCACCGATGTTTCCGTGGAGAGCGCGGACATCGTGCTCATGAGTGACGAGCTGAACAAAATCCACCTGGCCGTAGCCCTGTCACGGCGCACTCTACGCACCATTCGCCAGAACATCATGATCTCTTTCGCCTACAATGTCATTATGGTGCCACTGGCCATGTCGGCCATGATCACACCGCTGATCGCCGCCATCTCCATGCCTATCAGTTCCCTGTTGGTCATTGGTAATGCGGCACGTATCCGAACCCTGTTCAAACAAGAGAAAACGTAATAATGGACGTCATCTACAGTCTGATTCCCGGTATGATCTTCTTCGGGCTGGTATTCGTGGGCGTACTCATCTGGGCCATCAAGCGAGGGCAGTATGAGGACCTGGAAGGCGACGGTAACCGCATTCTCATGGATGACGACAAGGGGGAAAATGAGAGCCTGGAACCGGGGGAACGCAAGAAGCGCGTGGGCCTAAATTTTCCAGACGATGACTGACTCCAAGGCTGGCAGTGGCCCTGGTCAGGGATGTCGGTGGCATATGCGGTCGGGGTCGGAGTCAAATGGTGAGGATGTTGGGAAAATCCGATGGCATGGAGCAGCTTGATCCCGTACCTTGTAACCGTTGGGTGGAATTTGACTCCGACCCCTATGCAAATCCGCGCCTGAACGCCGATCCCGGCACGATCATCGCGTTCCCCGGTGAAATATTCGGACTAGCTTGATACCGAATCGACAAGGTCAGCCCGAATACAGGCCAGCACGCCATAGTCGAGAACACCGCCCAGGGCTTCATGCACCCTTCCCAGGCGAATATCCTCACCATCTTCCAGCATCAGTTCCCGCGCTTGGGCCAGCACCTCATCGGAAACACTGACCACTTCCTGCAGCTCAACCAGCCCCTGTTCGATGCCTTTGGCAAGATGACTGAGAATAGTGGAAGTCTTCAGACCCCGGCGCCCGGCAATCTCCTCGGCGTTCATTCCCAGGCGAAACAGGTCCAGGGTTTCTGTCACCGTATCCGTTACCTGTGTGACATCAACTGCATGGGCCACCAGCACATCAAGAAACTCCTGCCCATAGGCTTCCAGTTTTCGCTCGCCCACGCCAGAGATACGGCTCATCTGGGCCAGGGTTTGGGGCCGGTACTCCATCATGGCCATGAGAGTCGCATCGTGGAAAATCACATAGGGCGGCACGCCCTGCTCCTGGGCCAGTTCCAGACGCTTGCGCCGCAATGCTTCCCACAGTTCCCCTTGCGCCCCCTGGAAGGAAGCCTTTTTCTTCCGCAGTTTGCGGGAATCTTCCTTGCGCAACCGGCGCAGCTCCAGGGTTTGTTCTCCCCGCAGCAAGGGGCGGCAGGCATGGGTAAGCCGTAATCCACCATGCCCCTCCTGATCCACAGCCAGATAACCCTGGGCAATCAACTGGCGGTACAGGCTGCGCCACTGGTTCCGGTCCAGTTCTTCACCAATGCCAAAGGTGCTGGTCTGATGGTGGCCAAAACGGCGCATGCGCTCGTTGTCCTTACCCATCAAGACGTCGATGAGATAGTTCACGCCAAAGCGTTGTCCCGTGTGATACACGCATGACAGAGCTTTCTGCGCCGCCACGGTACCATCCCAGGTTTCAGGTGGATTCAGACAGGTATCGCAGTTGCCGCAAGGCTCCGCCAGTTCATCCCCGAAATAGGCCAACAGGGCCTGACGGCGGCAGCTGGTCAGCTCGCAGTAGCCCAGCATGCGCTCCAGCTTCTGAACCTCGATGCGCTTGTGCTGCTCATCGGCGTCGGACTGCTCCACGAACTGGCGCAGGGTGATGACATCCTGAAGATTGTAAAAAAGCAGGGCTTCCGCCGGCTCGCCGTCCCGCCCGGCCCTGCCCGTCTCCTGGTAATAAGCTTCCAGGCTCTTGGGAAGGTTCATGTGGACCACGAAACGCACATCCGGCTTGTCTATGCCCATGCCGAAGGCGATAGTGGCCACCATGACAATGCCGTCTTCACGCAGGAAACGGTTCTGGTTGGCTGCCCTGTCCCGCTGAGTCATGCCCGCATGGTATGGTAGGGCCTCTATGCCTTTTTCTCTCAGCCAGGCAGCCGTTTCCTCCACCTTGCGCCGGGAAAGGCAGTACACGATGCCGGCCTGATCCGGATAGTCCAGCTGGATGAAGCGCAACAAACGCTGGCGGGCGTTACTGCTGTCATCGCTCACCCGGTAGCGGATATTGGGCCGGTCGAAGCCGCTGACGAAATGACGAGCCTGCCCCAGGTTGAGGCGCTGGACGATCTCCCGCCGCGTGGGCTCATCCGCGGTGGCCGTCAGCGCTATCCTGGGGACTTGGGGAAATTGCTCATGGAGGGTGGAAAGCTGGATGTATTCCGGTCGGAAATCATGCCCCCACTGGGAAACGCAATGCGCCTCGTCAATGGCAAACAGGGCGATGTCGATTTGCCGCAGCAGGGACTGGAAGCCCGGCGTCATCAGGCGTTCCGGCGCCACGTACAGCAGCTCCAACTCCCCATTGCGCAGCCGCTCCCGCAAGCGGGCATCTTCGTCGGCGGACAAGGAAGAATTCAGGGCACCCGCCGAAACTCCTGCCTGGCGCAATGCTTCCACCTGGTCCTGCATCAGGGCAATCAGGGGGGATATGACGATGCCCACACCGGAACGAATCAGGGCGGGAATCTGGTAACAAAGAGACTTGCCGCCACCCGTAGGCATCAGTACCAGGGCATCTTCTCCCTGGATCAGGCAATCAATGATCTGCTGTTGTGAGGGTCGGAAACTGGAATAGCCAAAAATCTGCTGCAGAACCTGCAGCGCCTTGTCAGAGCCGTTCATGCACTATGCCTCAAATCATCCCTGATCCGAAGCGGCATTGTCTCCCACAGACTCCTGTTTCAGCAAGGGCTCGCGCAGCTGCTGAAAATCGCCTGGAACAACATACTGCAACACCTCCCTGGCTTCCTTGTCCATGACCACATCCAGACCCTTGTCAGGATAGAGCCAGTGCTCCTTGGTTCCACCGGGTTCGGCAAGCCTCTCTGCGGGCTCACCAAAACGCTTGACGATGATTTGCTCGTCCAGGTCGATGCGCGGAAGATATGTCAGGGCGACTACGGGGGTTTGCCTTGCCCTTTCCATGTCCTCACCGGAGAGGGTGATCTTTCGTTTGCCCTGGGCCAGGGTAGAGATACGCTCCCCCCGGTCATAAATACCCTGCAGTTCTTCCCTGGAAAACCCCAGGGTGGCAACGATCTTCGCTTTGAAACCGCTCAGGGTTACTGTGTTGAAGTAGGCCTCCACCACGCGTTCACCATCATCCGTGGCAAACATGCTCACTTCCGAAGGCTCCTGGAACTGCTGCTCCACCTCATCCAGCGTACTGCGCCCCAGGTGGATACCGAATACCCGGCTGCTGCCGTCATCCAGGATTTCGATCTGCCAGGGCAGGTTCCGGTACTCTTCCGGCGGCTGCCCCACGGGAATGAACAGGGCTGCAAGAATCAGCAGCAGGGTCACGCCCAACACCTTCAGAAAAATATGCTCACCCATTGCCCGCAACATCCTCGGGAGGAGGGAATTTCTTTACCAGCCATTCCGGCACGTCACCAATACTTGCCTTGTGCACCGCATCTGACTCCATGATGATGAGCACCAGCACGGAAAACAGGGTGGGCAACATGACCATGCCCCCAATAGCGTAGTGGCCTGGCCGGAGATCAGCCACATTACCACCCACGGAAGCCAGTATGACAGCAATTCCCAGCCCCATGAGGGCAATCATGCCAATGAAGAAACGGCTGCGCCTGGCGCAGAGCTGCCAGTGGCAGAACACGAACCAGGGATCCCGCTTGCGGGAAATGGCTGCCCGCCACACCAGATAAGTCAATATGAGGATGGAAACAGCTGGCACGACGAGCAGCAACCAAGGCTCTTGCTTGGCCATGCCCAACAGACCCACGAACACCAGGATGTGGTTGGTAATCAGGTTGATGAGAAAGAACTCGTGGGGATGGCGCGCCTGTTTGCGCTGCTCATCGGATATGTTTTCGAAGATCATCTTATTTTCTGTATTCCCGCAGATAGTGCCATTCAAACAGGCGCTTGGCCCAATGGAATCCAGCAAAGGCCGGCGTAACGATATTCCGCTTTTCCGTGCGATAGACCATCATCCCCGTATCATAGCTGTCGATGATGCAAACCAGCTCCGCCTTGAAGGTCGCCTCCGGCTTCCCTCCCGCCAGTTCCGCAAGCAGATTCCGTGCGGCGGCCTCTGCCTGCAGGTCTGCCATATGCGCCTGCTTGGGCATCCAACCAGGACCAGGAAAGCTGCCCGAGTCACCCGCCACGTAAACCTTGTCCTGCCCTTCTACCTGGCAATAGCCATTCGCCTTAAGCATTCCTCCGGCAGACAGGGGCAAGCCACTTTCCGCAAACCACTTGTTGCCGGTCATGCCTGGCATGAAGGTGATGAGATCGGCATGGAACTCACCTCCCTCGGTAATCACTTTGTCGGCCTCGAAACCCTTCATCTTGTGTCCCAAGTGGGTCTTGACGCCCCGCTTCTCCATGGTGGAAAGAATGCCCTTGACCGCCTTTTCTCCCAGGCGCTGACCCGGTTTCTCCGCGGGGGTGAAGAACACCAGCTCGAACCTGTCCCTGCGTCCCTGCTTACGCAGCCAGCGATCGATACCGAACAGGAACTCAAACATGGGGCCGCCGCGCATGGCGGACGGCTCCTTGGGATTACTGGCAAAACCAAAGGCGATTGTTCCGCCTTCCATGGCCTCCAGCCTGTCCCGGATCTTTTCCGCCGCGGGAATTCCTTCACAGGGCGTGATGGCGTGTTCTATTCCGGGTAGTTTCTTGATGAAGCGACCGCCGCTGGCAATGATCAGTCCGTCATTCTCTACCTCTCCCGCATCGGTAACCACCACGCGCCCGCCATCACGTAGCCCCTGGACACAGCCCGCATGAAAGTTCACTCTCATGCGCCGGAAGAAACTGTCCAGGGAAAGGGTAAGGTCCGCGCCACTTCTCAGACCCACGGGAATCCAGATAAGCCCCGGCAGGTAGACAAATTCAGCCTTGGGCGCAATCACGTCTATGTGCAGGCTGGAATCCAGCTTGCGCAGCATCTGTACTGCAGTCAGGGCGCCGAAACCGGCACCAATAACGGTAACTCGTGACATCGAAATAAGGTTCCAGTGTTATGTTCTTGTCGCACCCGTGAAAGACGGATATGCGCTCAATCACAGATATCCGCTCCTTCCAGGCAATATAGTATTCTATCCGTTACACTATAGCGATTCGCCAGTATTTTCATCCTGGTATGTGGGGGATTATCGAAGACCCGTCCGTGCAGCCACACTGCCCGGCGGTTGGCATTGCCCCCTCGTGCGATCTTTCAGTCTTGTTTCAAGGGAGCAGCTATGCAGACATCGGATACCACGCTGGTCGGCCGCATCACAGAAGTGTCTGGCGGCCAACTCATCGCCACCCTGCGTACCGAAGCCGAGGGTTTCGAACCGGTCATCAAGATCGGCAACGAAACCCTGTCCGTGGGCCAACTGGGCTCTCAGCTGCTCATCAAGCACCGCCACATAAACATCCTTGGACAAGTCCTGCGCATGTGGGAGGACCCACCGGAAGAGTTTATCGGCAGCAAATCCCGGGATACCATGACCGGCAGCATTGCAAAACCCTCACGAACGCGATACGTGCGCATACTCCCACTGGGTGAAATCGATGAGCATGGCACCTTCATTCGCGGGGTAAAACAATTCCCGGTCACCGGCGCGGAAGTGCATCTGGTCACTGCCAAGCAGCTGGAAGTACTGTTCGACCGTTTTCGCAGTGAAAACCTGGCCCTGGGCAAGCTTTCCAGCCGTACGGAAATTGATGTCTATCTCGACCCCAATCCCCTGTTCACCCGCCACCTGGCCATTCTGGGGCAATCCGGTGCCGGTAAATCCTGGACCGTAACCAGCCTGTTGCAGAAAACCGTACGGGTCATGCCCAAGGCGCATATCATCATGCTGGACCTGCACGGCGAATACGGTTGGCGGGATGAATCAGGCAAAATGCACAGCGCCTTCCCCGATGATATCGTCCATCACGTGGATGCCAGGGAGCTGGAAATTCCCTACTGGCTGCTTACCTATGCGGAACTGGTGGATTTCCTCATCGACAAGACCGATCCCACCGCCACCCTGCAAATCGCCTACCTGAGAGACGTGCTTTACGCCCTGCGCAAAAAAGCCAATGCCCACCTTGGCCTGGATCAGCTTTCCGTGGATTCACCGGTGTATTTCTCCATCAAGGAACTCTACCTGCATTTCAAGCAGGCCAACGAACAGCAGCTGGATTTCGGCAAAACCAAGGGCACCCTGTTTGGCGCATTCGACAATTTCCTGGTGCGTTTCCAATCCATGTACAACGACAAGCGTTACGATTTCCTGCTGCGCCCGAAAAAACGCACCAAATCCGAGCACCTGGAAGACCTGATGCGGGATTTCATTGGCCTTGGCGAGGAAAAGCGCCAGATAACCGTTATTGATCTCAGCCCCATTCCCTCCGACGTGCGGCCCATGGTTTCGTCACAAATAGCGCGCCTGGCCTACGAGTTCAACTACTGGAATCCCCGGCGCCGCGAATTCCCAATTCTGCTGGTCTGTGAGGAGGCGCATCAGTACCTCCCCAAGGAGGGCGATCCCGCCCTGGCCGCGACTCGCAAGGCCATGGAGCGCATCGCCAAGGAAGGCCGGAAATACGGCGTGGCCCTTTGTGTCATCAGCCAGCGCCCCACCGAGCTGTCGGAAACCGTGCTGGCCCAGTGTTCGAACTACCTGTGCCTGCGTATCTCCAACCCGGACGACCAGGCCTACGTGCGGGGCCTGATGCCGGAAGGCGAAGCCGACATGGCGGAAACCCTGGCTTCCCTCAGCCGGGGCGAAGTGCTGGCGGTGGGTGACGCCACCCCCCTGCCCACCCGTTTCCAGGTGGATGTCCCCAACCCACCACCGGCAAGTTCAGACGTTCCCCTGTCCAAGAGCTGGCGCACGGGGCCGGATGACCTGGACGTGGCGGATATCGTGCAGCACTGGTGGCAGCAGAAGCGGTGATAGCCGGACATTCCCGAAAAAACCCCGGAATAAAATTCCGGGGTTTCCATCAGGCAGAAGCCTTGCTCTGGGTCAGTTTGGCCAATGCAGTCCCAAGGCTCTAGCCAGGAAGGTCGCCATCTGGGCCCTGGTGACATTGTCATCCGGACAGAAATTACTTCCGCCACAACCAGTTGTAATGCCACTGGCAGCCAGCGCTTCTATACCCTCGAATGCCCAGTAATCCGTTGGAACGTCGCTGAAGGTTGCCGTTGCAGGAGCCGGGCTTATCTGGCGTTTCCACCAGATGTCCACCGCCTTGAAACGAAGCTTGTTCGTAAGGGTTGCTGCCTGGGTATCCGGATAGGCCACGATGACCGCCAGCTGGGCGCCGCCGTTGTAGCGCACATCATTGTTTACCGTGTAGCCCGTCGCCCCCAACCAAACGGGCAGGTACCCATAGCCACTACTACCTGATGTGGTGTCGGTGGCCACTGTGGATATAGAAGGGGTATCCCACCCCTTGTAAGCATGAAGCATGACCCGCAGATCCTTGTTGGCATCCGAATCATAATAAAAGAAATCCATCCATCTGAGCAGGGCGCCCGCCGGCAACTGGACTGGCGCCCAGAAAGCAAAAGGGTTGTCACATGGAATATCCGTTGCGTAAATATAACCATTGGCCCAATATCTGTAATTGGTATCACCACAACGGGTAGTGAATGCCGACGCATGCATTTGCAATTTGTTGAATGCCGTAAGGCCAAACGCATTCGGCGTGATGGCCAAGGCCTGTTCTTCCTGAACAGCCAGGTTGTTCGCAGCATCCTGAATGTCGATATCCTGCGCACTATCCCCCCATCCATCTGCCCCGCTTGCCATGCCTGTCAGGGCAAAGCCCAGCACGCCTGCGGCTATGACCGCTTTACTATGTATTCTCACCGTCTTTTCCTCCTTATCATCACTATGGTCGTCCTAGGAGTCGAACTCCTGGTACTCTAGTTATTACTGCATCACTGCGCGCAAAAAATTTGACATACCGCCGCTTTAGTATTTGGTATAGTCCCTCGCCTGTATATTGTCAACGCTGGCCTCTCCCTGCCTCATGCCATCCTCGAAAATGGAAATATGTTTTCCCGCAGGACTGATTTTCAATAGCCATCAGTACTCGAAACAGCAACCTCTGCGTATAGGCCCGAATACTGACTTTGGCAGAAACCGCATCAGGCGTTAGAATCCTCCCTCTTCACTGCATACGACATACACGCAACCCATGAATGCCAATCTACTCGATGGCAAGGCCATCGCCGCCGACCTGCGAAACCACATCAAGACTGAAGTCCAGGCCATCACCGCCAGCGGACAACGCCCCCCGGGGCTGGCCGTCATCCTGGTGGGAGACAATCCCGCCTCCCAGGTCTATGTGCGGAACAAGCAAAAAGCCTGCGAGGAGGTCGGCTTTCTTTCGGAACTGATCCGCCTGGACGCGGACACCAGCCAGGAGCATTTGCTCTCCCTCATCGATGACCTCAATCAGCGGGAGGAAATCGACGGCATTCTGGTGCAGCTTCCCCTGCCGGAGCAGATCGACGAAGAAACTGTCATCGAGCGCATTCTGCCCACCAAGGACGTGGATGGTTTTCACCCCTACAACGTGGGGCGCCTGGTGCTGCGCATGCCCCTGCTGCGTCCTTGCACCCCCAAGGGCGTCATGACCATGCTGGAGCGCACTGGAGTGGATCTGGCGGGCAAGGACGCGGTTATCATCGGCCAGTCCAATATCGTGGGCCGCCCCATGGCTCTGGAGCTGCTCATGGCCCGCTGCACCATCACCGTCTGCCACAGCAAGACAAAAGATCTTGAAGGCAAGATACGGACAGCGGATATCGTCGTTGCCGCCGTGGGTCGTCCCAACTTTGTTCAGGGCGACTGGATAAAACCCGGCGCCGTGGTCATCGACGTGGGCATCAACCGGCTGGATAACGGCAAGCTCTGCGGCGACGTGGATTTTGAGGCGGCAAGGGAAGTAGCCGGCTGGATCACCCCGGTGCCCGGCGGCGTCGGCCCCATGACCATTGCCACATTGCTGGAAAATACCCTGCAGGCGGCGAAGCTGCACCAGGTTTCGTAGGCCGTGTCGGGCTGAAGCCCAACCTACATCTTGAATCACCCTGCCGGGCCGACGCCCGGCTCACAGCTTGAAGCAGAACCCTATGGCTCAATACATCTTCACCATGAATCGCGTCAGCAAGACCGTGCCGCCCAAGCGGCAGATCCTGCGTGACATTTCCCTGTCTTTTTTCCCCGGCGCCAAGATCGGCGTACTGGGCCTGAACGGCGCCGGAAAATCCACCCTGCTGCGCATCATGGCCGGCATAGACAAGGACTTCGACGGCGAGGCCCGTCCCCAGCCCGGCATCCGCGTGGGCTACCTGCCCCAGGAGCCGCAACTGGATGAAAGCAAGGACGTGCGCGGCAACGTCGAAGAGGCTCTGGGAGAAGTGAAGGAGGCCATGGAAGAGCTGGAAAAGGTCTATGCCGCCTACGCCGAGCCGGACGCCGATTTCGACGCTCTGGCCAAGCGCCAGGCGGAATTGGAGAACATCGTCCAGGCCGCCGACGGCCACCAGATGGAACGCCAGCTGGAGGTGGCCGCCGACGCCCTGCGCCTGCCCCCCTGGGATGCCGACGTGAGCAAGCTTTCCGGCGGCGAGCGCCGCCGCGTGGCCCTGTGTAAGCTCCTGCTGTCCAAGCCCGACATGCTGCTGCTGGACGAGCCCACCAACCACCTGGATGCCGAATCCATCGCCTGGCTGGAGCGCTTCCTGCACGAATACAAGGGCACGGTGGTGGCCGTCACTCATGACCGCTATTTCCTGGACAACGTGGCGGGATGGATTCTGGAGCTGGACCGCGGCCACGGCATTCCCTGGGAAGGCAATTATTCTTCCTGGCTGGAGCAGAAAGAGGCCCGCCTGGAGCAGGAAGCCAAGGCGGAAGCCGCCCGCATCAAGGCCATGAAGAAGGAGCTGGAATGGGTGCGCTCCAACCCCAAGGGCCGTCACGCCAAATCCAAGGCCCGCCTGCAGCGTTTCGAGGAACTGCAGAGCCAGGAGTTCCAGAAACGCAACGAGACCAACGAGATCTACATCCCCCCCGGCCCGCGCCTCGGCGACCTGGTCATTGAAGCCAAGGGGCTGAAGAAAGGCTATGGCGACCGCCTGCTGTTCGAGAATCTGGAATTCAACCTGCCTCCGGGCGGCATCGTGGGCATCATCGGCCCCAACGGCGCGGGCAAGACCACCCTGTTCCGCATGATTACCGGCCAGGAAACGCCGGATGACGGCGAACTGCGCATCGGTTCCACGGTGCAGCTGGCCTACGTGGATCAGAGTCGCGATTCCCTGGACGACAGCAAAACGGTCTGGGAAGAAATTTCCGACAGCCAGGACATCATCACCGTGGGCAACTTCCAGATGCAGTCACGGGCCTATGTCAGCCATTTCAATTTCCGCGGCTCCGACCAGCAGAAACGCGTGGGCGACCTGTCCGGCGGGGAGCGCAACCGGGTGCACTTGGCCAAGCTGCTGCGCTCCGGCGGCAACGTCCTGCTGCTGGACGAACCCACCAACGACCTGGACGTGGAAACCCTGCGCGCCCTGGAAGAAGCCCTGCTCACCTTCCCGGGCTGCGCCGTGGTCATTTCTCACGACCGCTGGTTTCTGGATCGCATCGCCACCCATATCCTCGCCTTCGAGGGCGATTCCACGGTGACCTGGTTCGAGGGCAACTACGAGGACTACGAAGCCGATCGCAAGCGCCGTCTGGGCGAGGCGGCGGAGCAGCCCCATCGCATCAAGTACAAGCGCATTGACGCCTGAGGATCCACCGGCAAGGGTCGGAGTCAAATCAGGGTGGCCTGCAGTAAATCCACCACCTGAGGTGATTTGACTCCGACCCCTGCCCCAGAACCCTGCCCCACTAGCATCACCCGCCCCTTCTTGCCCCGGGCAGGCGCAATAACATGAGCAGGCCGAATATCGCCAGATAGATCAGCGGCAGCAGCAGATCCGCCTTCACCAGCCAGATATAATGTAGTATCCCCAGCGCCGCCGCCCCATAAGCCAGGCGGTGCAGGCGCTGCCAGTTTTTTCCAAGGTGGCGCATGCTGAACGCATTGGAGGTCAGCGCCAGGGCCAGCAGCATGATGAAGGCCAGCAAGCCCACCGTGATGTAGGGGCGCTTCAACACATCCTCCAGCATCCCTGCCCAGTACCATTCCCTGTCCAGCCACAGCCAGATAATCAGATGCAGGCTGGCGTAGAAGAATGAGAACAGGCCCAACATGCGCCGCACCAACATGGGCTTTCGCCAGCCGGCAAGGCGTCGCAGAGGGGTAATGGCCAGGGTAATGAGCAAAAAACGCAATGCCCAGTCCCCCGTGGCGTGGGTGAGATATTCAACGGGATTGGGGCCGAGGTCTTCCTGGTAAACACCCCAGGCCAGCCAGAGCAGCGGCACCAGGCCCGCCAGAAACACGGGCAGTTTCCACAAACGCATCAGAAGTTCTTGCGCAGATCCATGCCCTTGTACAGCCCCGCAACCTCTTCCGCGTAACCATTGAACAGCTGCGTATCCTCCTTGTCGCCAAACAGCCCCCGACCCAGAACACGGTGGCGCTTCTGGCTCCAGCGAGGATGAGGCACATCAGGATTCACATTGGCGTAAAAGCCGTATTCGTCGGCGGCCGCGCGACGCCAGGTATTCAACGGCATCTCTTCCATGAAACGAATGGAAACGATGGACTTGATGTTTTTGAACCCATACTTCCAGGGAACCACCAGCCGCAAGGGGGCGCCATTCTGGTTGGGCAACACCTCGCCATACAGGCCTGTAGCCATGAATGCCAGGGGATGCATGGCTTCATCGATACGCAATCCTTCACGGTATGGCCAGTCCAGCACATTGCGCTTCTGCCCCGGCAGCTGTTCAGGATCATACAGGGTGGTGAATTCCACATATTTTGCCCGGGAGGTAGGCTCAAAGCGCTGTAAAAACGCGCCCAGGGGAAACCCCACCCAGGGGACGACCATGGCCCAGGCCTCCACACAGCGGAAACGGTAGATGCGTTCCTCCTGATCGATTTTCAGTATGTCTTCGATATCGACCACGGCGGGCTTGTTACACTCTCCCGACACCTTGACAGTCCAGGGGCGGGGCTTGAGGAATTCCGCGTTTTCTGCCGGCTCGCGTTTTCCGTATCCCAACTCGTAGAAGTTGTTGTAGCTTGTGACATGGCGATAAGCCGTAGGCTTGAGCCCCCTTCCATATCCTGTTTCCCGAACACCGCTAATACGCTGGTGGTTTTCCGGCCCCGTATAAAGCGCATGTGCAAGACCGCTCGCGCCGCCAAGGGCCAGACCTGTCCCAGCCGCAGCCGCCTTGATGAGCTGGCGCCGCCTGAGCCAGACATCCCTGTCAGTGATTTCCGATGGCCTGATTCTGCTCGATTGTTTGATAATCATGTTAAGTATCCAAGAAGTGAAATCACTCAACAAGAACATCAAACACCGTGGATTCTTTCAAGCATATCAATAGTATTTTCCCGTGCTGGCCGGTGGTGGCTCGTGTGCCTTTTCCTCAGCGCCTTCGACAACAGGCTTGAGGAATATTTCCACCCGCCTGTTGAGCTGTCGCCCCGCTTCCGTGCTGTTGGTTGCGCGGGGTTCCGTTTCTCCCCTTCCTTCTGTATGAATACGCCCCGGGGCCACACCGCGGGAGCTAAGGTAGCGTCCCACCGCATCCGCCCGCCGCTGGGAAAGCCGCTGGTTGTAAGCCGCTGAACCCACACTGTCCGTATGACCCACGACATGTACCACGGTCTTGTCATATTTCTGGATTACGCCCGCCAGCTTGTCCAGCGTACGCTGAAAGCCATGCTTGATTTCAGCACTGTCAAAATCGAAGGATACTTCGCTGTCCAGGGTGAGCTTGAGGCTGTCATCCTTCATGCGCTGGATCTCCAGTTCATGGGCTGCCTGTTCCCTGGCCAGCTGCTCCTCCAGTTCCTGCTGCTGCTTGTCCATGTAATAGCCCACGCCACCGCCCGCCAGCGCACCCAGGGCCGCTCCCACGTAAGCGCCGTTCTTGTGGTTGATCTGATGCCCGATCACCGCCCCCGCCACGGCACCAACCATGGCGCCTGTTTTCGTCTTGCGGTTGGGGTCGCTTGGATCTGTACAGCCAGCCAACAGAATCATTCCTGCCAGTGTGGATACTCCCGCCAGTTTTTTCATCTTTTCTCTCCACCCTGCGGCTGCAGGGACAAACAAACCTCATAGACACATGGGACTTCCCCCGTCGCCTGCAGTTCCCTGGGCAACGACCGGTCTCCCGCTTTCAGGCTCCATTGTTTCCTGCATCGCCTTAACCGTTGCTGAACAGAAGCCCTTCTTCCTGGAACCAGGATGCCCCTTGCTTACCTACAGGAACATCCAACATCCCAAATCAAACCAGGCCGGTTTATAAACCATCTCAACCTGTTTACATGCCACAATACCCACGACCGCAAACTGACGAATGCGCGGCAATGACATCGCCATGCTTTCCTAACGGACAGCCTGAGAAAATATTTTGAAAGACAATAACCTGTATGCATTTTCGCATTGAACTTGTATCGATTCTGTTTCAGAATAGGTTGAATTCACGCCATATTCAAGGAAAGCGAAGGTGACGATCAGTTACAAGTACCGGTATCTGCTGAACGACTGGCAGCAGCAAGCAGTAGAGCTGTTGAACGAAAAGTTCAGACAGCAGCTTCGGGCCACTGATGACGTGTTGATGGAATTTGCGGACAAATCGGAAAGCGTCAACATACAGAACCATTTTTTCGAGGCCCAGAGGGAAATCTGGCTCAAGATGGAAGACCTGTCACTGGACTTCCACGACCTGCTGGTCAAGTACCTGGGAAAATTCCCTGCCAGCAGCCAGGATGAGAAACACACACTTGGCGAAGAAACCCTGAGCCTGGTCAACATCGACCTCTACGAACGAAATCTTGCCCTGCACACCCTGGCCGAACGCGCTGAACGCAAGAGCTACAGGCTCTTGTATGTACTGGCTCAACGCCTTACGGTCATCAATGGCGGCCAGCCAATAAACATAGCGGACATTCCGGCATCCCCCCGCCAGTTGAGCGAAATATTCGCACGGTGTGTAGATCGACTGAGCATAGAGAATGACGCATTGCTGGTTCTCTACACTTTGTACGACAAGTACGTACTCAGCGAACTTGAGGGTCTGCATCAAAAACTCAATGAGGATCTCATCAAGGCAGGAATCCTTCCCAACCTGAAATACAAAGTGAAGATCAAGGAGTCAGCGGATACCAGGAAAGGAAGCAAGAAAGACGATACTGACAAACCCTCGGAAAGTGGCAAGGTACAGTCAGCGGAAGAACTGGGGGAAGAAACCCTGTCACGCATCCAGGAACTCCTCATGGCAAAGCGCCACATGCAACGCAAGAGGAATCCCCTGCCGCCGGGCGTTACTGCCGCCAGCACCCAGGAAGTCGTGGATGCCACCAACACAGCCATATCAAGCGCTGAAAAGACTTATCCCGAAGCCGTAAGCCTGGACAAGACTGTCGTTCCCGGCAGCGTCAATGCCGAAGTCCTGCACCAGGTTCAGCATGCCATGGAAACCCAGCGCAGCTCCATCAAGGAGAGCGTGGGTAACGACCGCCTGGGCGAAACACAGGAAAACGTTATCGACTTGGTGGGCATGCTCTTCGAGCGCATGCTGGACGATCCGCGCATCCCCGACATCGCCAAAGCACTGCTGGGTCATCTGCACACCCCCTACATCAAGATCGGCATCCTGGACAACAGCTTCCTCTCGTCAAAAGCACACCCGGCCCGCAGGTTCCTGGATGAAGCTGTGGAAGCTTCCGCCTTGTGGATGAACCAGGAAGACCCCAATGAGGGCATCTACCCCTTCCTCAAGGATATGGTGTTCAGAATCGTCCGGCTGAGACACCAGCAAAATGAAGACTTCGAGGAATATTCAAGCCTCCTCAGGGAAGAAACCAGCCGTCTCAGTGAAAAGTTCAGCATCCTGGAAAAACACAGCCGCGAAGCGGAAAAGGGCAAGGAGCTCATGTCCCGGGCCAAGGAGACGGCCAGAAAGGCAACCAGGAAGATATTTTCCGGACATACTGTTCCCGACTACGTGGAAGGCTTCATCAATCAGGTTTGGATAGACTACCTGACGCTTCTCCGTCTGCGCGAAGGGGTGGACAATGATGACAGCCCCGCCTGGAACGAGGCGCTGGAACTGGGACAGTACCTTCTGAGCATCTCCAGTGAAATCCTCGATGGAACCGCGCAGAAGCCCCAGCTGGACACCCTTTCAGAACAGATCTGGACCCAGGTTGGCGGCCTGCTGCCACACAAGGGAAAGGAAATCGAATATTTCGTGCATTCCCTGGAGAACAAGCCGGAAAGCCGCGTTACCCTGGATTTTTCAGGAACAGTGCACAAATTGAAGCCCAAGATCAGCCAGGAAATGTTGGAGCTGTACAATAAGGTCAGGGCTCTGCCCGAAAACACCTTGTTCGAATTCAACCTGAAGGAAGGCAAGCAGCAAAGAGCCAGGCTATCATGGTATAACCCCTTCTCCGACCGTTTCCTGTTCGTGAATTTCAGGGGGAGAAAAATCGCCCTCATGGACATCAAGGAACTGGTGGAAGGTATCAGGCGGGGAACGATCGTCTATTTCGATGACGTAAATACTTCCTTCTGGAGCCGGGCCATGACAGCAATCAGAAACATGCTTGAAAAAAGCGTGAAAACGACAGGTTGAACCTGGGAGTGTAGAGTGCACGAAAGAGCATATGATCGTTTTTCGCCACAATCGACCATACAGATCATCGACAAGCTTGACGGCACGGCCCTTGGCGTTCTGATAAACATATCCAGGGGTGGGTTCATGATGCTTTCGGAAGGCGTCTGCCCGGAAGCCGGCGAGATACGCCAGGTTCAGCTCATCAACCATGAAAGCGGGGACCCCGATATATCCGTGGGCGTTATCTGCCTGTGGTACGACGAAGCCAATGCCAGGCATAGTTACTGGTCGGGTTTCCAGATCATCGATATTTCCCCGGAAGACCAGGAAAAATTGAATCGGTACATTAGTGTTCTCGAGGAATCCAGCGTTCAAAAGTAGTATTTCCCTGCCGACCTAGGAGAATGTTGAACAAGCCCCTCCACGGACTTTTTCTACCGCGGAAGCGGAAACTCGGCTTCCTGCTTCCTTCACTTTCAATGGCTTACCACCACTGAAAATGGCGCCACATCCATGCGCCGCACACAGGCTGTTGAAAAACGGTGTAATTCAACAGCCTGCTAACCCTTGAATTCAGTATTTGACCTGGCACAAGTTTTTTTGTACTTTTGAAACACAGGTGAGCTGCTCTAGAAGGCAGCAGCCATAAAAACAAACAAGAATGTTTTCAACACCGGAGGAACGCAGGAGGAGCAACATGCCCAGTGGTGTAGTCAAGTGGTTCAACAATGCAAAGGGTTACGGTTTCGTCACCCCGCATGATGGAGAAGAAGACGTATTCGTCCATTTTTCGGCAATCGAGATGGACGGCTACAAAACACTGAAAGAGGGCCAGACCGTAGAATTCGATATCGAACAGGGCCCCAAGGGTCTGCATGCACAGAACCTGAAGTACGCTGCAGAATAACCTAATCACCAGCACACAAACCAAAAAAGCCTGCCAGGAGTGTCCCCGGCAGGCTTTTTTCTTGCCATTCGGCTTGCTGGGCAGATGGTCTACATCTGATCAATCATGGCATCACCAAAGGCGGAACAGCTGAGCAGTTGCGCGCCTTCCATGAGCCGCTCGAAGTCGTAGGTCACGGTCTTGGCCTGGATGGCACCGCCCATGGCCTTGATGATGAGATCCGCGGCTTCCGTCCAGCCCATGTGGCGCAGCATCATTTCTGCAGACAGGATCAGGGACCCCGGGTTCACCTTGTCCTGCCCCGCATATTTGGGCGCCGTGCCGTGGGTAGCCTCGAACATGGCCACGGTGTCGGACAAGTTGGCTCCCGGCGCAATGCCGATACCGCCCACCTGGGCAGCCAGAGCGTCGGAGATATAGTCACCATTCAGGTTGAGGGTGGCAATGACGTCGTACTCCTTGGGCCGTAGCAGAATCTGCTGCAGGAAGGCGTCGGCAATCACATCCTTGACGATAATCTCCTTGCCCGTGTTCGGATTCTTGAATGAACACCAGGGACCGCCGTCGATTTCTTCGGCGCCGAATTCCTCTTTCGCCAGCTCATAGCCCCATTCCTTGAAAGCGCCCTCGGTGAACTTCATGATGTTGCCCTTGTGTACCAAGGTCACGGAATCACGGTCGTTGTCGACGGCATACTGGATGGCCTTGCGCACCAGACGCTTGGTGCCCTCGCTGGATACGGGCTTGACGCCGATACCGGAAGTCTCCGGGAAACGGATTTTGGTCACACCCATTTCATTCCGCAGAAAATCGATGACCTTCCTGGCCTCGTCGGACCCCGCCGCCCACTCCACACCGGCGTAGATATCTTCGGAATTCTCGCGGAAGATCACCATGTCCGTATATTCCGGATGGCATAGAGGGCTGGGCGTACCGGAGAAATAGCGCACGGGGCGCAGACAAACGTAGAGATCCAGCACCTGGCGCAAGGTCACGTTCAGGGAACGGATACCGCCGCCCACGGGCGTGGTCAGAGGGCCCTTGATGGACACCACGTAATCGCGCACAGCATCAAAGGTTTCATCCGGCAGCCAGTTGTCACCGCCATAGACCTTTACCGCTTTCTCGCCGGCATAGACTTCCATCCAGGCAATGGACTTCTCGCCACCATAGGCCTTTTCCACGGCCGCATCCACCACCTTCTTCATCACCGGGGTAATGTCCACACCGATGCCATCACCCTCGATAAAGGGAATGATGGGACAATTCGGCACATTCAGGCTGTTGTCCGCATTCACGGTGATTTTCTCGCCGCCCGCGGGAATTTCGATTTTTTCGTAAGACATCTAAGATACCCTTGTTTTGCCATAGTTCGGCGCGCATTCTACCATCAATGGAATATCACAGTGTTTCCCGTCAGCCCATGAGCAAGCTCATACTTTTCAACAAGCCCTGGGGGGTTCTCACCCAGTTCACCGACAGGGAAGGCCGCCCGGTGCTGGCGGACTACATCCCCCTCAAGGGCGTCTATCCCGCCGGCCGCCTGGACAGGGACAGCGAGGGCCTGTTGCTGCTCACGGACGATGGCAAACTGGCCCATCGTCTCACCCACCCCAAGAAACGTAGCTGGAAGACCTACTGGGTGCAGGTGGAAGGCGATCCCTCGGAGGAAGACCTGGAACCCCTGCGCCAGGGTTTGACCCTGAAAGACGGCCCCACCCTGCCCGCCCGCGCCCGGCTGCTGCCGGAACCGGCTATCTGGCCCCGGAATCCCCCGGTACGCTACCGCAAGTCCGTGCCCGACCGCTGGCTGGAAATCCGGATTCAGGAAGGCCGCAACCGCCAGGTGCGGCGCATGACCGCCGCCATCGGCTTTCCCACCCTGCGCCTGGTGCGCATGGCCATCGGCCCCTACCGCCTGGGGGAACTGCAGCCCGGGCAATGGAAGCGCATCCCCGGTAAAATGGACAAATGACCTGGAAACCTCATGTCACCGTCGCCGCCGTGGTGGAGAAGCATCAGCGCTTTCTGCTGGTAGAAGAAAATATCCATGGTGAAGTGGTCTTCAACCAGCCCGCCGGCCACCTGGAACCGGGTGAAGACCTGTTACAGGCGGTCCGGCGCGAAATGCTCGAGGAAACCGCCCGCGTGTTCACCCCTGAAGCCCTGGTAGGCATCTATCTGTACGAACTGCCGCAAAAGCAGCGCAGCTATCTGCGTTTCTGTTTCTGCGGCCAGGTTGGGGAAACCCTCCCCGACCACGAACTGGATCAGGAAATCATCGCCACCCACTGGCTGAGTCTGGAGGATATCCGCCAGCGGCAGCACCGGCTGCGCAGCCCCATGGTGCTGGACTGTATCCGGGATTACCGGGATGGCCGCCGCCTGCCACTGGACTGCCTGCATCACCTCCAGCCATGAGCAAGGGCAAGGTCATATTGGGACTGTCCGGCGGCGTGGATTCTTCTGTCGCCGCCCTGTTGCTCAAGAAACAGGGCTGGCAGGTGGAAGCCCTGTTCATGAAGAACTGGGAAGAAGACGACGACGCCGAATACTGCTCCGCCGCGGAAGACCTGGCCGACGCACGGGCCGTGGCCGAGCGTCTGGACATTCCCCTGCACACCATGAACTTCTCGGCGGAATACTGGGACCGGGTGTTCAGCTATTTTCTGGATGAATACCGCGCCGGGCGCACCCCCAACCCGGATGTGCTGTGCAACCGGGAAATCAAGTTCAAGGCCTTCCTGGATCATGCCCTGGACATGGGCGCGGACTACATCGCCACGGGCCACTATGCCCGGGTGGCTTGCGACGAGCGCTGCCATCTTCTCAAGGCCGAGGATGAAAACAAGGATCAAACCTACTTCCTCTATATGCTGGGCCAGCACGCCCTGAGCCACAGCCTGTTTCCCCTGGGGGGCTACGATAAGCCCCGGGTGCGGGAAATGGCCAGAGAGGCCGGTTTCAGCAACTACCGCAAAAAGGACAGCACCGGCATCTGCTTCATTGGCGAGCGGCGCTTCCGGGATTTCCTGGCCAATTACCTGCCGGCCAACCCGGGAGAAATCCGCACCCCCGAGGGGCAGCTCATCGGGGAACACCAGGGACTCATGTACTACACCATCGGCCAGCGCCAGGGCCTGGGCATAGGCGGGGTGAAAGGCAGCAGCGAAGCCCCCTGGTTCGTGGCGGCAAAGGATCTGGAAAACAACGTGCTCATTGCCGTGCAGGGCCATGACCATCCCCTGCTGTTCTCTTCCCAACTGGAAGCCGAACAGCTGCACTGGACCGCCGGGCAAGCCCCGGATTCTCCCCTGCGCTGCCAGGCCCGCTGCCGCCACCGTCAACCCCTGCAGGACTGTGAAGTCAGCATCCGCGGCGACCGCATGAAGGTGGTGTTCGACCAGCCCCAGCGGGCCATTACCCCAGGGCAGTCCGTGGTCCTCTATCAGGGACAGGAATGCCTGGGCGGGGGTATCATTCGCTCATGAGCAATACCTACACGGACAAGGAACATGCCCTCATCCTGGGGGGCGTTTTCCAGGCCGCCAGGCTGACCTTCGAGCTGGCCCGTTACGGCCGCACGGATGAGGACGCCCTGGAAGCCAGCATCAACAGCCTGTTCCAGACCCACCCGGATTCCGTGGCAGCCGTGTTCGGTGGAACGAAAGGCGTGACATTGGGGCTGCGTCATTTCATCACCCAGCTGGAGTCCCCGGCAGACCGCAACCCTGAACTCACCCAATACAGCATCCGGTTGCTGCAACTTGGTCGCAAGCTGATTTCCGATCCCCAGCGGCAGACCGCCCTAGGGCGGGATCTGGAAGACTTCCAGTCGCGGGCAAAGGCCTTCGAATTCGAGCCCGGCACCCGATACGCCCAGCTAGCCGATATCTATCAGAATCACATCAGCCCCATGTCACCACGCATCATGGTTCAGGGCGAACCGGAACTGCTCAACACCCCGGACGTCGCGGCCCGGATTCGCTGCGCCCTGCTGGCCGGCGTTCGCGCCGCACACCTGTGGTATCAGTGCGGAGGCAAGCGCTGGCACCTGCTTGTCCGGCAAAAAAGGCTGCTGGAAGCAGCCCATCAACTTCTGGAGGAAGAAACATGAAAATTCGTCATGCCCTTGTCATCACCACCACTGCGCTACTGATCAGCGCCTGCTCGGATGAGGCCAAGAAAGAGATCAAGGAAGCCGCCAAGGAAACCAAGGAAGCAGCTGCCGCCGTAGGCAAGGATATTGAACAGGGCGCCGCCGTGGCCAAGGAAAAAACCGTGGCTGCTTACCATGAGGTCAAAGAAGAAGCCTCCGCTGCCGCCCATGCCGTGGCCGAGAAGAGTGCTGAATACTACGAGACGGCCAAAGAGAAAACAGGTGAGTACTACGAAGCGGCCAAACAGAAAGGCAGCGAAATCTACGATGCCGCCAAGAAGGAAGCAGGCGATTTCGTACAGGACGAGCAATACGAGACTCCAGCATCTGCTGACAGCACACCAGACAAGCCCTGAGACACTAGCAGGATGTTGAAAAAGTCCTTCCATGGACTTTTTCAACTACAGAAGCGGAAACCGCGTTTTCGGTTTGCGTGGAGAAAAATAGCCTGGATGGCTATTTTTCGAGATCCCCACAAGTTTTACCCATTCCAGGGTCAAATCAGGATAAAATCTCCGGCATTTCACGCGATTTGACGGAGTTTTTATCCCATGAGCAATAGCTTCAACGCCCGGGACAGCCTGGAAGCCGGCGGCAAGACCTACGAAATCTACCGGCTGGACGCCATCGAAGGCAGTGAACGCCTGCCCTTCGCCACCAAGATCCTGCTGGAAAACCTGCTGCGCAACGAAGACGGCGTCACCGTCACCAAAAGCGACATCGAGGCCCTGGCCAACTGGGACAGCCAAGCCGAGCCCAGCCAGGAGATCCAGTACCGCCCCGCCCGGGTGCTGATGCAGGACTTTACCGGAGTGCCCGCCGTGGTGGACCTGGCCGCCATGCGCGATGCCATTGCCGGACTCGGCGGCGACCCCGAGAAAATCAACCCTCTGCAACCAGCGGAACTGGTCATCGACCACTCGGTGCAGGTGGACAAGTTCGGTGTGCACAACGCCGCGGAACTCAACGCCCAGATCGAATTCGAGCGCAACCGTGAGCGCTACCAGTTCCTCAAGTGGGGCCAGCAGGCCTTCAACAACTTCAAGGTGGTACCGCCGGACACGGGCATCGTGCACCAGGTGAACGTGGAGTTCCTGTCCCGGGTGGTCTTCGCCCAGGAGAACCAGGGCGTGCTCCAGGCCTACCCCGACACGGTGGTGGGCACGGATTCCCATACCACCATGGTCAACGGCCTGGGCGTGCTGGGCTGGGGCGTGGGCGGCATCGAGGCGGAGGCCGCCATGCTGGGCCAGCCCATCTCCATGCTGGTGCCCAAGGTGGTGGGCATGAAGCTCACGGGGCAGCTTCCTGAAGGCGCCACCGCCACGGACCTGGTGCTGACTATCGTGCAGAAGCTGCGCGAGCATGGCGTGGTGGGCAAATTCGTGGAATTCTACGGCGACGCCCTGTCCCACCTGCCCATGGGCGACCGGGCCACCATCGCCAACATGGGACCGGAATACGGCGCCACCTGCGGCCTGTTCCCCATCGACGAGGAAACCCTGGCCTACATGCGCCTGACGGGCCGTCCCGAGGAGCATATCGCCCTCACGGAAGCCTACGCAAAAGCTCAGGGAATGTGGAGAAATGACTCACAAGTTGCTGATTATTCGGAAACTCTTGAGCTGGACATTTCCACTATCGTACCCAGCATCTCCGGTCCCAAGCGCCCCCAGGACCGCATCGAGCTGCGCGAATCCAAGCCGGTATTCCAGCGGGATCTGGACAACCTGAAGTCCCAGGCAGGCATTCAGGGCAAGGGCCCCGTCAAGACCGTCATCGACGGCCAGGAAGTGGAACTGGACGATGGCAGCGTGGTCATCGCCGCCATCACCTCCTGCACCAACACCTCCAACCCCTCGGTGATGATCGCTGCCGGCCTGGTGGCCAAAAAGGCCGTGGACAAGGGTCTGGCCACCAAGCCCTGGGTAAAGACCTCCCTGGCCCCCGGCTCCCTGGCCGCCACGGATTACCTGCAGAAGGCCGGACTCCTGGAACCCCTGGAAAAGCTGCGTTTCGATATCGTGGGCTACGGCTGCACCACCTGCATCGGCAACTCCGGCCCCCTGCCCGAGGCCGTTTCCAAGGCCATCGCCGAGGGTGATCTCAGCGTCACCGCGGTGCTGTCCGGCAACCGCAATTTTGAAGGCCGGGTGCACGCCGAAGTGCGCATGAACTACCTGGCCTCCCCGCCCCTGGTGGTGGCCTACGCCCTGGCCGGCACCATGAACATCGACCTGTACAGCGAGCCCCTGGGCACGGACCGGGACGGCAATCCCGTGTATCTCAAGGACATCTGGCCGACCCAGCGGGAAATCAGCGAGGCCATGGCCGCCAATGTCACCGCGGAAGGCTTCCACAAGGCTTACCAGAATGTCTTCGAGGGCGATGCCAACTGGAAGAACCTCTCCGGCGCCGAAGGCCAGCGCTTTGGCTGGAATGAAGATTCCACCTACATCCGCAACCCGCCTTATTTCGCCGGCATGACCATGGAAGCCGACGAAATCCGCGATATCCACGGCGCCCGGGTGCTGGCGCTGTTGGGGGATTCCGTGACCACGGACCACATTTCCCCCGCCGGCGCCATCAAGGCGGATTCCCCCGCGGGCAAGTACCTGCAGGAAAACGGCGTGGACCCCAAGGACTTCAACTCCTACGGCTCCCGCCGGGGCAACCACGAAGTGATGATGCGCGGCACCTTTGCCAATATACGCCTGCGCAATCTGCTGGCGCCAGGCACCGAGGGCGGCGTCACCTTGCACCTGCCCGACGGCGAACAGATGTCCATCTACGATGCCGCCATGAAATACAAGGAAAGCGGCACCCCGGCCATCGTCATCGCCGGCAAGGAATACGGCTCCGGCTCCTCCCGGGACTGGGCGGCCAAAGGGCCCAAGCTCCTGGGCGTGCAGGCGGTCATCGCCGAATCCTACGAGCGCATCCACCGCACCAACCTGGTGTGCATGGGCATCCTGCCCCTGCAGTTCAAGGACGGCGAAACGCCGAAGACCCTGG
>Ga0256832_1000333_pt1 | contig 29634 bp, 50 predicted proteins | sample 134614metaG_FD_190534 | JGI IMG/M metagenome (GOLD analysis project Ga0256832, IMG submission 190534) | Hydrothermal vent microbial communities from Lau Basin, Pacific Ocean - 134-614 | ecosystem: Environmental > Aquatic > Marine > Hydrothermal vents | place: Pacific Ocean: Lau Basin | collected...
ATCGTCAGTTACACGGTTTGGAGGCCGTCGGTTGATGCGTACCATCAAAACCATCACCTATGGCATGACCTTTTTCCTGGGGGGCGGTCTGGAGCGCCGGTTCTTAAAACCCGCCTTTGGACGGTCGTCGTTGGGCGACAGCCATCAGCGATGGAACGCGGCTGAATCCGCCACATGAGAGTTATGCACCGTTTTATTGGGGGAAGAAATGACCGAGAAACTGTATGAAGTTGTGATTAAAACAACCGTGGTTGTTTTGGGAGAAGATGAAAAAGACGCATATTCTCGCGCCAGAGAGGAGATGGGCGAAATTACATGCGATATGTATTTTGATGTTGAGGTTATTAAAGACCTGACTGGTGAAACACTACCACCAAACTGGGACGGAATGTGCATCCCGTATGGCGGCGACGGCACCACCAGAATCAAGGATTTGCCTGCATAACGACAAAGCGCAGGGGCTGGCCGTGAACCTGCCCCATAACTAACCACGGAGAACAGCAGATGAATAGCCACGAAAACCGCCACGGAGACGCCAGTCCGCTGAAGCGGCTTGTTCGCCGGTTTCCTGATTATGTACCGTATCACGGCTTTTATGACCTTCGCTGTTTTGATATGCCGATTAAGGTTTTCAAGAGCCTGTGGAAAATACAGGATTTTCTATTTCACGTTAATAAGAACAAGGAATATTACAAAAAGTGGCATCCATCTCAATGGCAAAAAGCACAAGAGATGAGTGCCGAATACCAAAGGATTTTATTTCAGTATAAAGACTAACATCCAAGTAGAGGTATGAGAGCGGTGGAATGGTTCTGGTTTGTCCTGTTGACAGCAGTTGGCTGGATATTGGCCATCATGTCGTTGCGGAATGATTCAAAGTCCATCGAGGCAAGCGGTGAAACCCAGATATGGTCGCATGGGGCCATGCTTATGTCGCTGGTGCTTTCAGAGGACGTTATTTTCACGGCCCTTTACAACATGCTGGCTGGCCTCGTGCCGGCGAATAGTAGCGGTAGCGTGCTGTCATCACTTGTCCCGTTGATTCTACTGTTGGCGGGATTCGCATGGGTGATTTCCCCCTATTTGTTTCTGTTCTGGCTGGAGTATCGGCAGGAAAGCAAAAAGCAGCAGTGAACTTTGTCCGGCGGCTTGCGTTTTTCAAAGAAAGGATATTCTGGTGATACCGAAAACCTATAGGGATAACGCATGATGACTCTGATCAGTAAACGATGGATTTCTACTGCTGCCGCATGGCTTGAACGCCATGGCGTAGATTGCAGCCGCGATGCCAATGAGGGTGACGCACTCGCGTTCCTGTTGGCGCTTGGAGTTATAGCGGCCTTTGTGTTGTTTTTTGTATCACCGTGGTGGTCTGGTTTTGCAACAGCAGCAATCATTTTCGGCGCAGGACAACAGATACGGGCACTATCCTCGCCAAGAAGGTAACAGGTGGATTGCATGAACAACGCACAAAAAAGACGCAAGGCCGTCGTAATCGTGGCGGCGGGGTTCACTATCCGACACACAGGGCTGCGCAACACCTGCTATGCCCTGCTGCCAGGGGAAGAAGAATTTTGTCACGACGACGAAGCCCAGAATCACAACTACCTGGGCATGTACGACAGCCTTGATGAATTGCTTGACGATGTGGCGGGCGAGATCGAGGAAACCGTGAAGTCCAAAAACAACATCAGCCAGGATTCGTGGAATGCCATGTCGTTCGCCGAACAACTGGCGCTGATCAAAACCACCTATGCCGTTCTGTATCCTGGCCGAAACCCCATTTTGCAGCGCTTCGGCATTGCGTGGCAGGGAGAAAAAGAACCCATAACGCAACCCATGCCGGATGGGTACTGGACGCCTTGGCACATCGCCAGCAACAAGATCGAAGCCCTGCAAAACCGGGTAGCGGAACTGGAGAGACAACTGGAAGTTGAGAGGGCTGGCCCTTCCAGGTGGCGCAAGGTAAGCGAGAGCCTGCCTGTCATACCATCCGATATGGGATGGTCAGAGAGGGTATTGGTATTCGACGGCGTGAGCGTCTATTTCGATGCCCTTTTCCGTGGATGCCCCAGACCTTTCTGGGGTTGCACCATGACAAGCTCAAGAAATCCGATCATGTGGATGCCGATTCCGCGCCCTGATACCAGTTCAGATACCTGTTTTCCTACACAACACACGGGAGCATAAGTATGCCAGATTGTAAAAATTGCGGACATCAACTGTTCGACCGGGATGCCTTGGACTTCGAGGGATACCAGTACGAGGCTCATGGCAACCTCTATGACGAAATCGAGGACATCCCTGCCAAGTGGCGTGATGAGTATTACGTTGTTCCCAGCGGGGCAATCACAAAATACCTGTGCCCGGTTTGTGGTGAACGGTATGACGTTAATGCCGACGAAGGGAACACGGAGTAATTTGCCGTGCGCCGTATCATCCGCGTAGGAAAACCCATCCATTATCGCCCTGGCCAGGACGGTATCACCGCCTGTGGCCTGGTGGGCGCGGAATACGCGGCTTTTGACCCACGGGACGTGGAGTGCCTCAACTGCCGCAAGACCGCCGCGTACCGGCGGGTTATGGGCAGAACGCTCAAGAAAAGTGATTGAGAAAAACATGGAACAACAAGAAAAACAGATGCCCTCCGTGTACCTGATGGCGCACCGCAACAAATCAGCGGAACAACTGCTGGAGGATGCGCGAATCGACACAATCAACGGGATTCGGGTGATAACTCACCCGGAATATCCGCTGTGCGAGTTCATCGCGGACGATGACGATGACCTGATTATCAAATTTCCCGACGGAAAAAGGCTCGGACTGCTTTGTTCAACGGCTGCCGCCGAGCGACTGGTGGCCATGTACAACGAAGTGATGGAGAACACGGATAATGCGACTTGAATTATTATTGCTCACCGCGTTTGTCACAGCATTACCCGGAATGTCCCCTGCTGATGCCAACGCCAGCAACACCATGACATACCCTGGCGACGTGGTAATGAAAGCGCCGTTCGGCAATGACGGCACAGACAAACGCAATACCGCACTTCCCGATGACATCAGAGAAATACGGCAAACCGCCTTCTACAAGGCGCGTATGCGCACCCTGAGAGTCGCCAGCCCCAAAGCACGGGTCACTTATCTCCTGCTGACGCCGAAGGAACAGTACGACATCGACAGGGAAATCGGAGACAGCAGATGCCCGCTTACCTTGGTGCTGGAACACATCAGGCTGCTGCACGACAGGCGAGTTTTTGGTCATCTTCCCTCTCACGCCGTGGAACTCGCGGAACGGGAAGCGGAGGTTGGCAGGCGTCTTTCGGAAATCAGGGAGGAGTAGCCATGCACTCTATGCCAACATCAGTTCGAGAGGCCGAAATCTCGCCTCCAGCTCATCACAAAAATCACCTATATCGCCGCTGTAGCAGTCCTGCTTGTTGGTGGGGTGCTGCTGTGGATGTTGGGAGAAAAAGCCACGGCAGCGGCCTGGGTGGTTGGCGGCTCCGTAGGCGGCTTCTTCGGCGTGCTGGTTGCCACCCAGTCCATGATGTGTGCGTCTCACGGCCTGGTAGGGGTGTATCGCGCCGTCCCATATTCCTACGGTTGTTCTGTGGCCTTTTTTCTTGGCGGCCCGGCGGCCTACAACTTCGATGCGGGACATTTGCCTGTTCTTGCGCTCGCCCTGGCCGGGCCTGCAAGCGCAAGCGCGGTCATCGGCGTTTTTCACCACGCTTCCAACCAGATTCGCCCCATACAAAAGCGTCTGTCCGAAAACCACGCCTAGCACAAATTAACCCGGCTTGCGTTTTTCCACCGCTGCATATCCTGTCAGTACCGATAACGAAAATACTGGTATTGGCTATGACAACTCACATTGACGACTCTTTAGCCAGAGGCTTGGCCAGGCAGATGATCCGGCAAGTGGTCAAAGACAACAAGAAGGCGGCCCGTGCCGTAGGTCGTCGTCTTCGTCGCATCACTTCACTGCCTGTCACCCCTGGTAAGAAATTCAAGATTCTGCGAAAAACCTACGAAGACCTGTATCGAAACGTCTGTGTCGGCGTTTGTCAGGAACCTGGAAAGCGCATCCGGCGGGAACAGCTTTTCTTCCTGGCATCACAATCTGATGGCAAAAACATGCTGGATAACCTGTCACTCGACCTGCTGTTTGTCGATATTTCGGATTGCGGCATCAGTGATACCTACTACGGATTTGTCAGCATCACGCAGCACGCCATCGAACGAGCAATAAAGCGGCTTGGCATTCGTACTTTCCAAGAACTGACCGACGAATTGGGCAATATCATCATGTACCTGTATATGGTGCCCCCGGATTGCTCCACCCCGATCTGGATGCCAACAAAGAGTGGCATGGTGTTATGTGGTTCCGACACAGAATATGACGGTAGGCGGGTTATCAGCATCATCACATGCGTTGCCGCAGACATGATGACCCAGGAGCAGTTGAACGCTTGGGAGAATACTGTCCGGGACATGCCGGAGTCATTCCGGGAAAAATTTGGCGAACGCCCTTTGGGTATGGAAGCCAACGCCTGCTCAATGTGTGCTTGATTCGATGGGGAGAACGATGAATACACTGCCTGATAGAAAAGAGAATCCCAACGGCCTATACAGCCGCTACACCGTGGCTAAGAAAGAGGGACATACAGACCCTAACGCTGAATATTTTGTCCTCCGGCTGGACGATGGCGGTAGCGATCCAGCTCATATCGCTGCCTGTCGAAAAGCGGTGCTGAAATATGCCGACGAGATTGAAGCGCACAGGCCGAAACTGGCCACGGACATTCGTGCCAGGTATGCGCCATAAGGACGGAACTTCGAGCAAATAAGGAGAATACTATGGATGATGCAAGATATGTGACTGTCGTATTCGAGGTGAACGACTCACAGCGGTTCGAGCGCGAGCTTGGGCACCTTTTTCAGTTATTGGAAGACGCGGAATCTTCCTCATACCGCACTGTTGCATGGAGTGCAGACCACGAAATTCGTCGTTGTGAACTGTATGAGGAATCTGCCGAACAGGCGGATGACCTATATGAATTGCGGGAGGTCATGGAGCGGATCGCGGGTCATGCCGATATTGGCGGTGTACAGTCGTTGGAAGAACTGTGTGAGGGGTTTCAACATACTTGAACAATGGAGAGCGATATGTGGCCCACACTGCCGCCAGGCATGTCCAAAACTCCCTATGGTTGGCCAACATCGGCTCCAGCGTTTTATGATTTCTCGTTGTTCGCAATCGAAGATGCAGAGTGTCGTTGTGCGTTCTTTAAGGAAACAGGAAAAAGCCTTGACGAAATTGCTAACGCCACTCAGCTTGAGCGCTTGATAGATGAGGCCACCGGGCATACAAACACTGTCATTAGTGCTTTCCTGGATTGGCTTGTTGTGAATCATTGGGGAGAGGATTTGGGTTAATGTCAGAGCTACGGGCGCTCAATCCCCGAGTACGCCTACAGAACAAGGAGATAATCATGGGATTTATGAGCAGGCTAAAAGATGGAGTCCAGGTCACACACCTTCCAACCGGAACAACGGCGGTCGCCCAGCCCAACATTGCCCGGTTGCGCTCAATGCACCGGCAGAAGGCTGCCGCCCTGGATATGCTGCGGGCAAAGCTGTTCGTGTTGCAGCACCCTGACATCGCTGGCATGGAGCGACACGAGTATGAATACAACCTGCCAGACGACGTGCCCTACCCGCACGATCTGGCCGTGTACAAATCACGGAGTTGAGCATGGACAAGCCAAGCAAGGCGGTACTGAAAAGCCTGAAAATCATCGGGAATAACCCTGGGCTGCGCCCAGAGGAATTTGCCCGTCTCTATTTTCCATCCGACCATCCCGGCTGGAACCGCCGGACAAAATGCGGCCCCTACGGCGTCCGGCTGGGTGGCGGCTTGGTGCTATGGGCCGGTGGATGGCTGGGTAAGTTGCGCGCGAAAAAGCTGATTGATGAATATGCTCGCCTGACCACGGATGGTCAGGAACTGCTACGCGAGGCTGGCAGTGCCAATCCGACCTGAAATGCGCTCCCGATACCCGGCAGACTGGAAGCTGCGCAGCCGCTTTGTCCGCTTCTATCGGGCCAGGAACAGGTGCGAGTGGTGCGGAGCGGAGAATGGCAAGCCTCATCCAGTCACAGGCAGCAAAGTTGTGCTGACCTGCGCTCATGTGTACGACCACAGGCCGGAAGCGGCCAGCCTGCTCAATCTGGCGGCGTTGTGCCAGAAGTGCCATAACAGCCACGACGCGACGATGCGCCAGAGACACAGGCGCGAGAGAAAACGCCGCAAAAGTCCCCAGATCGAACTGGCTCTGTAGGCTGCGGCTGATTTGCATGTTGTACTGGCGTGGCATAATAGAGGCGAACAGTAATAATCACAACCAAACCATGATCGCAACAACAAAATGATTTTCAAGGGCATCCGAAACAGCTACCTCGCTGTCCGCGAAAAATACCGCAGGACAAGGCAAGCCTACAGGAATATGCGGCAGCGCATCCATGATTACTTCGCCGCGCACCGCGTTGTACGGTTCGTGGTGTTTGCCCCATTCAGGGTGATGTTCCTTGCTGCCAGGGTGCTTGTCTGGATATTCATTACCATATTGGCTATCGGTGTGCCCGGCTTTTCCGGTAGGGACTTCGATGAGATTGGGGAATACTGGTGGTATAACGACTGAACGAAAAAGGCAACCTTTCGGTTGCCTTTTTCTTCAGTGGGTTTTTTTTCGGTGAACCATCACCACTGCGGTTTTCACCGCTTTTGCTTTTACGCCTTTCCTGGCGATTTTCTTTTTGGCTTCCAGCCTTTTCTTTGCACTGTTGTATGGTGTCTTGATGCACCACCAGGCCCTTTTACACAGAGCCTTTTGCGCTTTATACCCCCCCGGCAGTATCGCAAGGAGGATCATTATGGAAATTACACTTCCCATGGCCATGAGTGATGAGTCTCCATAAAAAAGGGAGACTCACCCCCTACGGGAGCTTGCCTCCCGTTTCTTGGGAAATCCCTGCCGCCGTCGCCGCAGGGGGTTTGTTGCTGATTTGAAAAAAGGCATCAGCTTGCCTTCATCCCATCACGAAGGATGGGGTTTCAGACACACCACGAAGGATGCGTACATGAACAACTGGTATTGCTATTATTCTTGCCTGGTACGGCCATGCCCACAATAGCCTTCTATACCGCTAACTCCTGCTGCTCGGCATTTTTCTACCCACACAAGCAAAAAAGCGAAGCCCATACTAAGCAGGGCTTCGCGCCAGCCTGACTTCCCCTTGGCTTGGGTGCATCGGCCTCAGCGCTATTTTACCGAAAATTGCGTTTTTCTGGAGCTGGTTATGCTGACAGTGGCTACGGAAAAACAAACATACGCGATAGTTCTTAGGAGACTCAAACATGGGAGACATGGGCGAAGTATTCAACGAAATGAAAGAGGGCAGCAAAAAACGCCGGGCACGCAACAGAAAGCAAAGCCCAAAACTTTTGGAAGGCGCTGGCATCCCCTTCGAGAGCAAGAACGGAGGGGCACACCTTATTGTCGAAGGCCGTGAATGCCGCATTGATTTTTGGCCGGGGACGGGCAGGTGGATCAGCCGTAATGGCAAGCGTGGCTTTGGTGTCAAAGCCCTTATTCGTTATGTGAAACGTGAGCCATGAGCATAGACCGCTTCCAACCCGCCAAAGACTACGACGCTCTCAAAAAGCAGGCGTTTGCGCTGCATAGTTTGTTGCAGGCACAGCAGGGCGAATTGTCCCTGTTGCGCAGGCAGCATAACCTTGTGAGTCGGTACGAGACCCATCAGGCGCTTCTGGATTCCGAGCGGGAAGCGAACGCCAAGCTCACCGAACGGGTGCTGGAGCTGGAAGCGGCGCTGGAGCGGGCCTCTGGTGACGCACCTGACAAGTTGCCTTCCGCGCCGTTTTTCCAGGCGGACAACAACGAGTTGGTCATCGAGTACGATCAAGACGGCTATCCCACAGAAGCGACGCTGGATGCGATTGCGGGTTTTTGTGGATCACCGGAGCGGCTGCTGGAGGCCATCCGCCCCCTGTTCATGGCACACGGTCGATGCGAACAAAACGGCCATGTATGGGTCATCGTCACTGGCGGCTGGAGCGGTTGCGAATCGGTCATTCGCGCTATGCAGAAAAATACTGCGTTCTGGTCGCGGGCTTGGTATCTGTCCAAGCGTGGCGGCTACCATGAATTTGACCTGGGAGAGATTTATGATGACTGATAATGTCCAAACGGCATTGGTCGTAACGAACGGCCTCACTAGGCGCATTCGGGATTGGCGGACGACAGAACAGCTCAACGACAATCTATTCGTCCAAACCGACTACTATTCTGGCGACACCCGGCAGGTGGAAAAAAGCCAATGCCAGTGCGGCAAGGAAATCTGGATCGAATATGGCGTTGAGGGATTCCGCGCCGACCGTAAACGGGTTTTCTACCCCCACCAGGATGAGTTCCATCATGTATTTCGGTGCGACCAATGCAGTAGTCCAGTCAGCGAGTCCGTGCCAGGAGCGGAGTATGACCAAGACACGGCTTAAAAGGAACTGCAATCGGTGCGCGGCACTCCAGGATGATGGGTCGGCAGGTGCGCACTGCACACTAGGCTACCCGTTACGAGTATCAAAACGGTGGCCAAAAAATGACCCTGCTGGTATTCCCACGGAATATGCACCCAAGGAATCCTGCCCCAAGCCTTTGTCGATTCGGGCGCTGTTGGATATTCGGCTGTCCGGGTCGGCATGAGCGCCTGTCCGGCTATTGGTTTTGGCTAAAACCAGGTTGCTGTTGTCCGTCTTAGCGCATCGTCCTGATGGGACTTTGATGTAGGCGCTCTGGATTTGACCGGGATCAACTATACGGCCTCAAGCCTCACGACACCCCATTCCTGCCTCCCCAACTTGCATTTCCCCGGCACCGCATACCATGGGGATATTTCCATTCAACTGAATACACCAACATGAAAACCGAACGCCGCAAATTCAAAATGCACGACGCACTCCTGACTTCCGTGATCCGCGATCAGGCCGGTTCCCTCTGGAAAGGGGTGCTGGAGGGCATCCAGAACGCCGTGGATGCCGGTTCCACCGCTATCGACCTGACCGTGACCCCGGAAAAAATCATCATCAGTGACAACGGCAGGGGCTTTGCCTCACTCCAGGAGGTCAACGACTACTTCGAGACGTTCGGCACCCCCCACGAGGAAGGGGATGCCATTTTCGGCCATTTTCGCATGGGGCGCGGGCAGATGTTCAACTACGGCATCACCACCTACCGCACCGGCGAGTTCCGCTTTGTCGTGGACATCGAAAAAGACGGGCTGGAGTATGACATGCACCAGGGCCTTGAAAAGCACCCCGGTTGTGAAGTCACCATCGACTTGTACGAATCCCTGCTCGAAGGCGAACGCTTCGATCTGGAAAAGCGCCTGCGCCAAGCCATCAAGTACCTGGATACGCCGGTATCCCTCAATGGCGAAGTCATCACCACCGCACCGGACAGCGTGAAGTGGGATTACGAAGATGATGACGCCTACTACAAGCTGGACTCCACGCTAACCGTCACCATCTATCACCTGGGATGCTACATCCTGGACTATCCCGCCCATAATCTCGGCTCGGGCGGCACGGTCGTGGCCAAGAAACACCTGATGGTCAACATGGCGCGAAACGCTATCAATGATCAGTGCCCCATCTGGCGGCGAATCAAAAAGTTCTATCAGGACAAGAGCAAGGAAAAGAATCTGCGCAAACCCCGGCTCGATGACGCGGGACGGCAGAATCTCATCGACCGGCTGGTAGGGCGGGAGGTGATGATCAGTGAGATCGACAAGCTCAAGCTGATCCGCAACAGCAACGGCGCTTACCTCTCGCTCAGACAGGTGCTTGGGCGCTCCGACAAGCCCGTGGCCTTCGCTCCCCTGGGGCATCGTGGGGCAGACAGGGCCATGGCATCCGGCATGGTCACAGTCATCGACGAGGCGGTGCTGGCCGATTTCATGGCGGTATCTCCCCAGGAGTGGGCGGGGCTGATGGAACGGCTCATCCGGCATGACCCGCAATGCTGGTTTCAGCCTCCGCAGATCATGCCGCTGGACGACATCGAAAGCGCCTTCCAGGGCTTTTTCGACATCATTCCGCAAAAGGACTGGAAGCCCGTTGAAAGGGTTTGGATGAAGGCCCTGGAACTGGCCGACCGGGACGCTTGCGGCTGGGATGCCGGTATCGGACACGGGCATCACTTTCCCGATGGCCATGTCGCACCCAGGCGCAAATTTGTACTCGGTGACTCCGATCTTTCCGACGCCTGGACAGACGGCGAAACCTATATCGCAATCAGCCGTGACTTTCTGGCGGGACTGAAAAACCGCGACTTCGCCGATTGTGTCCGGTTGGCGCAACTGACGATGCACGAATACTGCCACCGCGAAAGTTCCGCCGGTGAGTCACACCTGCATGACGCCGCGTTCTATCAGAACTACCATGACATGCACGAAACCGTGGCGAATCTGGCCAACAAACTGCTGGCAAAACTGCCGCAGGTATCTGTGCAACGGTGCAAAAGCACGACCAGCGCCCTGCGCCGCGTCCTGGATCGGCAAAAGGTTGTTGCCCGCGCCATCGAAGACCTCGATGAGCAGGCAGGCAAGCTGTATCGGGAAAACCTGCGACTGGATGCCTTAATCGAGGAACGCAAGGCATCAAAAGCCACTCTCACTGCCATTCAACGCAACAACCGAAAGCTGGCGAAAGCGGCGGGATAGAAAACTTGCGTTTTTGGGGGTTCCGGTATGTTGGAAATCAGGCGCTTGTGCCGTTGTTCGTCATTTAACTGACGCGACATGAGTGCCGGTTTTCCTATCGTATCACACAGAAACAACCGGAAACGCGCCATGCACAAACACGCTTCTGCACGACACTACACTACCCGAGCCATCGAGGCACTGAAAAAACAGGTGGCTCATCTCTCGTCCATCGGTGATGCGCACACCGCCCAGGACGTTAAGCGCACCCTGGGATGGCTGGAGCAGGCTGTGGTGTTCGCCCTGCCCGATGGCGGCAGGCTACTGGATAACATGCGTCCGCTGTCCCTGGATGACATCGACATCCTTCACCTGCCCTACCCCATCGTCGCGCTGGAATACCATGTCGGGGAATCCAACCGTGGTAACACCATCGGCGAGGTGGTGCAGACCATCAGTACGCCTCGGCGCATCGCGCTCTGTATTGATTTTACCGGGGAGCAGGCCGAGCAGTTCTGCCCGACCGTTCTCAACAGCAGCAACGCCTGTCCTGTCGGCACAGAAGGCGGCGTCATGGTTACTGCGGTATGCGAGTCAACCGACAGCAACATGCCGGGCTGGTTCGCGTCCAGCATTGGGGCTGTCATCTCCCGCGACCAGAGCGGGCGGGGCAACCCCACCCTTCCCCCTGGCCTGGGCATCGACGAGAAGGATGTTTACCAAGCCACCCCGAATCCCGTGTCGTTCGCCATGGAACCCCTGGTTCACAGTGTCGCGTCAGCAGCCATCATGCGCTACGGACACGACCGCGCCATGGCATACGCCTATGCTGACCTGATCGACGAACTCAATGCGGCGTCATCTTTTATTCAGGCAATGGCCTGCACCAATATCGTCACTGAACGAGTGCCCGCAAACCACAGGCTCAACAAGAAACGGGTCAAGAACGGCAAAATTCCTTACAGCGACTACCACGTCCTGAAAATCCGGTTGTCAGGCTCGAAGGCGGAAAGCGCTAGGAGCGCTTATGGCGACCGACGAACCCCGCGTGAACACCTGCGGCGTGGCCACATCCGCCGTCTGGCCGATGGGCGGCGCATCTGGGTCAATCCGTGCGTTGTTGCCGCAGGGAGCAAAGGCAAAGCTCACAAGTCGTACAGGGTGGCTTTATGAGCGCCCGCAAGAAGTATGTCCGCATCAGCGATGAATCTGTGCTGGATGAGCGTATCCGCTACATCCGTTCGCTGATTCGGCGCGGCCTGGCCGCAGGGCCAGTCATCGTCTCACTCGGACGGGAAACCCGTACCGTGGAACAAAACGCGAAGCTGTGGCCCATGCTCACCGATGTCTCAAAGCAGGTCGAGTGGTACGGCCAGATGCTCTCTCCCGAGGACTGGAAGCATATCTTCACCAGCGCACTGCTCAAACAACGGGCCGTGCCAGGAATCGACGGCGGCATAGTTGTACTCGGACAGTCCACTTCGCGCATGTCCAAGAGCCTGTTCTCCGACCTCATCGAACTGATTTATGTGTTTGGGGCCGAACATGATGTGGTATGGAGCGAGCCAAAAATGCCAAGTCACAGGCAGAAAAAAAATACCTTGCACCCGGAGGCACAACAATGAGCTATGGCCAAGCATCGTTCTTGTCCGTGGGTATCAGTCGCATTGACAGGCAGCACCACCGTATTGCGGAAATCATCGCCAAACTCCATAACGCAGACTCAAGGGGCGACACCTGCGCCGTCACTGATACCCTCTATGAACTGTTGAATCAGATTATCGAGCATTTTGCGGCGGAAAACGCAATGTTGCAAAACGCTGGGCACCCCCTGGCTATCCATTACAGGCGCACACACGAGGCATTTATCGCCCGTGTGAACAACTATGCCCTTCAGCTAGAAGGCGGCCAGAATGTTATCCGCCGTCTATTGGCCGATTTGCACATCTGGTGGAATGGGCACCTGCAACACCATCAAGCCGATAACGCGCTCCTGTCGAAAAGCAAGGGCCTGTTCAGTCGAATCTTGCGGGGCCTGTATCAACGCAAATGAGCAATACCATCAGCAAAGAACCTTGGTGGAAGACCCCGCCCAGGCCCGGCCAGGGAGATGATGAACTCGAATGGGGCTACCTCGTTACCTATTCCGATGGCCGGGTCGAGTTCACCGAAGACGAGCGGCCCACGCCAGAAGAAATCGCCCAGCGCAAGGGCTGCCGCCTATACCCCGCCGTTGAGCGGGAAGCTCCCTGCCCGCGCTGCGACGGCCTAGGCTACACCTACCAGGGCGGTCTGTCTCTCAACCCGGAAATCGACAACCGCATCCCCTGTGATGCCTGCGACAACGAGCCGGACTGATTATTGGCTGGCTTGCGTTTTTCTGAACCACTGTAGGATGGAAGTATAAAACAACGAGGAGGTAATTGATATGCAATTAAGAATTTGGTGGATACCACAAGTTCCCGGCAAGCCGTTTTATGTCGCAGTGGATTCGGTGAAGGAAGGCGTAAAGATCATGGATGTTCTTGCGGAATATGACATTTTTCAGTATGAGAACAACATAAAGCCGGATTATTCCAACGCGGGTGGCTTGGAAATGTTTGACCCCGACGATACCGAAGATGGGCCGGATGGTTCCTGGGTGGATTGGTATGACAAAGACACGGGTGAAGATGACCCCAAAATTTGGCTTAAAGGAGGCGGGAAATGAGCGGTATCCATAAAATCTCTTGGGACGATTGGGTGCAGGAATACAAGCCTATTCCCAATCAGGAAACCCCCTGTGCTTCATGAGATGGTTTTTTGCATGAACCCCATGAGATGTTCAACAACCGTACCGGCGAGACAACTGACAACCGTCATATTTGGACGCTGCTGGATTCGGATGACAGCGACAACCTGTTTATTGTCAACGGCTGCCACTTTGTCAACCGCCTTGGCTATTTCAGAACAGAGAAACCGTGGCCCGAGAATATGACTATCGAGGTCGTCGATGGGTAACAAAAAAACAGATTGGTGAAGTGTTAGAAAACATCGTCTTATCACGCGACTCTAAACTCAAGGCTATGAGTGCATAAGTATGTGATGCGTCGCATCCGAGAATTTCTGGCTGCGCTTCATTCGCACTAACTGGCTGGTTCTGTCGCGGGCTTGTGTTTCTTGGACGCTCGGTAGGATGAAAGTACAAACATGAAGAAGAAAAAACCAACGAACACCAGCAAAAATTCATCCGAGCAGCTTGTGGCTCAGTTCCTGGAGTGGCTGAAATGGAATCATAGTGATATTACGCCCGATATGCTGGAACGGGAAAGTACACCCGGATACTGGCGCGTGCGTGGCGGTTGTCCCGGTGGTGAAAGATGTGTCCACGCTTTTCGCGGCGCGTTGGGGCCGTGTGACGGCGGCGTAGAACTGACTGTTTCATACACGGAACACGGCAAGAGGGATAGAAAAGGGAGATTCATTAAGCCATATCGCGCCTGGGAGGCGTGGCGGAAGTTATACGGTTAGCGGAATGCCTGACAACAATGAAAAAGGAGCAACGCAAATGAGCAAAGTGCAAAAAATGTTTCTCAACAAAGAGGGTGTGATTCAGTGGCAAGACATCGGTGATAACGCCATTATACGGTTCGTGTTGGAAAACGGAGACATCATTGACTGCAAGGTCAATGGCAATGGGCTGGATGTTCGCACCCCCATGGATCGCATGTCCGTCCAGCCCCGAAGCAGTAACACCATCCTGGTTAGGTCGGAGTAAATCTGATGGCGATTAAGTACAAGGCAAGAGTGTACAGAAACCCGGACAGGAAATTCGATTGTGGCTCTACCATCGAGGCTGTCAACATCGAGCGGGAATCCGACAAATCCGTTTGGATTCGTGGCGAAAGGCATATCAAGAGGTCTGATTTCTGGCCCAGCTACTTCGACAGCTTTGAAGAAGCACAGGCCGACCTTATCAAACATCAGCAGAAACGAATCGAGAGCCTGGAAGAACGGCTGACGAAAGCTCGTGAGGTGCTGGATGAAATCAAACGCCTGCGGGAAGAACAGGCTTAGGAGGCACTATGGCTTACGCTGAAAATACAACGGTCAGTACCGAAAAAAGTCGGGCAGAAATTGAGCGAACGCTACAGCGATACGGGGCCGACCAGTTTATGTACGGCTGGGATAATGACAGGGCTATGATTGGATTTCGCATGGCCAACAAACAAATCCGGTTCGTGCTTCCCATGCCTGACAGAAACGACGAGCGCTTCACTCACACCGCTACTGGTCGGTTGCGAAAAGAAGGGGCCGCCTATAAAGAATGGGAGCAAGCCTGCCGCCAGAAATGGCGTGCGCTGGCCCTGGTGATTAAAGCAAAACTGGAAGCGGTCGAGTCCGGCATCGCTGTGTTCGAGGACGAATTTATGGCTAACATCGTCCTGCCAGATGGCAGCACCGTAAGCGATTTTATGCTGCCTCAAATCGAAGCCGCATATCGCGGTGGAACAATGCCTGCAATGCTACCAGACTTGCGTACTGATGGAGATTGCCAATGAGAGTTGAAGAACTAATCAAAATACTCGCAACACTCAATCCCAACGCCGACGTTATTGTTCAGAAGGATGCTGAAGGCAACGCATATTCCCCACTGGCGGGTGTTGAGGATGAGGCCATATATGTTCCCAATTCCTCTTGGAGCGGCGATGTGTACCCAACGGACTGGAGTGCTGATGATGCCGCAATGGATGAGAAAGAATGGAACGACATTAAGACGAAGCAACACAGGTGCATTGTTCTCTATCCGTTGAACTGAGTGAAAGCATGAGTAACCAGTCTCCGATTAAACGAGAACGCTTAAAACGCCGTCTGTTTGCCCTGAAAAGCCCAGAGGGCGATGGAGCCAGGGCACGCCTGGCGGGGCGACCAATATCTGACAACCCACACCCAGGATGGGGGTGCCAGTCCAGGTGTGCCCTGGCTCTGGCACGGGCCGCCTGGAAAAGTCCATTCAGCCCTCACCTCCAGGTGTAGCTCATGCGGCTGTTTGTCGGTATCCGTTCTCTGACCTACCAGTTTCCGGGCGCCTCTATGCCCAAGCCAAGGAGCAAAATCTGGTTGCCATCCATTCCGGTTCCTCATCGCTGATTTCCTGGATACAATGGCACGGGTTGTGGGGGCAATTCCACACGAAACGACGAAGAGCCTATAATAGTGTCTTTTCGATGAGATATATGGAATAACCGTAATGCCGACCCAAGAAACGCAAATACAAACGCTCAGTCGTTTGATGGCCTATTTTTCTGCCAACATTCGGCTGGAAAATGAAAGAGGGCGTATCGACATAAACCGTATTTTCGAAAAAGAGTTAAAGGTTATTTTGCAGGTGTTGTATGGGCCGGGCGTTACTTGGCTGGAACCACAACAACGTAATGCGCCGGGAATTGACTATGCAGATTTTCACCGCCGCAATGCTTTCCAGGTAAGCTCTACGGTAAATTCCGATAAGATCATAAGAACCGTAAATATGGTGAACAACCATTATCCAGGGCAGTTTGATACCATTTATTTAATATGGCTAAAAGTTAACGATACGAAACCGAGTATTCCCCGAAGGCTCCAAAACTCAAAGTATAATATCCATACTGTCGATTTTTCCGATATGCTCAGAAAGGCGGAGGCATTGACATCGGCCAGTTTTACCTTGTTCTATAATGCGTTTATCAGGCTGTTTTTCTTTGTTGGCGCAGTTAATACCGAGGTAACTGGTGAACATAAACGCGCTTGCCATAATTTCTTATCCATTGTGTACCCTATGGTCACTCCGGCTTGCAGAGTACCGGGTTATCCCGGGCAATATTATTTTGACTGGACTACCCATGAATATGATTCGCACAGGAGCGCCATCAACACAATCAATATATGGGCGAAGTCATTAGTTCCTGGTAACAAAGTTTTTACAGCCGGGATATGGAATAGCAATGACCCTTGCTATTGTCTAAACCATGTCATCAATATCGTGCAACGAAGAGTCATCGAAATATTGTATGATTTGGGAATGCTGATGGACTCCGCCGAAATTAGTTGCGACGACCATCATTGTCGTTTGCGTTTCAAGAATAAGGAGGCAATGATGCAGTATGTTGATTTACAGTATCATGCTCGCGAAATAATAAATAAACTCAGTGCATATATCGACGACCCTGTTGTTTATGGCATGGCAGATTTTCCCTAAACCTCGTCATTTTTCACTACCTGGTGCAGCCCTAATTGGAATAGAGTCGCGCCCCTTCGGGATGGGTGTCGTAAGCGGGTGTAAGGCACGCCTAAGCATGACAGTCATTGAGGAATGCGCCAGCAGGACAATCTAGTGGAGGTCGTAACGCATGTAATGCCCTTCATCAACATAAAGGAATGATGAATTGTCTTTCCATCATACAGCCAAAACCAAAAGTTGCCATGGGCCTCAAGCGTTGGGGAAACTATTTTTTCCTCTCGTGAGGCCCCAAGAAACGATCACCATTGAAGTGGATCAAATGGTCTGGGTTTTCCGCAATCCATACTTCTGTTTCCCAGGCAATATCTGCGGCGTGTCGGCGAAATTCTGCCGTGTCCGGGAAAGCGGTCACATAGACACGCCCCACCTTGCAGGTTTCTAATGCCTTTTCCAGCTCTATCCAGCGCTTTGGGGATACTGGGCCGTGACTTGTGACTGCTTCTATCAGAAACAGCCATTTTCGTTTTTCATCATATACCACCACATCGGGCAGTTTGTCGTGAGACATGGGCGGAACACCCAGGGCTTTCAGTTGTTCCGCTTCTAACACCAGCAGCTTGCCACCCTCGTTCCGGCTGCTGGCTGTGTCACCGATATACAGCACAACGCCAGATTCCCCGATAAAACGAGAACAGAACTCATGCACAATGTCGGCGTGTAGCTGGTTATGCTTACCTGGTGACAGCTTGATTTCCTTGCCATCAGGTAGTCGGACTGGGACTTTTTCCATATCCAATTTGCGCTGGTAAAGTTCCTGGAGATTTTGCAAGTCCTCCTTGTATTCCTCGATCTTCTGTTGCCAAGCGCCGTTTGGATATTCCTTCAGCACGTCAATGATAGGCTGGTTCAGTGAATAATTGTTATTCTTGCTGTTGGTGGAGCGGGATGGATTGTCTCGGTTCCGGTCAATTATTCTGGCTTGCTCGAACTGATGTAATGTGCGCCGTCGTATGGTTTCCCTGGTATTTGGTTTGTAGTCCTGACCGTAGTGTTCACGGATAAACTGCATGATGTCCACGGTAGGCAGCAGGGGTGTCTGCGCATCTTTCCAGTCATCTTGCGGGCGGATATTGGCGAGAGCAAGGAAAACCCATGCCGAGCGCTTGTTATATTGCTCCTTTGGCATTCCCAGGGCTTTTAGCAGCTCCCGTGCTTCTTTCAGTTTTTGCTGTTTGCTCATACGTTGGCTTAATCCGTCACTTCCAAATAAAAATTAACAATGCTGTCAACCTGATGCTGTTCCATTTCCTTCTCTGCCATGAAAGCGGCACCCACTTGGCAAATAACTTCCCTGTTCGGCAGCTTTAATAGCCTGATTTCAGTTGCGTTGACCTGCGTGTTACCAGAAATACAGCGAAAATACTTATCCATGAATGTGGAGTTAAACAACGCGGCCAGGCCATAGGCTTCCACCAAACCAAGTTCTCCGTCTGAGCGACCTATGTAGTTCAGGTGATTTTCCAAGGCTATCAGCTTGCCCTTGATGGCTTGTGGGTCGTGGACACCCGCCACAAGGCGGCGCTTTTCGTCTTTGGAGCTGAACCGCTTTAGGACGACGTAGGGCTGATTGTCCACGGTGTGCTTGTCGTGGCCATCGAGCAACATGAAACGAGCGTCCTTCTTGTTGTTTCCTGTCCACACTGTCTTGAAGGCTTTGATGTTGTGCATACGGAGAAGGGGGACGCTTCCGCCCTTATGGGCTGGCGTAGTGATGTATTCGCCGGTTCGGTGCTCTACCACCGGGCCGGTTGAGATGTAATAGCCGTTATCCTGGAAGCTGGAGGGCCACCCTTCAACGGTCTGAAGTATCTCGGCATCCTTGACTGACTCGGGAATGCGGATAATTTCGTGTTCGTTTGTGGTGTCGATCAGCAGCTTGGCTGGGTAGGATCGAGTTTCAACTTGATTCAAATCCTCACGGCCTGTAGATGTACATACTTCGATCTCCTTGGCTTGGCGGCGTTTGGTGTAGCTGCAAATGATGGTTTCCTGCAGTACCGATAGCTCCCTGAAAACCTTGTCACGAGATCGGAAGATATGTAGCTTGTCCAGGCTCATGGTCTGGTTTAGATAGTGGCGAAATCCCTTGAAGTAGAGGCCATTGGTAAAGCTGCGCGGTACAATCGCCACCATTTGGCCCTCGGGGGCCAGGCAGGCGGCCACTACGGCCATGAACGAGGCATAGATATTAGGGTTGCCTTTGAACAGGTCGGCAGTTGCACCGGCATAGGGTGAGGTTTTGGAGTTGTACTTGAAGTAAGGGGGATTGATCGAGGACACATGAAATTGGGCCTCTGTCCTATCCGGCCTGGACAGTACAAAATCCTCTTGGCGAATCTCAAAGGTGAACCGGCCACCTTGCTTTTTGAACCGCTGGGCGACCTGTATCATATTTGCATCCAAGTGGGCGATGGTGTCACCGTCGATTTCGTAGAGAACCGCGTGCACCTGGTTGTTGCCTATCTCCAGGCAACGAAGCGCTACCGAGATGGTTAGTATCCCCGCTCCGGCTCCAGCATCCAGCACACGAACCACCGCCTCATCTACTGGCCTAATCATGGAGGCCATGTAATCTGCCACAGGAGCGCTAGTGAAGTATTGTCCGAGGTTTTTCCGTTCGTCCTCCGGTTTATTGTTCAGGTAATTGGCTTGAGCAAGCGCTGCTGCTTCTATCATCCACATAACCTCATCAATCGTTACACACGGGTCGTTGAGGATGGGGAAACAGAGGGTTGAATAAATACTTCCCCGTTTCTCGCACAGTGCCCTGCGGGGGCTTGTAGCTCATCACACTCAAAGCCACAGCATCCCCACCATAACCACTACCAGTATGGACAGGGCCGCCATGGCTGATGCGGCCCGCGCTATCATCCATACCAGCGCCGTTACCATAGCCGCTCCTGATACCGCTGTTGCAGCCGATAGGTACGCCGTATCCGCCGTCTCTGCCGCCATCGACAATACTACACCGGCAAACCCCGCTCCCAGCGCGATGTACGCCGCCTCCGACATGGATTCAGTGTCCACCATCAACACAAATCCCGATGACATCATTAGGAGGGCCTGCGCCAGAACAACAATAAAGGGATTGCCAGCATCAACACCAGCCCCCAGCAGTATCAGCGACAGGATACTGCCAAGAGCGCCCGTCTCTACCAGAGAGCATCGTTCTGCCTCCCTCAGCACACTCATCAACTTTCCTCGAAAAACCCGATCAGGTCTTCCCAGTTCACCTTTCGGCCATTGCCGATCCGGGTCTTGCCTTTGCACTATTCGACCGTGCCGCGCCCCAGGCGCAGCTTACCCCGATAGTTGCCATCATTGTCGTACACGGACAGACGGATGCCGTTGTTGCCCAGCTCCATTGCCACATCCATATCATCTATGTTTATCTTCATGGTGCTTCCCCACCTTGTCTCAGTTCACACTTGGATATTTCATCGTCGCCCGCAGCCCTGCTTCTCGCAGCACTTCCAGCCACCCGGATTCCAGGTTCGCCGATGGCGGAAAATCCTCGTAGGATTCCAGAAAAAAGTCCATTAGCACGCCAGTGTCCCCATCTTGCAATACGATTCCACCATCTCCACGAAATGAGAGCGTCGGTGGCATCTGTGTGCCAAATTCAATTTCACCCTGGCTGACGCCATATTCCATTGCCGCATAGACCGCTTGCATGATACCAGATTCCATGTACATCCTCGCCCCCGCCTGCCGAGCCTCGGACAACAGTGTTGGAAACCCTGGCGTCACCATTACCGCATGGTCGGTCATCATGTCCCTGATGCTTTTCAGCCATCCCTGGGTGTCCACAGTGCGCAGGCCCTCTTTGCTGCCGTTGTGCAGCATCTCCACATCCTCCTCATCACCAATCACCACCCCAACAAGGTAACGAAGGCCAATGGATACCATCTGGTTCTTCGGCAGGGTGCGGGGCGCACCAGGCGGCAGCTCCAATACCGCTTCTCCTGGATTGCCTAGTTTCCGCGTCATACCATGGTATAGGGCAAATATATCTGCTTTTGCCAAGTCGCTATGTCGATACAGGCGGTCGTCGAAAACCACCATGCCACTTTCCCCAACCCAGCCGCATTCCTTCATCCGCTCCGCAAAGACTGCATGAGGCATCTGATTACGAAAACGCTCCGGCATCCTCCCCAGGCCAGGACGAACATACATCAGCAGGGGAACACCTATCAGCACAGCCTTGCCGTCCGCCTCGATTTCTCCCTTTTTCATGGTGAGCACGCGGGTTTGTGCCAGCATTTCCAACGCATATACGGCATAATGAACCAGCTCTCCATCCAGTGATGCTTGATAGCGCTGTAGCTTGTCAGCATCCCCCGCCTCCAATAACCGTTGCAGCTCCTGGATGAGCCTTTCTTCCTGTTCCACGGTCATATCATCGCGTTCTGCTGGCCGTTGCTCGTCTTTCACTGTTTTCAGAATCATTCGTCAAATTCCATAGCACAACATCAGGGCGTCCCGTTCATGCTGGTTCATTCGCCGGTCTATGCCCGTCAGTCTTTTCACCCCATCCCTCGTCTGCTTCCCTTGCGCCCGGTGGCGGATCACCGTGTAACCCCGACGCTCAAGGCCCTGGGCCAACAATTCTGACTCCCGGATTACCGCCCCTACGTTTACCGAAGTGCGCTCTATCGCCCCCCTGCTGGCCGCCTGACGATGAAACACCCGTTTGGTAGGCGGAACCTCCACCACAACCTTGTAAACGCTCTCCGGCCCGTATCGCGCCTCCAGAAGCTCGAATACTCCCCAAAAGTCTGTCGTTACGATGTGCGGCACCGCCCGACTCTCCCGGTCGTACACCGCCACCCCTGTCGCTTTCCCTGGGTCTATTCCGACCACAAAGTGTGCTTTACCCATCACAAAGCCCACGCATCTGCTTCAGAACCACCTGGCGCGTATCAGGGTCAAGTGCCCTGTACGACGCCAACAGCTCACGCTCGTCCAGCGTCAACGGCACGTCTGCCCCTTCTCCACTTGCCGACTCCAAGCCCGTCAGCAGCCATTCCAGCTCTACGCCAAAGTATTCCGCCATTTCCTGCGCTTTACCCAGGCGCGGCATGGTTCGCCCTTTCAGCCAGCTTCCCGCGCACATCGCAGTCACACCGAACAAACTGGACAACCGTACCACCCGCCCCTTACCAGAAACAGGTATCCCCGTCTGGTCACACAGCTCATTCAGCCGTTGCGCAAACCGCACACGAATGACATGCGGCTTTCCTGTTTTGTCGCCCTTCTCAGACATGACGTTCTTCCTCCGGCAACAAGTCCATTCGCAGCACGCGCCCCGGCAACAACACATTGTGATGCCCTGATTGGCGATTCCCGCCATCACGCACGTCTCCACCGCCGCGAAGTTCCAGGTCTTTCCGCGCCAATTCAAATCCATCCGTCGTCTCTACCAGGATACGAAGTCGCTCCAGCGATTCCTCTGACACCGCTTTCGGCAGATAAAGGTCGCAATACCCCCTGCCGCCCTTGCGGGCCACACGCCCCCGCAACTGATGCAGGGTGGATAACCCCAACCTCTCCGGGTTGATAACCAGTACACGCTCCAGTTTCGGGATGTTAAGCCCCACTTCCGCCGCCGTCGTCGATACCAGAATGTCCGCTTCGTCGTTCTTCACCGCTCGCAGCGCTTCCGTGTTCTCATCTCCCCGTACACCCCCTCGAACAAAGCGCACCCGGCCCGGCCAATGCGCTTCCCACATGGACAATGCCCCTGTTGCGTCCTGCACGCTGCCACGGCGACGTCCGCCCGACCCCTTGGATTTCAGGACATAAACCACCAGCACCTTGCCACCACCCGCTATGGTGTCACCGACCAGGGCAAATAGTTCCCGCCTGTCCTGGGCGGTGTACAGCCGAGTGACAATCTCCTTCTCTACCGGCGTCTCCCGTAAGCGGCTGACCCCTACGCCACCATACTCCAGCAACGTCTGCGTCCGGGGAATGCACGTCGCCGTACACTCCAGCAGGTGCGTCCCCTGGGCCATCAGCCGCTCCCGCTGCTCACGCGAGAATTTCTGCTGCTCATCAACCACCACCAGGTCGAAATACCCAGGTTCATAGCGGCTCAATATGGCGCTTGTCCCTATAACCCATTTGCCCCGATGGGTTCCTGCCGCCCCCTTCTCGGTAAGATTCTCTGTTCCCGACCCCGTAACAAGCTCCATCTCCTGCTCCGGCCACCAACCCGCCAGTTCCCGCCCTATTTCTTCCGCAAGAACCCGATTGGGAAGCAACACGCAAGCCCGGCCTCCTGTTTCCACCACACAACTGCCCACTACCCCGTACACCGCCGTCTTGCCCGTTCCAACATCCCCGGACAACACATGACGCACCACATAGTCTCCCCGCATCTGCCCCATGATTTGCAGAACGCTCAGGTGCTGGTCGTTCGTCAGTCTGAACGGCAGCCGGGATATACGACCGCCCACACTGGCCCAATCTCGTAACCGTCCCCGCAGTACCCGGTATCGTGGCTCACGTTGTATCGCCCTCCGGGTCGCCAACGCCGCGAGCCTATCCAGGCATTCATGCGCCAACCGTCCCGCCGCCTCATCTTCCGGCAGGTGCGCCTGCCTTACCATCTGCTCCGCCGTCCATTGCGGACATCCCGCAAAGGCCGTCAACTTGGCCAGCCGCACTCCTGTCATTTCCGTCAGATGATCCAGACAGCTTCCCATGTGCCCCTCCAATGCGCTCAGGACGACGCCCCGCTGTTCGTCTCCCTTCAGACTGCGGCCTTTACCGTCCTTATACCCCTTGTACACAGGACGGAGATAACCCACCCACTCTCGCCCTACAACCTCCTTCAGCGTAATTGACCACTGCCCCCGATAATGCTTCAGCGTGCCGTACAGGTGACACGCCTGCTCTCCGTGACGCGCCAACCACTCTTGCCAGTATCGAAGATTGCCGAACGCAACTCCTGGCACCTGCTGCCCACTTTCCAACCGAATCTGCGCCTTCAGCCTGGGGGGCCTGTCCTGCCAGGCATACTGCTCCACCTTCAGGCGGCCCCATACCAGGACGTTTGCCCCGTCCACAAGGTCATTCTGATGCAGTTCCGCCTTCGGCTTTCTCAGGTCGTCCCAATGATTCGGCAGATGCAGCAACAAGCGGACTGCTGGCGGCAGCTCGTTCTCCTGTTTTACGTTCTTGCCCATGGCTCCTTACGTCTGTGTTTTCCGTTGTCTTATCTATCCCCATATTGATCCGATATATCACCCGCTCTAGTGGCGTGTTCTTCGATAGATGGTCGTACACCCTGCGCAGGTAACGGTATTGATACTTCCCTGTTTTCGAGTGGTATCTTGCCACGGCCCGCCAGATGTTCCTTGTCCTGTCATAATGGCTTTTCAGTATCCATGTCCCCGCCAGAACATTCGCGCAGCCGTTGTTCTTCAACAACTCCATCGACACACCCTTCTCAGCAAAGTGCTTTGTCCATATTGTATTGATTTGCATCGGCCCAACATCCCGTGTTCCATTGCGATTTCGACTCGCCTTCCCCGGCGTCCCCCCCTCGGCCTGTAATATGCCTTTCAGAGCCACCAGTGGAACCCCGGATATTTCCGAGGCGTGTTTGACGCATTCCACCGTCACCGGCGTCACCGGAACATCTATCGCTGGCGCGTCCATTACAAAATATCCCCCGCATCCTCATAGCGTTTTTTCAACATGCCCGTGGCTTTGCGCAGGTCTGTTACCTGTTGCACCCGCTTTCGTATTTCCGCCAGCCGATCCTCCGTTTCCCATACCTTGTCTTCCTGCCAGGGCTTGATGTGCTTTGACAGTGCGCTGTTTCGGTAACTGGTCGTCCGCCTGCCCTTTCGGATGTACTGACTTATCGGCTTCCAGTTGCCGCGCTCATCCTTGTACCACCTGTTGTTATACCACTGGATTGATACCCCCGTTGCCGTGCGCTTAACCCGCACTCCAAGGCTGTTCTTCTCCGATTTGTCCTGCCTGCTGTTATTCTGCAATACCCACGACCAGAACTCCGACACCACCGCCTCTGCATTCTCGTACAGCTCATTCAGCTTCTCATCCAGGGCCTCTTGTGCTGTTCCCAGCGCTTTCACTATATCCAGGGGGCTTGTTCTTTTACCGGACGTTGATGCTCGTGCCGTTTTTTTGCTCTGTTTTCCTGTCATGTTTCTTTATCCCGTATGGCAGTGTAAATAGGGGCTTTCCACATTAACTATCTATGTGGAACTCAGGCCATGCCATTCCCTGAAATGTCCGCTGTTGTATTCCACATATATATGTGGAATATGGTGGGCCGTTTGCTGAGTTTTGGCCGCTGTTTTGGCGTCACTCATTAGCATTCCACATATAATGTGGTTTATATGGTGTTCCTTGTGTTTACATCGCTTGTATTCCATATTTTAATGTGGAATAGCGTTTTCCTTTTATTGCCTGTTTTTCTATGTTTTTCTCCATTCCACATATCATGTGGAATACATCTGTATTCCTAAGAAATGCCTGTTTTGTATTCCACAATTATTATGCCCACTTATCATCAATAACAGATGCATACAATGTTATTTAATCATTCCACATATAATGTGGATTGATTAGATGTGTCCATAAAATGCTGTTTCTGTGTTCCACATATATTTTGGAATGGCCTGTTGATGGCCAATATACCGCTCTACCAGCGCTTCACGGCGGCAATAACCGTCGTTGTTCGCTTTTTTTCTCGTCTTTTTCTGCGGCGTTGACCGATAGGATTGCCACATCAGGACATGGTGAGGCGTCCGCTTTCCGATAGCGGCATTACCTGGACACTTTCAGGCCCATTTGAGGCCCATTCGAGGCCCATAAGGGGCTGCGGCAATTCAACAACACGGTAATACCGTGCCTCCCGGCCCATTTGAGGCCCATTCGAGGCCCGTTTGGGCCTGGCGCGGATAATCCGACAAAAAATGAGGAAACATGATGATTCTTGGCATGGACATCGGCTATTCCAACCTGAAACTGGTTTACGGCGACCCCCAGGCCCCTGGGCAGAAGACCGCCTGCGTTCTGCCGTCTGGCGCAGGCCCCATTGAGCGCGTCAATAAGACCATCATGGGAGATGTGCCGCCTGATGTATTGCAGGTAAAAGTGGGCGAAGAACTGTGGGCCGCCGGGGTTGCCCATCACCGGCTCGCCCATACGGTGAGGCAGCTTCACAAGGACTATCCCTCCAGCCAGGCATATCAGGCGCTTTTCCACGCCAGCCTGCTGCAAGTCGGTGTCCCGGTCATTGATAGGCTGGTCACTGGCCTGCCTGTGTCTCAATACTACGACCAGAAATATCGGCAGGCACTACAGAAACGGCTTACCGGGAAACACGATGTAGCGCCCGATACAACCGTGGAAGTAAAAGAAGTCATCATCATGCCGCAACCAGTGGGCGGCTACCTGCACTTCATCAGCACCAACAAGCAAGCCAGTGCGGCGGATGACAGCGTGTTGGCTATCGTTGACCCAGGTTTCTTTTCCTTCGACTGGACGATTTTTGAACATGGGGACTTGCTCGAACACCAGGGTGGAACCGACTTGGCCGCAGTGTCCAGCATTTTTGAGGAAGCGGGCAAACTGCTCAGGTCTGCACACAATATCGGTGACACCGTGCCTATGTCCCGGCTGGAGGCCAATATGCGGGAAGGCAGGGACAAAATGCACATTGGCAGGAAAAGGGTGTCCACCGCAAAACAAATCAGCGAAGCAGCCAACAAGGTTGCCGATGACGCCTTTGCCGCACTCAAGCTGTCTGCCAGGCGGCATGATGTAAACCTGAACCTCATGCACCTGGTCGGTGGTGGGGCAGCGCTCTATGAGGAAGCGGCTCACCGTCATTTCCCCGATTGCGCCATCTCGGTCGATTCCGAACCCGTGTTGGCAAATGCCTACGGGTTTTACACCTATGGAGAGCGGAAAGGATGAGCCGCACCGGGGACACCATCCCCGCGCCTAAGACCATCGTCGTTAAGGTCATGGTGTCTGAGGCATCACCTCCGCTGTTGAAGGAGATGGCAGAGCTTCCCCCCAGCGCACGGGCTAGGCGCTTGCTCGTGTTGGCTCATACCGGCCTGCTGGCTGAGTTGCAGGCGCAACGCGGTATCAGCGCAATGCCAGCGCATATATCAGAGGCACCCGTGCGGGACGACAACGATACGAGAACAAGGGGCAAACTGCTTGACAAGGTGACGAGTCTTGACTTCTGACGACACCTGCTACAACACCTTGCCACGGAGACAGAAAACATGCGGCAAGTGAGATTTCCGAACGGCAAGCCGGTGCGCGACTGGTGGCATCGCCTGCGCAGAAATTACCAAAAGCATTACCCCTGCGGGAACGTCAAGTTGATCCGTGACGTTTGCCAGCGCCACCTTGGAAACGAGGTGGCGCTTACCATTCCGGTTGTCAACGGACGCGGCGCAATACGCCTGGAAGATCGCTTGTGGCGTGTCACTTCCGACCACGACATACCTGTCCAGTGGACGACTGTACGCATTGCAGGGTGTCGTCGCAACGCACTGTATGTTGTTCCTGTTAGGGCCGATGAATGGGAGCCGGAGCGATAAGCATGGAGTTGGCTGAAACCCTGGAGGCCCTGTTGACGCTGCTACAGCCGCATATCCCAGTCACTGTGGATTTATGGGACGCAAAAATGGTTGCTGCCTATTTGAAGGTTGCGCCCAGGCGTGTTACCGAGTATTACGCCCGGCTCGATAATTTTCCAGCACCAATTCGGTTGCCCTCCGCGTCTGGGGGACGTGGCCACCCGCGCTGGAAAGCAATGGAAGTAATCTCCTGGGCCGAGCAATACAGAGAACGCTCCAGATGAACACATTGTTTCTGCTCATGGCCGAATACAACAGCGCTGTTGTTCAGCTTGACCATGTGGCCACAAAATATCTGGGGATTCGACCAGAAAAAGCCAGGATGAAGGCCGCTCGGTCGGAGCTTCCGTTCCCTGCGTTTCGTGTCGGCACACAAAAATCGCCCTGGCTGGTGAACATCATTGACCTGGCGGAATGGCTCGATAAAGAGCGTGAGGAAGCAACAAAAGAATGGCAAATACGTCAATCACCATAGTCGTATCGCGTCTGGCGCAACACCTGAACATAGCGCTGTAGGCTAGACCAGGAATCATGCAGTGACACCTGCTGAATCTCGGGTATTGTCGCACCATCCTCAGCCAATCGGCTACACGCCTCATGCCTAAGATCGTGAAACCTCAAGTCTGTTATCCCCAATAATTTACAGGCATTTCGCCAATAGGTTCCAATCGTTTTGCTGTTGAACGGCAACAGCAGCCCTTCTGCTGGAATCCCTCGCGCCATTATCGCATCCACCACTCGCCAGCCTGGTTCCGGCAATCGCGCCAACTTGTCATTTCCCGCGCTACCATCTGGGTGTTTCACATCCCGTACCCAATACGTTCCCTCATCACGGTTAAAATCCTCAATACGGAGACGACACAACTCATCCTGACGCCTCGCCGAATAAATTGCCAGCCACATGACCAAATCCATTGGTATGCGCGAACGGCGCTTTGCTTGGAAGTATGCTTCCAGACGACGCAACTCATCTGCCGATGGCCGCCTGGCCCTGCGTCTTGGCCTGCTCACAAGCCCGGTTTCACGCGCCGTTTCCGCAGCCTCCTCGATTACATCAAGATCAATGGGTACGCCCCACACGCGCTTGGCATAGCGCATCACCACCCGCAGCCATGCAATATCATTCTGCACCGTTGATGCCCCCGCTCCTGCACGCCTGCGAGCGGACAAATGCTCAAGCAACTGTCGCTGTGTCAGTGTCAGTGCATTGTGTTCCGCTACATCTTCCTTGAGCAATGCTTTCAGCGCCGCGCCTTTGCTGCGCCCTGGTGGTTTGATGGCCACTGTTTCGTCGAGATAACGCTGTATCAGACTACGAATGGAGACACCATCATGCTTCACGCGCTCCAGTTCGCCTGGACGTTCCAACTGTTCCTCACGCGACCGTGCCCACGATTTCGCCACCGATAGCTTTGAGAACGAGCGGGATTCTGAATGTACATTCTTCCCGTTCCGATTTATTCTGATTTTTACTCTATAGCGGGTACGCCCGTGCTTTGTTTTACGCCTTTCAATCGTCGCCATTCTCTGCCCCCTTGTCCCATAAAAATATGGGACAATTTTGGGACAAAAAAGATACTGAAACGGGCTTAAATAGTCAAAAATCGGCTAAAATACCAACCACGCAAACTGTGGGAAAACAACGGTAAGTGACGAAAACTCCTGACAAAACACCGAACAGACGCCTATCCATGGCCCCCATGCTGGATTGGACGGACCGATATTGCCGGTATTTTCACCGACTCCTCAGCCGCCACACCCTGCTCTATACGGAGATGCTCACCACCGGCGCCCTGCTGCACAACGAGCCAGCGCGTTTCCTGGATTTTTTTCCTGAAGAACATCCTCTGGCTCTGCAGCTCGGCGGCAGCAATCCCGATGACCTGGCCCGCTGCTGTATGCTTGCAGAAGAATGGGGTTATGACGAGGTGAACCTGAACCTGGGCT
>Ga0256832_1000334_pt1 | contig 29598 bp, 33 predicted proteins | sample 134614metaG_FD_190534 | JGI IMG/M metagenome (GOLD analysis project Ga0256832, IMG submission 190534) | Hydrothermal vent microbial communities from Lau Basin, Pacific Ocean - 134-614 | ecosystem: Environmental > Aquatic > Marine > Hydrothermal vents | place: Pacific Ocean: Lau Basin | collected...
ATTCTTTGCTTCCTTTCAACATTTGCATACTCACAGTGAAATCGCTGTTATATCCTCAAAATCCTCAGATGTGTGCCGGGCAAAAGACTTCTTGCATCATACTGACCAGCTTCAAAATGCGCCTGTCGCCAACACTGTAAAATACCCTATTGGCATCTTTACGGGAAGTAAGTACACCTTTATCACGCAAAATCGCAAGGTGTTGGGAAATATTACTTTGTGATGTGCCGACAATATCTACAATTTCCTGCACACTAACCTCTTGATCTCCAAGCACACAAAGGATTTTGAGTCTCAGGGGATGTGAGATGGCTTTTAGAGATCTAGATGCGCGCTCTACATCTTCATCTTTTGCCAGTAGCTGAGAAGCTACTGCACAGCTATCACCCAAATTAGAGTATTCCATGTTAGCCATGTGAACGAGTCCCTAGTTAATATTAGAATTCCGGTATAATATAATATACTTACCTAATAATGTCACTCTTTTACTGATCACGCCTTGCCAAAAGTGGTGCTATATAACGCAACTGCTTACCTTGGAACTCGCAGAATCTGTCCTACCCTGATTAGATTCGGATCTACAATGCTGTTTTTATTCGCCTCATACAAACGTACAAAATTATCACCACTTCCGTAAACACGTAATGCGATTTTATATAAAGATTCTCCTGGCTGTACGATAACCGTCTCTACTGCATCTGAGATGTTGCTACTAGCAGTCCGGGTGATTGTTACTGTGCCTGATTTTGATTTTTCCGGCTTTAACGAGTTACTATATTCACTTGCCTTATTATCCGGTTGTTTCAAATAATCGTTGTCTGCTTTGCCCACGAGCTTTTTCAGTGTTTCTTCTGCCTGCTTAACTTTATTTGCAGCCACACCTCTCTGCTCAGACGTAGCAAGATCCTTCATTGCTGCATCAACAGCAGTACGTAAATCATCCATATTCGCACCATTTAATAGTGCAGACGACACCATACCTTCCAGTTTGCTATCTGTTTGTTTTTCATCACTGGCATCAGCAGCCCCCAAAATATCTGATAACTGCTTCGCGACAGACTCAGACAGTGCATCCACATCTGTATTTGCAATTGGAGTAACTTCTGGCTCCGCCACAACTGGCGTATCTGTATTTTCATCCTTCATCACTGTTTCACTGGCTTCCCCGCTTAACATATCCAGTTCACTTTCGGAGGCTTTTAATTCACCTTCTGCAACAACTGAAGTACTTAAGCCAAAGGCCATTATCGCACTTAATAAAGCTATATTTTTCACACTTTCCTCCTCTCCCTTTTCTTCCGTAACACTATGGGGTAACTGTTGTAAAACCTAGTTGCTGCCAGGCCTGCATCCCGTCACGATACCAGTACAGCTTATTATCTGGATAACCAATAGCTTCAAGGTTTCTCAATGCCTTGGGTGATTGACCACACCATGCACCATTACAGAAGAGCATTAACTTACGTGCATTTGTAAAATCCCACTTACCGTCATTTTCTGTTGCACCAAGCAGCTTCAGAATCTTCGCTGTATGCTTATTTTCCACGCCCTTGCTTAGAACGGTAAAGGGAATGTTTACAGCACCAGGAATGGTGCCTTTCTCAAACCACTCGGGCATTCTGGCATCAACCAGCAACCCCTTATTGTTTCTTACTTCATTATCAAGAAAATCCAGCAACTCCAACTCACCAACGGTAGTTATTTTTTCTGATAATTTAATAGGGTTTATACAAAAAGGAGGGCAAACACGAGAAGTTTTTGAAAAACTGTTTGTCAGACGATGCTTCGTATCCTGGTTTCGCTCAATACGTACTGTTTTACCATTGTGCTGAACATCCAGATAAGATAGTTCTCTGGTAATTTTAACCTTATAGTCTTCCTCATCCTGTGCGGCTACCGGACCAACCATGAGTAACGAAACTAGAACAACAGCCCAATGTACAGGCTTCAATAACTTTTGCGAATACTTCATTTTTTCCCTCACTTTTGATGATTAAGCCAATAACAGGCTTACTGATTTTTATCGGTATTATTGATTTTTTTCTCAACTGCTTGCTGAATATCTTCCTGGACAGAATCCTCTACCGCCCCCTGAATAGAGCTTTTCAGATCAAATAATGCTCTTTGAGGCGGCTCTTCTTCCCGAGCTTCAATTTCCTTCGCGGTAGTACTGGACACCTGTGACTCAACACTTTGCCCTGCATCCGTCGCCTCTTTGGAAAAACGCATGAAGTACAAGTATCCTCCCACTATAATGACAGCAACCAGTGTTAACAGTATCAGAATATTTTTATTCATTTATACACCTCTAATACATCTTGCAAGCAACAGTTCCTGTCTCTCCAAACTTACCTTGTACGCTTCATGAGTATTCTCATGGACTTGCGTAAAAGCTCTACCGCATGCGCCACATCGCTGATTTCATCTTTGCTGTCAACTTTCACCGGTGTATCCATATCTCCCGCGCTTAACTTTTCCACACCCTCTTTTAAACTAATGAGTGGTCGGGTAATTGAGTTGGATAGAATAATAGCCAGCAAAAAGGCCAGTAGCAAAGCAGCGATAGCTATACCCAGAAATATCAGAAAATAATCCTTAAGCGGTTTAAACAGGACCGATTTAGACTGTACGCTGAATAATGTACCCAACGCATGCTCATTATTTTGTATGGTAATAGGGTTGTAAACCAAGATATTGTCATCAGTTTCTATATAGTTGAGCTTTCTCACTCCTTTTAAGCGCTTAATCATTTCCTTGTTTTCTTTAAAGAAGTTATCGCCTGTATCGAGGTCACGCTGACTACCCCATGCTTTACTTTTGTCAGGGTGATAATAGTAATATCCCTCCCGGTCGACAAACATAAGCTGCTCTCCAGGCTTGCTCTGTTCCTTGATGATATTGAGAATCTGATTGCCATCAACATTCAGAACGATGATCCCCCTCAGTACATCATCTTTGTCAAATACAGGAGTCGCATAGCGAATAGTAGACTGGTGTGGTTCTACAATTTCGCCGTTTTCCCGATTCAGATCCAGCGCTGAAATAAACAACTCATCCTTTTCCAGTTCCAGCGTCTCAGAAACGTAGTAACGAGATGCTTTATTCCGCAAATGTGTATCTGAAACGTTTCTGGACACACCTTCGCTTCTGTCAATACGCACTATCTCTTGTCCATCTGTATCGATAAACCGCACCTGTTGATACAACTTTTTCTTTTCGGAAAACTTCTTCATACTGGAGCGCAGGTTACTAAGTAGTAAGCGCTGGGTACGACTACCTTCTGACTCACTAGATGATAGAAACAGGTGTAATGCGTTTGCATCTCGGAGCAGGAAAATATCACTGTCGACACCACTTAGTAGACTTTGAATCCGCTCCTGAATAAGACTAACTTTATTGATATGTGATGCAAGCACATTGTCTTTTAGCACTTTTGATGTTGAGTACAAACTATAGCCACCAATAAGAATGGCAGGCACCAGTGTAACTATCGTTAAAACCAGTAGTAACTTGTTTTTTATTTTATTCATCCCTTGTCTTACCCTTGTTTAACCACTTTTAGTGTGCCTCTCGGTATTACCCAACAATTAGCTTAATTTGCTGTGCGAAACGTTCTTTTTCATCATCGGTATCCAGTTCCTCCTGGATGAGCGCCACCAGATGCTCAAGATTCTCTTCGTTTTGCACATATTTCTGTTTCCACTGATCTACACAGTCATCAACTACGAAATGAGCAGCGGGCCCGAGAAAAGATGTCAACACTGCAGAGTACTGATCCAGGATTTTCTGGATGGAACTTTCGGTTGGTACAATCAAGGCCGTCGAACTTTCTGTCTGTGCTTGAGCGGCTTGTAACTGCGCCTGGGCTTCGACCAAGGCCTGCTGCTTTTTTTCCTCCTCAAGGATATGCCTTATCTTTTCAGATGCTGACTTGATACCCATATGAATCAAGGGAAAATTTATTTTTTTCTCCGTTAGCAAAATCGCAAAATGAGACTCATGCATACGAAATACAGCCAGGTATTTATCTTTGACTGAAAAGTACATTTCGCTATGCGACTTCTGGATTGACTCCAGTGCGCTAAATGCCTGCTCTATTATCTCTGCGGTCTGAACAATGGATTCTTGCTGCTCCTCAGGAAATGAAGATGCCAACTGCTGTCCATCCTTATAAAGACTGACATAATGCACGCCTCTGAGTGCACTTATATTCATCACAACTTGGTTCATCTTGTCCATCATATCCATTGCAACATATCTTCTATCTGCTGGCTCAAGGCAGGAACTGAGGTTTTATGAGATGACGTCACCCCCAGCGACCGTTCATTCTCTACAAAGACTGTAAGGTTATCGTCATTGATACCTCGCAACATAATCCGGTGTATTTCTCCCAAATTGGCCGTTTCCTGTATGGTCGGTGTAATGCCCGATAAAAATGCGATAAATTCATTTAAATCATCATCCAGCACTGTCGAGTCAATAAGCTCCCCCATATCGTTACTCAGAGAAACACCTGTAACACCATTGATCTTGCTAACCGCAGCCATGGATTTTTCAGTTAACTGTATCTTTGATGCCGTCGAAGAAATAGTAGTTTTGACCTCCCTCACAGGTGCAATCACATCACCACCCTCATCATCAACCTCGCTAATTACGGCATTAACAGATGACGCTGCCTTGGCAGACAGGGGCTCTGTTTTTTTGACAGGTTTAGCCCCCTGAGCACTTGAGATTGTCTTTTTCTTTTTTTGTTTCAGTAATTGATTGATCAGGTCACGGATATGTACTTTATTACGTGCGTCTACCATTAACACCTGAGCATCCAGATTAAGTTCTTTTACCCAATCCCGGTAAGTTGCAATATCCGGATCAGACTTAACATCAGAGCGTGTTACACCCAAAATAAACGGTACTGAGTCAATAACATCCCGAAACTGATTAACATAGTAAATCAAATCACGAAACGGATAGTTACGACTATTATCCAGAAGCAACACCAACCCATGTGCGCCTTCTGCAATAATCTCCCACATAAAATCAAAACGCTCCTGCCCTGGAGTACCATAGACATGAGCGACATCATCCTCATTCAGCTTGACGACACCATAGTCCAGAGCAACCGTTGTGGTTTGTTTACGCTGACTTGTTGTTGCATCAGAAACAGGAGCATCAGTTTTTAACGCCTTCTGATCAGTTAAGGAGTTAATTGCTGTCGTTTTCCCAGCCCCTACTGGCCCTGTAATAATAATTTTATATCTCAAAGCGGATATTCCTGGTTATGGATAATGAACCTTGTTTATTCTTATTTTGGTGTAGTTATCTTGAGGCACTCTTATACCTGTTTTAACTATAGCCCATACTTGGCTAACGGGTATCTGCTTGACTAAAGGCTACTGCCTGGCTGAAAGCCTCTATTTGCCTTGGTTTAGTTAAGCTAACCACCCCCTATGGTATAGCAAGATCCCTTTTTGATCAAAGTTGCACCTATAAGCTGCATTTAGACAAAGATGTCAGCAAGATAGCAACCAATGCAAACAAGTTACCTATCCTTCTGACAAGCTGCCAATTTTATTGCAGGGGAAGTAACCTGTGACAAAATAGAATTTTTCTGCTTTTTAGCTACAGAGTCGAACACAATCAAGAAAACAGATGCAGTTTCAGCATGATATAAACTACACATATCAGCTTACTTTTTTATTTCATCTCTGGCTTCCTCTGTTCCTGGAACTGGATCATAGCCCCCCTCACTCCAAGGGTGGCAGCGAGAAATACGCCGTACTGCCAGATATAGGCCTTTTAAGCTACCGTGGTGGCTAATTGCCTGGTGGCTATAACAGGAACAGCTAGGATAAAAACGGCAATTACTTCCAAGAACAGGGCTGAGTAGCAACTGATAGACACGGATCAACAGCAAAAATACCTGTTTCATTTGTTATACAGCTCGGCAGGATCAATAAGTGGTTCAGCATCGACGACAACATGATCACCCTTAACCACATGAAAGAAACAATTTCTCCGACCTGTGTGACATGCAGGCCCTGTTTGGTCAACTTTCAATAGCAGCGTATCTTTATCACAATCAAAGCGTAATTCTTTCAGCATTTGCACCTGACCTGAGGACTCACCCTTACGCCAGAATGACTGCCTGGAACGAGACCAGTAACACACTCGTCCGGTTTGCAGTGTTTCCTCAATCGAAGCCCTGTTCATCCACGCCATCATCAGCACTTCTCCACTGTCATACTGCTGAGCAATAGCAGGTATCAGCCCATCAGGGTTGTACTTTAACTCGTCAAGCTGCTGTGCAAGTGACATGGGCATTAAATGATCTGACCTTCTTTCTTACGCTGATAACCAGCTTCCTCACATTTGCGCAAGTACTCTTCCCAGTTACTTTGCATATTTTCTCCCAGCTTGCGCAAGTACCCCCAGTCATACAATCCACTATCGTGATTATCATCAAATACCAGCTTGATAGCATAATTGCCTACCGGCTCAATTGCCTTGATATTGATATTTTCCTTGCCAAGTTGCAAAGTCTCCTGTCCTGGACCATGACCTTGCACCTCCGCCGAGGGTGAAAACACCCGCAAATACTCACACGATAGTTGATGAACTACATCATCAGGCCAGCTGATTTCAAGTATGCGAGTTTTTTGATTTAAAGTAATATTTGTTGGTGTCATTTATCTGTCCTATGCGTCCTATTATGTCCCGTCTTTCCACCTACCTGCTTGAATACTGACTAAATTACAGGATATAACGGCTCAAGTCTTCATCTTCAGCAAGCTGCCCCATCTTTTCGTCAACTTCACTGGCATCAATCACCACATGGGAATCACCATTAGGTGAATCAAACAAAACCGTTTCAAGTAAATGCTCCATGACCGTATGCAAACGACGTGCGCCAATATTCTCGGTGCTTTCATTGACTTTATACGCTGTCTCTGCGATACGCTGGATACCGTCTTTGGTAAATTCCAGTGTTACATTTTCAGTTGCCAGCAAGCCAATATACTGCTCGGTTAGTGACGCATCAGGCTCTACCAGAATTCGTGCAAAATCGTCTGCTGTGAGTGCACTCATTTCAACACGAATCGGCAAACGCCCCTGTAATTCAGGTATCAGGTCTGAGGGCTTCGACAAGTGAAAAGCACCTGATGTGATAAACAGAATATGATCGGTTTTCACCATGCCATACTTGGTACTTACCGTGCTGCCCTCTATCAGCGGTAGTAAGTCACGTTGCACTCCCTCACGGGAGACATCTGCACTGCCTGACTGCCCTTTACGCACAACCTTGTCTATTTCGTCGATAAAAACAATGCCATTTTGCTCAACATTTTGCAGTGCCTGTAACTTTAGTTCTTCTTCATTAATGAGTTTATGTGCCTCTTCCTCTGTTAGCAGCTTGAAGGCTTCTTTGACGGTTAACTTGCGCTTTTTGCGATCTTTCTTGCCCAGACTCTGAAACATGCCCTGCAACTGGTTTGCCATATCTTCCATGCCAGGCGGCGTCATTATCTCTATACTGGCAGGTGACATAGAAATATCAATTTCAATTTCCGTATCATCCAGCCCGCCTTCACGCAGCTTTTTGCGAAACTTCTGACGAGTTGTGTTTTCTTTTCTCTCTGCCTCAACACCTGGATCAGTATTCACAGTTCGTGCGGGCGGTAACAAGATGTCCAGAATGCGCTCTTCAGCAGCATCTTCGGCACGATGCTGAACCTTTTTTACCGCAGACTCTCGTGTCATCTTCACTGCCATATCGGCCAGGTCACGAATGATCGAATCCACCTCCTTGCCGACATAACCTACTTCGGTGAATTTAGTCGCTTCCACTTTCACGAACGGAGCATCAGCCAGCCTTGCAAGACGGCGGGCAATTTCAGTTTTACCTACACCCGTTGGTCCAATCATGAGGATATTTTTGGGTGTCACTTCCTGCCGCAGTTCGTCATCCAGTTGCTGTCTGCGCCAACGATTGCGTAATGCAATGGCTACGGCTCGTTTTGCTTTTTCCTGTCCAATTACATGCTTATCCAGCTCATGCACAATTTCTCTGGGAGTCATGGACATACTACAGTTCCTCAATAGTCAGGTTATTATTGGTGTAAATACAAATATCCCCGGCAATAGTCAGGCTTTTTTCCACGATCTGCCTGGCATCAAGCTCGGTATTATCCAGCAAGGCACGTGCAGCCGATTGTGCAAAAGGTCCTCCTGAACCTATCGCGATCAAGTTATCTTCTGGTTCAATCACATCACCATTACCGGTAATAATCAAAGAAGTTTCTTTGTCAGCCACCGCAAGCAATGCCTCCAAACGCCGCAGCATACGGTCAGTACGCCAATCTTTTGCCATTTCAACAGCAGCTCTTACCAGCTGCCCATTATGTGCCTGCAGCTTGGCTTCAAAACGCTCAAAAAGGGTGAACGCATCGGCTGTACCGCCAGCAAATCCAGCTATGACCTGATCATTATGCAAGCGCCGCACCTTGCGTGCATTGCCTTTCATAACAGTATTACCCAATGTTACCTGTCCATCACCGCCAATCACAACCTGATCCCCACGTCGTACTGAAAGGATGGTTGTACCTCTATATTGTTCCACTGATTTCTCCGGTCAATAAGAATAAAGGGAAGTGTACTGCAATGTTGGGGCAGCTCAACTCAATTCAACCTGAAAATGCAATGCACAGTTTGTTTTGTAAGGCTTTAGGTTGCCCCCTGGAAAAACAGTTGATAGCGGAAAGTATATTACTGTTTGTCTAATTGCTTAACGCAGTTATCCATAATAGCTCGGCACGCCCAGCAACTAACATTTATCATACTAAACAACTGTTACTTCAAGATATTGCAATCATTCTCAACCTTGGAGATTACGCGTGAAATCAAAGAAATACTGTCCAAACTGTCAGAGTTTCGCCATCTACAGGATTCGGCGCACCTTCATCCAGAAAAGGTTACTTTTCTTTTCCCCGAGGTATGCCTGCACCAAATGTAAAAAAGTCTTTAGCAAAAAGAAACTCGATAACAATACTCTGATATCGACCCCCGACTGGTATATCCCGTCTTAAGAAAATAAAAACCTTACGTAACTGCACAGATTGTGCTCGTGTTGTTCGAGCTCAAGGTGAAAGCGCGGAGTTTATAAGCATAAACGAGCACTTTCAAAGCTACCACGTCCTGCTATCGCTCCTCGCCTGCATCCATGTAGGCGACGTAGAAATCGGACAACACGAGCACAATCTGTGCAGTTATGGATTACACTGAGTAGTTACAGACTTACTTGTGTATTTTCAATAGAGCCTTATCCTTGCGGAGTGAATAAGCCAACTGAACTTCACCCTTAATCAGGTGCCACATTATTTTTATAGCGGCTTGTGGTAAAATACCGATTATATGGGGATATGGTGGTATGGAAATCTCGCTACACAGCGATTTCCACAAGAGATTAATAAAAAATAAACTATGGCTACAATAACAAAATCACTGCAATCCAGCACACTGGCTAAAACAATGCCTGTTGCAACGTTTTTGCATGTACTGCTTATTTTTGGAGTAGGCTTTGGCATCCACAGCACCAGCAATATCAGGAAGGCAAGCATGCTGGATATATCCATTGTCAATACCCATGCAGACAAAGCCCCCGAACAAGCGGACTTTATTGCTCAGGCCAATCAGCTGGCTAGTGGTACTACTGATATAAAAAACCGTCCGCGCAGTATGATGACATCGGAGAACCTGTTGGCACCTGATGCCATTTCACCTATGGCATCCAGCAAAGCCACACCAAATAAGCCTCCAGTTCTACAGCCTCTGCTACTTACCACTAAAGGGGAAACCTTTAAGCGCAGCCCCAAGCTTGACGAGCAACCTGACAAGCAAGAACAAAGCACAGATGCCAAAGAGCTCATCGATGAAACTCGCGAAGAGGCGCGTCTGGTCTCCGAACTGGCAGAGGAAGAAGCAAATTACGCAAAAATGCCAAGAACTCGCTACCTGAATTCCACTAATGCAAAAAGCTCTATTGAGGCAGCCTATATTGATGCCTGGGCAAAAAAGATTGAACGTACAGGTACAGCCAATTTCCCGCAGGAAGCTATTCGCTTACGCACCAACGGAAAATTGATCGTCAATACCGTACTTGATCAGCAAGGCAATGTTATCAGTGCTGAGATACAGACATCTTCCGGCTCACGTATTCTGGACAATGCAGCCTTGCGAATAATCAAAATCGCCTCGCCTTTTGAAGTGTTGCCAGCCAAAATGCGACAACAATTTGACCAGTTACAGATAACACGTACTTTTATTTTTGACACAGGGTATCACGATTTACGTACTGAATAAGTGACTAAGCAAAATACATACAAGGAACAATCAAGTTATGGGTATCTTTTAATATCCATAACCTGATAGACCCGACAGAATATGCAAACAGAAGATCTTCAACTACAAAATCAATTACTTATTGCCATGCCCGGCATGAAAGACCCTCGCTTTGAGCATGCTGTCATACTCATTGCCCGGCATAGTGCAGATGGCTGCTTCGGCGTAACTATCAACCACCCTACTGAAACCACCCTTGGTGAGTTGTTTGAACACCTGAAGATATCTTTTAAGAGCGATTTGGCATCTATGCCTGTGTTGCAGGGCGGTCCTGTACAACCTGAACAAGGCTTTGTAGTGCATGATACTGATAAAGACTGGGAAAACACCTTACGTATTTCCGATGAACTTGCTATCACAGCCTCGAAAGATATTCTGGCAGATATTTCTGCTGGACAGGGACCTGATAATTTCATTCTAGCACTGGGTTGTGCCAGCTGGAGCGCCGGGCAAATTGAAAATGAACTGCTTGAAAACACCTGGCTGTCCTGCCCTACGGCGCCTTCCATTCTTTTTAATACACCCTTCCCACAACGCTGGCCCAGTGCCTCCCAGTTACTGGGGTTTGATGTCAGGCTAATGCCGGGTTTGGCAGGGCACGCCTGAAAATGCGTGTGCTAGGTTTTGATTTTGGCATGCAACGCACTGGCGTAGCCATTGCCAGCAAACTAACCGGAGTCGCCACCCCCCTTTGTACACTCAACAGCGTCAATAACAAGCCCGACTGGGCTGGCATTAGCAGGCTGATTGGCGAATGGCGTCCCGCACAACTTGTTGTCGGCATGCCTTTTTACCTAGATGGCAAACAGAACGACATGACCGCGCGCGTCGAGAGATTTTGTCGGCAGCTTGAAGGTAGATACCAGTTACCCGTTGATACTATCAGTGAGCAGTTAACATCACGCGAAGCGGAGCAACGTCTGAAGCTAAGTCGCCAGGCTGGTCGCAAGAAAAAAGTAAAAAAGCAGGAAGTTGATCAGCTAGCTGCTGCCATCATTCTGGAATCATGGATTTCCCAACATGCAACACACTGAATATCCCATCGATCAAATCATCAGCAAAATGGCGGATGATCTCACAAGCTACCTAGCCGAAGCTAAGATAAAAGACCCATTGATTGTTGGTATACATACGGCTGGTGTCTGGGTTGCAGAAACACTTCACAAGAAACTTGGCTTGCCCGGAGTTATTGGCAAACTGAATATCAACTTCTACCGTGATGACTTCAGTCGCAATGGACTACATCCCCAGATACTCCCTTCAAGCTTGCCTTTCTCAGTTGAAGACCGGCATATTATTCTGGTGGATGATGTTCTTTATACCGGTCGAACAATCCGCGCTGCCATGAATGAGTTATATGATTATGGTCGTCCTGCCAGTATAATACTCGCCATTCTATTTGAAAGAGAGGGTAGGGAATTGCCTATAGCAGCCCAGGTCAGCGGGATTCAGCAAGCTTTGCAACCCAATCAGTACATTGAAATCAGCGGCCCGGAGAATATCGCCCTGAATATCATAACAAAAGATGACTAAAGCGGATTTACTACCAGGCCCATTGCCATCAAGCTTACAACTGACCGGAGAAGGTCATTTAAAACACTTTCTGACGATAGAAGGGCTCCCACCCCTGTTACTCCAGGAAATACTGGATCGCGCAGAGCAATTTATCACCCTGCCCAACAAGGCTCAGCGCAAGGCTCCACTACTTCGTGGCAAGACAGTAGTTAATCTTTTTTTCGAAAACTCAACCCGTACTCGCACCACCTTTGAGCTTGCTGCACAGCGCCTGTCTGCTGATATTATTAATCTTGATATACGCACTTCTGCCACTGCAAAGGGTGAGAGTCTGCTGGATACTATTCGCAACCTAGAAGCCATGAATGTAGACATGTTTGTGGTACGCCATCAGCACAGTGGTGCGGCACATTTTATAGCACGTTACTGTGCGCCCTATATCAGTGTTCTCAATGCAGGTGATGGCAGGCATGCTCACCCGACCCAGGCGATGCTGGATATGCTCACTATCCGCCAATACAAGGGGGATTTCCCACCGCTTAAAGTAGCTATTGTTGGCGACATTCTGCACTCGCGCGTTGCACGCTCACAAATTCATGCACTGACCACCCTGTGTGCAGGTGAAGCTCGCGTTATTGGACCGCGCACATTGATTCCTGCAGGAATCGAAAAAATGGGTGTTAATGTCTACCACGATCTGTATGAAGGACTTGACGATGTCGATGTCATTATTATGCTTCGGCTACAGAAAGAGCGCATGCAACACGCACTGCTACCCTCAGCTCACGAGTTTTATAAACGTTATGGTCTCACTGAAGAAGGGCTTAAATATGCCAAACCAGATGCCATTGTCATGCACCCAGGTCCCAGTAATCGCGGTGTAGAAATTGACAGCATGGTAGCAGATGGCCCACAGTCGGTTATTTTGCCCCAGGTAACCAATGGAATCGCGGTGCGTATGGCAATCATGTCCATGGTTATGGGCGCACAATCAGGCAAGACATTATGAGATTTGTTATCAGCAATGCTCATATTATTGATCCTGACTCGGGTTATAACGCAGTCAGCAATCTCTATGTGCATAAAAAGAAAATTGCGCACATTGGTCAAACACCTCCGGCAGGTTTTACAGCTGATCACACAATTGATGCCAGTGGACAGTTCCTGTTTCCCGGTATTATTGACCTTGCCGCTTATTTGCGCGAGCCCGGACAGGAGTTCAAGGCAAGCATGGAAAGCGAAACACTGGCAGCGGTGAGTGCTGGCATAACACAACTATTTTATATGCCGGAACCCCTGACCAGCATCGACAATATGCCCATGGTCAAGCTGATTATGAAACAGGGCAGGGCTCTGAAGAAAGCCCGGGTCAAGGTCATTGGCGCTATTACCCAGGATCTGGCTGGTGAGCAGCTAACCAATATGGGAGGATTGAAATATGCCGGTTGCGCTGGTGTCAGCAATCAACGTCAGCCATTTGCCAGTACCCGCACACTCCGCATGGCTATGGATTATGCAGCTACTTTTGATTTGCCCTTATTTTTGCATCCTATTGAGCATTCTCTGACAGGAAGCGGCTGTGTCCATGAAGGCTTTGTTGCGACACGAATGGGGCTACCGGGCATTCCTGTTGCCGCTGAAACGACAGCAGTTGCACAAATTATCACACTTATCGAAGAGCTGGATATACCAGTGCACTTGTGCCGCCTGTCCGCCGCCAACAGTGTTGAGATGGTACGTGCCGCCAAACAACGCGGATTATCTGTCACTGCTGATGTCGCTGCCCATCAGTTATTCCTTACTGAAATGGACATCAGCGATTTCAATCCACTATGCCATGTTCAGCCTCCCTTGAGAAGTGAACGTGATATGGAAGCATTACGTCACGGTGTAGCCGATGGAACCATTGATGCCATTTGTTCAGACCACCAGCCACACGAGATAGATGCAAAACTGGCTCCCTTCCAGCAAACTGAGCCTGGCATTTCTGCGCTGGAAACACTGCTACCGCTGGTTATGCGCCTGGTAGAAGAAAACAGCATGCCCATTGAAACAGCTATTGCCAGCGTAACAATTCGCCCTGCAACGATTACCCGAAGCAAGCAGGGCAGGCTTCAGCCAGGAAAAAAAGCTGACTTCACCCTGTTTGACCCAGATGATTTTTGGCAACTACGAGCTGATGAACTTCTCAGTCAGGGGAAAAATACCCCCTTTGAAGGCTGGAGCTTTTCCGGCAGAAGTAGCAAAACATACATTAAAGGAAAATGTGTGTTTGACAGAAAAAATATCGCACATAAAAAAGGCGGGTGACTTGCACCCGCCTTTTTATCTATCTAATGCCGTAGACCTGTGATTAATCCGTCGTAGCATCCACATCAAACGGATCATCGCCATGATCGTGGTCGTGGTGCATACCATGTTCTTCTTCCTGACGCAGGATCTTCTTGTAGTACTTGTGATGTATCCACCAATCTATACTGAAGAAACGACCTGCCCCCATGAAAAATAATGCTAACACCATCAGGAATAAGCTAAGTGCTGAGGTAATACCTGTATTTGCGGGTGTCATATAACCATGCGTAAGCAACAATTCCTTGCCTGTTTCAACCACCCCCCCACTGAAGTTTGTTGCTGCAAATCCCATCAACAGGATAATCACCATCAGTGGCAATGAAATCCAGCGCACAGCAAAACCAATAATAAGCAGGATAGCTGCTGCAACTTCCAGTCCACCAATCACACCATTCATAATGCCCGGTGCTGGTATTGACAGGAAACCCTGGGCACTGCTTAAGGTATCCACTCCCTGCTGATATGTCGCACCATCTATCCAGGTAAGCGGATTCCACCAAACCACACTATCGCCAGAGAAAAGTCCTAAGCGGTGACTTCCCTCCACCCAAAAAATTGGCGCAAGAAAAAAGCGAAATAATAATGGCGGGAGAAAATCCAGCCCTCGTAGCCATCCAAAGCTAAAAAAGCCATGCAGAAATTTAGTCATTAGGGTCTCCTTTGGGGTAAATTCCTTTAACGTGCCATATTGTGGTTTTTTCTATGGGGGAATGCAAGATTATTTTCAGCCGTTTAGCTGATCAATACAGGAACACGTCAAGTTTTCAAATATTATTATGAGTGTGAAGCAGATTGGATGGATACCAGTGTGTTGGGGCAATATCTGCCATGATCAAGCTGTTTAACCTGTGTAACAATCTGCCGACTGGACAAACCACAAGCCTCCAACTGATCCTCGCGTTCTGCATGTGCTATATATTCATCAGGAATGCCAAGATTCAACACTGCGACCGTATTTAGACCCAGACACATCAGCATTTCATTTACAGCAGAGCCCGCTCCACCCTGTACTGCATTATCTTCTACCGTCACGATTAAATCGCACTGTTCGCAGGCCTGACGGATCATTGCTTCATCAAGTGGCTTAACAAATCGCATATTGATCAGTGTTGCCCCCAGTTCTTTTGCCGCTGCCTCACATTCCTTGCGTAACGAACCAAACATCAACAATGCTATCCGCACACCGGCTTTTGCCTGCAATAATGGCTTTGCCTTGCCGATATCCAGCAGTTGCATTTGCTGCTGTGGCCTGATACCGACACCTTTACCCCTAGGGTACCTCACTGCCGCAGGTCCCTCATAACAGTGTGCCGTATAAAGCATATCGCGACACTCCTGTTCATCTGCTGGCACCATTACCACCATATTGGGAATACAGCGCAGGTAAGAAATATCATAGTTTCCGGAATGCGTTGCACCATCTGCACCTACCAAACCTGCCCTGTCTATGGCAAACGTAACGGATAGGTTCTGAATCGCAACATCATGCACCAGCTGGTCATAGGCTCGCTGTAAAAAGGTAGAGTAAATCGCCACTACTGGCTTGCTACCTTCACATGCCATTCCTGCTGCCAGTGTTACTGCATGCTGCTCGGCAATAGCGACATCATAATATCGTTCGGGAAATTTCTGCGAGAACTCAACCAGACCAGAACCTTCTCGCATTGCCGGTGTAATACCAATCAGATCATCATCCTGCTCTGCCATATCACATAGCCACTGAGCAAAAACCTGTGTGTAGGTTGGTGAACCTGAAAGTGAACTGCTAACAGGGCTCAAGCCTTCACTGAGATTAAATGATGATACGCCATGATAGGTGCATGGGTCATCTTCAGCTGGCGCATAGCCTTTGCCTTTTTGTGTCACCACATGTAACAGGCGAGGTCCCGATTGCTGCTTCAGGTTTTCCAGTATAGTCACCAGTTCACAGACATCATGCCCATCGACAGGTCCAAAATACAAAAAACCCATCTCTTCGAACAAAGTACCCGGCAACACCATTCCTTTCATATGCTCTTCACTTTTTTTGGTGAAGCGCGAAACCGCAGGAGCTGATGACAGTAATTTTTTGCCGCTCTCACGAATACGGGAATAAACCTGTCCTGATAACAGACGTGTCAAATATTTACTGAGTGCTCCTACGTTTGGTGAGATAGACATATCATTGTCATTCAATATCACCAGCATATCAGCATCAAGATCACCCGCATGATTGAGTGCCTCATACGCCATACCCGCGGTCATTGCACCATCACCAATAATAGCGACACTTTGCTGCTCCCTGCCTTGCAATTTTGCCGCCAGTGCCATCCCCAGAGCGGCACTGATTGAAGTGCTGGAATGCCCGGTACCGAATGCATCATAAGCGCTCTCATCGCGCTTGGGAAAACCGGAAATACCCCCTTTCTTGCGAATGCTGCACATTTGCTCGCGTCGCCCGGTAAGAATTTTATGGATATAGGCTTGATGCCCAACATCCCATACTAACTTATCCTTTGGTGTTTCAAAGACATAGTGCATGGCAACCGTTAACTCAACCACGCCGAGACTAGCGGATAAGTGCCCACCCGTTTGTGATACTGAGCTTAGCAAGAAATCACGTAATTCATCACACAACCCAGGCAACTGGGAAGGTTTCAGCTTACGGATATCGGCAGGAGTCTGGATCTGATCTAACACGTTTATGGTTCTTGGAAAGATACTTAAGAGAACTACTATAGGGCTATTTCAGACGCTTCACAATAAAATCTGCGATATTGCGCAAGTTATCTGCTTCCTCTGCAAAACTGTGCAGATGCATCATCGCTTCTTCATAAAGGCGCAAGGCTTTCTGACGCGCATTACTCATCCCCAGGATGGCCGGGTATGTCGCCTTGTCTGAGGCAATATCTGCCCCTTGTGTTTTGCCTAATGTCTCCGTATCACTTTGAATATCAAGAATATCATCCCGCACCTGAAAAGCCAGCCCAACACACTTTGCATAATGATCCAGTTGCTGCTTTTGCTCATCTGCAAGGCTCTCGGCACATGTCACAGCCAGTTGTACCGAAGCACGTATTAAAGCACCTGTTTTATGAATATGCATATTCTCCAGCTCAGGCTCGGTAAGCTGCTTGCCTGTTGACATCAGATCAATCGCCTGCCCACCTGCCATGCCTCTGGAACCGGATGCCATGGTCAACAAACTAATCATTTGCAGACGCTGTTCAGCAGCAACCTGCAACCTGGAGCTATGTGCCAGTAAATAGGATGAAAGTGCCTGCAGCGCATCACCAGCCAATATTGCTGTTGCCTCATCAAATGCCTTGTGACAGGTAGGCTTACCACGCCGCAAATCATCATTATCCATAGCAGGTAAATCGTCATGTATCAAAGAGTAAACATGAATGAGCTCTACCGCAGCAGCGGGAATATCTAACACATGGGGATCTATACCCAGCGCCTCACCCGTAGCATACACCAGCAGAGGGCGAATACGTTTGCCACCATCCAGTACACTATAACGCATCGCCTGATGCAAATGATCAGGATTAATTTCTGCCGCTGGCAATACATCATCCAGAACATTTTCTATACGCTTTTGATAGTATTGCAGGCGTGTACTCAACTCAGCCATTTTGATTTCCCTGTATCACTGCCATGGTTAGTTACTCAGCAGAATATTCTGCAAAATCAGCCTCATCGCCATTGTTGGTTAGTACCTTCACTTCCTGCTCGACTTTGGCAAGTGCCTGCTGACATAGCCGCGTCAACGTCACACCACGCTCAAATTTCTGTAACGATTCCTCCAGAGTAAGCGAGTCCTGCTCCATACTATCTACCAGGGTCTCCAACTCGCTCATGGCTTCTTCAAAGCTCGGGGTTTGCGTCTTTTTATCACTCATAGGTTGCTTCTCCATCCACAATAATCAGAATCTTCAACTCTCCATAAAAAAAAAGCAAGCTCATTCCCTGACTGTTGGCAACAAACTATTCTTCTCTGATACCAGTGAGCAGATCGACGACAACCCGATTTTGCAACTTGCTATCTATATTCGAATATCATAATATTCCGGCATCCTATTAGTTTTAAATTTATACAGGTGCTTTATGTTAGATTTTGGTTTTAAAATACCCATGACCATCGTTGTTGGCTTAATTATCTGGGCGTGGTTTTCGTTTTTATCTAGTGTATTCCTGTAGACACGGTATAAATAATCGTCCCCTAGCTAATTAGGTGTTGAACTATGCCATGATAAAAGGCATAATTCGCGCCTATTTTTTATCGAAGTCTGTAGGAGATTTTCGTGCCAAACATTAAACAGGCAAAAAAGCGCGTACGCCAAGCTGAAAAAAACAGAATGCGTAACAAGCATCACCGCAGCACCATGCGTACTGCGATCAAAAAAGTTAAAGCAGCTGTGCGTGAAGGTGACAAAGAACAGGCGACTGCTGCATTCACATCGGCAGTGCCAATCATCGACAAGATGGTTAGCAAAGGCATCATTCACAAGAATAATGCTGCTCGCAAAAAAAGCCGCCTGAATAACCATATTCGCGCTCTTTAACGCAAACACATTGCAATCCCATAAAGGCCGGCATTGACCGGCCTTTTCTGTTTGTAACTACACACTAGCAAGTACAACCACCGCTATGAGCACTTATCAGGAAGAAGTTTCTCGTCGTCGCACCTTTGCGATTATCTCGCACCCCGATGCGGGCAAGACGACAATTACCGAAAAGCTGCTTCTGTTCGGTCGTGCTATTCAGCAGGCAGGCACCGTCAAAGGGCGTAAAGCTTCCCGGCATGCAACTTCTGACTGGATGGAAATGGAAAAACAACGGGGTATTTCCGTTACCTCATCTGTCATGCAGTTTCCCTATAAAGGACGCATCGTAAACCTGCTGGACACACCGGGTCATGAAGACTTCTCTGAAGACACCTATCGCACACTGACCGCTGTAGACTCTGCATTAATGGTTATTGATGTGGCAAAAGGTGTTGAAGAGCGCACCATAAAGCTCATGGAAGTATGTCGCCTGCGTGATACCCCCATTATGACCTTTATTAACAAACTGGATCGGGAAGGTCGTGACCCTATTGACTTGCTGGATGAGGTAGAAGACATCCTCAATATACAGTGCGCCCCGATCACCTGGCCTATTGGCATGGGTAAGCGATTAAAGGGGGTTTATCACATTTACCGGGACAGCGTCCATCTTTACGACCCACAGCACGACGGGCACATCCAGCAGGGCGAGGTGATTGAAGGTTTAGATAACCCTCGCCTGGATGAACTTCTAGGCGACCAGGCAGAAGAGCTGCGAGAGGAAATAGAACTGGTAAAGGGTGCCAGTAATCTCTTTAACGAGCAAGACTACCTTGATGGCAAGCTGACACCGGTTTTTTTTGGCTCTGCCATAAACAACTTTGGTGTCGCTGAATTACTGGATGATTTCGTAGAATACGCACCTGCGCCACTACCTCGCCCCACCACCCAGCGTGATGTCTCAGCGGATGAAGAAAGCTTTAGCGGCTTTGTTTTCAAGATTCAGGCAAACATGGATCCTAAACATCGCGACCGCATTGCCTTTATGCGTATTTGTTCCGGAACATTCAACAAAGGCATGAAGCTATACCAGACGCGCACCGAAAAGGATGTCAAGATACCGGATGCGCTCACCTTTATGGCAGCAGATCGTGAGCATGTTAATGATGCTTATGCGGGTGATATTATAGGTATTCATAATCACGGCACGATACGCATTGGTGACACCTTTACCCAGGGAGAGTCACTCTATTTCACGGGCATTCCCAACTTTGCCCCGGAACTATTCCGCCGTGCCCGCCTAAAAGACCCTCTAAAAAACAAGCAGCTACTAAAAGGACTAATGCAACTCTGCGAAGAAGGTGCTACCCAGCTTTTTCGCCCTCTGAATAATAATGACCTGATTTTAGGTGCGGTGGGAGTACTACAGTTTGAAGTCGTTGCACAACGACTGAAAACAGAATATCAGGTAGAGTGCATGTTTGAGGTCGTGAATGTGCAGACAGCCCGCTGGATCTCCTGCAAGGACGAGGCGTTACTGGATCAATTTAAAACAAAGGCTGCCAACAATCTGGCACTGGATCATGCAGGCGAATTAACCTATATCGCCCCAACACGGGTAAATCTACAACTTGCCGAGGAAAAATGGCCTGACATCCTGTTCCAGTCCACCCGGGAGCACGGTATTTACGAATAGTCAGTTACCGCTAAACGCCCTGAGACCTGCATTCGTTCTGATATTCACACACTTCGTCTGTTTTTTGGCACCAGAGAGACAGCAATTAATGTTAGTGTTCAGAAATAAAGTAGAGCTATTCGTTTCAAAATCAATAGCTAATGCAAGTACTTCGGCTTCGATAAACACCAATAAATGTCCATATTTTAACCACATGGGTTGGATTTTTTGACATTTAAAAGATGCTGACCTATATCTTTATTGACAGTCTTTAATTTACACAAAATACTGGGGAGTCAACTCGCCCCGGTTAAGTTTGTGTACACAAACCAGGGCCACACATATGAAATTCACCAATACTTTATTATCTTCCTGCGCTGTAGGCGCTTTCCTTATGGTACTCACTTCAACTGCTACATCAGATGCCACTGTCACAGAAGTATCCGGCGCGGCATATACCGTACACAGCACCCCTGTTAAGCCAATAACCCAACATCAGAAGCTCAAACCAGGCGATCAGTTTTCAACAGGAGAAAACGGCAGAGTGACTCTAATCATTAACGAAAAATGTACAGTGAAAATTCCTCCATTGCATTTCGTCAAAATCAAGGATCTTAAAACCTGCCCAGCAGCATTGCCCTTAAACGGGGCAGCAGCAGGAGAAGGAGCTTCCAAGGCCGCCGTAACGTATACGGTCGGGGGCTCTTCTGCTGTACCTGTAGTGCTTTTTGGAGCGGCCGTAGCAGCTGCAATTATCCACGACAATAATGAAACCAGCCCGCAGTAGGCAAGCTTACTCAGCAAACTATCCGAGAATAGGAGCGTAACGAAAAACATCCTGACATGTGATTGTTTTCAGTCGAATGATGCGGCGAATAGCCGAAGCTATTTACCTGAAAACAGGCACATATCAGGGTGGTTTACATAGCTTGACTATAGAGCGGGACAACTCTCACTTACTGTAAAAGAGCCTGTAAAACCACTACTAGCAGCTCTTATTTCTGCAATTGTTCACCCGCTTTTTGCAAGGCTTCTCCTGCTTTTTGTCTCAGCTCCTGACTGCCTTCCTTTATGGCTTGTGCGGCTTCTCCTGCTTTTTGCCTTAGCTCCTGACTACCCTCCTGAATAGCTTGTGCAGCCTCTCCTGCTTTTTTACGCAAGTGCTCTTTGTTGAAAGTTTCTTTAACGGCAATACCTGTGACTTTCTGGATCGCAGTATACAAATCCTGCTGTCTAACTTGCTGACCATTAATCACAACACTATCTGGAAGGGACTGATATTCATCATTGACGTTTACATCAAAGTCCTCACCAGCATCGTCTTCATTGGACGGATAGTGACAGCTAGCTTGCATAGGCAACACACCCTGTGAATCTTTGCTATCCCAACGAACAGTTACCAGAATACTTTTATCAGCACCCGCCGTTTTACTGGTCTCCTTCCATTGCACATTATTTGCACTCATCAGATGCGCAGTCAGCTTTTGACACAGGGTGGTTTGTGGATCACCCTCATTTAAAGTACAGCTTGACAACACAGCCATGAGTGCCAGTGGCAAAAGTCGTTTTGTATGTATTTTCATATCCATATTTCCTAGTTTGATGATTCCAATAATGCCTTGAGAAACTGCCCCGTAAACGATTTGCGATTGTTAGCAACTTCCTCTGGTGTTCCGGTGGCTATCACCTGACCACCACCACTACCGCCTTCAGGACCCAAGTCTATTATCCAGTCTGCTGTTTTAATTACATCCAGATTATGTTCGATAACGATTACCGTATTACCACCGTCGCGCAGTCGATGCAACACTTTAAGTAACTGATCAACGTCATGAAAATGTAATCCGGTGGTTGGCTCATCCAGGATATACAGCGTTTTTCCGGTACTGCGTCTGGATAATTCTTTTGCCAGCTTTACGCGCTGCGCTTCTCCTCCCGATAGTGTAGTCGCATTTTGCCCCAGTGTGATATAGGAAAGCCCTACGTCCATCAAGGTATCCAGTTTTGAAAAGATAGCTGGCACGGGTTTAAAAAACTCATGTGCCTCCTCAACGGTCATATTCAGCACTTCACTAATATTCTTTCCCTTATAATGCACATCCAGTGTTTCCCTGTTATAACGTTTGCTGTCACAGACATCACAGGGCACATAAACATCAGGTAAAAAGTGCATTTCCACCTTGATAACACCATCGCCACGGCAAGCCTCACAACGCCCACCTTTCACATTAAAACTGAATCGTCCCGGTGTATAGCCACGCGACCTGGATTCCTGAGTTGCTGCAAATAATTCTCTAATCGGGGTAAATACACCGGTATAGGTGGCTGGATTAGAGCGCGGTGTCCTGCCAATAGGACTTTGGTTAATATCGACAATTTTGTCAAAGTGCTCCAGACCTTCTATCTTTTTTACAGGAGCCGTCTCCAGTGTGCTGTTATTGAGATAACGTGCAATGCTGGGGTACAGGGTATGGTTAATCAGGGTAGACTTTCCTGAGCCGGAAACGCCTGTGACACAGGTAAACAGCCCCACCGGGATTTCGGCCGTTATGCTTTGCAGATTATTGCCGCTTGCACCGATGATTTTTAACAGCCGCTTTTTATCTACAGTGGTGCGTTGTGCAGGTATCTCAATTTTACGCTTGCCTGACAAAAAGGCACCAGTGCATGAATCCGGGTTTGCAGCAACCTCCTGAGGCTTTCCCTGGGCAACAATTTCTCCACCATGCACGCCTGCCCCAGGCCCAATATCCACCACATGATCGGCAGTGCGAATCGCATCTTCATCATGTTCAACCACAATCACTGTATTACCCAGGTCACGCAAGTGTACCAGTGTTTTTAGCAAACGTTCGTTGTCTCGCTGATGCAAACCAATGGACGGTTCATCCAGTACATACATCACCCCAACCAGACCGGCACCAATTTGTGATGCCAGACGGATACGTTGTGCCTCACCACCGGAGAGGGTTTCCGAACTACGGCTTAGCGTCAGATAATCCAGTCCTACATTTACCAGAAATTCCAGCCGCAGCTGAATTTCTCGGATAATTTTTTCAGCGATTTTGCCTTGCTTGCCTGGCAAGTCCAGAGCCTGAAAAAAACGCAACGACTCGCCAATCGCCATATCCGTAATCTCTGGCAAGCTTGTATCAGCCACAAACACATGACGTGCCGCCTCCCCCAGGCGCGCTCCCTGACAATCGGGACAGGCTTCGGTTGACATATATTTATGCAACTCCTCGCGTACCGCACTGGAATCTGTTTCACGATAGCGCCGCTGCATATTGTGAATAATTCCCTCGAATGGGTGTTTACGCTGATAACGCTGACCTTTTTGCCCCACATATGTGAACTCAATCGCTGTTCTGCCACTACCATAAAGCAGAATTTTGCGGATTTTTTGAGGCAACTTGTCAAACGGTGTGTCGATATCGAAAGCGTAATGCTTAGCCAGCGATGTAATCAGCTGATGATAATAATGATTGCGCTTGTCCCAGCCACGAATTGCACCTCCAGCAAGACTTAGCGAAGGTTTCGATACCACACGCTCAACATCAAAGTACTGATGAATACCAAGACCATCACAGGTTTCACAGGCACCCGCCGGGCTGTTAAAGGAGAACAGGCGTGGCTCCAGTTCCTGTAGCGAATAACCACATTCTGAACAGGCAAAATTTGCTGAAAACAGCAACTCCTGCATATCACTGGCAACATCCATTGGGGCTATGCGAGCCAACCCGTCAGACAGGCGTAACGCCGTTTCAAAAGATTCTGCCAGACGTAGCTGCAAGCCATCACGCACTTTTATGCGGTCAACCACCACTTCAACTGTATGTTTCTTGCGCAGTTCCAGCTTTGGCACATCGTCTATTTCATATACCACACCATCAATTCGCAGCCGCAAATAACCCTCACTGCGTAGCTGTTCAAAAAGCTGCACATGTTCACCCTTGCGATTTCGCACGACAGGTGCCAACAGCATTAATTTACTGCCTTCCGGTAATGCCAGCACCGCATCGACCATTTGCGAAATCGTTTGTGCTTCCAGAGTACCGCCGTGCTGTGGGCATTTCGGTATGCCTGCACGGGCAAACAGCAACCGTAAATAGTCGTAGATTTCGGTGATAGTACCCACCGTGGAACGCGGGTTGTGTGAGGTTGTTTTTTGTTCGATTGAAATAGCGGGTGACAGTCCTTCGATATGATCCAGATCCGGCTTTTCCATCATCGACAAAAATTGTCTGGCATAAGCCGACAGGGACTCGACATAGCGCCGCTGTCCCTCAGCAAATATAGTATCAAATGCCAATGAAGATTTGCCTGACCCAGACAACCCTGTAATCACGATTAGCTGATCACGCGGCAGGTCAATATCAATATTTTTCAGATTGTGAGTACGCGCACCGCGCAGGCTGATTTTATCCACGTAGATACTGTTGCTTGATCAATAGCTCTGAATAGTAGGTTGTTTGTAGGCGAATAACAAATAATTTACTCAGCCTGGTCATGTTATGACCAGTCGCTTGCCTTATACTTAACCTGCTGTCATTCAAGAGGTCATATTATGCACACAACCAATCTAAAAACATACCAGCAACTACTGCAACAGCTTAAACATTGTCAAAGCGAGATTGATTACACGCGCTATCTCGACAACAAAAAAGATTACCGATGGGTGATTGAAAAGCATGCCCGGCTGCAAGACTGGCACATACAGTTACAGCAAAATATTGCAGATATAAAAAGCCACTCACAGGCACTACAAGATGCTGTCACACAGCATGCATCACATACGGCAAGTCTTCAGGCACTGGAATTTAGTATTGATCAACTGATAGAGCTACATACCGAAATAGCCCGGAGCTACGCTCATCAAGCTAACTTAATGGAAGGTCGTTATTTAATTCTGCATGCAGCGGGGGCTTGTCTTGACCAGATCAGTTTGCAGATTAATGAATTTCGTTATCAGCTGGGGCAATACCTGTTCGCTTGTAACAAACAAAACCAGACAGAAGATATTGAACTGTCAGTGGTCTTCACGCTGGCGGTAGAAACCGAGATGGCGGCATTTCAGGAATGGAGCAGTCATTTCCCTGCACGTTCCTAAGCTTATTTCATCGTTACCAGCTCTTCTGCACTGACTGGGTGTATTGCGATTGTATCATCAAAGTCCTGCTTGGTAGCCCCCATTCGAATAGCAACGGCAAAACCCTGAAGCATTTCATCAGCCCCCAGACCGATAACATGGCACCCGACGATTTTTTCTTCTTCACCCACCACAACCAGCTTCATCGCCGTTTTCACCTTGTGCCGGGTAAGTTGATGATACATTGGTACGAAGCTGGTGCTATAAACCTTGACAGCAGCACCATAACGCTCTCTGGCAGCCTCCTCACTCAAGCCTACCGTACCAATGGGAGGATGAGTAAACATCACTGTGGCAATATTCTCATAACTCATTTTACGCTCCGGCTTACCGCCATATAAACGGTCAGCAAGTCTGCGACCAGCTGCAATTGCAACGGGAGTCAGAGGTGCTTTGCCAATAATATCGCCAATCGCATAGATACCAGGCACGCTGGTCTGCTCTAGCTCATCAACTTTGATCATGCCATTATCGGCAATTTCAATATCGGTATTTTCCAGCCCGATATTATCCGTGTTTGGCTTTCTGCCAATAGCCCAGATCAGGGCATCAATATCCTCGATGGTGTCTCCGTCCTGAAATGTTAGCAACACCTTACCATCTGCCTGTTTCTCTAACTTGCTAATAATCCCTGCATCATTGATATGTATACCGCTGGCTTCCATTTCAGCACGCAGACCCGTCTGCAACATTTCATCAAAGCCAACCAGTACTGGCCAACCCTGGTGCAATACGCTGACATCGGAACCAAAACCACGCATCATCATAGCCAGCTCCAGCGCAATATAACCGCCGCCAACAACAACAACTTTTGCGGGCTGTTCTTCATCCAGGTCATTGAAAAAGCCATCCGACGTAATGCCCAACTCGGCACCTGGAATATCTTGCGGGATAATTGGCGCTCCGCCAGTCGCGACAACGATATGATCTGCAGTGTACTGTTCGCCATCTACCTCCAGCGTTGTGTTATCCACAAAACGGGCATAGCCCTCAATGAGCTCTACATTCTGCCCCGCCAGGTAATCAAAGTACCAGTCATTAATGCCGCCAATAAAATTATCCCGCTTCATGACCAGCTTTTCCCAGTTGAGATCCCCCACCGAGACATCAAAACCATAATCCTGGGCATCCTGCATGGCGTGTGACAAACTGGCTCCATACCACATGACCTTTTTTGGAACACAACCCACATTAACGCAGGTGCCACCAAGCTCTCCTACCTCAATAACTGCACACCTTGCACCATAGGAGGCTGCTCGCTCTGCCACTGAAAGCCCACCACTGCCAGCACCGATAGCAATAACATCAAAATGATTACTCATGTTTTATCCTTGTTTTTTCTGTTACAGGTTTCTGATTAGCCCCTTAAAAACCATATCATCATAACCAACAATGCCAATTATGCTGCCTGTGGCATCACTCACAGGGGCCGAGTGCAGTCCAAAATTGTGAAAAAGTCGCGCGCAGTAGCGTACATCCATATTGTCCCTTACGCAGATAGCAGGCTTGGACATGACTTCATAAATATTTATTCGCTCCGGACTCTTGTCATGCGCTATTACTTTTTTTGCGATATCTGCCATACAAACGATACCGTATTCATCATCTTCATGGCGCTTGTCGACGATCAGGACACGTGTACAGCATTCACGCATCTTCTTTAAACCCTCAAGCAGTGTATCCTTACTATTCACCCTCATCACTTCGTTATTCATGACGTCTTTTACACGGATAATCTCGGTCATAGTTTTTCCTCAATAACCTCGGAGAGAACTTCTACCTGGCGGGTAACACCTACTGCATCTTCCACATCAAGCTGAAAAGCAATTCCAGCACCACTGGATGTATCAAATTCAGCTGCTTTCTCAATAACTTCAAGCACATCACGACTAAGGTGCTTTTCCACCAGAAATAAAATCATATCTCTGGGGGATTCCAGCTGCAAACCGAAAAAGGTGGTTGCTCCTTCCAGCCCCTCACCTCGGGCATTGTTAATCACTGTTGCACCAGTCGCTCCTGCTTCTTTTGCGGCATCAATGACCGCATCGGTTTTTTCATCATTTACCAGTGCAATTAATAATTTAAAGTGCATGATTGTGTCTCCCAACGCTGGACTTGTTATCTTCTTTATTCGCCGCTCGTTTTACTACATCTGTCAATTTTTTCACCGCTTTTTTGTCGGACTTTTTATCTGATCTCCTAGCTTTCTTACGAGCCTTAAGCTCAGACAACTTAGCATAAGCCAATACACTCATGATAGGAAACAGGCTGGCAAAAGCAATAAGTCCAAAACCATCAATCAGAACATTACGACCCGGTACCGTTTCAGCCAGGCCTAAACCCAGCGCTGCTACCAGAGGTACCGTTACAGTCGATGTTGTCACTCCACCCGAATCATACGCCAGGGCAATGATTTTTTTCGATGATACCAGTGTTTGCAAAACAACCACCGCATAACCTGCAGCAATAAAATAGTATAATGGATATCCCGTAATAATACGCCATGCTCCCAGAGAAATGCCTACTGCAACCCCAATGGCTACAGCGACACGCAGCCCCCAGATACTAACAGCGCCACCTGAGACTTGAGAAGCTTTTATGGCAACTGCCATCAGTGATGGTTCTGCGATGGTGGTACTAAAACCTATCGCAAACGCAAAAATCAGCACCCAATAGTAGTCAAACCAGTGTACGATATGAGGAATTTCAGACAAACCATGATAGATAAACGACGGATCTGTCAATTGTTCAGCCATTAAACGCCCCAGCGGAAACAATGCCTCCTCAAGACCTTGCAAAAAAAATGTCAAGCCCAGTAAAACGTAAAAAAAACCAATCACTACTTTACGAAAATTTGGTAACGGTTTCCTAATAACCAGAAACTGAAAGCCAAACAGCACTGCACCAATAGGCAGTACATCACGCAACGTACCCAGAAAAGCTTGTAAAAAATCAAAAAACCAGACCTGCATCAGATCACCATTCCATACATCATGACAAAAATTATGGGTAACAGAGAAGCAAAGGCTATCAAGCCAAAGCCATCAATCATCGGATTACGCCCCTTGATATTGGTAGCCAGCCCCACTCCCAGTGCTGTTACCAGAGGGACTGTAATAGTTGAGGTGGTCACGCCACCAGAGTCATAGGCAATGCCTATAATAAAATCCGGAGCAAAAAAGGTCATCAAAATTACAGCAACATAGCCACTGATAATGATGTAATGTAGTGGCCAGCCCTTGAGGATTCGCAAAACACCCAGCACAATAGCCAGACCAACAGACGCTGCCACGGTTACCCTCAAGCCTAATGAATAACTATCCTTTGCAGCATCACTTGCCTGAATAACGTGACCACCAGCAGCTATGGTAGCTGCCTCATCTGCAACAGCAATTAATGCAGGCTCAGCGATTGTTGTACCAAACCCCAGTGCAAATGCAAATAGCAACAGCCAGAATACGCTACCTTTTTTGGCAAATGCTCCAGCCATACTTTCACCAATGGGAAACAGACTCATTTCCAGCCCATAGATAAAGAACGTTAGCCCTAAAATAACGAGAAAAGTACCACTAAGCAGACCAAACAAGTCAGACACAGGCTGTTTCAATACAAATAATTGAAAGAAAGCAATCACGATGATGATAGGCAACAAATCCCTGATACTGCCTAACATTGATTGAAATAACGCTTTGAACCCCTGTGACACTGTAATTCCTTTGTTCTAATCTTATATCTGTGGAGATGGCTTATTGGTCAAATAAGGCTGAATTCTTGTCCGGACACACGAAAACAACACTGCTCATAGCTAACTAAAGCAAGCACATCAGTACATAAAGTACTGAACAGTATTTAGTGTGTTTATTGAGGAAAAGACAGACTAAAGAACGAGAAGAACGTATATAACAGATGTCTGTATTCTTTTACTTATAAGTCCGTATAAGCTCACCATGAAAACCTGGCTGCAGACTAGTAGAAAATGGGAA
>Ga0256832_1000335_pt1 | contig 29594 bp, 9 predicted proteins | sample 134614metaG_FD_190534 | JGI IMG/M metagenome (GOLD analysis project Ga0256832, IMG submission 190534) | Hydrothermal vent microbial communities from Lau Basin, Pacific Ocean - 134-614 | ecosystem: Environmental > Aquatic > Marine > Hydrothermal vents | place: Pacific Ocean: Lau Basin | collected...
GTGTACACCCTCTTAATCCCGAATCCCGTCTAAACAACCTCATCCCCTAACCTACCGCTAAAGCGGCACAGGCTCTTCTCCTTTGAAATATATCAAGTAATATAGTAAATACATAGCCAAAGGAGAATAGCTTGTGCCGCCGTGGCGGTAGGAATACACTCTTAATCTAGCTGAATATTATCCTAATGAAATTCCCAACAGTTAGAAAAACATAAGCCCCCCTCTCCTTCATCATAAATACTCAGACGATGAACAGATTGAATAACGCCGAGGCGTCACAGGTTATGAAGGAGTAGAGCCTGTGCCGCTGTGGCGGTATGAGGTTGTAAAAAAGTGCATTTTGTAATACTCACCCCGGATCTCCAACACAAAGGGAGGGAGCACAAAAAGGAAGGAGCCTTGTGCATCCCGCTCAAGACTCCTTCCTCTAACCAAAACCTAAAATATTAACTAATTCAACAACATAAACTTCACGTAACAAAATAATATCCCTAATTCATCAACACCATTTTCTTTGTCGCTTTAAACTTATTGGTCTTCAGCTCATAGATGAGTGTACCGCTCTCCGGCAAACCTGCTCTATCCAACAGCACCTCCGAATAACCGGCCGGATAGGACCCGGTAATCTTTTTAACCACCTTACCCGTGTGATTCCAGATGGTCAATTGGACGTCTTGAGCTTCCGGCAGGTAAAATCCGATGGTGGTACGGTCGTGAAATGGATTGGGACGATTTTGATAAAGCGCAAAGAAGCTTTCTTTAGCACTTTGTCCCGCCACTGTTCTAAAGGCCATTTTTACTTGGCCAACCATTTCATACCCTTCCAAATAAGCTTCCGAACGCAGGAATCTATCCGACACTCCAAAGAGTTCACTGAGCTTGGCATCCCTCCTGGCTATAATCTTCAAGGTAAATAGGTGTTTCGATAGCACATCTCCGCCTTTCACCCAACTCATGGGCAACATTCCTTCTTCTATCTTACTGAAGTTAAAGTTGGATTCTGACAACAGCATACCGGTGTTGGGAATCACCTCTTCTATAAGGACACTGCCCGGGTTAAAATCGAGGGTCAGCTGAAGACCTTCCACTTTTTGGACGTCAGACAAATACACCGGCACTTCGTACGTCTGTCCCTTCTTGAGAGCCATATCCTTCATGAAGAGCTGTACCGACGCGTCCGAACGAGGTTGATTTCCCTTTATATTTACCCGCGCATCACCATTGACATCCCCGATTTTTATTCCGGCAAAGGAGACACTGGCTTCTTTATCAAATGGGTCAAAATCCATCGACTCGGGAATAGAGAATTTAAATGGATCTTGCGGGTCAGGGAATTGATAATCCTTCAAAATAAATCTCCAGCTCGTATTGTCTTTAAAGTGTTCTGATTTATGCAGTATCACCTTTCGCAATTGCAGCAAGTCCGCTGTCGAAATTTTTCGGTCGTTATTGACATCCGCCGCAATAAAATCCAGTGGAGAGCTAAAACCGGCCCTTCCGAGAAGATATTTTTGAATGATCACCATGTCACGGGTTGAGACACCATTGCGTATGTCCTTATCGTAGGACGGACGCACGGCATAACTACCACCAAACGGCATATCTGCAAAGAGGAAGCTACCATCTTTATCCGTCTCTATCATAAGCCCGCCCGAATGGTCCAAATAGACAGGAACTCCTTTCATCATTTGTCCTGTGCGCGCTTGCACAGCCCCTTTGATATCCCCTTTGAGCGGCGAGACACAAACCCCGTTGTTATCCTGAACTATCGCCTGTACCTTGCAGAAAGAAGTGTTGCCGTTGACCTTATCCGTCACCCAGAATTCGACCGGGTTTATTTGCAAGTTTGCGCAGGTAAAGATTTTGATTGTATCCGTCGTATCCGCACTAAAGCTAAACACCACATCATATCCGCAAGGATGGTAACTTCCATCGTCGAAGTCCATTGCCCGTGCCTTGGCCTGTACTGCATCCAAATGCCCGTCACCATCGGTATCTACCGAGTCGAGATCGTATTTGACATCTGTCTTGCAGTAAGAGACCGGAGCTTTGCAGTTGCGCAATTCAAAGGTATAACTGCAATCCGTTATGTTGCCGCATTTGTCCTCCACAATCCACCTAATCCTGTGGGTATCGATCGGGAAGGTACCACTGACATGATTGGAATCCCTGCCATAGATATCATACGTTCCGTCGTTGCCGAGGTCTATCTGATACTGCCAGAAGAGCTCACTCGAAGGCGTGCAATCATCCGTCGCCTGAGCCGACAAGGTAATCGGTGCAGGGCCACAATTGGCATCATATGAGCACTTCATCGTGTCATTGCAGGTACTCGTAAATACCGGTGCAACAGTGTTAATCAGCTTCAAAATCTGCACCGAATCCCAACGCACGAAGGAACCCGTCTTCGGGTCTGTCTGACACCAATCAATCCCTCTCCAATGCCTTATAATCTTGACACACGCATCTACCGCAAATACATTGCGCAGCGTGTCATCCGTAAAGTCCCATCCTATGAGTGAGCATTCGTCATCCGGTATGCGAGGCATGGCGGATGAGTCCGGCAATAAGGAAGGATCAAAATATGTCAAATCACAACTGTCTACCAAAGTAAAATCTTTAGGCCATGCTATGCTATCCTTAGTGACAGGTTGTGCTGCTACGATTGATATCTGCTGAACACAAGTGGTATTCATCAATCCTTGGGCATCCGTCACTTTAAATTTTCTGGTGATGAAACCCAGTCCACACATATTGAGGTTTGAGGTATCCAATTCCTCGGTCACGGTCATCGGACAATTGTCCGAAGCCACCCCGTCAAAAGCCGGTCCACTAAAGCGTACCGAATCCGCATCGATAACAATCGGCTTTCGGAGTGAATCAGCCGCGACCAACTCTCCAAAAACTTCGAGATGTTGGGGGTCCCAGTCAAACCTGCAATCCACGGTAATATCCGGAAGGCATTTGACCACCGGCGGCAATTTATCCTGCACCAAAACACTGACCATGCAGGTTCCGGCATTATTGCTCTTGTCCAGTACTCTAAAGGCAACCATCACCTGTGTCCCAACATCCTCACAGCAAAATCGAACCGAAGGCCCCCATACAGGAACTGTATCTTCACAAGGCAAATTGCTCATGCGCTGAACTTCAAAATGATCCAGGGCGCATTCGTCAAAACTTCCTTGATCCAAATCTTCTGCCTTTACATACCCATTGCCAAAATTATCCAATGAGACAGTAGTAAATGTCTTGCACACCGCTACCGGCGGGGTCTGATCTCTAACAATTATCAGGACGCTATCTTTCGTCCGGTTATAGCACTCGTCGAAGGCTTCATACACCGCCCAGTGCTGACCAACGGGCAAAGTGGCCCACCCTCCATTTGTCTTCAAGACGCCTCCGGGATAGTGGATTAAAAGTCCGGCCACATTGTGACAAGCATCGTTGAGGGTTGCTGCCGGTAGCCACACATTAGCTGTACAAGAGCGGCGTTCTGTAGTGGCAGTTATAGGCTCTTTGTACAATTTGATCGTAGGACCTGTCGTATCAATAATCGAAATGGTTTGCGTCATCATACGCACGGGGTTCGAATTGCACCACAACTCTTCTACTCTCCAAATTCTCACAAAACGCTTCAAACACCCGACTTCAGGAATAACATCATCCCTGTAAGATACCAGAATGTTACAATAAACATCCGGATTTGGGTAAATCGGGATATCTCCTACCATGGGTACTCCCGTAACATCAGGCGTAGGTGCACCATTGGGCAATGTCGCATACCCCGAAGCACAATCCAACGAGGTATCGATAGGCGGGAATGTGACATCCATCAAATTCAATCTCCTGACCAGAACATCGCGCTCACAAGTATCCCTGCTTTGCGTTCCATAAGCATCTATGGCAATCCATTTTTGATGAATCCGCTTAATAAATACAGGGTCGCACTTATACGGGATTATTTGCTCATCGATCTTCACCGCACGTGCATTGCCACATGCATCCGATGCAACGGGCGGGGTGAAATTGTGTACAAAGGTCAAACAATCCATGGTATCATTTTGGCATGAAATGGTTGGCGGCATCTTGTCCTCTACCAATATGGTCCCCCAGCAACTATTTCCATTTTGCACTATTGTCAGAGTGTACTGAATGGTCTGTCCGACATAGGCTCCGGTCAGCATGTTACCCGGGATGGGTTGGTTGTATTGATCTTTTAGGGAGATTTTAAAATTGGAAGGGCAGAAATTGGTCGTATCTCCGGCATACACCAGCAAGGGGGTAACCTCCAGGCTACAAGGATCCCCTAGAGAGATATTGACATCTTTGCAATCGGCATCCGGGGCAACGGGTTGATTGACCTTGGCATTCATTGTACAAGTGCCTGTATTGCCTTTACAGTCCATGGCTGCCCAAATTATTTCATTATCCCCCACCTGCAACATTAGGGTCGCCGTAGAGTCTGTAGAACTTATGGGTGTAGGCGAAATCACCATATAGGTCAGACTATCACTATTGCAATTGTCTACTGTCAAAGGGTGTCGCAACGTCACCACGGTATCACATCCCATATGAACGACAAAGGTCGTATCCACGCAAGTTAATACAGGAGCCATGGTATCCGTTGGTATAATATATTGTATATCGTAATTGGCATTGCCGGTAGCATCCTGCGCCCGGATGATCCTTCTTCTCACAGGCGCCACGGGGCATGGACCGTAAGCCGAGCTAAGGCAATCACTGCATGACGCGGCATCTCCCCGCAAATCCGCCAGGTTTAACGTATCGACAAAAGTCAATGTAGCCGTAGGGATATCTACGGAAAAGATACGCCCTCTGTCCGACTGAAAGGCGTGCAATACACCTGCAGCATCGTAATACATACCGGCCATCTCATCCGTCTGAACTCCGGTCATCCCAACGTATCCATTGGTCACATTGGAAACTGGCCCCGGAGTACAAGTCGCGTTGCCACTTGCAATATCAATGGCCATAAGCGCATTTTCTACGCCCATGAAAGCATATAGCGTGGTCCCTGTCGGATCCACTGCCCAATCCTGAATACCGCCTGAAGGAAAAGAAATCGCACCATTCAGATAAGCGACAACCTGCGCTATAAAAGCAGCATAATACCCGGTGCATACCGCATCAAGATTAATCTCTGTATAACTCACATTTAACCCTTGCTGCAAACCACACGTACTCGCTAAAGGGATTGAGCCTAAATAGAGCTTCACTTCTCGGAGTGCATTCGTTACGGTGTCCAAAATACCGGAAACTCCATTGAAGTAAAACATGTCATTGCCCACATCTCCAAGTTGGATAGACGGAGAACTAAATGCCACCTCATTCGGGCCTATCGGTCCTGATACCGGAGGTGCAGGAATGGTATCTATCAAGGCAATCTGCCCACCGGAAATATTAGTCTCCGCAAACCAAAGTGTGGGTGGATTGGCAAGGGTAAAACGATCCGTTTTATCTGTGGGCACTGTCCACAAACCATACAGATGTGCACCCGTAGTATCATTACAATAATATCCAATACCGTTTAATCCATTTAGACTTAATTCGGTAATCGTATCCAAAGGGCTATGACTGGCCAACACATAATGTTGATCCGGCATGTCTTGCATGCCGTATACCAAGAACGCCCCCTGGCAAGTGTAATCGCCATTGGGGACCGGGGCCTCCTCAACCATGCTGACAGTAGAACAATTGTCCGTCGCAGTCGGCAAAGTAGCAGGCAAAGGACTTCCACAATTCACCGTATCACATGCTAAAGGATGAGTGAATACCGGTGGCATACGATCGGGCGAACAGCTCTGTCCAGAAATATTTTTGCCAATAAAGAGTAAAAATAACATTACAAGATAACGTCCTGCGCATAACTTTTTCATAATTGAACATTTTATGTACAATAAAATTACACTAAGGCCGTCTTGCTCTAATAGAAGTCAATAACTGTGGGTCAGTTATTTATGTATAAAATATAATGCTAATTCATTTAATACTGACGCAAAGATATAAACATATTTGAATATTTCATAATATGTAATTAAAATATTTTAAATTCTCTGATTTCACGCCCTTTCTATAAGCATTACATGAACCAAAGTTAGCACCTTATCCTCCGGTCTTGACAACTCTCCCAAAGACATAAAAAAGCCGGCCCATGCACTAACACTCATGGACCGGCAGAAAACGAAACCGATTACTACATTATCAGATGGTCATTGGGATGGCAGCTCTCCTTAAGCAATCCTGCTCAATCCTTAACCAAATTTTTCATATATCAAAATCTCCTTGGTCTCTTAAGCAAGACCGGACACTACTTAATAAGTATCATTTTACGTATGGCTGTGCCACTATCCAAGGACAAGCGATAGTAATAGATGCCACTTCCGAGCAATTTATCCGACTGAATAATTTCTTCGCTCATTCCAGCCGGGTAATTGCTTTTAATTTCATACAAGACCCTTCCACTTACATCTAAGATGCTCAATGTCGCATCACTCTGTTTGTTGAGATAGAAGCGGATGATTGTATTATTAGAGAAGGGGTTAGGCTGATTCGGCATTAACTCAAACTCTATTGGGCCGGTAGCCGGTCCCTCTTCATTGGTCGACCCGGGCTCCAGAATTAAGGCATGTACTAACTCTCCACGATACAACTCAGGTTGCATTCTGTTCTGTGTAAGTTGGATAGACCTTATAAAGGACTTCAGCTTTTGAGGCTTCAAGACCACATCGAAGCTCATCAACCAATTATTTGCTTCGGAGGAACTCAGTGAACCACTATTCACCCAACTAAACCAAATATTGCCTTGAGAAAGCTGCTCCAGATTAACATTGCCCGGATGAACATCGATCGCATCGTTAAACATAACCGCCGCCGGACGGACTCCCAGATCTCCAAAACTCAATTCAAATTGCAAGCCGTCTGCGTGCTGTACATCCGCTATTTTCAATGTCAATCTATATCGATTCTCCATAATCTGCTGAATATCGAGCGATAGCTTCTCTTTATCACCTTCGCGATAGTAACTACGCACCGGTGTGGATTCCAACCTGACATCTCCATTGACATCTCCCAATTTTACTCCAATAAAATCAACACTTTCATGCCGGGATAGCAACGGAATCACATGTTTTTCCGGATAATTTTCGAGGAATGGATCATTGGCATCCGGAAATTCATAACCGGCATCGACAAACTTCCACGATGGCATTCCTCTTGGGAACGCATCCGCTTTTCCAAGGACCACTTTCCTAATCGCCAATATATCTGCTGTCGTGATACTTTTCGAGCCATTGACATCTGCTGCGATTATCTTGTAAGGAGATTCCAAAGCATGCTTACCGAGCAAATGACGTTGAATAGCTACCATATCCCTGGTATTAACCCCGTCGAGATAACTTCCCCTTCGAGAGGGCTCAATCGTATAGGTTTCTCCAATCGGTACCCGGCTAAATCCATATTGTCCGAATGGGTCGGTCACAACTGTCCTGCTCATGCCCCCATACAATTCAATTTTTGTTCCTGGCAATTTGGTGCCGGACTCCATTTTAACCAGTCCTGCGATGGAACGATGTAAGGAGGAAGTAAAACAGACACTATCTCTATCGTGCAATTCAAACTGGCCAACGCAAGAGTCAATATTACCACTTTCATCCTTGGCATACATCATAATCTTGAAAATCTTCTTAACCAGTCCACCAAGAGAATCACAATTATACCTCTTTAATGTATCCATAAAATCATCCTTACTAAAGGAGACCATTATCTCGCTATTGGGAGTGCAGTTGTCGCTCAAACTCCAGAGGAAGCTATCTACCGGAACAGTAATGACCCCGCTATCCGGTAGTACTTCGATGTCCTTGTGACAAACTATAGCCGGAGGCACCGTATCCTTCACTTCCACCCGGACCATTACAGAGTCGGTATTGCCGCATTCGTCACTGGCAAAGAAAAAGAATTTGGTCACTCCAATCGGATAAACACCATTAGCCGAACTACCGGAAGAGTCTGCATGGGCACTATTATTAGTGATGCCCGTAATCATGCAGTTGTCTGTAGCCGTAGCGGTCAAACCACTCACAAAAATCTGGCAAGAATCCGGATCCAGGTAAATAACCGTATCCGTCACACTCACGGTAATAACAGGCGGAACGGTATCATTGACTTGGATAATCTGTGTAAACATCCAGATTCCGGACATGGTCAAGGTGTCGAGCTGACAGCTATCGATCACCGTCCATTTCCGCTTCAATGCCATACAATATTGGGGTGAAGAAAAGGCACTATCCACACTACTGATACTGACATTAGAGCATGAAGCCTTCGAGTTATCGACTACCGGCATTCCGGTATGACCTGGATCCGTTAATCCGCAAGAATCCACGGTAACCGTGTCCTGTGGCCATGTGATGTCGGCCTCGGTCACTGCACTGTCGATAACAATCGTAATCGTCTGCTTACAGCTCATACTATTCCCCAAGGTATCGGTAAAGGTAAAGGTACGCATGACCGTTCCCACATTGCACTGATTAACATCTACCATCGAATCAATCGTCATGCTGTCCATTCCACAATCAGAGGTAGCAGTCGCCATACCGAACTGAGACAGCGGAAACAGCGGTTTGTCACAGGTTATCGTGGTATCTGCAGGACAAGTCACATGGATTATTGGGACACTAACAATAATTAGCTGCAATCTGGACCAGGTGCCGTTGACCCCATCGTACTGGCAGGAGTCGGTCACGGTCCAGGTACGCTCGATGTAGGTACAGGTATCGGTACCATTGCACAATGCCATATACATGGTGTCGTGGTATGAAATGGTCAAATCAAAACAGCTCGCCTTGCTCGTGTCCACCGCGGGTCTGCCGGTACTATCCGGTGAAGTGGACTCACAGCTCGCCACATTTACAGTATCACTTGGCCATGTGATATCGCCCAACGAAATCGGATTCTTATTCTCTATCGTTATCGTCTGAGTACAACTGGACACATTGCCCACTGTGTCGTAGACCGTAAAGGTGCGTACGACTGTCCCGACATTACACTTGTTGATATTCAAGGTGGAGTCCACCGTATTACTATCCAGTCCGCAGCCGGACGAGAATGTCGCAGACCCAAATTGTGAAAGCGGGAATAAAGGCTGGTCACATGTAATAGTGGTATCCTTCGGGCATTGAATATTCAACATTGGATTACCCACAATTATGAGTTGTTTATGCTTGAAAACACCGTTTCCACCGCCCAACTGGCAAGAATCCGTAACCGTCCAGGTACGTTGGGTAAACATACAAGTATCCGGACCACCATCGCAAGAGGCCAGGTAACTACTATCTTCATATACTATCGAAATCCTGGAACAAGACGCGCCTGACACATCCACCACCGGCCTGCCGGTACTATCCGGAGAAATAGACTCACACGCTCCCAGGTTGACGGTGTCCTGAGGCCATGTGATATCACCTTCGTCGATGGCCCCGGGATTGTTAATGGTTATAACCTGCTCACAAGTAGTAACATGGCCTGCAGTGTCCACTGCTCTAATGGTCCTTCGAATCGTTCCGACATTGCACACATTCAGATTAAAAATCGAATCCATAATTACAGAATCCAAAACACAGTTATCCGAGGCGGACAGTATTCCGAAGTTATTCAAATGACTGATATCGGTATTACACGGTATGGTCGTATCTCCCGGGCAAACCACCTTTGGAGGCTGGTTGTCCTTCACCGTCACCTTTGTCGAATCCTGCGCAACCTGACCGCAAGCATCCGTCACAGTGAAGATCACCTTAGTAGTACCCGCGGGATAAACGCCACTGGCATCTGCTCCACCGCTGTTGTAACTGTTGGTGATGGTCACCCCGTCACTGCACTCGGTGACCGTCACGGCCGCAAGACGGACAAATGCATCACAACTGTCAGTTCCTGCATTCACTGTCAGATCATCGGGAACCGTTATAAACGGTGCCCGAGCATTATGAGTGATAATAATCTGATCAAAGGTGAAGGTCTCGTCATTCTGACAATGGTTGACAACAGACCATCTTCGCCGGGTGGTTTGACAAGCGTCGGTGGTATCCGTGAGGTCAGTATCAGAAAAGGATTTGGTCACCTCTCCACAATAATCTCCCCGCCAGCTGGCTACACCTGTAATCGAAGTGTCAATACTCGGAGCACAACCTGACAACTCCACCGTATCCTGAGGCCAAACTATACTATCCAGGTTAAATTGGTTATCAATGATAATATACTGTGTATCTATTGCAAAAGTGTCTTTCCCTTTGAAATACACTTTTACATTCCAAACACGGGAGACAACAGTACATCGATACGGATCTTGTTTCTCTGCTAAAATGGTATCTCTATATACAATTCTTGAAGAATCAAAATCACAGTCCTTTGTGTCCGGAACTCCAAATATTGCCGTATCCAATGAAGCATGGCAATCGTATATCAACGAATCCTTAGGGAATTTAACACATGGGATATCAAACGGGCAACAGTCTACTCCACTATTGTCTTGTACTACCACCGTGACTTCGCAACACGCCTGGTTGCCATTGACATCTGTCACACACATGAGTTCATTGTGTATACCGTCATCTCCACATTGGTATGTCTTTGACTTAATCGCGGTATCTTTTCCAAAAGAATACTTCAGATTGTATCCACAAGGATGATTGCTACCGTCATCTAAATCCTTAGCCCAAACCTGTACCATCTTTGTATCGCACTTGCCATCCCGATCCAAATCCATTGGGTTGAGATTGACAATAATGTTTTTGCAATACGCAGTCGGCGCCTTGCAATTCTTAATTTCAAAATCCTGTGTGCAGGACACGGTATTGCCACAGCGGTCCTTAAACTGCCAGAATATCTTGTGCTTACCCAATGGATAATTCTTGGTAAAGCTAACGGTACCACCAACGCCATTGGCTACCGTATCATACACACCATCTTTGTAGAGGTCAATATGATACTCCCATTGCAGATCCTTCTCCGGAGTACAATCGTCCTGCCCTGAGGCCGTCAAAGTCAAAGGTCCACCTTTACATTGAGGATCATAGGTACATTTACTGACAGGTCCACAGTCCGATGTTATCCTTGGATTGACATTGTCGATTACCTTAATCAATTGATCGTGATACCATCGGTGATAACTTCCGTCCTTATACTTCTGACACCAATCGATCACCGTCCACTTTCTTACAATCTTGTAGCAGAAGTCTCCGCTTGCAATGAAGCGGTACTTTTCGTCCACATATGTCGCAGCGACCAATGCACATTCATCATCATTGACAAAGGTGGGCTTATCGTATCCCGCCGGCAAATTGGAAGGTACATTGTAGTTTGAATCGCACGTGTTTGTCTCATAATCCAACGGCCAGGTGATATCTGCCCCCGTAAAGGGCTGTGGATCATAAAAGAAAATGTACTGTCCACAGACATCCCTTTGCCCTCCTTTGTTGGTAGCTTCAAAATAACGGTATATATATCCCTTACCACATTGATCCCTACGGTCGATATATCGTTCTTTTACTTGAACATCGCAATTGCCGGTAGCCAAACCGTCTTTAAACGTTTTCTCTCGTAAATAATACAAATTCGTATCAATGCAAGTAGACAGCACATGACTATTATTACCGTAGAGAGTGTTGGTTCGAATATCATTTTTATCCGTCACTACTCTTCCAAAATAATCATCCATCTTGTCAATCTCAAACTTGTAGGTACATGGCACCCTGAGACAAGGCGGACAGGTTATGGATGGGGGGATTTTATTCTGTACGATTACTCGTACCATACAGTCATTGTAATTACCCGCTGCATCCCACACTCTGAATATCACTCGAACGGTGTCTCCGACATCCGCGCAGCAGAATTCAACAAAAGGACCAAATCCTATTTGTTGTCCACACGGCGCCCCTTCGTCCATCCTTTGTACAGCCATGGAGTCCAGTGCACAATCATCAAAACTGCCGGCATCAAAAGATGAAGCGTACACATGAACCACGCCGTCCTCATTTAATGAAACAGTGGAATACTTGACACAAACTGCGACCGGTGAGGTGTTGTCTTTTACCGTCACCTTAATCTCACAGGAATCCTTGTTGTAACAACCATCATAGACACGATATTTAATCGTATTCTCACCTACCGGGAGTCTGACCCTTGTTGCTTTCGTGAGATTAGGGATAAAGCCCCCGGGATAAGTAGCGGTAACGGTAATCTTATCCGAACAATCATCTGTTACTTCAGGTACCGGCAACCAAACGTCTGCCTCGCAAGCATACCCGCCATTCGTCGTCATGGTAATATTGTCCGGGCAGATGATTTTAGGAGCCGTTGTATCAGCGATTTCAATCCGTTGATTATAGACCTTACGCACATAGGTGGAGCCACAAAGCTCTTCAAAAACATACCAAATTCGATTGTACTTCTTGACACATCCGGTCTCCGGCAGTACAACATCCACATACCCCGTACTTACGTTGCAATAAAACGGGAACTTAGGATACATGGGTTGACCATTGTACATGGGCACTCCAACGGATACCGGATCCGGGTGTCCTTTAGCATCTTTTTTGTACTGCTTGCAAAGCAACGGATTGCTCAATGCCACTGTACGTTGAGGCGGAAGGGCAATAGAATCAAAGTTCAAGCGCTTCAAATACACGGTCTGTGTACATGGCGCTGAAGTATTTCCATATTTATCCGTTGCGATATACGTTCTGGTCACTTTCTTTACGAACATGGTGTCGCAAATAGGCTCTATACGCTCGTCAGTAAACGTTATTTTTGGGTTGGGGTCGCAGTTATCATGTACTCTTGGTCCTTGATACTTTCTAAACACTACACAGGTAAGCGTATCATCAAAGCACTCAATAATCGGCGGTAGCTTGTCCTCTACTGTTATTTTGGCCCAGCATGAATTACCCGAACAAGTATTAATCACTTTGGCGGTCACCATCTGGCCTACATAATCACAAGTCAGAACGTTGCCCGCTATGGGCTGCCCTGAAGCATCCGTAAGCATTACCGCAAATGAATTGTAATCATACCCCGATCCTTGCAAAAGCCCCTCCGGCCGGATGACCGCTTTTCCGCTTGAATCCAGCGAGACCTGAATAAAGGAACGACAATTTACTTCCATCGCAGGTTGGTCCCCGACGGTTACGGTGTAAGAAGCAGGTTCGAGGCAGCCGTTCGGACTATGTACAGTTACTCCGATATGAAAAGGGCCTCCGGCAACATTATCCCATTGGATATCGATGGTAGGTGTATTTGTCGCGCCTACTATGGTTCCTCCCGCATCCAATGTCCATAGGTAGGTAGCGCCCGGAATCGGATCAGTATTGTACGACTGCAGTGACCCCTTGCATGCAGCATTCAATCCATAGATTTTAGGTTGACTGTAATGCCTTGCAGGGCTGTTCAATGTTACTCGATTGCCATATTTATTCTCAAAAACAATACTAAAGGGTTGGTCATCTATGGAGATGGCATTGAGAACATAAACGCTGGAATAAGAATTGAGCACCGTCTCAAAAGGCAAATCCCCTCCGGGCCCGGTAGTCAACGGGACTGTGGCAGCAGGTGGAGCCGGGCTTGTAGTGCTGTAAAGCCCATTCACACTTTGGATGAACCACCCTTGGTCAGAGGGAGACAAAATGGATATCTCCTCATTAAACTGACCATCAGAAGTCGTGGTGGCATTATTCAGACATGTGGGACTCGATGTTACCTCAACCAGGAATACTGCAGCGGGATCAGAATCATCCTCATCCATCGTTGGTGGGGCATTTGTCAAATTGTCGGTAGCGCCTCCGGGTTGTCCTCCGGCATCATTGCCCGGATCATCATCGGGAGTCGAATCGATATCCACTTCCGGTCCACCATCGGCATTGGTCGCTTCTGCAATCTCTGCATAATTGACAATTATCCCGGGTGTTGCATCCTGCCGCACGATGAGATCTATGCGAATAGTAACCGAGTCGCCCGGCAAAATACCCCCGGGAGGCAAAATTCCGTTAGTTGTACTCATCACTTTGGAATAGGTCTTAGGAGTGTCTGTCAACTTCCAACCAAATCCCTTTTTGAACTCAAGTCCCCGAGGAATATAATCCACTATTCTTACGTTATCCGCTGGAATGGTACCCTGATTGATAATCTGAACATAGAATGGAACCGTATCGCCTTGCCTTACCAAATCTTCTAGTGTAAACTTCCTTAAGGCCAAATCAAACCAATCTGCGCTCGTCACACCCACATCGTGGTCATCCTCGTCTGTACCATCCCTGCGATCCGTCACATCATCTACCAATGCATCATTGCCAGGGTCGGTATCCGGAGTCGAATCAAAGTCCAATACCGGCAATCCGGATTCATTTTCAGCATGCGCGATTTCGACCGCGTTGGTCTGAGGAATATCTTTGTAATCCAACAAATAGTTTGTCGCGATTTTGACTTGTACCTCCTGACCGGGGGCAATGGTCCCGGGCACATCGTAGTAATAATTAGCATCATCGACCTTCACCCAATTGGCGACTGTGTTGCTATCTGAAAAACGCAATCCGACAGGTAAATAGTCCATAATTCGAATATGCGTTGCGGGGATATTTCCTTGATTTATTACTCTGACTGTAAACTCAACAATATTCTCATTGGCAATATTCCCCAAGATTGTCCCATTGCTCTTCTGTATTGCCAGATCGAAGATAGGAACATATGCGGGATCCTGATCATCTTCATCGATTAATCCGTGATCATCTATATTATCATTAGTCAAATCATCGGGATTACCCCCTACGTCATTGTCTTTATCGTCATCCGGTGTCGAATCAAAATCCCTCGAAGACCAATCGGCTCCTCCTTGGCCCTTGACGCTCATTATTTCAGCATAATTTAGCAAATTATCAGCATTCGCTGTCTCTGAAACAGCGACTGTCATGGAGATGGAAGTATGGTCACCCGGTTGAAGAGGCGTCACCATTTCATACTGATAATTAACTCCATAGGGGAGCCATCCTGTATTCTTTTCCGGTATGAAATGGTAGCCCTCCGGCAAGTAATCGATAAGCGTGTATCCTTCTACCGGTACGTTGCCCTGATTATAGACCTCCATGGTAAACACCACCTCTTGTCCTGCCTTAACAGGAGACAAAACATCCACTTTCTTCAGCAAAGCCAAATCCATAATGGGAACAATAGCGGCATCTTGATCATCTTCATCTATTGTTCCATCGTCATCTATCTGATTATCTGTGGGAGTGCCGACCCCGCCCCCGTTGTCATTGGAGGGATCTGTATCATAGTGGGAATCAATGTCCGATACCGGATTGCCAAACTTATCTGTTGCTGCACTGATCTCAGCAACATTCATGATATTATTGAGCGTTGCATTCGACTTTACTTTAAGTTTGATAGGGACAACCATTTCTGCCCCCACAGACAACGAGTCCACAATGGTGTATTGGTATACATCTCCTGCTTGCACCCATCCCATGTTTAAACCGGGGACAAACTCCAATCCGTCCGGCAAATAATCCGATATTTGAATGTTGCCGGCTGCTACTTCCCCTTGGTTAAATACATGTATATCAAACTGTATCATCTCTCCCGCCTTAACCGGTGCACTCGAGGTCGTCTTTATCAACGCCAAATCAAATTTTTTCTTGCCAACAGGTGGAGGAGGAGTATCCTTGAGATGCAGCCCAACATCAAAACTATAATCATTCCTTCCGACATTGCCTGTGTGTACCCTTAATATACCTTCACTATCCAAATCCGGGCATCCGGCAATGGTTTGGATCGAAGCATCAGAATCGTTGTAACTGGCCATATCTCCTTGCCCATGTCCCTGTAAAGTTAAGACATACTCCTTCGAACCAATGATATAACCCTGTGAAGTAATATCAAACAAATCACTCCCCACCCGGATATAGTAATCAGTATTATAATCCAAACCATCCATTTCCCCGTCGAGGTCTGAATCCACATTGGAACTATTGAAAAAATACCTTCCACCGGAATTGGTCGTAGTCTTGCCAATGAGATGACACATATTGTCATACAATTCCATTTGGATCCCTTCCAAGGGCAATTCGCCTGCATCTTGAACTCCGTTCATATTGGCATCGTCCCAGACATAATCTCCGATCTCTAAGGAAGCAGTCCCCACCAAAAACTCTATATCACCTATACCGGAAGCCTTTCCAAAATACGCTTCTCCACGCCCGTATACTTGAAGCGCCCCTTTTAGTTTACCATTCTTTACGCTATATCGTTGGACTCCCCCTACAAAGGTGTTGTAAAGCGGATCAAATACCGCATTGACCACTTGATCCAACCCGGCAACGGTAGCTACTGCACCGACAGATATCTCGGGATGGTAGTAGGGTCCAAGTATCCAAAAATCCTCCCCAAAAAACTCTCCATTTCCCGGGCCCTGGTAATTCTTAACTCCACTGCCTTTATAGGGGCCAACATATCCATTGGACTCCAGCCTAAATTGACCGTTGGGCAATGGTGCTGCGATCAAAATATCCCCACTTTGTTTTACCAAAGAGGTCTTTGCACAATAATTATGTCCCTTTCTATCGGCTATTCCGAGAATCATATATCCTTCATCTGTAAAAGCGATGCTCGTCAACCAATGCTGAGGTTGCTCCTCTGTTGAAGAAGCATCCGACCAATATTCTGATGGAAATGAAGTCGAAAGCACTTCCTCAAAAACGGCACTTGCTGGATCCAAAGCATATACATGGATACTCAAATCAGCTTTATTTTTAGAGGTCTCCGCAGTACAGGTTACCCCAACATACAACTTGCCTTTATACTCTTCAAGAGCAAAAACTTGATAAGATCCACCATGACACCCGGGATCCGGCACAAAGAAGACTCGTGTAGAACTCGTATTCGGAGCCGTGCTTGACATTTCTATAATAGACTTTCCCGATACATTGACCACATACAGCTTTTGCTCATCTCCGGAAAGGGCCAACTCTCCCAATCCGTAATACCCGACTTGATCTCCATAGCTACAGTCATCCGCATCCGTTACAGGTAAAGCCACCACAGGTATTCCCAAATCTGATAATCGAGCAAATCGAGATGTCACAGGATGGTTCTTATCGGATAAATCCACTCGATATATCGCATCGTGTATCCCGTCTTTCAACCATGCGCCTTGTTTAATAAAAGCGGCAAGGTACATTTGCTTAGTAGAGCGCTTCCAAGCCATCGACCGGACAGCGCCCAAGTCCCCCTTGGTCGCAAGCGGTCGTTTAGCTGACCTGTCATCAAACTGCCCGGCGACCTCAAACAACATGGCTTTGTCATCGTTGATACCCGGTCCTCCTTTGATAAATTGTGAAATGGCGAGACGGGGAACTTGCCCCCCGGGATTTACTCCGGCATCCACCAGTCCGAGTTTTTGATTGCAACTCGGCGCAGTGATATTTCTAACCATCAAATATTCTCCATTTTTGGAAGAGGTGGGGGCATAAGACTCCGGCACCACAAACTCAAGGCGGTAAGTCTCTCCGTCATTCACTCCGCCCAAAACATAATTACCGGAGGTATTTGTTTGGGCGGTTTTTATCAGATTACCATTTGTATTATACAAGTTCACTTGTACGTCTTTAATTCCACTCTCTCCAATATTTTGGTCACCGGATTGGTCTATATCGTAATATACGACTCCGGTTATTTTATTGGACTCAGGGGTACATTGAGCGCTGGTAACGACCGCCCCTAATGAAAAGGTCACTGCCATAAGCGCCAAAAAACATATGGCTCTCAGCGAGAAAAATTGGTTTCGAAACATGTTCATGATAAAAAGTTTAGTTATACGGTTTCTTATTCTTGGTTAGTCTAATTATAATTCATGTAAGGATGAGCCACTAAGTGAACATCCTACGATACAGCATACTCGTATCAAACTATACAGCATATGCGTATAGATGCAATGGTCTATTATCCTTATTATCAGGTTGGAAGTAGGTGATTCAGGTCAAAATACACCTGGTTAGTTGTGCAAAAGTAAGAACACTTTGCAAATAAAGTCATATAATATGATATTTTCCTAAGTGTATTAGCGTAATTTATAAGGCTATAAATATTAAAAAAATAAACATATGTAATCATATATAATATATCTTTCATATATTTATTTTTGATATACATTCAATTAGTTCGATCGTACGCAAAATATTTACACTTTTAATAATTATTAGCTGGAAAGAAAAAAATTGTAGAAATGCATTTTATTGGATTTTGGCCCTCTTTCACAAATAAAATACATTCGATACTTATTCATCATAAAAAAAGTATTAGCTTTGTCAACTAGAACGGTATTCCATTTATCGCATTTACTATTCCCTGCACAACTGCTCCCCAAATCAAAATTTCAGGGAACAAATGTCGTTATGATAACCTTGCGCAATCCATCTCTTTTTGCTGACCATGAACGATAGGACCGTACTGTGTTTTGTCCGGGGTGGATCAGAAGCATTCCCGCATATAGAATATTGGCATATTATGTTCACTTGGAGAGTAAAAATAGTTAAAACATCACCTCTGCATTCAAGAGCAATACGATAGACTCAAGGCACCTCTAATTCAGAGATTAAAACGAATAAATTCTCAATTATGAAATGGTTACATCTACTTCTTCTCTTCCCCATTCTTTTGCCCGCACAAATTGGGGTCAACCTCAGTCTTCCCGAGCGCGGAGGAACCTATATCGACATTGTCAAAGAAAACTATCGATGGAATTATATCGGTGGAGGGGCTTTAAAGTCGTCCTCTGTCGACGATCAAGGATGGCCCAATGTCGATGCGCGATTTATTGTAGATTTTCGGCCGGTAGCAGAATGGAAGCAGTCTATCGACGATCCGGAAATCTATAGGCTAGACATAGCTGGGACCTATCGTTGCTCCTTTGATGGCAAAGCGGATTTGAGAAGCGCGGTAGATGGAGCGATCAGAAACAAACAGTTTGACCCTTCCGCTTACCATACCACCTTTGACCTCGTCGTGCCCCCCGGGAGCAAGGGCCTCATCGTAATCGAATTTACCAACACCCAACGCAATGCCGGAGCTCGGGTCATGTCCGGTATCACCCATTTCAAAATGTTGAGACCCGGGTACAAAAATGATGAGAACTTATTTCATCAACCACTTGTGGACATCTTAAATGAGGTCCACTTTAGTGCATTGCGATACATGGTATTCACCCGGACCAACGGTAGGGATCCGGACTATCCCAATACCACGAAGTGGGAGGACCGCAAGCTACCGACGGATGCTTCCAGAGCTCCGATACCATCCATCAACAAAAATGGAGGGGCTTGTTGGGAAGATGTAATCCGGCTTTCCAATCTCACTCGTACAGACCCTTGGATCAACATCCCTATTTCAGCCGACAAAAACTATATCACCCGGTTAGCTCAAATGTTTAAAGACAGCCTCGACCCTAACCTTCATATCTATGTAGAAAGTAGCAATGAAGTCTGGAATACGGCTCCCGGATTTAGCCAGACGACTTACAATAAAAAGCAGGCAGCAGCGCTGGGAATTGGAGAAAGAGAAAATCATGGAAGACGCACAGCCGAAATCTCAAAGATCTTTGGTGCGGTTTTCGGAAATAATCAAATAAACGATAAGATTCGGGTTATTTTGTGTACGCACAAGCCCATGCTCAAATGGTGGCTGGAGCCCATGCTCCAATACATCAACAACAACATCGGCCCACCATCTGACTACATTTACGGTATAGCGTGTCAAACCTACTTTACAGGTGGACATAAAGGGAATGCTTCCGTCCAACAATTATTGGACAACTGCCATCAGTCCATCGAGGATCAAATCTTTGACAACGGAGTCAATCAAGCCGGACGCAAACAATGGATTGAAAAAGCAAAGGCATGGAATCTTAAAGGGGGATTTTTCTCCTACGAGGGCGGCCCCGATCACGGTGGTGGGAGCACCACCAACATTGCCAATCGCATCCGGACGGAACGGGATCCGGGGATGTGTGCGCTATTAAAATACAACTATGACACAGCCTTCGCCCAATTAGGAGGAAATATAGCTATGCAGTTTACCCTTTCGAGCCCGTACAATCGCTATGGCTGTTGGGGGCTAACGGATGACATTAACAAGCCCTATCGCAATTACAAAATGCAATGTATTAAAGATATGTTGGCAATCAAAACATCAGTTGACAAGCCCGCTTTTCAGAAAAACCTGTCGATAAATAAATGCTACCCCAACCCCACTTCTGATGAATTTGAGATTGAGTTTGTTGGCACCCCTAATCACTTGCGTGTGGTGTCCCCAACGGGAGCGGTTTATCACGATGCCGCCATCACCACCCCCACCCAAAAAGTGAATTTGAAGCATGCGCCAAAAGGGATTTACTACCTTTTGGTAGATGGTATAATAAGCGGAAAAATCGTCAAAATGTAAGTGGATAATCAACCATTTCATACCCCAAAAAAACACCGGGCAGTAGGAGGCGGGCTTAAAGCAGATTCTTCTTTCGCAGGAAATATATGAATATAAACGTCATCACGAGTGATACAAAGAAGAGAATATAAAAAGCGTAAGGGTTGTCCTGAAGTGGTAAAGCGACGTTCATGCCATAAAAACTCGAGACAAGGGTGGGAACCATCAGCACAATAGCAATCACAGATAATCTATTGATATACATGTTGAGGTTGTTGGATATGATGGAGGCATAGGTCTCCATTGTCCCGCTTAGGATATTGGTGTAAACATTGGCCATCTCAAGCGCCTGGCTGTTGTCGATAATGACGTCATCAAAAATTTCGAGGAGAAACTCATCCTCTCCAAGCTGCAGAAAGTCCGTGCGTTTCATTTTCATAAAAAGCAATTCGTTCGAACGCAGGGCCGTCACGAAATACACCAAGCTCTTTTCTATCTGGAGTAGTTGCTTGAGTTCTTCATTCCTACTGGAATTGTACAACTCGTTTTCGATAAGATAACGCTTGAGGTTGAGTTTTTTAAGGTTATCCAAATATATATAGTTTGTCTGCTCAAAAATCTGCAGAATAAATTTACCTTGATTTCCCGGATCAAAGTCTTTCACTCGGCGCTCGACAAAGCGAGTCAAAGCGGGGCTATCCAATCGGCTAAGCGTAAGGGTAATATCATCCAGCGGGATGATACCGATAGGGGCGGTGATGTAAATAGCCTCATACAATCCATGTTTCTCTTCATTGGGGACCGGAGCGTTGACCACGATTAGGCGCACTTCGTCTTCCACCTCATACCGCGAACGCTCATCAATATCGAGGGAATCCACGATGTACTCTATAGGCACGCCATAGGTAGAGGCCAGGGCTTCGAGTTCGCCCTGCTCAAAAGGAGGTGTTATCATAGCCCAACAACCATGTTGACGCTTGTCAACCTCCTTGGTCATCCCATTTTCACCGACAAAAAATCTAATCATAACACAGCATTTACCCTCATGTACACCATAAAAATCATACAAATATCGAGCCTATTATTCATATACCAAGGCTTTGACCGGATTAATTCGCGTCACGAGCCAAGAAGGAACCCAAAGAAACACCAGCGTAACCAACAGAAGCATCAGATTAATAGCGATTATTATCGCCGGATTGAGGGAAATCGGGGCAACAGTCAAATAATAATCCGCCTCATTGAGTTTGATGATATGAAATGTCTTTTGCAACCAAGCCAGTCCCAATCCGAACACATTTCCCCAAAAGATACCGAGAATCAAAATTTTGGCCGCATAATAGAGAAACACCTTGCGAATCCTTTTGTCCGGCATCCCAAGAGCCTTTAACAACCCAATCATCCTTGTCCGTTCGAGGATCAAGATAAGCATCGTCGTCATCATGTTTATGATTGAAATGGCGAGCATCAGGCCAAGAATGACTCTTTCGTTAATCCCTTGCAATTGGAGCCATTCGAAAATATTGGGAAATTTTTCCTTTATCGTCTCTGACCACATATCGGGGGGGAGTATATCGATGTAGATATATCTATTGAGCAGATTGAGGTCTGACAGATTATCTATAAATATTTCATACCCTCCGATTTGATCGCTCGACCATCCCAATACTTTTTGGATAACCTTTAGATCTACGATAACAAACTTCTTATCGTACTCTTCAAGTCCTGTATTGTATATTCCCACGATGTGGAACTTGACTGGTATTTGACGTTTTTTACGGACAAAATAGACAATCATGGGATCCCCCACCTTCAGTTTGAGCCTATGTGCAGTATAGGAGGAGATCAGAGCATCCTTGGTCGGGACAGAATCCAAAGTTTGGAACACCTCTCCTTCAACAAGATGCTTTCTCAAAAAACTCCAGTCATAATCCTCCGCAATGCCCTTGGCAAAAATGCCTTCCAAATACGATTTGGTGGTAATAATCCCCGGCAAGTGCCCAATCTTTTGGATATGTCTTACGCCCCCCTCCGTCTGTTGTACTGCAGGCCCTAAAGCATGATTGGGCTCCCCTTCGGATACACTCATATCGACCCGGACTTGACCGAGACGGGCAATAGGATTGTACACCCCGGTATCATGCTTTATGGGCAGCACATCAAAACTCCGGTGCACCCCTGCATTTACCACATGAATATGCCCCCAAAATCCAAAAATCTTTTGACTGATCTCCTCTTGAAATCCCCTCATCATCGCATCCGACAGGATCATAACCATAAGGCTCACCGCCACTGTCCCAATCGCCAGACGCACGATCCAATACGTAAACGAGCTCTTGTTGACGACAGATGTTTTTGATGCTATATATCCGGCTACATTCATATATTAAAACCTCAGCAGGAAGCTATATTGGCATCCATGCCCGTATATTCATTTACATTATCAGTACCTGCAAGAAAATACCTCAAATTTGAAATTCATCCTTATTGCCACTCAAATGAGTAAGCAAGAAATAATTCCATGCCCTATTAACTGTTTCAATGCTTTAAAAGTGTCTTTTCCTCTTACTTTTGTTCACAAAACAAATTTGGCGGTTGTAAAATACTTCTTACAAGCACCAAAAATGATACTTTTGCGCAGATTTAAATGTAAAGTATGAAAGGTTTTTTAGAAGAACTCACCTGGAGGAACATGATTCACGACACGACACCTGGTGTCGAAGCCCATCTCAAAGAGGGGCCCAGGGTAGGTTATATAGGGTTTGACCCGACTGCTCCGAGTATGACGATCGGCAATTATGTGCAAATCATGTTGCTCACCTTATTCCAACGTGCCGGTCATACTCCCATTGTACTCATGGGCGGAGCAACCGGCAGAATAGGTGACCCTTCCGGTAAAGACAAAGAGCGACAACTCAAGTCTTACGAAGAACTCGACCGCAACCTCAACGCACAAGTGGAGCAAATGAAAAGATTTCTCCGGTTTGATGGCCCCAATGCGGCGCGTCTTGTCAATAATTACGACTTTTACAAGGACATGAACGTATTGGATTTCTTAAGGGATGTGGGCAAAAACCTTACGGTCAACTACATGCTTTCTAAAGACTCCGTCAAAAAACGCCTGGACACCGGACTCTCCTTTACAGAATTCAGCTACCAACTCCTTCAGGCATACGACTACCTCAACTTGTTTGAAAAGGAGAACTGTACCATCCAAATGGGAGGATCCGACCAGTGGGGCAACATTACTTCAGGTACCGAGTTTATCCGGAGAAACACGACCAAAGGCAAAGCCTATGCCATTACTACTCCATTGTTAACCAAAGCCGACGGAACCAAGTTTGGCAAATCTGAAGAGGGGAATATTTGGTTGGACGCCAAATTGACTTCTCCTTACAAATTCTATCAGTTTTGGATAAATGCAGATGATGCAGACATCCCGACCTATACCCGTTACTTTACCCTTAAATCCAAGGAGGAAGTAGAAGCGATGGAAGCAGCCGGTGATCTGCGTGCGATGAAAGCAGAATTGGCCAAGGAAATTACCAGCCGCATCCACGGCAATGAGGCTTATAATAATGTATTGAAAGTATCTGAGTTACTCTTTGGGCGCAACATCAATAGTAACAATATAAATGAGCTGCATGCAGAGGTGTGGGAAATGATAGCAAATGAAATACCTGTTTTTACCTCATCAGGCGATACTGTCAAAAACTATATGATTGACACATTGCTAACTGAGTATGCCGGCATCTTCAAATCCAAGGGAGAATTACGTCGTTCGATCAAGGGAAATGCCTTGAGTATCAACAAACAAAAAATCACCTCTCCGGATGTCAAAATAACGTCGGATAATGTGCTTCCGGGAGGATATATACTTGTAGAAAATGGCAAAAAAAATAAGTTCTTACTCAAAATAAAAAACGAATAGCACAAAAGGTTATACATCGACCGGCAAGCTAACCCGTTACATCGAAATAAAAAGGGCAGAAAGAGAGTTTTTACCATACCAAACGACTGTGGTTATTCAGATGGGTCAATCACCGGATAACCACCTAAATACCATTTGAATGGGCATCATCCAAAGGCAAGGCATCAAATACTCGGTTCTCAGCTATATTGGTATTGCCATTGGGACGATAAGTACACTTTTTATCTATCCACTTAACCTCGAAGCGTATGGACTTGCTCAATTTTTAATAAGTTCTGCAGCCTTACTGAGCCCTTTTGTCGTCTTGGGGATTAATGTCCTTCCCATAAAATTTATGCCCTATTTTGAAGATATTGGAAGTGGTCACCGGGGCTTTTTTTCGTTGTTACTTCTCTTGGGGCTTTTGTTGTCCGTGCTATTCGCACTCTTTTTTACATTAGGACAAGAATACATCACCCAATACCTCGTCGCAATCAATCCTGTCAATGCAACGCAATTAAGCCAATATATCGGCTATTTACTCCCCTACTCTATTCTCATTGGTTGGAATGCCATCTTGCTCAATTATATCATCTCTTTCCAACGTATCGTAATTCCCAATCTATTGAACAACGTCATGCTCAAGGTTGCATTGCCGGTATTCATCCTAATGACAGTTTATGCAGGATGGGATTACATCCGGTTTATTTATGCGCTCATCGGAATACAAGTGGTCGTCCTGCTTGGGCTGTTGTCATATATTCGAAAATTGGGACAATTACACCTCAATCGCATCCAATGGCCCTTCTTTCGCAAGAGAGTCAGGCAGATGGTTAGCTTCTCGATATACGGCATGGTGGGAGGAATAGGGGGTATTCTCGCCTTTCGAATTGATTCGATTATGATCCCAGCTTTAGTGGGATTGAGCTCCAATGGGGCCTATTCACTTGCCGTATTCATGGCCAATGCCATAGCAGTTCCGACAGGGTCTATATCGAGGATAGCCTCTCCTATCCTCTCCAAAGCGCTAAAGGAAAATGACTTGACTACTATCAAGCAAATCTACAGAGATGCCTCCTTGAGTTTGTTTTGGGTGGGGGTATTAATGTACATTTTGTTAATGGCCAACATAAAAGATCTTGTGAGCATTCTCCCGGCCGAACGGGACTTATCGGTCCTCATTCCGGTAGCCGGAATTTTGGGTGCGGCCAAATTGATAGATATGGTTACCAGCGTCAATAGCGAGATAATAGGGTATTCCAAATTCTATCGCTTCAACTTGTTTTTCATCATTCTGTTAGGGGTCTTCAGCGTAATACTCAATTACTATTTTATCCAAACATTGGACATGGGCTTACTCGGTGCCGCATACGCCACGGCCTTAAGCCTTTTGATATTCAATACCACCAAAGCGGCATTCATTTGGATACGATTTGGCATACATCCCTTTCAAAGGAGCTTAGGGACCATTCTCCTCGCCGGACTTGCCTTGTACTTCCTCATTGGCCAATTGGACATGCACAATCCTTGGGCAAACCTCCTCCTCCATTCGCTGTTAATAGTGGGGCCATATATCTACGTCATGTACCGGCTCAATGCCTCTCCGCATTGGAATAAGATCATTGATCAATTGCTACAAAAAATTGGAATCAAATTTTAGTGACACTGCGGGATATTCCGCAAGATTGTTGTTATTTTGTCGTTCGTTAAAATACACTTCATGCGAAGACATCGTCTTTTGATAGGAATTTATGGTTTCTTTTTGTTGTTTGGCGGAGTGTTAATTGCATCCGTAACGCGTACAGACTTCCATCTTTTCATTAACCAATTTCACGATTGGTTCTTTGATGTTTTCTTCAAATACGCCACGAAACTGGCTGAGCCGATAGCCATTGGGGGATTCATTTTAGTTTGTTCGTACATATGCAACCTTAGAGCAGGCTTTTATCTCCTCCTTACCAATATCATCAATTTAATAATAGTGATGACATTAAAACAACTCGTCTTTGATGATGTCGACCGCCCCAGGCAGGTATTCAAAGGGATTGCCGATTTGTATTACGTCCCGGGAGTTGATGTGCACATTTACAACAGCTTTCCGTCCGGGCACACAGCAGGAGCATTCGCCACCTTCACCGCACTCATTTTACTGACTTCCAACCCCTTTATAAAATGGATTTGGTTTGGTCTTGCTATCATCGTCGGTCTATCGCGCATGTACCTTTCACAACATTTCTTTATCGATGTGTACTTTGGCTCTATCATCGGTGTTCTGGTCGCCATCATTACCTACTTGCTCTATTATCGGCGTAAAAAAGGGATAGTCACTTAGCCATTTGCCCCACTATAAAACATCACCGTATCAAAGTCACATCTCCTTTAAAACTCAGAACTGAATTGTCCAAAAGCCGGACTCCTGCAGTATAGACAAAAACGCCTGTATTCATATCCTTGCCCTTAAACTTTCCGTCCCAGCCCAGATTAGTCTGATTTGGAGCAAAATGGTAATTACTATATACCAACTCCCCCCAGCGATCATAGATCTCCAAATAGTCAACCTCTTTGACATTGCCGCTGGTAAACACCGTAAACCCGTCATTGGCCCCATCACCATTAGGGGTAAATGCCTTTGGGATGTACACTTTGACATCATTATTGACCACGATTGTTACTGTCTTAACTATTTCACAACCGTTTTTATCGGTAATGATAAGCTGATAAGTAGTAGTCTCTGTTGGGGAGGCAACCGGATTCGGACAATCTGTACAACTCAAACCCTCTGCCGGAGTCCATTCATATCGCACGGAAGCCGAATCAAAATGTCCTCCGGTCTTTAACTGAACTGTTTCGCCAATATTAATCGTAGTATCCCGATAAATAATCAACACCAAGCTGTCCGCTTTTTGAATGTTTACCGTGTCGCTATAAATACATCCAAAACGATTTTTGTAATACAACACATACTGACCAGGGGCTAAGTCAACATAAGGAGGTTGGGCATCAAACTTCATATCCCCCAAGCTAAATGATAAACTGTCATTCGGGTTAACATCTGTAACATCTATCATCCCGTTATTGTCTCCTCGGCAAAGTTCATCCTCCACATCGACACCAATACCTGGTTGGTCTACCGGTTGAATAATGTAAGAAACTTGAATAGTACAACCCAATTCATCAGAAACTTCAAGCAAATGCACCCCACTACCCAATGTTTTTCTTGGAGGACCATTAACTCCATCCCATTTGTATTGTAGTTCTCCTTGTCCTCCGCTCGCCTCAACATTAATTTCTACCATTTCAAGCGAATCGCAAATATAAATTAGAGTATCACTCACTCCGGTTATCTCGGGATTTACCAACAAATGGAAAATGACGACACTGTCACAACCCGTATTGGTCGAATATCTTTGCACGTAATCACCGGGAGCCTTAAGCCATTGTCCAAACACCATGGCACTGTCTCCAAAGCAGATTTGGGCACTGCTCTCTGACAGCGAACCCGTGTCAACTTGAAGATGAATAACGACTAAACTATCACAACCATTTTGAGCCATAAAGGACTGCCTATAATCCCCTCCCTCTTTTCGCCATTGCCCAAATATGCGTATGCTATCACCAAAGCAAAGATGCTCCGAATTTTCTATTACAACACCCGTGTCTACTTCTACGCGTGTTATCACCACACTGTCACATCCACTTGTCGTATAGGTCTTTGAATAAATTCCTTCCTCTTTAATCCACTCCCCATTTATAAAAACACTATCCCCAAGACAAAGGTGCTCTTGATTCACTATCAATGCACCTGTATCCACTGCTACGTGAATAGTTACGACACTGTCACATCCACTTGTCGCAAAGTGTCGGGTATAGTCTCCACCCTCCTTGGCCCATTCACCAAAAACCAGTATGCTATCCCCGTAACAAAGGTGTTGGGTATTCTCAATAGTTGCTCCTGTATCTACCTCAAGATGAATCGTCACGACGCTATCACAACCACTCATTCCTGTATACACATGCTCGTAATCGCCTTCCTCCCAGTATTTCTCCCCGAACAATTCAACTGTATCTCCCAGACATATATGGGTCGAGTCAAAGCGATATTCCGGCAAAACGACTTCGACGGTAAACGTATCGTAAACATAACATCCATTCTCCGTTTGCCCTTCCACAATATAAGTCGTAGAGTGTTCAGGCTGATCCTTAAAGCGAATACAACTATCGCAAGCCAATGAGCCATCGGTAAACCAACTAAATTTTTTATAGTTTGGATCATTCATAATGTATTCAATATCCGACCCATAGCAGATGGCCGTATCATTCACCGGCGGGAATGGAGGGATATTCTCCACATTTACATAGACGGAGTCTCTAGAGACACGATCGCAGAAATCGGTAACTTCCACCCAATACAAACCATCCTTTCTTGCCACATACTTTTGACCTCTTGAACCGTCCTGCCATCGATAGGTCTTATACCCGGGTCCGGCATCCAAAAGGATTTCATCAATAAAACATAAAGATGTATCCGGACCTAAATCGACCAACTTAAACCTGGAGCCATGGTAGAGCTCATCCACATCTTCTTGTGTTAATGCTCTGTCCCACATATAAAATTCGTCGATTGCTCCAATATAGGTGCTTATTGGATCTCCTGATGCCCCGGAATTATCAACGCGGCCAATACTTCCATGTGTATTCCTTTTGTACCTAACATTCTTTTCCCCATTTCCGCTATAACTTCCTCCCTGATCACATCCATTAACATAAATGGAAATATCGTTCCAACTCCGAATCACCCCAGCGAAATGTGTCCAAACATTCTTTTCAACTGGCTGCCTACTTCCACGTCCCCGCCTAGAATCACTGGTAGTAGTACCCGACGCATCTCCAAAGTTGAATGCAAGGAAGCCCTTATTCTGTCTTGATCCAAATCCTAGCCATACACCACTATAATCATCATAAACAAAACAATTTGTAAAAATTACATTGTGGGGGTAAGAAAATCTTTCAGGTTTAAACCAAAAAGCAAAGGAAATTGGAAAATCTGGCTGCAATCGACTATCCATTGGCATGTCAACATAAGCATTTCCATTAAAATAATACGCTCCATTGTCCACGCCATTCCTGTCTTTAGTAGGAACAACATTGATAGGTCTGCCATGAAAATTATTGCCGGAATCATCTAGTGCATTTCCATCAAATGAATAAT
>Ga0256832_1000336_pt1 | contig 29572 bp, 31 predicted proteins | sample 134614metaG_FD_190534 | JGI IMG/M metagenome (GOLD analysis project Ga0256832, IMG submission 190534) | Hydrothermal vent microbial communities from Lau Basin, Pacific Ocean - 134-614 | ecosystem: Environmental > Aquatic > Marine > Hydrothermal vents | place: Pacific Ocean: Lau Basin | collected...
CCAGATAGCGACTGGTCAGCATGAAGAATACGAACATGGCGACCGAATCGAAATAGATATCGCCATGGCCACGGAGCGTATCCCAGGCACTGACGACAAAGGCGCCGCCGATGGCCAACGCCACCGGCACATCCATGCCGACACGTCGGCGCCGGAGATCCCGCCACGCCCCCTGGAAGAAGGGGACGGCGGCATAGAACACCACCGGCAGGGTCAGAAACAGACTGACCCAGCGAAGGAAATCGCGGATCCCCGGGCTCATGCCGCCGGCATCGCCGGCGTACATCGCCACCGCCAGCATCATGACTTGCATCGCCATCAGCGCGCTGACCGCAAGACGCCGCAAGGCGACACCCCGCTCCTTGCGGAACAGTTGGTCCTGGCGACCGGGATCATAGGGATGGGCGATGTAGCCGATCGTGGCGATCGCCTTCAGGATATCGCTGAGGTGGATGCGCGCATCGTCCCAGCGCACCCGCGCGCGGTGGGTGCTGTAGTTGACGTTGAAATCGAGCACGCCTTCGAGCGCGCCGACATGGCGCTCGTTGAGCCAAACGCAAGCCGCGCAGGTGATGCCCTCGAGGATCAACGCCGCCTCCCTGACCTCGCCCTCGGCGGCCTTGACGAAGCTCTGTTGCAGCGCCGGCTGGTCATACAGATCCAGCTCGCGCAAGGCGTCCGGCACCAGCTCGCGCGGCTGCGTGGCGGGCTGGTCACGGTGACGGTAGAACTCATCCAGGCCGTTATCGACGATCGCCTGGGCCACCGCCTGACAACCAGCGCAGCACATCGCGCGCGGCGCGCCGTCGATGACGACCTCGAAACGGCTGCCGGGCGGCACCGGCAGACCGCAATGGAAGCATTCGGCAGACTCTTCAGCCATGCTCGCGCGCAGCGATCGAGGTGGTTGCACGCACCTCGTGCAGGTCTCCGCCCTTGCGCACATGCAATACCAGGTCCCAGATCCCCGGCGCCGGCAGGCGGATGCCGGCCCGATACAGACCCGGCTGGATCTCATTCATCGTGAAGGAGCGGTCGAGCGCGCTGTTCGACGGCCGCAGAAAGCGCCCGCCGACCCGGGCGCCGCTGAGCGGGCGGCCATCGCGATCCCGGACCTCCACCTGGAATACCGAGTCGACCCCGGCGCGCGCGCCGCCGAGCCAGCCCTTGCGCACCTTCCAGCCGCGCGCCCGCTGCCTGCGCACCTGTTCGAGATAGGCGTTGTACTGCGCCTCTTTCTCTTGAAAGGCATGCGAAACCGTGCCGGGGAAACGTGAATCGACCACCGGCGCGCCGCTGCGCGGCTGCGGCAAAAGATGCTCGAAGATCCCAGTGATGCCGGTCTGGGCGAGACCGACGAAAACCACGTCGACGACGATGATGAAGGCGAAGAAGGCGACGATGATCACCGGCGCCCAATGCCAGCCCCGGCCATCGTCCCGCGAGACACTGCCAACGATACCGAGGATATAGGCGGTAATCAGATAGAGCGCGAGATGGATCGCGAAGACATCGGCCCCGGGCCAGGCGAGGATCGCCCAGGGGACATAAACCAACAGCACGACGAACGCCAGAATGACCGCGATCTGCTTCGCCCGCATGCGCGTGAAGCGGCGCAGCGCGAAGTAGATCAACAGCTCGGCGAGGATGCCGAAGGCCAGGCTTTCGAGCATGCCGAGGGTATTCATGACTCACGCCCCCGGCTGGTAGAAAACCGCCGGGTGGGCGAGCGACGGCACCGCGCCGCTCGCGTCATCCGGGATCGCGCGGATCCGGATCGGACGGGAGGCGCGCGCGCCATGCCCGGCGGGCGCCTTGATGCGCATCATCACCCGTTGGCGCTGCTCCGGCGCCAGATGGAGATGGCTGAACGCCCCCATGTCGAGTTCGGCGCCGGGCAGGCCCTCGACCGCGAAATGCAGATCCAGCGGCCGGTTCATCTTGTTGTTTACCTTTAACTCGTAGCGATTCTGGATACGCCCGTCAGAAAGCCGCACGAACAACGGCTGGCGCACCTGCGATACCGCGATATCGTACGGCGCCTGGTTGCGCACGCTCCACACCAGCAGGCCGACAGCAACCACCAGCACCGCCATGTAGCCGAGCACCTTCGGGCGCAGCAGCCGCGGCCGCCGCCCTTCCTGTTGTTCGACCTCCGAGGTGTAGCCGATCAGACCGCGGTCCCAGCCCAGGGAATCCATGATGGTGTCACAGGCATCGATGCACAGCGCGCAGGAGATGCATTGCACCTGCAAGCCGTTACGGATATCGATGCCGGTCGGGCAGACCTGCACGCAATAGCCGCAATCGATGCAATCGCCGACACCCGCCGCGGCCCGCTGCTCGCGGCTTTTGAGATCGCGCCCCATGCGGCTGCGCCCTTTCTCTCCCTCTCCACGCGCCTCGTCATAGGAGACGATCAGCGTCTCCTTATCGAACATCACCGCCTGGAAGCGCGAATACGGGCACATGTAGGTACACACCTGCTCGCGCGCGACGCCCGCCATGACATAGGTGGTCGCGGTCAGAAACAGCGCGGTCGCGTAGGCGGCGAACGGCGCCTGCCCGGTGAAGAACTCGCGCACCAGGGTCGGCGCGTCGCCCCAGTAGAGCACGAAAGTCAGACCGGTGGCGAACGACACCAGCAGCCATAGCAGATGGGTCAAACCGATCTTCCACAGCTTCTCGCGGTTCCACGGCGCCTTCGACAGGCGGATGCGCGCGGGGCGCTCGCCCTGCACCAGACGTTCGATCGCAACGAAGACATCGGTCCACAGGGTCTGGAAACAGAAATAACCGCAGAACACGCGCCCGGCGATGCCGGTGACGAAAAACAGCAACAAGGCCGCGATCACCAACAGACCGGCGAGCCAGAAGATATCCTGCGGATGGACGACCAGATTGAAGAGATAGAAACGGCGCCCCTCGAGATCGAACAACACCGCCTGATCCGGGCCGTTCAGACGATCCCAGCGCAGCCAGGGAAGCAGGAAGTAAACGCCGTAAGCAAGACCCAGGATGGCCCATTTGAGTTTGCGGAAACGCCCTTTGACCGAACGCGGAAAGATCGATTTGCGCGCCTCGTAAAGCGACTGGGTTTCCTGCTCTGTGGCCATGCCTTGCCTGCCTCGTGGAAAAGAACATCGACAGCGGAACCCACCCGGGGTTCATTTCCGCCACCGGAAACGGGAATCGCCCATCCGCCCCGGCCGAAACCGAGGCGAATGGGCGACGGGTCGCGACGCCGGAGCGCCTCCCGGCAGCCCGCCGGACCGGCTACTTGCCGCCGCCGAGCTCGTGGACGTAGACCGCCAGCAGCTTGATCTGCTCGGGCGTCAGGCGGTCCCGCCATGCCGGCATGCGGCGCTGCACGCCATTGCGGATCACCTGCTCGACCGCCGCCAGCTTGCCCTTCAGATCCGGCGCGTCGGGCACATCGGCGATGGTCCAGACCGCATCGGTCAGGTTCGCCGAGCCGACCGACTTCATCCCCTTGGCCTGATGGGTATGACAGTAGTGACACCCCCCCTTCTGACCGTTGAAGATCTTGGACCCGGCCTCCGCCTTGGCCGGATCGACCTTGTGGCCCGACAGGCTCAGCACATAACTCGCGACCTGCTCCAGCTCTTCCTCGTTCAAGGTCTCGCGAAACGCCGGCATGAAGCCGGCATGACCGTCGCGAATGGTGCGATGAATATCCTCCACGCTGCCGCCCCACAACCAGCTGTCGTCGACCAGATTCGGAAACTTGCCGATCACGCCGCTCGCGCCCTGGCCGTGGCAAGCCGCGCAGTTGTCGCCGAACAGCCCCTTGCCGATCGAGCGCACGAATGCCATCATCTCCGGATCCGACAGGATCTGCGCGAAGCTGGCCTTCGCCACCTTGTCGAGGTAGGCCTTCTGCTTCAACGCCTCCTCGCCCTTCTGCATGTCCTCGATGTAGACCGCGCGGGTATTCCAATGGCTGGTCACGGTCTTGCCGTTGGACTCGTAGCTGACCTTCAGCACCCCCTTGGTGTAGTCACGTCCGACCGGCCAAACCGGATAGAGTATCCAGTAGATCACCGCGAACGCGACGCTGGCATAGAAGGCCCAAACCCACCAGCGCGGCAGCGGGTTGTTGAATTCCTGCAGATCACCGTCCCAGGCATGGCCGGTGGTCTGCACGGCTTGTTCATTGTGCTTGTCACTCATTGTCTGTTTCCTTCTGCTCCCGCTCGTCGTCGGCGAACGGAATGTACTTGTAGGATTCCAGGCGCTGCTTGCGGCCCTTGCCGGTGAACACATAGACCAGAATGCCGACGAAAATCAGGAAGAAGATCACCAGCGCCAAAGGCTTGCTGTGTTCCGGCTGTCCCAGCCACGCGAGGAGTTCCGTCATATCGGTCTGCCGCTCAGGCCAGCGGCCTCAACGGAACTCCGCGAAGTAGCCTTCGTCGTACTTCTTGAAGTCGACCATGGTGCCGAGCACCTGGAGGTAGGCGATCAACGCGTCCAACTCGCTCAGGCGCGAGCGGTTACCGTCGTAGTTGCCTGCCTCGGCCTGGGCGAGCAGGTTCTCTCCAGCAAGGTTGATGTTCAACTGATCGGCCATCGCCTTGCCGAACTTCTTGACGTTGGCCTGGTACTCGGCCTCGGTCTCGGAATAGGGCACGCCGACCTTCTTCAACGCGCGCATGCGGTCGGCGATATCGGAATAGTCGAGATCGTTCTCGGCCAGCCACGGGTAGTTCGGCATGATCGATTCCGGCACCACCGAGCGCGGCGCCTTCAGGTGCTGCACATGCCAGGCATTCGAGTATTTCTTCCCGACCCGCGCCAGATCCGGACCGGTGCGCTTGGAACCCCACTGGAACGGATGATCGTACTGCGACTCGGCCGCCAGCGAGTAGTGGCCGAAGCGCAGCTTCTCGTCGCGGAACGGGCGGATCATCTGCGAATGGCACAGGTAGCAGCCCTCGCGGGTGTAGATATCGCGACCCGCCTGCTCCAACGGGGTGTAGGGACGCACGCCATCGACCTTCTCGACCGTGCCGGGGATATAGAACAGCGGAACGATCTCGACCAGACCGCCGATGCTGATCGCGACCAGCGTCAATACGATCAGCAGGCCGGCGTTGATCTCGATGCTTTCGTGAGAGAATTTCATGTCAGTACCTCAATCTCAAGCGCCGGCGCGAGCCAGTTTGGCCGCGATCTTGGCTTCGATGGCCGCCTGCTCCTGCCTGGCGGTACGAATCGTCATCGTGATATTGAACACCATCACCAGGATGCCGCTGACGAAGAAGGCCCCGCCGAGCGCGCGCGCCACCAAGGGCCAGTGCATGAAGGTCACGGTCTCGATGAAGGTGTAGGCGAGGTTGCCGAAATCATCGAAGGCGCGCAGCATCAGCCCCTGGCCGATACCGGAGACCCACATCGAGGTGATGTAGAGCACGATACCGATGGTCGCCAGCCAGAAATGCGCATACACCAGTCGCTGACTCCACAACTTGGTGTCATACAGGCGCGGGATCATGTGGTACATCGAGCCGAACGAGACCAGCGCGACCCAGCCCAGGGCGCCGGAGTGAACATGACCGACAGTCCAGTCGGTGTAGTGCGACAAGGCGTTGACGCTCTTCAGCGACATCAGCGGGCCCTCGAAGGTCGACATCCCGTAGAACGACAGCGATGCGATCAAAAACAGCATGATCGGATCCGAGCGCAGCTTGTCCCAGGCTCCGGACAGGGTCATGATGCCATTGATCATGCCGCCCCAGGACGGCATCAGCAGCATGATCGAGAAGGTCGCGGCGAGCGACGAGGTCCAGTCCGGCAGCGCGGTCCAGTGCAGATGGTGGGCGCCGACCCACATGTACATGAAGCTCAACGCCCAGAAATGCACGATCGACAGGCGATACGAATAGATCGGCCGCCCCGCCTGCTTCGGCACGAAGTAATACATCATGCCGAGAAAAGCCGCGGTAAGGAAGAAACCCACCGCGTTGTGGCCGTACCACCACTGGGTCATCGCGTCCTGCACGCCGGAGAACAGGCTGTAGGATTTGGTGCTGAACAGATCGACCGGCACCGCCAGGTTGTTGAAGATATGCAATAGCGCGGTGGCCAGGATGAAGGCCATGTAGAACCAGTTCGCGACATAGATGTGCGGTTGCGAGCGCCGACGCAGGGTCTGGACGAAAACGACGGCGTAGGCCACCCAGACCACGGTGATCAGCAGATCCACCGGCCATTCGAACTCGGCGTACTCGCGCGCCTGGGTAACCCCGTTCATGTAGCCCACGACGCCGAGCAGCAGCGCCAACTGCCAACCCCAGAAGGTGAATTTCGGCAGCAGATCGCCGTACAGGCGCGTCTGACAGGTACGCTGCACCACATAGTAGGAAGTCGCGAACAGCGCGTTGCCGCCGAAACCGAAGATCACTGACGTGGTATGGACCGGACGGAAGCGCCCGAAGGTGATCTGAGGGATATCGAAATTCAACACCGGAAACGCCAGCTCCGATGCGATCCAGGTGCCGACGCTCATGCCGAACACCCCCCAAACCAACGCCATGATGGCGAATTTTTTGACGATATCGTAGTTGTATTGCTCGACGGCAACACTCGAACCATGGGCCATGGACATTCCCCTGCTGAAGACGGAAACCCGGTGAATCGAACGGAAAGCCGCTGGTCGGCCAACGCCGCGCGGAGCGCGTACCGCTGCCCAGCGGGCTTTCCGGAAAAACAGGCGGCGAATTATACAACGAGGAAGGCGGAAACGTTAACCATATCATGATATCCTTATATTTATGGGGGCCATTGGCCTTCCATGTCCTTCTATCAGGAAGGCGCGCGCGCGATTCTCAATCTCGCCCATACCGCAAACCGTATCGACTGTTCCGTCATGGCGACAAAACGAGCAAGAGATGGCGCACGCAGCCTTCACGAACCCGATTGCAGTAACGGCAAATAGTGATCCACCAACAGAAAACCGAACAGCGCGGTCAGGTAGATGATCGAGTAACCGAAGGTTTTCATCGCAATCCCGGGCAGGCGGTTGCGATAGAGCTGCCCGGCATACACCAGGAAGCCCAGCCCGAGCACGACCGCGCCACCGAGGTAGAAGCCGCCGCTGAGTCCAACGGCATAGGGCAACAGGGTGACCAGGAACAGCAGGATGGTATAGAGCAGTACTTGCAGACGGGTGTATGCCAGGCCGTGGGTGGTGGGCAGCATCGGCACGCCGGCCTTCGCGTACTCCTTCTCGCGATGGATGGCCAGCGCCCAGAAATGCGGCGGCGTCCAGGTAAAGATAATCAGAAACAGCAACAAGGCTTCGGCGTCGCAGCTTCCGGTCATGGCGCACCAGCCGAGCATCGGCGGGGCGGCCCCGGCGGCGCCGCCGATGACGATATTCTGTGGCGTCGCATGCTTCAGGTACATGGTGTAGACCACTGCGTAGCCGATCAAGGAGAGAAAGGTCAACAACGCGGTCAACGGATCGATCAGATAATAGAGAATCAGCATCGCGATCGCACCGACGGCGAGCGCGAAACCCAGCGCTTCGCCCATCGTCAGAGCATGGGTCGGCAGCGGTCGCTTGTGGGTGCGGCCCATCAACGCGTCGATCTTGCGATCGACCACATGATTGACCGCCGCCGCCGAGGCCGAGGCCAGACCGATGCCGAGCAAGGCCCAGAACACCCGCGCCGGATCCGGCACGCCGGGCACCGCGAGCAGCATCCCGACCAGCGCGGTGAACAGGATCAGCGCCACCACGTTGGGCTTGCACAGTTGATAATACTGCTTCAGGTAGACGGCGCGGTTTACGCCTTTTACGAGTGTCCTGGCCATAAGCGATAGTTCACTAGAATCAAGGTGACAAGAAGCAACGCGGCAACCGCGTTGTGAGCCACCGCGACCGGCAGTGGCAGATGAAGCAACACGTTCGCGATGCCCAACGAAAGCTGAGTCAACAGCAGCAGACCGAGCAGCGCCCCGGCGACCCGCGTCACGCGCTGGCGTAACAGACGCAGCGCCAGTGCGCCGACCACCAACAGGGTGATCAGGGCCCCGATGCGGTGGGTGACATGCACCGCGGTGCGCGCCGGGGTATCGAGCACGCCGTATTCATAATTGACACCGGCGCCGCGCCAGATCCGGAAGGCTTCTCCGAAGTCCATCTCCGGCCACCACCGGCCCTGACAGGTGGGAAAATCCGTGCATGCCAGCGCGGCATAGTTCGTGCTGGTCCAACCGCCGAGCGAGATCTGCGCCACCACCACCAGCAAGGCCAACGCCGCCAGCGCGCGCGGACCGCCGCGCCAAGTCGGCAACCCGCCCGGCCAGGAACGCAGCGCCAGCAGCGTCAGCAAGGCAAAGGTGGCGAAGCCGCCGAGCAGATGCGCCGCGACGATCGCCGGCTTCAGCAGCAGGGTCACGGTCCACATCCCCAGCGCCGCCTGGAAGACCACCAGCAACAGCAGAAACAGCGGCAGCCACAGCGGACGGGATGGATCGGCGCGATGCCGCCGCCAGGAGACCACGGCGATCACCAGAACCAGCAGGCCGAGGGTGCCGGCAAAGTAGCGGTGGATCATCTCTTTCCATGCCTTCGGCGCCTCCAGCTCGCGCTGGGGGAAGGCTTGGTTCGCCGCCGCGATCTCGTGGGTGGCTTCCGGCACGGTCAGGTGACCATAGCAGCCCGGCCAGTCGGGACAGCCCAGCCCGGCGTCCGAAAGCCGCGTGTAGGCGCCGAGCAGGACGACGCAGAACGCCAACACGGCAGCCAGTCCGACGAGCAGAAAATAACGACGGTCCGACATCAGCCGATCCTCGACAGCTTCAACAGCTTGCGCAAATCCTTCAGCATGCCGGCCGGCGGCATCGACAGGTCATAGCGCATCATGTAGTTGCCGAGGGGGTCGAACAGATACAGGCTGTGACCATCGAGCCCGTGACCGTCGAGTTCGAGCAATGGAGCCAGCCGGACCCGTTCCGCGGCGTCCATGCGCAGGCGCCGCAGATCCGGGTGTTCCACGCGCTGCCCCGCGGGCGCCGTGGCCGACTCGCCGAGCAGCAGAACACGCTGCACGCGTGGCATATCCTTATTGACGCTGGCGCGCACCTGGCGTGTAAGGAAGAGCTGGCGGCGGCATTCCTCACCGCAATCGTCGGCGAAGACGAGATAGGTCCAGCGCCCATGGAACAAGCGAGCATCGACCGGCCGTCCCTGGTCGATATCGACCGCGTGAAAGCGTTCCAATGGACGCGCCGGCGTGACCAGCTGACCGATGTTGACGGTGCCGACCGCCAGATCATGGGCAAAGAAATGGAACGTGATCCAGGCCGCCACCGGCGGCGCCAGAAAGACCGCCATCAGCAAGAGCAACTTGCGTCGATGCCGGGCGGAGGGAAGGGAATGCGTCATTATTGCCTGGGTTTCGTTCATTGCTTCTTCTTGAGATGGACCGCTACGAAAATCACCGTCAAGGCCACCGCCATCGCCAGCCATTGCACGGCATACCCCCGGTGCCTCTCCGGGCCGAAGACGTTCGGCCGGCTCCATACCGGGGCAAAAGCCAGCGGGTGGTTCTCCTCCAGAAACACCACCCATGGCAACAGCCGGGCGCCGGCGATCCGCTCGATGCGCGCGAAATCGATCTCGGGCACGACGGCGGTCAAACGCCGGTACTCCGCGCTGCTGTCGCCAAGCGTCATGCCCACCGAGGCCGGCTTGCCGAGACGACCTCGGATAGCCGTTACCGGGGCATCGATCGCCACATCCGGCAACAGACGCCGATCCGTGCCGACCGGGACCCAGCCGCGGTTGACCAGCACCGCCCGCCCCGGCTCGCCATCGAGCCAGAACAGCGCATAGGCATGGTAGCCCGGCGCGCCATGGTAAAGCTGGTTGTCCTGCAACCAGTAGTGATCGGTATCGAAACGCCCGTGGGCGGCGACCTCGCCATAAGGTCGCAACGCCGCCGGCGCAAGCTCATTGAGCGACTGGACCCGGGTAGACTGTTCCCCTCGCGCGCGTTGATGCAGTATGTGTTCTTTCTCCATCGCCCGCTGCCATTGCCACCACGCCAGCGACAACAACAACGGCAGCAACAACAGATAGGCCAATGTCGGGTAGCGCCCCGGACGGAACTCGTACTGTCCGAATCTCACCGCTCGTTCACCGGCGACCTCGAAACGGCAATGCTATACTCAGGCCACTTCTCCGAGGAACACTCCCCATGTGGCAAGCCATACTCATCATCGCGGTATTCGTTCTGATCCTGGCCAGTCTGTTCTCCGGCCTGTATTTCATGATGAAGGACAAGGGCAACGGCACGCGCACCGTGAAGGCATTGAGCTTTCGCGTCGGCTTGTCGGTCGCGCTGTTTCTGCTGATCCTGCTCGGCTTCGCCACCGGCGTGCTCAAGCCCCACGGTCTGTATCCCCAGGCGCCGCCGACGCAGCAGCCGGCCCGCTGAAGCAGGTCGGCGCGCCACGCGCTTTCGTTACAGTACGTAGACGAAGATGAACAGGCCGAGCCAGACCACATCGACGAAATGCCAGTACCAGGCCACCGCCTCGAAGGCGAAATGCTCATCCGGCGTGAAGTGCCCCTTGAGGCAACGCAACAGGATCACCAACAGCATGATCGTTCCGATCGTCACATGCAGACCGTGAAAACCGGTCAGCATGAAAAAGGTCGAACCATAGATCCCGGTGTGCAGCGTCAGGTTCATCTCATGATAGGCATGGATGTACTCATAGGCCTGAAATCCGAGAAAGGTCGCGCCGAGCGCCACGGTCGCGCCCAGCCATAGAATCAGCTTGCCACGCTCGCCGCTCTTCAAGGCCCAGTGCGCGAGCGTAACGGTCACGCCGCTCGACAGCAGGATCAGGGTATTCAGCGCCGGGATGCCCCAGGCGCGCATCGCCTCGAAATCCCCACCGACATCGGCCGGGCCGTTGGTCGGCCAGGCCTGATTGTAGGCGGGCCACAGCACCTCGTGGGTGGACAGGCCGCTGCCCATGCCGAGCAGCCAAGGCACCGAGAAGTTCCTCGCATAGAACAGCACGCCGAAGAAGGCGGCGAAGAACATCACCTCGGAGAAGATGAACCACATCATGCCCTGCCGGAAGGAGTGGTCGACCTGGCGGTTGTACATCCCCGACAGGCTCTCGTGAATGACGGTGCCGAACCAGCCGAACATCATGAAGATGATGACCGCCAGACCGGCATAGAACAGCCACGGGCCGGCCTGGCCGTTCATCCAGGTCGCGGCGCCGATCGCCGTGGTGAAGAGGCCGATGCTCCCGACGATCGGCCAGTGGCTGCCATGCGGCACATAGTAGTCGGTTTGCGCGTGCGCCATAGTTCCCCCTTTGGATTCGATGATCCCCGTCGCGCCGAGATGGCGCGCGGGCTTACTTGGTTATATTGAAAAAGGTATACGCCAGCGTCAGGCGCTTGACGTTGCCGGGCAGCGCGGGATCGACGATGAAGCGCAAGGGCATCTTCTTCGTCTCGCCCGCCGCCAATGGCTGGTTGGTGAAGCAAAAGCACTCGGTCTTGTTGAAGTACTTGCCGCCGATGCCCGGCGAGATGCTCGGCACCGCCTGTCCGACGATGCGATGATCGCTGTTGTTATGGGCCAGGAAACTGGCCTCGTAGATCTTTCCCGGATGAACCTTCAGCGATTTCACCAACGGCTCGAAACGCCACGGCATATCGGCATTCAGGTTGCCGACGAACTCGACCGTGATCACCCGGTCGCTCGCCACCGCCGCGTTCGCCGCCCCCACCGAGATGCGACCGGTCTTGCCGTTCAGGCCGGTAATGTCGCAGAACACGTTGTACAACGGCACCAGCAGATAGCCGAAGCCGAACATCGCGACGACGACCACGGCGATCTTCCATGCCGAGCGGACGTGTCGCGTGTCCGGCGCGCTCATCGCCCGCTCCCGGTGACATAGATGAAGGCCGCGAAGAAGCCCAGCGCCACCAGGCCGAGCACGATCGCGAGGCGCAGATTGGCCCGTCTCAGGTCTGGATCCAGTCGATTGTCGCTCATGTTGTCGCTTGCCGCCGCGACCGGGGTCGCGGCTTCTCCCTGGTTACTTGATCGCCGGCGCTTCGACGAAGCTGTGATACGGCGGCGGCGACGGCAAGGTCCACTCCAGACCCTGCGCCCCTTCCCATACCTTCTCGCTGGCCGGCTGACCGCCCTTGATGGTCTTGTAGACGATATAGCAGAACAGCACCTGCGACAGACCGAAGACGAAGCCGCCGATCGACGAGATCTGGTTGAAACCGGTGAACTGTACCGAGTAGTCCGGAATGCGGCGCGGCATGCCGGCCAGCCCAAGGAAATGCTGCGGGAAGAACAGCACGTTCATTGAGATCGCCGAAAGCCAGAAGTGAAGCTTGCCGAGCTTCTCGTCATACATGTGTCCGGTCCATTTCGGCAGCCAGTAATAGACCGCCGCCATGATCGAGAACACCGCGCCGGAAACCAACACATAGTGGAAGTGGGCGACGACGAAGTAGGTATCATGGTACTGGAAGTCGGCCGGCGCGATTGCCAGCATCAGGCCCGAAAAGCCACCGATCGTGAACAGGAACACGAAGGCGATCGCAAACAGCATCGGCGTCTCGAAGGTCATCGAGCCTTTCCACATCGTCGAGACCCAGTTGAACACCTTCACCCCGGTCGGCACCGCGATCATCATCGTCGCGTACATGAAGAACAGCTCGCCGGCGGTCGGCATGCCGACGGTGAACATATGGTGCGCCCAGACGATGAACGACAGGAAGGCGATCGATGCGGTCGCGTAGACCATCGAGCTGTAACCGAACAAGGGCTTGCGCGCGAAGGTCGGGATGATCTGCGAGATGATGCCGAAGGCCGGCAGGATCAGGATATAGACCTCAGGGTGGCCGAAGAACCAGAAAACATGCTGATAGAGCACCGGATCACCGCCGCCCGCCGCGCTGAAGAAACTGGTGCCGAAGAACTTGTCGGTGAGCAACATGGTCACCGCGCCGGCCAGCACCGGCATCGTCGCGATCAGCAGATAGGCGGTGATCAGCCAGGTCCAGACGAACAGCGGCATCTTCATCAGCGTCATGCCCGGCGCGCGCATGTTCATGATCGTCACGATGACATTGATCGAACCCATGATCGACGAGATCCCCATCATATGGATCGACAGAATCATGAACGGGAAGGCGTCACCGGTCTGAAGCACCAGGGGCGGATACATCGTCCAGCCGGCCGCCGGCCCGCCGCCGTCCATGAACAGGGTGCTCAGCAGCAGAGTGAACGCAAACGGCAGGATCCAGAAGCTCCAGTTGTTCATGCGCGGCAAGGCCATGTCCGGCGCGCCGATCATCATCGGGATCAGCCAGTTCGCGAGACCGGTGAAGGCCGGCATCACGCCGCCGAAGATCATCACCAGCGCATGCACCGTGGTCATCTGGTTGAAGAACGCCGGATCGACCAACTGCATGCCGGGCTGGAACAGCTCGGCCCGGATCACCATCGCCATCGCGCCGCCGATCATGAACATGATCAGCGCGAAGATCAGGTACAGGGTGCCGATATCCTTGTGGTTGGTGGTGGTGATCCAACGCATCAGCCCTTTCGCCGGGCCGTGGTCTTCGTGCGCGTCGTGTGTCGCGGTTGCGGTACTCATGATGGAATCCTCCTCCTTACGTTATTTTCTGGCGGCCTTGATCGTGGCCGGTTGGACCACGTCACCGGTATCATTGCCAAAGGAATTGCGCTCATAGGTGATCACCGCGGCGATCTCGACATCGCTCAGCAGGCCGGCGAAGGCCGCCATCGCGGTGCCCTGCTTGCCGTTCATGACGCGATCGATATGGCCTTCCACCGGCCCCTTGACGAGCGCGCTGCCGGCCAACGCCGGAAAGGCTCCGGGCAGGCCCTGCCCATTGGCCTGGTGACAGGCCGCGCAACTGGTCGCATAGACCTGGGCGCCTTTCTTCATCAGCTCATCCTTCGACCAGGCGCGGTCGGCCGAGGCCAGGGCATCGGCCTGCTCCTGCTTCTTCATTGCCACCCAATCGCGGTAATCGGACTCGTTCTTTGCGACCACGACGATCGGCATGAAGCCATGATCCTTGCCGCACAGCTCGGCGCACTGACCGCGGTAGACCCCGGGCTTGTCGATGCGCGCCCACATCTCGTTGATGAAACCGGGAATCGCATCCTTCTTCCAACCCAGCGCCGGCACCCACCAGGAGTGGATCACATCATTGGCGGTCGTCAGGAAACGGATCTTCTTGCCGACCGGCACGACCACCGGATGATCGACCTCGAGCAGGTAGTTCTCGATCTTGGTGACATCGATGCCGGAATCCCGCTGCCGCGCCTGGTTGTGTTCCGGCGCCAGGCTGCTGATGAACGAGATGCCATCGTCGAGATAGTCGTATTTCCATTTCCACTGAATGCCGGTGACCTTGATCGTCATGTCGGAATCGGACAGGTCATCCATCGCCAACAGGGTCTTGGTCGCCGGGATCGCCATCGACACCAGAATCAGGATCGGCACGATGGTCCAGGCGAACTCGGCGAAGGTGCTCTCGTGAAAGTTGGCCGCGACCGCGCCCTTGGACTTGCGATGCTTGTAGACCGCGTAGAACATCGCGCCGAAAACGACGATGCCGATCGCCACGCAGACCCATAGGATGGTCATGTGCAGATCGTAGACATCATGGCTGATCGGGGTTACGCCCTGGGTCATGTTCAAGCGATATTCCGCCGACGCGCTTTCCGCCAGCAGTAACGACGCCAGCGTCGTCACCCCCTTTACTGCTGTACTGCGTTTCAACACTCCAAACCCCCTTTGGTTCTGTTTTTTCCACCGGACTCGCATCGCCCGGATTCATTGATTTCATAACGATTCGAAAGGGAACGGCCGGCCGTTTCAGCTCCCCACCGGACAGTGGCGCCGGATCACCAGTGCCAGGCGAGCCTCGATCTCGTCGCCGAAACGCTTACGCTGTTCCTCGGTGAGAAAGCCACCCAACTCCACCCAGCGACCGGACGCGCCGATGAACAGTCGCCGCGGATACCAACCGCGTCCGGCGCCACGGCGCACGCGCAGCCAAGCCGTGGGGAAACGCGCGACCGGCTCTTCCCGGCGATCCGCGCCAAGCACCGCGCGGACCCGTGATACCGCGACCTCGACCGCGTCGATATGAACGGTCTCGCGCGCAATGCCTCGCGCCTGCGAAAGGTAGAGCGCCAAGGCCAGCGCGACCAGCTCGATACCGGCGAAGGGAAGTACCAGCCAGGCGCCGATCAGCGCGAAGCCAAGCGCGATCGAGAGAACCACGAAAGAGATCGACGCGAGAAACCACAGCGTCTGATGAGGATTCAGGGAGCGATCGGGCTCCGCGATCACCCGACAGATATTGCCGTTACTGTCACAACTTGCCGAAACCATGTGTTCTCTCGATCAAAGGCAGGCTGAGACTACCTTAGCGGAAACACCATCAGCAAATAATATTACGCGGACCTGTTATAGATTTTATTTTTGAAAAGAAAGTCTACTATTATGATATTAAAATACCCTAATAACCAAACCATTCTATTATCATGGATGATGATAACAAAAAACGCCGAAAAAGAAAAACACCCGGACATAATCATTATCTTTTAAATGGTTTCCGGAAAGGAGGAAGAAAAAACCACCCGCGCCGGGTCGTCGAGCCTCGGGATACGCGCCAGACAAGGCACCCCCAGATGATGCTGGAGCGTGGCAAGGTTCTGCTCGACGAAGGGCATCGCCGGATCGACGAGGTTGGCGACCCAGCCGCCAAGCCGGGCGCCGTCGGCATGGATCGCCCGCGCGCTCAGCAAGGCATGGTTGAGGCAACCCAGACGAACCGGCACGACCAGCAGCACCGCCAGCCCGAGCGCCGCGGCGAGATCGCCGAGGGTCTCGCTTTCATTCAGCGGCGTGAGCCAGCCGCCGGCGCCCTCGACCACCAGCACATCGCTCTCTTCGGCCAACGCCCGGGCATGCTCGACCAACGGCGGGATCCCGATGCGCACGCCGGCCCCGGCGGCGGCCAGATGCGGAGCCACCGCGGCCTCGAACAGCCACGGATTGACCGCTTCATAGGACAGATCGCGCCCGCACGCCTCGATCAGTTGCAGGGCGTCATCGTTGCGCAAGCCTTCCGGCGTGATCCGCGCCCCGGCGGCGACCGGCTTCATCACCGCGACCGCGCTACCTGCGGCGCGCAGCGCGCGAACCAACGCGCAGGCAACCCAGGTTTTGCCGGCATCGGTATCGGTCGCAGTGACGAACCAGCCGTTCACTTCGGTTTCAGCTGATCGAGCGGGACGCGACATTCGCCACGCTCGATCTTCCAGGCTTGGCCATGGATCACTTCGTAGCTGGCCGGCAGCCGACCATCGCAACGAAACGCCTCGTAGGCCGAACGCATCCGCGCCAACGCATCACGCCCGGTGAGTCCGCGCGGACGCCCGCTGAGCACATTGTGCGCGCCGAGCTGCTTCAGGTCGCGCATCAAGGCGAAGACATCGTCATAGGTCAGGCTCAGGCGCTCGACGTCCATCACCGGGTCGGCGAAACCGGCATGCAGCAGTTCGTCGCCGATATCGTGCATGTCGTCGAATGGATTGACATGAGCGTGGCCATCGACCGCACGCCACGCCGCGCGCAACTCCTGGAGCGTATCCGGGCCGAAGGTCGTGAACATCAGCACGCCATCGGGACGCAGCACGCGGCGACATTCGGCGAACAGACGCTCGCGCGAACCAGCCCATTGAAAAGCGAGATTGGAGCAGATCATGTCCAGCGAGGCGTCGGCCAGCGGCAGTTGCTCCATATCGCCGCACAGGCAGGCCGGGCGCCGCCGCCAACGGCCGACGCGGCGCGCATGGGCGAGCATCGGTTCGGCGAAGTCCAGCGCCAGCACGCGCGCCTTCGGATAGCGCCGCAACAGGCCGGCGGCGATCTGACCCGTCCCGCAGCCAAGATCCAGCGCCACCGCCGGGTGCGCGCGCAGGTAATCCAGCCGTTCGAGCAGGCGCTCGCCGATCTCGCGTTGCAATACCGCAACATCGTCATACCCGTCGGCGGCGCGGGCGAAGGCGCGCCGCGCGAGCCCTTTGTCGATGCTCGGGCGTTCAGGCTTCATCGGGATGCAACCACTCCGCCACGTCGGCGGGATGAGACAAGAAAGGGGCATGCGCCGCGTCCGGCAGGATCTCGACGCGCAGCGCCGGACGCAGCGCGCGCAGATCCACCGCCACCGCGGCCGGCACCAGGGTATCGCGCGCGCCGAGCAACCAGTGTACCGGCACGGGGCATGCGGCAAGATCGGCGCGGGTATCGCCGTCGCGCAACCAGGCCAGACCGGCGGCGAGCGCGTTGGAATCCGGATAGGGACGCGCGGCGAAACCTTGTTTCAGACGGCGCATCAGCGCGCGCGCGCCGACGGCGCCACGCACCTGAAGCGCCAGAAACTGTTGCAGGGTGGCCGACGGATCGGCTTCGAGTCGCGCACGGAAACCGCGTAGCAGCTCGACCGGCATCGCATGGGGCCAGTCATCGCCGACCACGAAGCGCGGCGACGCAGCGATGCCGTAGAGCGCGCGCACCCGCTCCGGGGCGCGCATGACGATGCGTGGCAACAGCTGGCCGCCGAGCGACCACCCCGCCCAGACCGCCCGACGCGGGGCGACCGCGAGACAGGCATCGACCCAGGCATCGGGTTTGTCCGACAACGGCGGCGCGCTACGACCGTGGCCCGGCAGTTCGATCAGGTGCAGCCGCCAGCGCGCCGCGAGCCGCGCGGCGAAATCGCTCCATACCGCGTTGTTCATGCCCCAGCCGTGCAGCATCACCAGGTCCGGCCCGGCGCCGAGGATGTCGACGTTCAGGCGCACCCTACCACCTCTCCAAGCGCATCGAGCAGACGATCCACCTGGGCCTCTTGGTGCGCCGCCGACAGGGTGACCCGCAGCCGCGCGCCGCCCTCCGGAACGGTCGGTGGTCGTATCGCGCTCACCAGGATGCCGCGCCGGCGCAGCCCCTCGCTCCAGGCGCTGGCGCGGGCCGCGTCGCCGGCCGGCAACGGCTGGATCGCGGTTTCGGAGTCCATCAGCGGCAACCCGCGCTCGGCGGCGCCGGCGCGAAAACGCTGAATCAGCGCGCGCAAACGCCCGCGCCGCCAGGATTCGTCACGCAGCAGCGCCAGCGCGGCCAATGTCGCGGCCGCCTGCGCCGGCGGCTGCGCGGTGGTGTAGACATAGGTGCGCGCGAACTGGATCAGGGTTTCGATCAGCGCCTCGTCGCCGGCGACGAAAGCGCCGGCGACCCCGAGCGCCTTGCCCAAGGTGGCCATCAGGATCGGCACGCCCGCGCCATCCAGCCCGGCCGCGGCGACGCTGCCGCGGCCTCCCGGCCCCAGCACGCCGAAGCCGTGGGCGTCGTCGATCCACAACCAAGCGTCGCGCGCGCGCGCGAGCCGCGCCAGTTCCGCCAGCGGCGCGACATCCCCATCCATGCTGAATACCGCGTCGCTGACGATCAGCTTCTCGCCGCGCGCATCGTCCAGGCGCCGCGCCAGATCAGCGGCATCGCGGTGCGCGTAACGCAACAGGCGCGCGCCGGAGAACCGCGCCGCGTCGAGCAGGGAGGCATGATTCAGGCGGTCTTGCATCAGGCTGTCACCACGTCGACACAGCGCCGAAGCGATACCGAGATTGGCCATATAGCCGCTGGAGAACAGCAGCGCGCGCGGTCGCCCGGTAAAATCGGCGAGCGCTTCTTCGAGTTCGTGATGCAGCCGGGTATGGCCGTTGACCAGGTGCGCCGCGCCGGCGCCGACCCCCCATTCCCGCGCCGCCTCGACGAAGGCCGCGACGACGCTTGGATGACCGGCCAGGCCGAGGTAGTCGTTACTTGTGAAGCACAGCAGGCGCTCGCCGTCGATGACGGTCTCGACCGCCGGCGCGCGCCCGGCGATCCGCCGCCGCCGGTACAGGCCCTCGGCGCGCCGTCGCTGTAGCGCCGCCCCAAGATCCCGCATCAGGCCGAACAGCAGGTCTTCTGTTCGAACGGGGTCGGATCGGGATGCAGGCCGAGGCGCGCGAACAACCGCTGGTCGGCCGACTCACCGACGTTGTCGGTGGTCAGCAGGCGCTCGCCATGAAAGATCGAGTTCGCCCCGGCGAAGAAGCAAAGCGCCTGCATCTCGTCGCTCATCTCGTGACGTCCAGCCGACAGACGCACATGGGAGCGCGGCATCATGATGCGCGCGGCGGCGATGGTGCGGACGAACTCGATCGGATCCAACTCGTCGGCATCCGCCAGCGGCGTGCCTTCGATCGGCACCAACAGGTTGATCGGCACCGATTCCGGAGGCTTCGGCAGATTGGCCAGCTCGCACAGCATCGAGGCACGGTCGGCGCGCCGCTCGCCCATGCCGAGGATGCCGCCGGCGCAGACCTTGATGCCGGCCTCGCGCACATGCGCCAGGGTGTCGAGGCGATCCTGAAAGGTGCGCGTGGTGATCACCTGACCGTAGAACTCGGGCGAGGTGTCCAGATTGTGATTGTAGTAGTCCAGCCCGGCCTCGCGCAGACGGCGCGCTTGCGCGGCGGTCAACATCCCCAGGGTCACGCAGGTTTCCAGGCCCTCGGCGCGCACTGCCTGGATCATCTCGATCACCCGTTCGAGGTTACTGTCGGTGGGATTGCGCCAGGCCGCGCCCATGCAGAAACGCGATGCGCCGGAGTTCTTCGCCTCGCGCGCCGCTTCAACCACCTGCTCAAGCGGCAGCAGTTTCTCGCGCGCCAGCCCGGTGTCGTGGCGCGCGCTTTGCGAACAGTAGCCGCAATCCTCCGGGCAGGCGCCGGTCTTGATGCTCAGCAGGGTACTGACCTGCACCGCGTTCGGGTCGAAATACCGCCGGTGCGTCTGCTGGGCCTCGAACAACAGGTCGTTGAACGGCCGCGCCAGCAGGGCCTCGGCCTCGGCCACCGTCCAATCACGTCGCGGCTCATTCATGGACCGGCTCCCCGCTTTCGATCACCACATCATGCCACTCGTCGCGGTTGATGCGGCGAAGGTCGATGATCGACCAGGGGATCAGAATCGCCGCGAACAACGCCCAGGTGGCGAGGTAGTAAGTCAGGCCCTTGCCCGGAAAGAAGGTCGCAACCGGGATCAGCAGCCCGACCAGTGCGTACAACCGGTAGGCTGCCTGCTGGGTGTAGTGGCCGACCTTCTCGTTGGGATGATGACGATTCATCGCATACACCAGCATCGACAGCCCCATCCACAACAAGCCGAGCGGCGGCAGCAACACGCCGATGATATTGCCATAATTGAACAGCCTGGCGGCGGCCTTCGCCGACGCCCCGGTGACGATCTTGGTTTCTCCGCTCACGCTTGCCCTACCCCGTGCTCTATTCTATCCAAGGTTGCGTACTACACCGTTCCGAGCTACCGCTGTCAACCTTGAGACGAAAAATCGCTGACTACTGTGCAAATTTTATACAGGCACTCTACCCCGCCACCTGCCTGTTGTGCGCTGCACCGGGCCGTGACGCGGATACCGACCTGTGCCCGGGGTGCCTGCGCGATCTGCCGCGCAACCAGCCCGCCTGTCCGCGCTGCGCCCTCCCGGTCGGCGCAGCGGATACGCTATGCGCGCATTGCCGGCGCCGCCCGCCACCCTTTGCGCGAACCCTGGCGCCGTGGCGCTACGAAGGCGCGATGATCGGTCTGATCCATCGCCTGAAGGACGGCCAATTGAATCATGCGCGTCTGCTGGGTCGCTTGCTTGCGGAGCACCTGGAGGAGCGGATCGAAACCCCACCCGCGATGATCCTGCCGGTACCCGCCCACCGCGCGCGGCTGCGCGAGCGGGGCTTCAACCCCACGGTGGAGATCGGGCGCGAGCTTTCGCGCCGGCTCGATATCCCGATGCGGGTCGACCGCCTGCGCAAACCGCGCGCGATCCCGCACCAATCGGCCTTGAGCCGCGAGCAGCGCCTGCGCAACCCGCGGGGCGCCTTCGCGGTCAACGGCCGCTTCGATGGTGAATCGGTCGCCTTGCTCGACGATGTCGTCACCACCGGCGCGACCGTGCGTGAGCTGACGCGGCTGCTGATGCGCCATGGCGCGCGCCGGGTGGATGTCTGGGCGCTGGCGCGCACACCCTGAGAGTTTGCGGCTCCGGCGCGGGATGCTGGGTTTCGTGCCTCAACCCAGCCTACAACTGGCGCGCAAGCTGCGGCGGGGACGGAGCTTCGCGGCACCGCCGCTGCCGGTTCCGCTACGCTTGAACCGGCCTGCGAGAGCAGTGGGTCAAGTCAAGAAATCGGTGACCGCGGCATTGCGCCACGCGGCGCGCTCGATCCGCCAGTCATCGTCTTCTCGTCTAAACACCAGGTCGATTGCAAGCAGACGCGCGCGCAAATCCGAAAGCTGATCCAGATTCACGGGCGTGGCACTCATTGCAACCAGCAACTGAACCGAGAAACGCCCATCGGGCAGGGGCTCGATCCGCTTGATGCGCACCAGGTAATGGGGATGGCGGTAACGAAAGAACAGCCGCAGCAGTAGCGCGCGGACATCGTGCCGGCTCATCCCGCGCGGGCCGCGAAAATCTTCGCTGAGCAGTTCGGCAAGGCCGCCGGAATCACGTTGCTCGGCGAGCTGGCGGCCTTGTTCGATGCGCGCGCGCACTTGTCGCTCGGGGGTTTCCGGCGCCCCGCCGCCGCACGCCGCGAGCAGCAAGACGACGGCGAGACAGGTCAGCGCCCGGCGGCGTTCAGCGCAGACCGAGAACATCTTGCATGTCGAAGACCCCAGGGTCCCGCGCCATGATCCAGGCGGCCGCGCGCGCCGCGCCGTTGGCGAAGGTCATGCGGCTGGAGGCCTTGTGCGCGATCTCGACGCGCTCGCCCTCGCTGGCGAACCACACCGAGTGCTCTCCGACCACGTCGCCGGCGCGGATGGTCTCGAAACCGATGGCCTCGCGCGGGCGCTCGCCGGTATGGCCCTGGCGGCCGTAGACCGCGACCTCATCGAGCTTGCGCCCCAGGGTTTCGGCCACCACCTCGCCCATGCGCAGCGCGGTGCCGGAGGGCGCGTCGACCTTGTGGCGATGATGGGCTTCGATGATCTCGATATCGGATTCATCCCCCATCACGCGGGCGGCGATCTCGAGCAGCTTGAAGCAGAGGTTGACGCCGACGCTCATGTTCGGCGCGAACAGGATGGCGATCTCGCTGCCGGCCTCGGCGATGGCCTGTTTTCCAGCGCTGTCGAAGCCGGTGGTGCCGATGACCATGCGCTTGTGATGGGCGCGGCACAGGGCCAGATGCGCGAGCGTGGCCTCGGGCCGGGTGAAGTCGATCACCACGTCGAAGTTGTCGACCACGTCGGCAAGGTCGGCGACCAGGGCGATGCCGAGCCGACCGATCCCGGCGACCTCGCCGGCATCGGCGCCGAGCAGGCGGCTGTCGGGGGATTCGGTGGCGGCGCTCAGCGCCAGTTCCGGATGCTGGCTCACCGCGCGCACCAGGGATCTGCCCATGCGCCCGGCGGCGCCGACGATGGCGGTTCGTATCATCTGTTTCCCCTCAACTCTTCAGGCTTTCGAAAAAGTTCTTCACGCCGTCCAGCCAGCCGGTGGACTGCGGGCTATGGCGAGCCCCCTTGCCCTGAAAGCTCTCATCGAGCTCGCGCAGCAGTTTCTTCTGGTGCTCGGTGAGCTTCACCGGGGTTTCGACCAGGACGCGGCAGATCAGGTCACCGACCGGGCCTCCGCGCACCGGCTTGACGCCCTTTCCGCGCATGCGGAACATCTTGCCGGTCTGGGTGCCGGCGGGGATCTTCAGCTTGATCTTGCCATCCAGTGTCGGTACCTCGAGCTCACCGCCGAGCGCGGCGGTGGTGATCGGGATGGGCACCTCGCAGTAGAGGTTGCTGTCGTCGCGGGTGAAGATCTCGTGCTCGGCGACATGGATCTGGACGTAGAGGTCGCCGCTCGGACCGCCGGATTCGCCGGCCTCGCCCTCCCCGGCGAGACGGATGCGATCGCCGTTGTCGACACCGGCCGGCACTTTCACCGACAGGGTTTTCTCTTCGCGCACGCGCCCGGCGCCATGACAGGTGCTGCAGGGGTCGGTGATCACCTGGCCTTGCCCACGACAGGTCGGGCAGGTCTGTTGCACCGAGAAGAATCCTTGCTGGACCCGGACCTGGCCCTGACCATGGCAGGTGGCGCAGGTCTTCGGCCGCGAGCCTTTCTTCGCGCCGGTGCCGTTACAGGTGCTGCACTTGACCGTGACCGGGATGCGGATCTTGACCTCGGCGCCGTGCACGGCCTCTTCGAGCGAGAGTTCGAGGTTGTAGCGCAGATCGGCTCCGCGGTTGCTGCGCTGGCGGCCACCGCGCCCACCGCCACCGAAGATGTCCCCGAACACGTCGCCGAAGATGTCGGCGAAACTGCCACCACCGAAGCCGCCCGGACCTCCGGCGCCGGCCGCCGGGTCGACGCCGGCGTGCCCGAACTGATCGTAGGCGGCGCGCTTTTGCGGATCGGAGAGCACCTCGAAGGCTTCCTTGGCTTCCTTGAATTTCCGCTCCGCCTCCTCGGCGCCCTCGCCGCTGTTGCGATCTGGATGATATTTCATCGCCAGGCGGCGATAGGCCTTCTTCAGCTCGACCTCGGTACAGCTCCGGCTGACGCCGAGGATCTCGTAATAATCGCGTTGGGACATAATGCGTTCTATATAAATACGGTAGAAACGAGAAAAGCCGCGCCCTTCGCGAGGAAGGACGCGGCCCTGCGACCGTCCGGCGCCCGGCGCCGGACGGCGGCCTTGGGGTTATTTGTCGTCCTTGACCTCTTCGAACTCGGCGTCGACGACATCGTCGTCGCCGGCCTGCGAGGCGCCCGCCCCGGCGGCTCCCGCCGCGCCAGCCGCGCCTCCCGCCGCCGCGCCGGCGTCGCCGCCTTGCCCGTAGGCGCGCTCGGCCATCTTGCCCGAGGCCTCGGCGAGGGCCTTGGTCTTCGCTTCGATGGCGTCCTTGTCATCGCCCTTGACGGCTTCCTCGAGCTCCTTGATGGCGGCCTCGATCCGGCTTTTCTCGTCCGCCTCGACCTTGTCGCCGAGCTCTTCGAGCGATTTCTTCGTCGCGTGAATCAAGGCATCCGCCTGGTTGCGCGCATCGACCAGCTCGTGGAACTTGCGGTCTTCCTCGGCATGCGCCTCGGCGTCCTTGACCATCTTCTGGATCTCTTCATCGCTGAGACCCGATGATGCGGTGATGCGGATCTTCTGCTCCTTGCCGGAGGCCTTGTCCTTGGCCGAGACGTTCAGGATGCCGTTGGCGTCGATGTCGAAGGTGACCTCGATCTGCGGCACCCCACGCGGGGCCGGCGGGATGTCGGTGAGGTCGAAACGACCCAGCGACTTGTTCGCCGAGGCCTGTTCGCGCTCGCCCTGGAGGACGTGCACGGTGACCGCGGTCTGGTTGTCGTCGGCGGTTGAGAACACCTGCGTCGCCTGCGTCGGGATCGTGGTGTTCTTCTCGATCAGCTTGGTCATCACGCCACCCAGGGTTTCGATACCCAGCGACAGCGGGGTAACGTCGAGCAACAACACGTCCTTGACATCGCCGGCGAGCACGCCGCCCTGGATCGCGGCGCCCATGGCCACCGCCTCGTCCGGGTTGACGTCCTTGCGCGGCGCCTTGCCGAAGAATTTCTCGACCGCTTCCTGCACCTTCGGCATGCGCGTCTGGCCGCCGACCAGGATCACGTCGTCGATGTCCTGGGTGCCGAGGCCGGCATCGCTCAGGGCGGTCTTGCACGGCCCGAGGGTACGCTCGATCAGATCCTCGACCAGCGATTCCAGCTTCGCCCGCGTCAGCTTGATGTTCATGTGCTTGGGACCGGACGCATCGGCCGTGATATACGGCAGATTGATGTCGGTCTGCTGCGCCGAGGAGAGCTCGATCTTGGCCTTCTCGGCGGCTTCTTTCAGGCGTTGCAGCGCGAGCGGATCGTTGCGCAGGTCGACGCCCTGGTCTTTCTTGAATTCGTCGACCAGGAAGTCGATCACGCGCATGTCGAAATCCTCGCCGCCGAGGAAGGTGTCGCCGCTGGTCGACAATACCTCGAACTGGTGCTCGCCATCGATCTCGGCGATCTCGATCACCGAGACGTCGAAGGTACCGCCGCCGAGGTCATAGACGATGATCTTGCGATCGCCCTGCTGCTTGTCCATGCCGTAGGCCAAGGCCGCCGCGGTCGGCTCGTTGATGATGCGCTTGACCTCGAGTCCGGCGATGCGACCGGCGTCCTTGGTGGCCTGGCGCTGCGAGTCGTTGAAGTAGGCCGGCACCGTGATCACCGCCTCGGTGACGCTCTCGCCGAGATAATCCTCGGCGGTGGATTTCATCTTCTGCAAGACCTTGGCCGAGATCTCCGGCGGCGCCATCTTCTTGCCGTTGACCTCCACCCAGGCATCGCCGTTGTCGGCCTTGACGATCTTGTAGGGCACCATTTCGATGTCGCGCTGCACGACTTCATCGTCGAACTTGCGGCCGATCAGGCGCTTGATCGCAAACAAGGTGTTGTGCGGATTGGTCACCGCCTGGCGTTTCGCCGCCTGGCCGACCAATACCTCGCCGTCGGCGGTGTAGGCGACGATCGACGGCGTGGTGCGGTCACCCTCGCTGTTCTCGATCACCTTGGGCGTGTCGCCCTCCATCACCGCGACACAGGAGTTGGTGGTTCCCAGGTCAATACCGATAATCTTTCCCATCTTGGTCTCCGTTATTCTGGTGGCCGGACACAGGCCAGCCGGGTCGATATGTGGTTACTTGGCTGATAGATGTGGGCCGCGTCCCCGTTTTCAAGCGGTTTCGTCGATACCCTGCCCTTTTTCCCCCTCGGGCGGCGCTTGCGACACCATGACCATCGCCGGCCGGATCAGGCGATCGTTGAGCTGATAGCCCTTCTGCACCACGTCGAGCACGGTGTTCGGCGGCACGATGTCGCTGGGCTGCATCGCCATCGCCTGGTGTTTCTCCGGATCGAACGGCTGACCCTCGGGATCGAGCTGCTCGATGCCATAGCGGCTCATCACGTCGCTGAGCAGCTTCAAGGTCAGCTCAGCACCCTCGCGCAGCTTGGCGACATCGGCGTTCTCGTCCTGCGCGGCATGCACGCCGAGCTCCAGGCTGTCGCGCACCGCGAGCAGGTCCTTGGCGAAGTTTTCGAGCGCGAATTTATGCGCATTCTCCAGCTCGCGCGCATGTCGCTTGCGCAGGTTGTCCGCCTCGGCGGCGGCGCGCACGGCCTTCTCCCAGTTCTCGTCGGCCTTCGCCTTCAGGGCCTCCAGCTCCGCGGCCAGCGCTTCCGGGGCTCCAGCCTCCGCGTCGACGCCGGTGGACTCCGGGGTGGCGGCGTTCTCGTCTGTCATAGTCAAACCTCTTGTTCTGGTTCCGTTTCGGGCGCCGCATTCCGGCACCCGTCGAATCTGGCAGGGATATGGGGCCGGAGCTTTCCGGCTTCAAGTGTTCCACAATCAGTTCTTCAACGCCGCGCCAAGCAGCTTCGCTGTGATGTCGACGATCGGGATCACCCGGTCGTAGGGCATGCGCGTCGGGCCGATCACCGCGAGAACGCCCACCGGCGACTCGCCATCCCCATAGGGCGCGGACACCAGGCTGCAATCCCCAGGGTCTGGTAGCCCGATTCCTCGCCAATGAAGATCTGCAAGCCATCGGCGTGCAGGCATTGATCGAGCAGATGCAGCATCTCCTGCTTGTGGCTGAAAGTCTCGAACAGCTGCTTCAAGCGATCGATATCGGCCAGTTCATCGAAATCCATCAGGTTGGTCTGACCACTGACGATGTAGTCGTCCCCCTCGTCCACCGCGACTACCGCGTTTTCCGCCAGCGCCAGCGCATCGGCCATGGCCTTTTCCATGCGCGTGCGTTCGTCGCGCAGCTGCTGGATCAGCTCGCCACGGATCTGCGCGAGGTGCTTGCCGGCAAAGCTTTCAGTCAGGAAATTCCCCGCCTGTGTCAGTTCGGACGCCGAGTAGCCGCGACGAGTCTGCAACAAGCGGTTGTGGACTTCCCCTGTCTCGGTCACCAGGATCGCCAACACCCGGTTTCCCGACATCGGCAGGAACTCGATCTGGCGCAGGCGCGTGCGGTTACGCCGCGGCACCATGACCACGCCGGCCAGCCGGGTCAGCCCCGACAGCAAGTGGGAAGCCGATTGCACGAGAGCCCCGGGATCGGCTTCTTCGTTGAGGCCGCTGCGCAAGGCTCGCGCCACCTCGCGATCGAGCGGTTGCAGTGTCAGCAGGGAGTCGACGAACACCCGGTAGCCATCGGCGGTAGGCACGCGACCGGCCGATACATGGGGCGATACGACCAGTCCCAGGTCCTCGAGGTCCGCCATTACGTTGCGAATCGTCGCCGGACTCAGCCGGGTTCCGGCATCCCGCGCAAGCGTGCGCGAGCCGACCGGCTGGCCGTCGGCGATATAGCGCTCGATCAACACCTTCAGAAAGTGCCGGGCGCGCTCGTTCAGATCCTGGTGGGATATCACTCGCTGTTCACCGCATGACTCGATCTCTGCTAGCACTCCCAAAGAATGAGTGCTAATCGCTTGATTATCGTGGGGACGGGCAACCGGGTCAAGAAAAAAGAAGACGTCGAGGATCCCGCCTGGCGACAGCATCCGGTGCGAGGACGACCCGCGCCCGATCCAGAACGACGGAACGCCGGTGTTCTCGAGTGGGCAGACAGCGCCAGCCGATCAGGGTCCATCCCCGCCGATACGCGTGGGGACAACGCCTCAATGCATTGCGCGACGCGATGCGAGCCAAGCCTCGAAATCCGCCTCGCGTCCCTCCGCCAGCATGCGGGCCTGCTCCGGCCAGGTCGAGGGGTCATGCATGCGGAAGCGCGGCCCACCCGCATCGAGGATCCGTTTCAAACGATCGATATCCGCGCTCGCCAATTCGGCAAAGCGGTCGATCCCGTCGGCATGCAATAACTCGGCGATCTTAGGGCCGATCCCGTCGATACGGCGCAAGTCGTCCGGCTGCTTCGTTTCCGCTGACACAGGCGCCTCGTTCTGGCGCCCGCCAGCCTGTGAGGGAGCCGCCTCGTCGTTTCCGCCGACATCGGCCACCAGGGGTTCCCGCGTGGCGTCGGGCTTGTCTTCCCCCGCCGGGGGATCGTCTTTCCGCCCCGCCGGTTCCTCTCCGGCTGCTTGTGGACGTGAAGATTCGGCTTGCGCCGCGCTTTTCGCCATCACCGGCCGTGGGGATGGCGGGAGCGGAGCGGAACGCGGTGGCTTTTCGTCGTCCACGGAAGCCTTGCAAAAGATATGACGCAACAGAAAGCCGAGCACGAAGGCCACGGCCAGCATCAGGACAATTTCCAACGTGGCATCGCCACCGGTATAGTTCTGGGTCACGTTTTCGAACATGGCATACCCTCTCTCGACCCGTTTCGGTCGAATGTTTCGCCCGGGAACGCGGCGATTGCCTCGGGATCATCGTTTCAGAGCGACGAAACCGGCGCCCGTGCGCGTTCAACGCGGAACGGTTACGACTTGCGACTTCTCATATGACTGCGTGCCTCCGTGAGACTCATCGCTGACCTTGCACGACATGACGACCCGAGGCACAAGCGGCAGCGCATACCAACAGCGCAGCGCATCGATATCGGGATGCGCCTCAATCCTGCACGACCAGTTCGACCGGTACGGTCGGAAACCCCGGACGCGCGGACTCCGCGAGCCCCGCGCCACCCCCGCGCTGTCGGATCTCCATCGCCGACAGCGGCACGCCACGGCGGTGCAACAGGATGCGAACATAGCGCGCCCGGCGCTCGTTGGCGAAGGCGATCGGGCCGAAATCCCAACTGTCCACCGCGGGCACTACAAGGCGGATTCGCTTACCGCCCACGGAAGCCAACCGCGCAACATCGTTCAGGTAGGCATCGACGTCCGCCGGAACCACGCCGCTGACGGTTTGCTCGAAATAGAGATAGGCATGCCTGGGAACCCCTCCCGGCGGAACCGCTTCCCTAGCGACGACCGCGAAACTCCGGTCACCCCGAACATAGGGAGGAAAGGAAATCGCCTCCTCAACCGCCGGCGTTTGCGGTTCGGACGGCGTGATGCGAGACTCGACCCGCGCAACCACTGGGGGCGACGGCGCAGGCTCCTGGCGGTTTTTTTCGGGATCTTCCGGAATCTTTGCCGTTGCCGTTGCCGTCGGCGGCGAGTTCGATGACGACGCCTTTCCGGGACGATCCGGCGCCGGGGAAGCAAGCCGGCGGGAGGCATTCTCCGGCCGTGCCGGGGATGCTTCTTTCGAAGGCTCCGTCTCGCTGATCGGTTCCGAATCCTTGTTCACATCCGATGGATTCAGACCCGGCGGTCGCCTCAATGGCGCGCCTTTCCGCCCGATATCCCTATCTGGAATCTGTTCCACAGCCACGGATCCATCGACCGTGATTT
>Ga0256832_1000337_pt1 | contig 29570 bp, 28 predicted proteins | sample 134614metaG_FD_190534 | JGI IMG/M metagenome (GOLD analysis project Ga0256832, IMG submission 190534) | Hydrothermal vent microbial communities from Lau Basin, Pacific Ocean - 134-614 | ecosystem: Environmental > Aquatic > Marine > Hydrothermal vents | place: Pacific Ocean: Lau Basin | collected...
GCACCTCGATGTCGGCTCGTCGCATCCTGGGGCTGTAGCCGGTCCCAAGGGTTGGGCTGTTCGCCCATTAAAGCGGCACGCGAGCTGGGTTCAGAACGTCGTGAGACAGTTCGGTCCCTATCCGCCGTGGGCGCAGGATACTTGAGAGGAGCTATCCCTAGTACGAGAGGACCGGGATAGGGTAGGCTCTGGTGTACCGGTTGTCCCCCAAGGGCAGCGCCGGGTAGCTATCCTACTACGGGATAAGCGCTGAAAGCATCTAAGCGTGAAGCCCACCTCAAGATAAGGTATCCCGCACTTTACGTGCCTGAAGGGTCGTGGGAGACTACCACGTTGATAGGCCATAGGTGGAAGCCCGGTGACGGGTGGAGCCGAGTGGTACTAATCGCCCGTGAGGCTTGGCCTCTTACTTCTTAATTCCCTTCGTTGTCTTTCCCTTGTTCTATTTCCAATTCCCTGGTGCCCATAGTAGGGAGGGTACACCCAGTCCCATTCCGAACCTGGAAGTTAAGCTCCCTCACGCCGATGATACTGGCTGCGAGAGCGGTCGGAAAAGTAGGTCGGTGCCAGGGTTCTTATTTTTTTCCCTCCTGTTTGATATTATCTTCATTTCTTTGTATCATATTAAATCCAAAAATTATGTTAGGAGTTAGAATATAAATGTTAGCTGATTTTTTATTAAAGTATTGGAAAATTTTAGTTCCTATAGGTGTTATATTAGCAATAGGTGCTTTATTTATTCCTAATATAGTTATTTCAAAGATTGTTGAGTTTACCGGATTTGCTATATTAGCTGTAAATGCTTACGTTTTAGGCTATAAAATGGCTGTTGCTGAAGCTGAAAAACAGATAAAAGCAGAAATGGAAAAGTTAGCTAAACAGGATATCAGGTATAAATTTGCTCAAGAAAGAGTGATGAAAAACTTAAAAAAATAAACTATAAAATTTCTCCTTTCCATAAGAGTCCTAACTTAAATGTTATTTTTTCTTCAGGGAAAATTCTTTTAACTGCTTTTGTGTAATACTCTTTTTGTTTTTCATAGATTTCTATTAGTTTCTTTTTTTGGTCTTTTGTTTCATATCTATTTGTCTTGTAATCCATAACAATCAATGTGTCACCTTTTTTATAAATTATATCTATTCTACCTTCTATAAATTTTCCATTTTCAAAGTATGTAAATGGAAGTTCTTTAAATATTATTTGAGCTTCTTTTAGTTCTTTATGAAGTGGTGAGTTTTCAAATCTTTTTAGTATTTCTAATGATTCTTTGACAACTTTTTTTCTCATTGTTTCAGGGATTTTATTGGATTTTTTTTCTATTATCTGTTTTACTTTTTCTATAGAATAATTTTTAAAATCAAGATCTTCTAAGACTTCATGAACCAGTATTCCGACATAAAGAGCGATGTTCTCTTCTTTATCTTTTTTGTTTATAAAAATAACTGGATTTTCTTCTTTTTCTTCTTCCATTAGTTGTGAAACAGACACAAATTTTTGTGTTTGGAATGCCTTTTTATTTTCTTCTTCTAACCAATTTTCTAATTCTTTTATCTCTGTTAGTTTTTCTTCTATGCTTTCTATTTTTTCTTTTTCTGCTTCTTGATCAAGATTTATAGGATCTATTTTTTCATTCTCAAATTTTACTTTTTCCTCAATCAAAAATTCCTCATTAAATCCTTCTAAACCTTTTCCTAACAATTCTTTATAAGAATCTTTTAAATTTTTACTCCTTTTACTACTTGTAATAATCAACTTTTCTTCTGCTCTTGTGAGTGCAACGTATAAAAGTCTTTCTTCTTCATTCTTTTGGGATTGATCTAACTTTTCTTTTATAGTATCTATTCCTAATGATTGAGCTTTTGAGAAGTTTAAATAAATTTTTCCATTGACTACTGTAAATGCTTTTTTTTGTGGGTTTGGTGTGCGGTTGGTCATAGGGAGGATTATTATTTTCCTTTGGAGTCCTTTTGCTTTATGCATTGTTAGAAGTTCTACTACATTTTCTGAACTCTTATTTTCTGCGGTTTCTTCTTCTCCTGTTTCAACATATAAAAGAAAGTCTCTTAATGAATAGTTTTCTTGTGAGAGTTTTTGGGCTATTGTTTTAAATTTTTGTAAATTCAGAAGCTTTTGTTCTCCATCTGGATAAAGGGAATAGACTTCCTGTAGATAAGTTTTATTATAAATTTCATTTATTATTTGTTCTACTGTAAGATTTATCTTTTCATTTATTAACTGGTTTATAACAAAAAGGCTTTCCTTAAAGGTTTCGAAATTTATTTTTCCTCTGTCTTTGTATAGCTCTTCTTCAGTTATGAATTTTAGAGGTGATTTTAGTAGTTTTAAAAGTAAAGATTGATCCTGTGGAAATTCTAAGAATTTCAGTATGTTTATAATATTTTGAATTTCAGGCTGTTGGAATAGATTTTCGTTTGATGATGTCTTTACAGGTATGTTGTATTTTTGGAATATATTTTTAAAATGATTTAGATGATTGTTCTGTCTAAATAGGATCATAATATCCTTAAATTCGTTTCCATCTTCTATCAGTTCTTTAATTATTTTAATAGTTTCTATTGCTTCTGCTTCTTCTGCCTTGTATTTTTTTGTATCAAAATCTATATCAATCAGTTTTATGAACGAATTGCTATCTTTGAACCTTTCTAAATCTCCACACTCTATGGGTTGTCTGAATTTTTTGTCTATATGTGTTAAAAGTGTATCTCTGGTAAAAAGATGGTTAAAAAGTTGTATAAGCTCTGGAGAACTTCTGAAATTTTGAGATAAAACTATATCTTTAAAACTGTTTTTTTCCAAAAACTCAAAATAACTATCAAGATTGGCATCTCGCCATTCATATATACATTGTTTTGGATCACCAAAAACAATAAGATTATCATCTGAGATTTGCTTAATTATTTGTAATTGAATTTCATCTGTGTCCTGAAATTCATCAATAAATATGTATCTGAATCTTTTTTTGATTTTCTCTCTTGCTTCTGGATTTTCAGACAAAAGATCTGATGTTTTTTTTAGTATATCGTTAAAATCTATGATGTTTTGTTCTTTTTTGGTTTGTTCTATGAATTTATGGAACTGGAAATATTTATTCAGGACTATTTTTGCATTGTAGTCTAATGCGATTTCTTTTAGCTTTTTTACAGTTGTTTCTATATCTTTGTCTAAGATTTCTAAACCTTCATCAAATAAGGGAATAACTTCGTTTTTTAGAAATTCTTTAATTTTTTTATTATTAGGACTTTTAAAAATAAAACTGGTTTTTCCCTCTCCTATGCCTTTTGGTTCTGCATAAGGTAAGTTTGCAAAATCGCCTTTTTTTAAGATCTCTCTTATTATGTAAGGTGAGTTTCTGAAGCCTTTTCCTTCAAATTGGTTTTTTATTTTTTCTAAAATTTCTTCATATTCTTCAAAAAGCTGATTTATAAGTTTTTCTAAATTTTCTTTTAAGGTTTTTATACTTTTTTCGTGTGTTTTTAAGTCAAACTCTTTATAATCTTGCCTGAATTTTAGACGATTTTTATAGATTTCTTTGAAAATTCCTTTTATTTCCTGACTATTGCTGGATATTTTTATTATTTCTTTCCAATCTTCTTTGTTTTCGTTAAAATCTATTTCTGTCCATTTTTCAAACTGTGTATCTAAAAATGTGTCTAAGGTTGATGATATTATTTGCGTTTCCTTGTCTATCTGTGTAATTTCTGGATGTTTTTTTAAAAATCTTAAAAATACACTGTGGAATGTCCCGATATATCCATTTTCTAACTCTAATAGTTGTTTGTGAATTTTTGGACTTTTGGTGTCTCTAAGTTCTTTTTTAAATCTATCTCTAATTCTTTCTTTTAGTTCTGTTCCTGCTTTTTCTGTGAATGTGAGGATTAAAAGATCTTTTATTTCTAAGTTTTCATTTTTTATTTTATCTATAACCTGTTCTACAAGATTATATGTCTTTCCTGTTCCTGCTGATGCTATAAAGTTTGTATTTTTCAATTTAGAACTCTTTTTAGTTTTTCTCTTTCCTTTATTCTTGTTTTTACCCGATAAATAGCATTTTGAATATCTTTATCCGGTTTTGATAGTTTATCGTATGCTTTTGTGTAATATTCTAATGCCTCTTTTAGATTTCCTTTTATTTCTTGACAGGCTCCTAAGTTGTAAAGGATGGATATGCTATCTGAATATTTTTGATATGCTTTTTCAAAGAACTGGCAGGCTTTCTCTAAATCTTGATTTTCTAAAAATTCTAATCCTTTATTAAAAAGTTCTTTGGCTTTCCTATCTTTTATGTCATCGTCATCATCTTTAAACTTGATAGATATTACAGTTTGGTGAGGTGCTATATCTTCTATAAATTCGTTGACTGCTTCTTCCTTAAGTCTGTCTATCATATCTAAATATGACACTGGTTGTGTGTGGTCTCCGTAACAGTATTTTGAGTAATCAGATTTTTTTATTTCTCTGGAATAAACGATTTCTCCTGTTGGAATTTTAAGTATTTTTGGTATCAGAACATACTGTGCTTTTATTCTTTTACATAATACATATACATCTCTGTATGCTTTACATTTATGATCTTCGTATCTTATACATTTTTGTCTTTTTTCTTTGAAACTATTTATCCAATAAGATGGCTTTGCAAAGCCTGTGATGATTCCCTGAACTCCTAAAATTTTTCCGTATTCTACTACTTTTTCTGCAAGACCAGATTCTTGAAAGTTTACTTCGCTTAATACCTTATCCAGTTCTGTTCTTGATACCAGTTGAAAGTATTTTTTACCATTTATGGTGATGTTGTTTAGTTTCGCTTCTATTACATAGGTTATTGATTTATCTCCTTTAAAAGGTAAAACTGCTATTTTTTTAATACCTGCGACAGATTCAACTCTTGGAGGCTTTAGTACGGTTATGTTTTTTTTCGGAGCTGAACATCCTGCAACTAAAATGGCAATTAAAAATATAATAAAAGTTCTAACTTTCATTATAAAATCCCGTAAAATTTCATTTCTTCTACAAGTTTGTCTATCTCTATCTGTCCTGGAGCAAAAGATTGTCCTATATATGTGTATGTTATTAATGATCCGAATATAAATCCTGCAACTCTTGTTATTTTGCCTAAATCTCCCATTGCAATTGCTACTATATTTTTTTCCCTGTTTTCGTTTGTTTTACACATTATTCTTGCTATATCTTCTTTTGTTTTTGCGTTGAATGCATATTTAACAATATCACAGCCTAAAGATTTAGCTTCATCGATGATTTTTTGTATCTCTTCTTCTGAAGGTGTTTTTTCAAAATCATGGTAGGAAACTAAAGATAAAATTCCTTTTTTCTTTGCGATTTCAACTACTTTTTTTCTTATACTTTTTGAAGTCAGTTCTATATCTAAAATATCTCCGTAATCTGCACACAGTTCAAAGAGAAATAAACGTTTTTCGTCGGGAATATCTATTCCCCCTTCAAGTTCTGAGCGAATAGTTATTATTAATGGAAAGCCTTCTTTTTTAGCGTACTGTAGTTTTTCTAAAATGTATTCAGGCTCTAAATTTTGGAACTGATCTATTCTCATTTCTATAAGATCTACCGGTTTTTCCTTTGCCTTTTGAATGGTTTTTTCAAAGTTAATATCATTGATAGGAAGTGCTATTAAAGGTTTTTTCCCTAATTCCATTGTTTTTCTCCTGTTTGGTTTTATTTATATTATTTTATTCGAAAAACAGGGTTTTTGTTATTTTCTTTAAAAAGCTATCTCTAAATGATAAAATTTAATCTTAAAAATAAATGATTAAGGAGAATGAGAATGTTAGATAATCTCGGAGATTTTAAGAGAGATTATTACTGTGGAGAACTCACAGAAAATAATATCGGTGATGAAGTTAGATTATTAGGTTGGGTTGAAAGTGTAAGGGATCATGGAGGAGTGATCTTTATAAGTTTAAGGGATAGAGAAGGGGTCATACAGCTTGTGGCAGATCCTTCAAAATCTCCAAAAGAAGTTTATGAAAAAGCTAAAAGAGTAAGAACAGAGTATGTTATCGGTGCAAGAGGTAGAGTCCAGAGAAGACCTGCAGGAACTGAAAATCCGAAACTTGAAACTGGAACTATTGAGGTAGCATTAGATGAATTAAGGATTTTAAATACGTGTGATGTTTTACCTTTCCAGATAGAAGATGATATTAATGTAAGTGAAGAAGTTAGATTAAGATACAGATATTTAGATATAAGAAGAAAAACAATGTATCAAAAACTTCTTCTCAGACATGAAGTTTATCAGGCAACCAGAGAATATCTTGCAGGAAATGGATTTTTAGAAGTAGAAACACCTATGCTAACAAAATCTACTCCTGAAGGAGCAAGGGACTTTTTAGTTCCTGCAAGACTTGAAAGAGGAAAATTTTATGCATTGCCTCAATCTCCTCAGCTTTTTAAGCAGATTTTGATGGTTGGAGCCATTGAAAGATATTTTCAGATTGTAAAATGTTTTAGAGATGAAGATTTGAGGGCAGACAGGCAACCTGAATTTACTCAGATAGACTTTGAGATGTCTTTTGTTGATGAAGAAGATGTTATGTCCATATCTGAAGGACTGATCCATTACATATTTAAAAAAGCGTTGGGAATAGAGCTTAAACTTCCATTTAGAAGAATGACATATCAGGAAGCAATGGAAAGATATGGAACAGATAAGCCCGATGTCAGATACGGTTTAGAACTGAAGGACTTAACTGGGCTTTCAAAAACAGTTGATTTTAAGGTTTTTAGAGAAACAGCTGAAAAAGGCGGACTAGTAAAAGGTTTAAATATAAAAGGTGGTGCACAGTTTTCAAGAAAGGAGATAGATGATCTTACAGAATACGCTAAAAAGTTTGGTGCAAAGGGAATGGCTTGGATAAAGGTGCAGGAAGGTGGAGAACTCCAATCACCTATTACGAAATTTTTCACACAGGAACAACTTTCCGAGCTTACCGAAAAGATGGAAGCAAAGGAAGGTGATTTATTGGTATTTATCGCCGATAAACCTGAAACAACACACAGGGTTTTAGGCTTTTTAAGAAAACACGTTGCAGAAAAATTAAACATTATTCCAGAAGGAAGATGGGATTTCTTATGGATTACAGACTTTCCTCTTGTTGAGTGGGACGAAGAAGAGCAAAGACTTGTTGCACTTCACCATCCATTCACGAGTCCAAAAGAAGAAGATCTTGACAGGTTGGATGAAGCTATCGCAGATAAAAAAGTTGCATTGGGCTTTAAATCTCGTGCTTATGATCTTGTTTTAAATGGAGAAGAGATAGGTGGCGGATCGATTCGTATCCATAGGTCAGATATTCAGAAAAAGGTTTTTGAGTTATTAGGAATCCCTGATGAAGAAGCTGAGGAAAAATTCGGATTTTTAATGAATGCTTTAAAATATGGTGCCCCACCTCACGGTGGTCTGGCGTTTGGGTTAGACAGAATTCTTGCATTAATGACAGATTCTGACAGTATCAGAGAAGTGATTGCATTCCCTAAGACACAAAAAGGAATATGTCCTTTAACAAATGCTCCTGATTTTGTAAAACCTGAACAGTTGGAAGAGTTAGGCATAGAAGTGGAAATCCCCGAAGAAGAAACGGAAAAATAAAATATAAATCCCCTCTTTAAAGAGGGGATTTATCAATTTTTAAAAATTCTTAAATAAAATTTTCACTAAAATAGTAAAAGTGTTTATCCAAATTCTTAAACTAATCAATGACTCAGTGAAACTCTAATTAGAAAACTGAAAATTTTTTAAAATGTTTTTTAGTAAAACATTTTAAAAGTTTATAGCAGTTTTATATTTTTTAACTTTAAACCTATACTTCATAACTTAAAAATTGAAAAATTTTTTTTCTTTACATATAATATGACTGATGAGTCAGTCAGAGAAGACTAAAGGCAAATTAATACGTTCTGCAAAGAAAATCTTTAGTGAAAAAGGTTTTTGGGATACTAAAGTTTCAGACATAGTCAAAGATGCAGGTGTGGCACAGGGAACATTTTATCTTTATTTTAAAAGTAAGGATGAGATATTTAAAGAACTCGTGTTAGAGATCAGAAATCATATTATTGAGATTATCGATAAATATAAAAATGCAGACGAAAACATTATAAAAACTTTAATTGATCTGAAATCAGAAATTTTAGAATATCTTTATCAAAATAAAGAGATAGCAAGGATTTTTCTTTTCCAACTTTTCACTAAGGAAGAGTTAATGCAGATATATTTTGAAACACTCAATTACATTGAAGATTTTGACAAGAATCTTATTCAAAAAGGAGTGGCAAAAGGAGTAATAAAATATCCAGATGTTGAAAACATAATTAACATTATTCTTGGTTACGGAAGGAGATTGTTTGAAACGGAAGTTTTATTAAAAGGAAAACCGTTAGATGAAGTTAAAAAAATTCAAAAAGAAGGAATTCAAATTATATTCAAGGGGATATCCTGATGAAAAAAAGTTTAATATTTGCAGCTTTGGTAAGCTTAGTTTCTGTTTCTTACGGTTTAACATTTGAAGAGGCAGTTGAGCAAACAATACAAAATAACTATTCTTTAAAAGCTGAAAAACAAAATATAGACATTGCAAAATACCAGTTGAAGATAGATAAAAATCTATATTATCCAGAGTTTTTTGCTTCATTTTCATACACTTGGCTAAAAGATCAGATCGATATAGAAGTTCCTCCAAATCCACCTTTGATGCCAATATCCATTAGATTTAAACAGATGGATAAAAAATTTAAAAATATTGATGTTGGGATTAATTATATTATTTATTCAGGGGGGATAAGACCTAACAAAATTAAAATCTCAAAAATCGATATTAAAGCTTCTTCACAAAATTTTAATGAACAAAAAAATAAAATAGTTGCTGAGGTGAAGAAAGCTTATTTAGATGTTTTACAAGCAGAAGCAGTTGTTGAAATTTATGAAAAACAGTTGGAAGCAGTAAAAGCTCATGTTGAAAGGGTTAAAGGATTTTTAGAGGAAGGTTTGGTTACACAGGTTGATCTTCTTCAGGCAAAAGTGAAACTTTCTGAAATAAAAAGGGATTTAAGATCTGCACAAGGAAAATTAAAGCTTACTAAATCAAGACTTTTAACAATAATGGGAAAATCTCCAGATGAAGATATTGATGTTCAGAATGTTTTGATAAATGTTCCTGAAGAGCTTGAACTTAAAAAGTTAGAAGAGCTTGCTATTAAGCACAGACCTATTTTGAAATATCTGAATTTTCAAAAAAAGAAAATAGAAAGATTTGCAGATATTCAAAAATCAGATTTTTATCCTAAAGTGTTTGCTCAGGCTAAATATACGTATACAGATCAAAACTCTTATATAGATCCAAAATCTAATTATGCAGTTACCGTTGGAATGAAACTCTCTTTTAGAGGTGTAGAACCTGTTGATAAACAGAAAAAAGTAAAGGCTCAGGAAAAACAGCTTATATATAAGATAGAAGATATCAAATCTAAAATCTTGCTTGATGTTAAAAATAGCTATGAAAATTTCCAGACTGCAAAGGAAAATTTACAGGTAGCACTGAGCTCATTAGATGAAGCTCAGGAGTATTACACATTGGTTGTGGAGCAGTTTAAGAATCAGCTTGCATCAACAACGGATGTTCTGAATGCAGAAGCAGCTTTAACTGCTGCCCGAAACGGTAAGGCAATTTCTTATTATCAATATTTGAAAGCCTTTATTGATCTGGAAAGGGCTGTCGGAACAAAGATAAAAAAAGAGGTTAAATGATGGGAAGGAAGATAGCAATAATTGTAGTAATTATTTTAATAATAGTTTTTGCTTTTATTTCATTTAGATGGATAAAACACAGAATGGAATATGCAATGACCAATGCTGTTTTTGTTGAATCGGATAATATGTCCAATCTATCGTTTTATAGAGTTTCAGGAAAAATAAAGGAGCTTTACAAAGATGAAGGAGATTATGTAAAAAAAGGTGAGATTTTAGCAAAGTTAGATGATAAAGATTACAAACTTCAGTTAGATGCCATTGATGAGAAAGTAAAAAGTCTCCAATTTAAGAAAAAACAGTTACAACATAAGCTAAACAGAATAACAGACGAACTTAACATAAACGAAAAAATAGCAAATATAACCTATGAAGAACTGAAGAAAAATATTGATCTTATCAATCAAAATCTTAAAGAAATCGATCTTCAGATAAATCAGTTAGAAAAAGATAAAGGTAGATATGAAAGACTTTTATCTAAAAAACTTATACCTGAAAGAAAGTATGAAGATATCAAGTTGAAATTAGACCTGTTAAAAGAAAAAAGAAAAACACTCCTTACAAAGTTAGAACAACTCAACATATCACTAAAAAAAGCAGAGCAAAATATATCCCTTTCAAAAGTTAAGAAAAAACAGATAAAAGAGATGAAAAATGCGATTTTATCACTTGATAGCAATATAAAAGAACTTTTAAAAAAGAAGAAAGATGTGGAGAACATACTTCAATATACAGTGTTAAAGGCTCCGTTTGAGGGAGTTATTGCAAAAAGATTTGTTTCTGTTGGAGATACTGTTAGGGCAGGTATTCCTATTTATTCAGAAATTGAAAAGAACAGCTTTTATATAAAGGTTCTTTTGGAGGAGACAAAACTTGAAGGTGTTGAAGTTGGGAATAAAGCAGAAATAACACTTGATGCCTATCCAGATCTAACTTTCGAAGGGGTAGTGGAAAAGATCAGCCCTGCTTCAGCTGCAAAATTTGCACTGGTTCCCCGTGATATATCGGCAGGAGAATTTACAAAGGTATCACAAAGAATTCCTATAAAGATAAAAATAACAAAAGGAAGCTTTTCTGTCCTCCGTGTTGGTTTAGGTGGTGAAGTTGAGATAAAAAAATCTAAGAAAAAACATAAGGAATAATGGATAAAAACATTCCCATTTACCAACAAATAACATCAAAACAGAGGATCCTTATAACCTTTATTGTTATGGCAGGATCTTTTATGGCTATTCTTGATACTACAATTGTTGATATAGTGGTACCTAAAATGATGACACCGCTTAAGACAGACCTGTACGGGATACAATGGGTAATTACAGCATATATGATGGCAGCTGCAACTGCCCTAATTCTTTCAGAGTGGTTGGACAAAGTTATCGGTTTGAGGATAGTTTTTATAGCAGGTGTTGTGGATTTTACAATTTTTTCTTTTCTTTGTGGTCAGGCAGAATCTCTTGAGATGATGATCTTTTCAAGGGTTATGCAGGGAATTGGCGAAGCTCTAATAATGGCAACTGCCCAGACCATACTTTTTTCTGTATATCCTCCTGAAAAGAAGGGAGTGGCAATGGGTATTTATGGATTGGGAGTGAGTTTTGCTCCTGCCCTTGGCCCGACATTGGGAGGATATATTACAGAATATCTGTCGTGGAGATGGGTTTTTTATATAAATATACCTGTGGGAATTATTGTTGTTATTCTGGCTTTATCTTTTCTACCTGAAACGTCTTTGATAAGAGAAAAAGCCAGATTAAATTTCCGTTCTTTTTTCCTGCTTTCCGTATTTACTATCAGTACATTGATTATCCTTTCAAAAGGTCAGCAATTAGGCTGGTTTATGTCTGATACTATTGTTTATCTGACTGTTATATCAATCTTTTCGTTTCTTTTGTATATTCTTTCGGAACTTGTTTCAAAAGAGCCTCTTATTGATTTCAGTATTTTTAAAATAAAAGAGTTTAGCGTTGGAATACTTGTTTTTTTCTTACTTTTAGGGTTTTCAATGTATCAGGTTTTTTATTTGCTTCCCCTTTATTTTGAGAATTTGAAAGGTTTGACAACCTTTGATGCAGGTATTCATATCCTTGCCCTTGCTACCTTTATTGCCCTGTTCTCACCGATAGCAGGAATCTTAAGTGATAAAATAGGTGAGCTTAAAGTTCTATTTATGGCTTCTGTTTTATACATTATTAGCGGAATCTATTTTTTGCCTAAGCTTAACTATTACACACCTTCTGTTGAGGCAGCTATATTGACTATTCCCCTTGGTATATCAATGGGAATGTTTTTTGCTCCTGTCACTACACTGGCATTAAGAAATTTGGGAACCAAAACCTCTTTAGGAACAGGACTTATGCATTATTCCAGATTTGTAGGTGGATCCTTCGGGACGGCTATTGCTACAAATGAGCTGTTTAAGCATCAATGGTCACATTTTGAAGGAATAAATGCAATGCAGAATCATAGCTATGTTCAGAACTATTTTGAAAAACTTAAAATGTTATTTGAAAATTACATTAATCCTGCCGTTTTAGAGGCTAAAATAAAAGCTCTGATTTATAAAGTTCAGCTTTTACAGAGTGCTTCATGGTCTTTTCAGGATACATTTTTTATAGCCGGGCTTTTTGGAGTTGTTGGAGCTATTCCTGTTTTTGTTTTGGTTTTTTGGGAAATTGTAAAATTAACAAAAGAAAAAAGATATCAAACAGATTAATTTTATTTTATAAATAATTTTTCCGAAATTGGATTAAATGAAAAAAACAATTTTTTTTATCAGTTTATTACTGCATTCAGTTGCCTTTGGAATAGAGTTTCCTTCTTTTCAATTTGGAAAAGGTGTGAACCAGTTTCAGATAAGAGGTAAAGTTGATATTTTAGATACAGACAGTAAGCTTAGATCTAAAAATGAAAATAAATTTGATTATTTCTTTGTAAAACTGATACCAGCCTATCCAGAATTCCCATATATAAAGTTTGAGTATGTTTATTATGACTATCGAACTAAAGGTAAAATCAATATTGGACTTAAAGATGTGATAAAAAATGCTGATTTTCCTTACTTTTTTGGACTTGATGATATTGCTGCTGATTTTGCAGATTTAGTTGGATTTTTAGGGCCAATCGGTGATATCACTGGTCTTGATAAGGCTAAACTTGATATTAAAACCAAAATTAAAGAGTACAATACAACAATTTATTACGACCTTTTTCAGAACTATGCGATAAGTCCCATGTTAGGACTTTATTTAAAATTTATAAATTCAGACACATATAGAAAAGCAAAATATCTATCAAGGGTTTTGAAAAGAAAAACGAAGAAAACAAGTGTTGTACCTTTTATATTTATGGGTTTAAAGGGAAAGCTACCTCTGAATTATTTTAATTTGATTATTTTTGGAAATATTGAAACCAAGTATCTTGTTTTCAGTACTGCTGATTATCTGAATCTTGATATTTTTGCGAAAATTCAGTTTTTGCAATCGCCTATATTTTACAATTTTTATGTTTCAGGTGGTTATAGATTCTGGGTTTTGAAAACAAGGCTTGTATTAGAGGATTATCAGATTGAGCAGAATATGAGATGGGAAGGTAGTTTTGTTTCGTTTGGAATTGTTTTTTAACTTTTTATCATTTTTACTTTTTTATTCTGATAATTTCTAAAGATCACGTGGTTCTCTTCTATTTCTTCAATATAATCAGGAACAAGAGGGATTTTTCCAAGTCCATCTTTCAGATCAACAGCATATGTTGGAATCCCTAATCCAGATAATCTTCCCCTCAGATACTCTAAAATTTCAATGCCTTTAAAAATATCCGTTCTGAAATGAACCACACCTTTAACAGGATCGCAGTAAAAAAGATAGTAAGGTTTTATTTTTGACTTTAATAGATCCCTCATCAGTTGTTCTATTGTTTTTTCATCGTCGTTTATACCTTTTAAAAGAACTGTCTGGTTTAAAACAGGTGTTCCTGTGGAAAGAATATTTTTTACAATTTTTTTAGTTTCGTTTGTTATTTCATCAGGGTGGTTAAAATGAGTAACCAGCCAGACTTTATCATATTTATCAAAGAGCTGTAAAAGATCATCATCTAAAAATCTGTAAGGATTTACAACTAATTCTCTGCTGCCTATTCGAATAACATCGATATGATCTATCTGGTAAAGATTTTTTAAAATGTATTCTATTTTAGAGTTCGGAAGTGTTAACGGATCTCCACCTGAAATAAGAACTTCTTTAATCTGCTTGTTTTGTTTTATATATTGAAACATTGCGTCATACTCTTCTTTCGTTCTTGCTTTTTCATCTTCTAAAAACATTCTTTTTCTCATACAGTGGCGACAGTAAACAGAACAAAAGTTTGTTGCCCTGAAAAGAACTCTATCAGGGTATCTGTGTGTTAATCCAGAAACAGGACTCATTTCATCTTCTAAAAACGGATCTAAAAAACTTTCTATCTGTGAAACAGGGTCTATCTCTTTTGTTGACGGTAAAATCTGCTTCAAAATAGGGTTGTTTTTGTCTGAAAAATCCTTAATAAGCGATAAATAGTAAGGAGTCGTTCCGAAATGAAATATGTTTTCAGTTATTTTAAATGCTTTTTCCTGATTTTTGTCTAATTTTAGAAAATTTTTGATATCTTCGTAAGATTTAAATCTATTTGCTATCTGCCATTTCCAGTTTCTCCACTCATATTCTTCCACATCTTTCCATATATCGAATTTTTTCCAGTAATCTTTTTCTAAAACTTGCATTTATGCTCCGTAAAGTTTGTGAACTACGATCTCATTACTAAATAGATTTACCATAACTGTAACAACATATACAAGCATATAAATCACAACTAACGTCTGATTGTTTTTGAAAAGCAGGTATGTTCTGGTTAATAGAATAAAGATAAATATGATTGTTAAAACAGTTCCTAAAATGATATGAATATGGTACGGTGATATGTCCTCTTGCATTGATTTTAGATAGTTCAGTTCTATAAATCCTGTGACACCTGCAATGATAGCAAGACAACTTCCTAATATAACGATTGCCCCTGAAAGTTTTGCCAGTATATCCTTTTGTGTGATGATTACAGCAGTTTCAAAGAACAATCCTAAAAGAGGAATTAAAATCCCGAAACGCCCAAAGAATGCATGAACTAAATCTACTTCCATTACTTTTTCCTGATATACAGTTTTACTTGAGGAGGTTTAATGGATAATATTTTCAGATTTTTTTTGTAATTTAAAGACACCTTAACAGGCAAAATATTTTCTCCAATTTTTACATTTTTAGCATCAACATATACATAAACATCAGAGGGATTGAGTTCATTTAAAATATTTTTGGAACCTTCCAAAATAACCACAACTCTTTCAGGATATAAAGCTTCAACCTCATATTTAGAAGGCAGGTTGATAACATCAACATAACTAACAAAATCAATTGTAGTTGTGTGTTCGGAAGTTACATTTAACCATAAAAGAAAGGCTACAAAAAATGATAGGGCTTTTAAAAAGAAATTTTCAAAGATAATTTTTTTGATAAATTTAATCATTTTTTCTTGCCTTTTTTCAATCTATCTTTAAATTTCTTAAAAAGGTTTCTTTCTTTATAACCTAAAAATTTAAGCAGTTTATTTCTCAGTGTAAGGGCATCTAAATCCCTGTATAACTTTCCATCAACTGCAAGGGATATTTCTCCTCTTTCTTCTGAAACCACAAGAGCTACTGCATCTGTTTCTTCTGTTATTCCCATTGCTGCTCTATGCCTTGTTCCTACATTAGGAGGGACATTTGGATTTATCGTTAAAGGAAGGAAACATCTTGCTGAATGTATTTTTTTATCTCTTATGATGATAGAACCATCGTGCAGCGGTGTTTGTGGTGTAAATATTGCGATTATAGTTTCAAGGTTAATTTCTGCATCAAGTTTTACACATCCTTCCGTGTAATTATCCAGATTTATGTTTCTCTCAAAAACAATCAAAGCACCGATTTTTCTCTCGGCTAAGAACAAAGACGCCCTTATGATATCGTCTATAACTTTTTTTTGGGATGGTGTGATAAATGAAAAGATACCACTCTCACCTAATTTTGCCAGACCCCGACGCAGTTCAGGTTGAAACACAACGATAAGCAGGAATAAACCTATTGACCAGATGTTATCAAAAATCCATACAACTGTTTGAAGTTTTAAAATTTTTGCGAAAAGCCATACTAAAAGGATTAAGGATATTCCGATTAATATCTGCCATCCCCGTGTTCCTGACAAAAATTTTAAAAGATAATAAATAATTATTGATACAATGAGAATGTCGAGGATATCGTTTATTTTCATTGAACTGATAACATTTATTATCCAGTCAAACAATACGATAACCTCTTATAGTGTCTAATATTGTTAAAAATTCTGTTGTTGCTTTAACATCGTGGGTTCTTACGATTTTTGCACCGTTTTCAACAGCAACGGCAGTTGCTGCAAGACTGCCATAGACTCTTTCTGTAGGCTTTGGTGCTTCGTTTCGAGAAAGAAGATTTTTCAGGATTATTCCTATGAATGATTTCCTTGATATTCCTATGAGAATCGGTCTTCCTAATATTTTAAGTTCATTTAAACGTTTTATTATTTCAATGTTATGTTCTATATTTTTTCCAAAACCTATTCCAGGATCGATAATGAATCTATCTTTTCTTATCCCGTGTTTCATGCCGTATTGAATCTGGTTTTCTAAAAAATCTGTGATCTCTTTTATAACATCGTCGTAGTATATTTCCTGTTTTTGCATTGTTTTTGGGGTGCCTTTAATGTGGTTGATAATTACAGGGCAATCATACTCAGCAATCAGATCTACCATCTTAATATCGAATGTCATACCACTTATATCATTTACAATATCAGCCCCTTCATCTAATGCAGCTTTTGCAACCTGAGATTTATAGGTGTCTATGGAAATAAAGAAGTTATTTCCCAACTCTTTTCTTATAGCTTTTATAACAGGAATAACTCTTTCCATTTCTTCTTCTACTGATACAGGTTCTGCTCCTGGTCTTGTGGATTCTCCTCCGATATCAATAATATCTGCTCCGTGTTCTAACATCTCTGCTGTTTTTTCCACTGCTTTATCAATGTTTTGGTAAACGGTTCCACCGTCTGAAAATGAATCAGGGGTTATATTCAGTATTCCCATCACTGCCGTTTTATATCCTAAGTTTATAAACTTACCTTTGTAATTTATTTTGAAATGTTCATTTTTTAATGCCACCCATTCTTCTGTAACTTCTCTGGCTAATTGTTGTTCTCCCTGATTTTTTAGTTTTTTGACAAAATCTTTAAACTGGTCTTCATTTTCTATAAAAACAGGAGGAATTAATGGATTTTTAAATACTATTTTGTATATTGTTTTTTGAACAGGTTCAATAAAAACGGATTTTTCCACTTTTAAACTCCAAAAGAATTTTCCCCACAAATTTTATAGTTATGTGAGGATATTATTATAAAGTATTCAAAGATGAAATTTTATTCAAACTTTCGGTTCACATATATTTTCAGGTTTAACTTTTCCATTTCCTGCTGTAAATTCTTTCCCTTCTTCTAACTTTGCTTTCAATATATAACCTAAAGCTGTATCTTTTTTAAAATTAACAGACGTTATTATTCCGATAGATTTTTCATCTGATAATATTTTATCGTTTTCATTTACATCACCGTTAATCGAAAATTTAGCCAGTGTTCGAGGAGTTTTCCCTCTGAAGTGAACCCTTGCTATTGCTTCCTGTCCCACATAACATCCTTTTGTAAGACTAAAAGCGATATCTAAAATGTTGGCTTCAAGTGGATGAAAACCTTCTCTTAGCTCTTTATGTATTTTCGGTATGCAGTTTTTGATTCTTATATCGTCAAACTGAATTTCATCAATTTCATCTTCTTTATTAAGTTCTTTTATTACTTTTTCGATATCACCGTAAATATCAAAACCTTTTTCTCCTACCCTGTAAGGATTGTTTGCAAAGATAACTCCATCTTTTTCTATAAAGTGGAATTTTTCCACTGCCACATCAAACTTATCTTTTAAAAATCTATCAGCATCTTCTCCAAAGATAAAAAGATGGTTAAGTTCGTCTGTTATGTCTTCAAAATAAACCTGAAGTGAAAGTTTTATTTTATTAAACTGCTCAATAATTTTTTCAGCATCAGCTGAACTGTCTAATATATAATAATCATCTTTTTTATAAACATAAAACTCTTCTTTAGGTTCTCCTTTCCCAGTTAACCACAGATTATAGTTAAATTGACCGTTTTTTAAATTAATTATGTCATTTGAAAGCTGGCTATGTAAAAATGATGTATGTTCTTCAGCCATTCCCTTAGGTAAAACCTTTCCTTTTTTCCCAAAAACTTTTATTTTTCCTCTATTTAATTTTATCCAGTTCATCATTTACCTCCGATTAAGTTGTTATATTTATTAAAACACCTTACTTATATTTATAACAATGAGATTAATCTCATTGTTGACATGTTAATTATTAATAATTATTATTAATTAATAATAATTACTGACAGGAGGGTAGAAAGATGGAATTTCTACACAGAGAAGAAGCACCGCTGACAGAAGAACAATGGAAGCAAATAGATGATATGGTTGTTAATACTGCAAGGAACACCCTGGTAGGTAGAAGATTTATAGAGATCACACCTGTTAATGATCCATCAGTCCAATCTGTTCCTTACGATACAATAACAGGAACAAATAACGGAGCTTGCGGTCTTTTTGGTGAAAAGGACTGTGATGTGGTAAAAGTTGGGAACAGGAAATTTTTACCTCTTCCCCAGATCTATAAAGATTTTAAGATTCACTGGAGAGATATAGAAACTGCAAAGAACTCTAACATACCACTTGATTTAAGTGTTGTTGCAGCAGCTGCAAGAGAAATATCCCTTGCTGAGGATAGATTTATTTTTAATGGAGATCCTTCACTTGGATATTCAGGACTTTTAAATGTTGAAGGAAGAAATCAGATTACTAAACAGGGTTTTGATGAAGAAGGTGGAGTTTTCAGAACTGCGGTAGAGTGTGTAGAAACACTTAACTCAAATGGATATAACTCAAATCTCGTATTTGTTTTAAACCCTAAAGATTATTCAAAAGCTTTCAGACTTTACGGAAATAGTGGTGTTTTAGAAATAAACCACGTAAAAGAGCTTTTTGATGTCGGTGTATTTTCCACGTATGCTGTTCCAGAAGGAAAGGCAGTAGCATTATCTACAGGACTTGAAAATCTTGATATCTTCATAGCTCAGGACATGATAACTTCATATCTGGCATATGAAAATATGGATCACTATTTCAGGGTTTTTGAAATATTAGCCCTCAGGATAAAAAATCCTTCTGCAATATGCGTTGTTGAATAAGGAGGATCTAAAATGGACATAGAAATTAAAAAAGCTATAGATTATCTTAACTACAATATAGCATTGGAACACTCTGCAATTATCCAGTATCTTTTTCACGCATATACAATCGGTGAAGAAGGAATAGAAAATGAGCTAGAAGAAATTGCCAGAGAAGAGATGAGACATTTAAGAATGTTTGCACATATGGTTGTAGATTTAGGAGGTATTCCAGCCATTGATAAAAGGGCTGCCGTATATCTTGAAGCACCTAACGTAACAGATCTTATCCAGTTTGATATAGAGGCTGAGCAAATGGCCATAGAAGAGTACGGAAAGCAGTTAAAAGATATTCCTGATAAAAGAGTTCAAAGAGTTTTAGAGAGAGCTATAAAAGATGAAACTTCTCATCTTCATATATTTCAGGATTTGAAAGAGAAAGTTAAAGAAAATATTGCTGAGAATGGTGAAAATTACGTTTTAGATGAAAATAAACTCAAAATAGTTCATCTTCTTAACCAATATCTCCAAAAACAGTATGAAAAGATTTTAGAATCACTTTATCAATCTTTTGTAATGAGACATAAAAATCCTCATTTGAGTGATGAGATTGAGCAACGGGCTATCGATAAGATGAAGCATTTCGGTTGGGTTGCAGAAGAGATCTCAGAATATGGTGCAAAGCCAGATATGAGTATGCCTCCTGTAAATAAAATACAGGATGAGGAAAAAATTGTAGAGTATCATATTGAAGATCAAAAAGAGTTTCCAAAGGAAATCGAAAGTATTGCCTCTCAAGTAGAAGACAAAGACCTAAAATGGATCTTAGAGAGAATAGCTAAAAGGGAAATTCATTATAGAGATTTGGAAGAATTTTTGAAAAAGCCAGACGTCTCTGAAAAAGAAATATCACAGGTTATTTCAGCCCTTACAGTTGGGAGTCTGTTTAAGAAAAAAGATTAAAAGAGGCTTTTGAGCCTCTTCTTTCTTAGGATAAGAAATCTTTTAGATGTTTTTTCATTGCAAGGACTCTTAATTTCTTCAATGCCCTTTGTTCTATCTGTCTAACCCTTTCCCTTGAAATACCAAGTAAATCACCAACTTCTGTTAAAGTTTTTGGTTCTTCTCCATTTAGTCCGAATCTATGTTCGATAATAGCTTTTTCTCTTTCATCAAGTATGTTCAACATAGAGTTGAGCTGTTTGTGTAAAGATTCTTCTATAAGATTTTTTTCAACATCTTCAGTTCCTTTTTTAGACAAAACATCTAACAATGTAAGATCTTCGCCTTCTTGACCTAAAGGCATATCAAGGGAGTAAGGCATTCTTACTACCTGTAATGCATTTTTTACTTTTTTCACACTTGCATCTACTTCTTTTGCTATTTCCTCAGGAGTAGGTTCTCTGTCTAATTTCTCTTTTAGTTTTTCATAAGTTTCTCTAACTTTTGATATGAATAGAGATTCTTTTACAGGTATTCTTACTGCTCCAGTTTGCTGGAATATGGTTTGCATTATAGCCTGTCTGATCCACCATACTGCATAAGATATAAATTTAACTTCCCTCTCAGGATCAAATCTTTTTGCCGCTTCAATAAGACCTAAGTTTCCTGCTGCGATAAGATCAGTTAAAGGCACACCCCATCCCATGAAATTTTTTGCAACATTTACAACAAATCTTAAATTTCCTTCTATTAGTTTTTTAAGAGCTTCTTTATCTCCTTTTTTTGCTTTTATAGCAAGTTCTTTTTCTTCTTCAGGAGTTAAAAGAGGATGTTCTGCCATTTGTTGTATATATAAATTTAAGGTTGTTTGTTCTTTCTCTGGATTTACTGCCATTTTATCACCCCTTCTTTTTAATATATCTTATTAATAATAATCATTATTAATAAGAATACTATGATTATTCTCAAGATATTACTTTAAGAATAATAAATTATCTAAATAAGAACAATAAAATTAAATTTTAGAATTCTTCGGATAGTTATTATATAAATTTAGGAGTGAAATAATTATGAAATCAAGCTTTTATTCTTTCCACTGACCTGTTCCACTTTTGAACACTTCCTTTTTCCAGATAGGTGCCCTTGCTTTGACCTCGTCAACAATATATCTGCAAGCTTCGAAAGCTTCCTGTCTATGTCCAGACCATACTGCAACGAGAAAAGATGGGATAAGAACAGGAACAACTCCTGTCCTGTGATGAACTACTGCATGCTTTATTCCAAATTTTTGTTTTGCTTCATTTATTATTTCATTAATTATCTTTTTTGCCATAGATTCATATGCTTCATAATGAAGTTCTTTTACATCACCGTCTTCAGGAGCAGAACGGGGAATCCCTAAAAATATATCAACTGCTCCGCAGCTTTCATCTTTATAACTGCTTAAAATATCATCTATGTTAAACCAATTTTCACCTATATATATTTCAGGAATTTCCTTTGCCATTTTTTCCTCTTTTAGCATTTATTTCCGTTTTCTTTGAATTTTCTGATATCAATTCCTTTTTTATAACAGCCAGTTCCTAAATAGTCTAATAAAGCTATGAAATCTTCTTTAGGTATGTATCCAGGTATCACATACAGCTTTTTGTAGTTGTTGTTTTTATCAAAAACGATAATGGTTGGATATCCTGTGATTCTGTATACATATGCAAGCATTTTTTCAGGCATTTCCGTTCCATCTGCCGGATCAATAACCATTCTATCTCCATTAACGTTAATAATAGCTATCTCAACACCATTTTTTATCTGAGCTTCTTTTACATCCATACTGTTTAAAACTTCTTTGTTGAGTTTTGTACAGTACTGGCAACTTTCAGATTCAAATATAAGAATTAAAAATTTTCCTTTTTTCATTGCATCTTTTATAACAGGGCCAGGATCAACTGCAAATTTTTCACTTGTTGATACCTCTTTTTTGGAACAAGATGTTACAAAAACAGATAAAACTAATAAAACCGATAAATATTTAACAAAATTTCTAAAAATCATACATTCCTCCTGTTATCTAAGCTGTTTTTTTAGTTGAGCATATTCTTCTTTAGATAAATACTTTACTACAAAATCTTTCTTCTTTTCATCATAATAACTATAAATGTATTTTGAAGGAATATCTTTTTTACCTACTTTTTGAAATGCGTTTAATATTCTTTTGTCTATTATTGGATTTCCTTCTACTACATAAGAAACTGTATTTACTAATATCAGAGGAACTGCAGTTTGGTATATTTTCACATTTGCAAGTGCTACACATCCAGGAACTTTACTGATAGCATCGTCTATAGCATCTTTAATGCTCAGTCTTCCTGTTGGAATGATCAGTATATATGCAACAGTATCATATCCTTTAACTACATCAGGCGATTGAACAAGATACTTTGAACCTGTCAAATCTACATTCCTTGTTGATAAAATTGTGTAATCCATAACTCTTGTGGTACAAGAATTCAATCCCATACCAACTATTAGTAACAAGATAAAACTAAATATTTTTTTCATTTTTTCCTCCAGAATCAAAAAAGCTTTCTTAAAGCCTGTTCGATTCTGTTTAATCCTTCTTTAATGTTTTCTAAAGATGTTGCATATGAAAGTCTCATATACCCTTCTTTCCCGAAAGCTGAGCCAGGAACCACTGCCACCTGTGCTTCTTCTAAAAGGTAACTTGCAAACTCAATGTCATTTTTTATATCACCTTTTATAAAAGATTTAATATTTGGAAAAACATAAAAAGCACCTTCAGGTTTATTACAATTTATGCCTTCTATTGAATTTAGTCTATCCACTATATAATCTCTTCTTTTTTGGAACTCTTTTTTCATCATAGCAGGGAATTTACCTTCATCCTGTATGGCTGCTATTCCTCCGTACTGGGCAAAAGATGTTGGATTTGAAATTGTTTGACTCTGTATGTTTATTATTGGTTTTACATATTCTTCAGGTGCAGCCACCCAACCTAAGCGCCATCCAGTCATAGAGTATGATTTTGAAAATGCACTGACTGTGAAAGTGATCTTTTTTATTTCTTCTGATAAGGAAGCTATACTTACATGTGGTTCGCCGTAGCTGAACTCTTCATAGCATTCGTCGGATATTATTAAGATATGGTTTTCAACACAAAACTCACCTATCTTCTTTAGTTCATTTTCAGGAATGACTGCTCCTGTTGGATTTGATGGAGTGTTTAGAACCAGTGCTTTTGTTTTTTCTGTTATAGCTTTTTTTAAAATATCTACGGTAAGTACAAATCCATTTTCTTCAGAAAGTTCACAATATACAGGCTTTCCTTCACAAAGTTCTATCTGTGCAGGATATGATACCCAGTAAGGTGCAGGAACAATAACTTCATCATCAGGATCTAAAATGGCAGCAAAAATCTCATATAAAGCCATTTTTGCTCCAGTAGATACAACTATCTCTGATGGTTTGTAATTTATGTTATTTCTTTTCTGGTATTTTTGGGCTATTGCTTCTCTTAACTCTGGAATGCCTGCTGAAGGCGTATATTTTGTTTTTCCTTCATAAAGAGCTTTTACTGCTGCCTCTTTTACAAAGTCAGGTGTATCAAAATCTGGTTCACCAGCTCCAAAGCTAATTATATTGATCCCTTTTGCTTTCAGTTCATTTGCTTTTGCGGTGATTGCTAAAGTTGGAGAAGGTTTGATTTGTGAAACCCTTTTTGATAATTTCATTGACTCACCTCTAAAAATTTTATATTCTAATAATATTATAAGCTATTTAGTTTTAAATATATTAAATATTGAATATTGTAAGAGAGGGAAATATGGAATATTTAAATTTTGTTTTGGATAATATTGGGATAATTATCACTTTAATTATTTTTCTAATAATGATGGGAATAATGCTTATTGTTGGATGGAAAGATGCTTTAAGAGAAAAATATGAAAACCCATTGGTTGGTTTAGTTCATCCTTATACAGATGAGGCGTTTAGTGAAGAAGATACAAAAGCTATAATCTTTCTTGAGGAAAAATTAGGTAGAGAGCTTACTGAAGAAGAACTTAAAAGATACTGGGAACTTAAATATGAGGGTCATAATACTTACGTAATATTGATTAATATGATGGTAGAGCTTGGGCTTGCAAAAAATGTAAGGGAAGCTGCAGAAATAGTTAGAAGAGAGCATGTTCTTTAAATTTGCCTAAAAAAGAACTTTTAAGAAAAACTTTTCATATACTTTCTATTCTTGCTCTTCTTATTCCATTACAGATTTTTGGAAAGTATTCTTTATCTTTTTTAATGGCTTTTATGCTGTTGATAATATTTCCTATTGCTTATTTTAGAATAAAAAACCCCTTAACCTCGATTTTTTGGAAAATACTTGATTTTGTTGAAAGGGATTATAACTTTGAAACCCTTCCAGGAAGACAGGCATACTCCCTTGCCCTTGCAATTTTGATTGTTTCACTTCTTTTTCCTGAAAAAGTTGTAACAATTTCAATTATTTCAATTGCTGTTTATGACGGATTCTCAACGATTTTCGGTATGCTGTTTGGTAAACATAAAGTGTCAATCGGTAAATTTAAAACAAAAAAGTCATACGAAGGTTTTCTTGGTGGTATTCTTATGAACACGATAGCTTTATCTTTTGTTGTACCTGTTTATCAGGCTCTTTTGATTTCCATTTTAGCAGGGATCGTTGAACTTTTTAGCAGTGATAAAAAATGGTATTTGGATGATAATCTAACAGTTACTATTTCAGTTGCTGTTTTTAGTTATTTTTTACTTAAATAAAACTAAAGCAAATCCGTTATTCTGAAGTCTTATTAAGGTTATCCAGCTGTTTGGAACAATCTGAACAAAATCTAAAATGTTATTTTTATTTAAATTCATCCTTTTTAACGCAATATTACAGGCTTTTATATCCACTTTATAAAATTTATTTAAAATTTCTAATGTTTCCTGTATCTGTTCAATCTTTTGCTTCTCTGCTTCTGTTCCTGTATAGTCTTCTTTAAGTACTTTTACACATTGTCCGTGCATGGTTATTACAAATTCATATTCATTCTTTTCACTTTTTAGCATCTCTGCTGTTTTCTTTATAAGCCACAATCTGTTTTGTATAAAATTTAGATCACCTATAGAGCAGTCAAAAACTGCCCTATAGATGTTTTCCTGTGCATATATTGAAATCGAAAATATAAAAAGTAGAAATAAAATTCCTAACTTTTTCATCTTAATCACTCAAAAGAGCTTCTAACACCAATCTGTCCAATTCTTCGGCTTTTTCTGTATCTCCAATATGTACAAAAGGAATTTTTCCTTTTATTGTTCCACCTGGGAAAAGATTATCGTTTACTTCTGTAATGTTTATTTCAATCACTGCAACTGGAAATGTTATAGTTTCTATCTCTTCTTTTATTATTTTTGCAGTTCCTTGAATACTTAAAGCTAAATCTTTGTCAAAAACTTCGACTGAAACATTTGGATTGTTTCTGATATTTGTAGTTGTTCTTGCATTTGTGCTTACTGCCATTCTTAAAGTTTTATTATCTTTTGCAACAAGCCAGCTTATAAAAGTGCAGTAAGGTTTATCACCTTCTACCGTTGCAACTACAGATGGTGTTAACTCCCTAAGTGATTCTAAAGCGTTATCTGGAAGTGTATTATTGGCCATTTTAGTCCTCCTAAAAGTTTTTTATTAGATTTATATGATTTTTAAAAATGAATTTATGATAAAAAGAATAAAAGGGGCTTATAAAGCCCCTTTTGATTATGCGTTTTCTTCAGCTTTTGCTGGTTTTTCTACTTTGAATACGAACTCTCCATCTTTAGCATCGATGACCACATGATCACCTTCTTTAATTTCACCTTTTAGTATTTTGTCTGCTAAAGGTGTTTCGATATATTTCTGTAATGCTCTTCTAAGTGGTCTCGCACCGTAAACTGGATCGTATCCGAGTTTTGCAATCAACTCTTTAGCAGCTTCTGTAGCTTCAATATGTATATTCTTTTCGTGTAGTCTTGCATTTAACTGCTTGAGCATTAAATCAACAATTTGCAGTAATTCTTTCTTGAACAGAGGTTTGAACACTAATATGTCATCTAATCTGTTCAAGAATTCTGGTCTAAAGTAGTTTTTAACTTCTTCTAAAACTTTTTCTTTAGCTATTTCAAATTCTTTTTCTATTACATCTTCTGGTGCATCAAATGGTATTAATGTTAAGTACTGACTTCCTATGTTTGATGTCATAATGATAATTGTATTTCTAAAGCTTACAGTTCTTCCTTGTGCATCTGTAAGTCTTCCATCATCAAGTACTTGTAAGAATACGTCAAACACCCTTGGATGAGCTTTTTCTATCTCATCAAGAAGTACTACAGAGTAAGGTTTTCTTCTTACTGCTTCTGTAAGTTTTCCACCTTCTTCGTATCCAACGTATCCTGGAGGTGCACCGATTAATTTAGCAACAGAATGCTCTTCTTTAAATTCAGACATATCAAGTCTGATAAGAGCATCTTCATCACCGAACAACAGTTCTGCAAGTGCTTTTGCCGTTTCTGTTTTACCTACACCTGTTGGCCCGAGGAACATAAATGAAGCAAGTGGTTTTCTTGGGTCTGATAAGCCTGCTCTTGCTCTTCTAATTGCTTCTGCAACCGTTTTAATAACATGTTCCTGATCAACGACTCTTTTATGCATTTCTTCTTCAAGATGTAAGAGTCTTTCCATTTCTTCTTCTTTCATTCTTGAGATTGGTATTCCAGTCCAGTCAGAAACAACTTCTGCTACGTCATCAGCAGTAACACTTGTTTTTTCTGCAATCTTTTGTTCTAACTCTTTAATTTCTTTTTCAATTTGAGCTTTCTTTATTTTAAGCTCTGCTTCTTTTTCATAATCTCCAGCCTGTGCTGCTTCTTCAATTTCTTTTTCTATTTTTTCTAATTCTTCTTTTAACTGCTGTATTTTTAGATGTTCGTTATCAGATTTAGCCATTAACTCTTTTAGTTCTTTTTCAAGCTGAGCTTTTTCGATTTTAAGCTGAGCTTCTTTTTCGTAGTCTCCTTCTAAAGAAGCCTGAACGATTTGTTCTTCTAATAGTTTTATCTTTCTTTCAAGCTCAATAACTTCTGGTGGAGCATAAACAAGTTTGAGTTTCTTTCTTGCACAAGCCTGATCCAGTGCATCAATAGCTTTATCAGGTAATTTTCTATCCTGAATGTATCTTGCTGTTAATTTTGCTGCTGCTTCTATAGCAGAATCATCAATTTTAACGCCGTGATGCTGTTCTAATTTTGGTCTTAATGCTTTTAATATCTCGATTGTAGTTTCTATATCAGGCTCTTCAACTAATACAGGTTGGAATCTTCTTTCAAGTGCTGGATCTTTTTCTATGTATTTTCTGTATTCATCTAATGTTGTAGCACCGATTACTCTAAGTTCACCTCTTGCAAGTGCAGGTTTTAATAAGTTTCCTGCATCAGTTGAACCTTCAGATGCTCCAGCACCAACGATAGTATGAAGCTCGTCAATGAAAAGAATGATATTTCCATCTTTTTTAACTTCGTCTATAACACCTTTTAATCTTTCTTCAAATTCACCTCTGTATTTAGAACCTGCCAGTAATGCTCCCATATCAAGAGCCAAGATTCTCTTGTCGTATAAGTCTTCTGGAACTTCTTTATTAACGATTTTTTGAGCTAAGCCTTCAACTATGGCCGTTTTACCAACACCAGCTTCACCGACTAAAACTGGATTGTTCTTAGTTCTTCTTAAAAGAATTTCGATAACCTGCTGAACTTCCTTTTCTCTACCTATAACAGGGTCTAATTTACCCTCTTTAGCAAGTTCAGTTAAATCAACAGTAAATTTCTCTAAAGCTGATTTTCCTTCTTCTGCCATTTCTTGTTCAATATTTGGATTTTGCATCTCTTCCTTTCCTCCTGATAGTATTTGATTTAATATTTTTCCTGCTATTGTATCTGTTGCTTCTACTAATGCCGTAGAAATGTGTACAGGTGTAACCTGTGTTTCACCTTTGTCTAAGGCAAGTTTTTCTGCTTTTTCTAACACTTTATTTAATTTGCTTGCATATATTTTACCAGACTTAGTTCCAAGTACCTTTTCTGTTATTGTTACAATAATTCTGTCTGGTGAAAAACCTAACTCATCAACCTGTTTAACAAGGTCTGAGTTCTCAACAATTTTGTATAAAAATGCAGATAAACTTAAATCACCGCTTAAAAATTTCTCAATTGTATCTTTATCTGCAAGCTGATAAAGAGATCTCTCTATTTGAGACAACTGAGATTTAAGCTGCTGTTCATATCTAACAAGCTTATCGTACTCTCTTTGTGCAGAGCTTCCAAATCCACCCCACATATCCCTTTCATATCTGAGCTCTTGTTCTAACTGAGCCTTTGCTCTTTCTATTTTTTCTAACTCTTTTAAGATGGTTAAAACTTGTGTTCTAACTTCTTTTAATTGTCCTTGTAAAGAATTTAAATAATCAACATATTCTTTTATAGAACTATCAATCTGTTGATAAAGATCATTTAAATACTCACTTATTTTTTGATTAAGGTCTTTTGTATCTATTCCCCTTTTCTCCAAAACTTTTACTAAAGGAGAATCTTCTCTTTTTAATAAAGCAGATAATAAATGATCAGTATCTACTAATGCATCTCCTCTTTGTTTTGCAATATACTTTGCTGCTTCTAACAGTTCTTTACTCTTTGAATCTAATAAATTTTCACTAAACATTTCATCCTCCATGTATATTATTTTAGTCTTTTATTATAAAATTATATGACAATACTAATTTAATACACTTTTTTTTAAATTGCAACACTTTTTTGTTCTTTTTTATATTGTGTTTAAATCAATCTTTACTCATACTGCTTCAAAGTTATTTACATGTAATAAAAATAAGGTAATACTTATTCCACATTTTATATTAAAGCTATATATTAAAGCTAAAGGCAAAAATTTTGAAAATCAAATGTTTATTATGATATTACTCATTGAGTAAACTATACTCAACGTTTAAATTAAGCATAAGATTAAATAAACCTTAGGAGGTTTTAAGATGTTTGAATATACAGAAAAAGTTATGGATCATTTTATGAATCCAAGAAACTTAGGAGAAATACCTAATCCAGACGGATATGGACAGTGTGGTAACCCATCTTGTGGTGACGCAATGTTATTTACAATAAAAGTAAATAAAGAAAACGATGTTATAGAAGATGTTAAATTTAAAACATTTGGTTGTGGATCTGCTATTGCAGTTTCATCTATTTTAACTGAAATGGTAAAAGGGAAACCAATTGACTATGCATTAAATTTAACATATAAAGAAATTTTTGAAGAGTTAGGTGGATTACCATCTCAAAAAATCCACTGTACAAACTTAGGACTTGAAACTCTTCACGT
>Ga0256832_1000338_pt1 | contig 29548 bp, 27 predicted proteins | sample 134614metaG_FD_190534 | JGI IMG/M metagenome (GOLD analysis project Ga0256832, IMG submission 190534) | Hydrothermal vent microbial communities from Lau Basin, Pacific Ocean - 134-614 | ecosystem: Environmental > Aquatic > Marine > Hydrothermal vents | place: Pacific Ocean: Lau Basin | collected...
CGAACGGTTCGAGCCGAGGACCTCGAAGTAGCCAGGCGGCGCAGCCGACCAAGCCCTGTGGCGCTGAGCCGATGGGGCGATCTGACCACGGCCGCGGGGACGGCGACCTTGCTCCTGGCGACCCTCACGCTGGTCGCGGTCCACGCCTCGGACCTGGCCGCCGGGCGCGACACGAGCATGACGGCGTGGTTCTGGGCGCTGCTTCCGGTGCCGCTCATGGCGGCGACACGCCAGCGGCTCCCCCGTACCCCCCAGGCACGGCTGTGGGCGACGGCACACCTCGCCGGTCGCCTGCGCGGCGCCGACGGGTACGCACCGGCCCTCGCGTTGGCGCTGCACGAAGCGGCGGATGGACGCTGGCAGGACGCCCGTGTTCGCCTCGTCACCGAGGCTCGGCCCCGTGGATTGCTACGTCTGGACATCGCGCTGGACGATGACGACATCGCCTACGGGGTGCTGCTGACTCGAGAGAAGACCGAAGCCGAAGCGCAAGCTGCGAGGCTCTGCAGCGCCCCCTCCGTGCCCGGTCCCGGTGGCCGCATCGCGCGCCTCGTCCCTCTCGACGAAGCGCTCGCGCTGGCCCTGCGCTTCCGCCCTTCGCCCACCAGGCCCCGCCGAGGGCGCACCCCAAGGCGGCCCAACCGGCACCGTCCGCGGCCCGTCGCGGCGCCTCTGCACTGAACGGCCCAAGCTCGGGCGCACCGACGAGCTCTCAGCCCTCGGGGCGCTCCGCCGACGCGCCCTCCGGAAGCGCCCGTAGCTGAGCGAGAAGCGCGCGAAGGCGGCGGCGCCTCTGTCGGTTCTCCGTACGCGCCAGCCTGTCCTCGACGGCGCCGATCGCCTCGCGCCCGAAGATGTCCGCGATCGCCGCAGCCGCCTCCCGGGCGTAGCGCTCCATCTGCGCCGCTCGCAGGAGGTCCTCCAGCATCCGGGGATCGCGCCGGGCCTGCGCTCCCCGGGCGACTGCCACGCGGTAGCGCTCGATCGCGGGTCCCCAAGCCCCTCGGTCGGCCAGATCGTGCGCGAGGAGCAGCGAGGGGCGCACGTCGTCGGGATGCAAGCGCTGGTAGATACGCGTGGCGAGGTGGGCCTCGCGATCGAGCGCGTCGGCCGCCCCGAGGCGCTCCCGCAGCGCCCGCAGTTCCTCGTCGAGCGGTTGGTCGAAAGGATCGGGCGGCCGCCGCGGCGCTGCCGCGGACGACGACGACGAGGACGACGACGGCGAGGACGACGACGGCGCCGAAGTCGCCAAGGTCGTCGAGGTCGCCGGCTCCGACGCGGTCGTCGAGGGCGCCGCCAGCGACGTGTCGCGCCGGGACATCCCGGCATAGACGAGCGCCCCCGCCGCCACGAGCGCGAGCGGAACGAGCGCGGCCGCCTTGTGTCCCCTGCCGCGGGAAGACGGCACCGGCTGGGGAGGCTTCGCGGCGGCGCGCAGCGTCCGCGAATGCCCGCCGCTCTCAGGATCCGCCGCATCCAGCGTGGCGGGCACCGGCGGGAGCGCGTCGAGAGCCGCCAGGAGCTCGGAGGCGTCCTGGAAACGGTCCCCGGGATCCTTGGCGAGAGCCTTGTGGAGCAGGCCGAGGATCTCCTCGCTCGCCGCGAGCCTCGGCCGCAGCGCGCACGGGTCCGGAACGGGCGCGATCATGTGCAAGCGCAACAACTCGGCGCGCCGCTCGCTCACGAAGGGCGGGTAGCCCGTGAGCAGTTCGAAGAGCAAGACGCCCACGGAGTAGACATCGGCGCGCGCATCGACCCGCTGCCCGGCCCCCTGCTCCGGGGCCATGTAGGCGGGCGTGCCGACGATGGTCCCAGCCTTCGTCAGGGTGGGCTCCCCGGCGAGATCGTCCTCGTCCGCGAGGATCTTCGCCAAGCCGAAGTCCAAGAGCTTCACATGGTGCGGGTCGTCCGGGAGGGCCTGAAGAAACACATTGGCCGGCTTCAGGTCGCGGTGCAGCACTCCCCGGGCGTGCGCAAAGGCCAAGCCCCGGGCAATGGAGCGGACGATCTCGATGGCCACTTCGGGCTCCGGGGGGCCGTCGTCGTCGAGGAGGTCGGCGAGCGTGCGACCGGCGAGCAGCTCCATCACGAGGTAGGGCACACCGTCGCTGATCCCGTAGTCGGTGAGCCCCACGATGTTCGGGTGCCGCAGCTGGCTGAGGACGGTCGCCTCGCGCTCGAAGCGCCGCCGCAAAAGACCCCTGTCCTCGTAGCCATGGCGAAGCACTTTGAGGGCCACCGGCTGCCGCAAGCCCGTGTGCTCGGCGCGGTACACGACCCCCACCCCCCCGGCGCCGAGCACCCCCTCGATGCGATAGCGTCCGTCGATGACGCGGCCCAGCCACGGGTCGTCGGCGAGCACCGAGCGCACCTGCGATGGCTGGCCCTCGGAGACGCCATGATCGCTCGCAGTGGAGGCTGAACCCGCCATCGCCGCAAGGATACCAGGCGCCCGCGCCCATGCCCGCCGACGCCTTCCCGCGCAGACGCCCGAGTCAGGAAGACGCCCGAGTCAGGAGCCGGCGCAGCGAACGTCGGTCGTCACCAGGCTCGCGCTGCCCATGGACATGAGGGGTGGATCGAGGGGATCGTCGGGCTGCTCCCGAGCCGTCCAGGTCACGACGACCTCCACAGCCGCGCCGCTGCAAAGGAGCTCGCGGGCGCGCGGGAAGGCCCCCGGAAGACTGCGACCGGCGATGCGCACGACCGCGCTCTCGCCGGGCTCCAAACGGCCGTCGAAGCCCTCCGGACGGTCGAGGTTGATCTCGCCGACGGGGTCACCATCGACGACGACGATCCCCGCGCGTGGGACGACGAAGTCGTCGCCGGCCAGCGCGTGTTCGCCGACCCGCACGTCCAGCACCAGGTCGACGGAGAGTACCTCGGCCGCGTCGAGGGAGACTTCCGCACTGCGCAGCGTCACCACCAAACCAAGCGCCGTGTCCACGCAGGCGCTGCCGAGCAGGAGCCCCCACAGGATCGCCGCGCCCGCCGACGGCCGGCCCAGAGGCTTCATCGCGCGGCGCGCGCTTGCAAGGACTTGCGGATGCGATCGACGCCCTTGATCTCTCGCGCGACGTCCTCCTCGTCGATCTCGAGGGTCTCGACCAACGACACGTGCACCGTGTCGTAGAGCCAGTTGCTCGACTCCGTGTCGTGAACGCACTGCTCGGCGCTGTGCCCCTGGTGGTTGAGCTTGGGAAGCTTCTGCACGAGGGCCTCGAGCACCTTCATCCCGTCGCCGATGAACGCCCGAGCTGCGTCGAGTTGCTCGTCCATGGGCCCGAAAAGCTCCGGCGATTCCTCGGCATGCCGCGCGAGCGCTTCCGGCGAGGCCTCGCGAGCCTTCTCGAGCGCCAGCCGGATCACGAGAACGGAGCCTGCGTGCTGCAAGGCACCGCGCACACCGGGAATCGAGGTCCCCTCCGAGATCACGTGCAGGAGCGCCCCGGCGACGAGGACGCGGCTCCCGTCGTCGACCTCCGGGTCCTCCACGATGCGCAACACAGCCTTCAAATCCTGAGGCAGCTGAATGACAGCGTCCCTCATGAGCTCCACGAACCGATCCCGAGACATCGTCCTAGTATTTTCCCATCGGGGCGCTCATCGCTCGCGACAGCGCGCACGGCATCTGCCCCTGGTGTTCTCGCGAGCATACCGAACTCGGGCCCATGCACAAACCCCTACGGAAGATATTCCCACCCTCCGGAAGATCCCTAGGGAATCGCCCACCCGGCCGCGCGCAAAGCAGCGGACACACCCATCAGCGGCAGCCCCATGATCGCCGTGAAGTCCCGCCCCTCGACGGCCTCGAAGAGCGCGATGCCGGAACCCTCGATCTTGTAAGCGCCGCAGCAACCGAGGGGCGCGACCCGCTCGACGTAGCGACGGATCTCGTCGTTCGAGAGCGCGCGGAGGGTCATGGAGTGAGTGTCCAAGACCTCCCGCCAGCGGCCACCGGGCGCGAGCAGCGCCGCGGCGGTGAGCAGACGATGGGTCCGACCGGAAAGCCGCCGGAGCTGCGCCTCCGCCGCGGCGCAGGTACCGGGCTTGCCGAGGATCTCGCCGTCGAGGTCCACGAGCTGGTCGGCCCCCAGGACCAGCGCGTCGGGGTAGCGCGCGGCCACGCTCGCCGCCTTGGCCCTCGCCAGCTCGGCGGCCACGACCTCCGGCGGCTTGCCGGAGGTCTTCAGCGGCTCCTCGTCGCAGCGCGGCGCGACGGCTTCGTACGGGAGCCCGAGGCGGTCGAGGAGCGCGCGACGGTATGGCGAAGTCGACGCGAGGATCAGGCGCATGGTCGGCTTGTAGCAGCGCTGCCGAGCCGTGCATGCTCGCCCCGTGGAGCGGCTGCGCTTCGACCACCTCGGCGTAGAGGCCCTGGCCCTGGGTACCGGACCCACGACGCTGCTGCTCCATGGCTTCCCGGATCTGCCGACGTCCTGGCTGCCCGTCGCCGAGCGCCTCGCGCGCAACGGGGGCCGCTGCGTCCTGCCGTACATGCCCGGCTATCCTCCGTCCTCGCCGGAAGGGCCCCTCGACGTGGACATCGTCGCCGATCGCATCGCGTCGCTGGCGGCCGAGCTCGCCCCGCGAGTCCACCTGGTGGGACACGACTGGGGTTCGGTCGTGGCGCAAGGGGCGGTCCTCCGCCACCCCGAGCGCTTCGAGCGCCTGGCGCTCCTCTCGGTGCCGCACGTCCTGACCTTCCTGCGCAACACCCTGCGCTCCCCGCGGCAGCTCGCACGCAGTCGCTACATGGCGTTCTTCCAGCTCCCGTGGCTTCCCGAACGCCGGGTCCGTGACGCCGCCGCGATCGAGGCGATCTACCGGAGGTGGTCGCCGGGTTCCCCTCCAAGAGCGCACATCCGGGACGTGGCCGACGCCATCGCCCGCGGCGAGGGAGCCCCGCTCGGCTACTACCGCGCCAACCTCCGACCCGGGCCGGCGCTCCTGCGGAGTCTTCGGCGGGCGCGCCGCACACCCATTGCCGCGCCCACGCTCTACCTCCACGGCGCCGAGGACGGCTGCATCGCGCCGGGGATCGCGCGGGGTCAGCGGCGCCACTTCGCGGGCCCCTTCCGCTGCGATGTGCTGCCGGCGGCGGGGCACTTCCTGCAACTCGACGCGCCCCGGGCCGTCGCGGACGCCCTCGCGCGCTGGCTCCTCTCCCCTGCTCAGACGCCGCCGAAGCGCCCGCCCCACGACCGGGAACGTTGACGAGTGCGCTCGGCCTGGCCCTCCGCCCCAGTGTCGACCGTGTCGCGGTCGCGAGGCTGCCCCTGCGTGGTGCCGCCGGCGAGGAAATCTCGAAGGTTTTCGAGGCGCGATGTGCCGCGCAGGCGTGCTCCCGAGGGTGGGGCGCACAAAGAGGCGTTGGGGCGGCTGGATGGAATCGGCGTCTTGCTGGCTCAGGCGCCGCCTTCGGGACCGTGGTCGTGCGGCAGGCTCCCCCGTGGCGAGCGCAGGTAGACGAAGGGCGTCTGCATCAAGAAGTTCGACACGCGCGCCATGTACACGTCGGCGCTCTTCTCGACCTGCCGGGCCAGATGACTCTTGTCGTTGCCGGTCCGCATCAGCAGCCCCCACCGCGGGTGCGAGAGCCTGCTCGAACGCTCGGCCAGCGGCGCGATCCTCCCGTCGAGCTCCACGAGCTGCGCCCGATAGTCACGAATCTGCGCTTCGAGCGCCTCCTCGCTGTCCTCGACCTGCGGCCCGTAACTGGCGCGCTTGCGTTGAAGGGCCAGACGTACCTGCGAGAAGCAGTGCTCCAGACGCTCCTTTTCGGCCATCAAGCGGCTGAGCTCGGCCTGCTCCGGCTTGAAGGATTCGAGGGCGTCCAGGTCTTGCTCGAGCTCGCGCACGACGAGCGCCGTGCGCCACCGATGCGTCTTCTTGCTCTGGTTGACGTCGGCGAAGATGTGGTCGCCGACGTAGAGGATCTCCTCGCCGCCCAGACCGAAGGCCTCTTCCACCAGGGTCGCGTGGCCTCCGACGTAGGCCTCCCCCAACGCGAGCCCACCAACGACGGGCTCGAGCAGTCCGCGCTCCTCGTCGACGACGCGGAAAACAGGGCTGTCCATGGTGAAGAACACCGGCTTGCGCGCCGCCGCGATCACGAGGTCGAAGAGGCCGCGCCAGGTCTGCCCTTCCGGGAGGAAGCGATCGAAGGCGTAGCTCATCATCGCCCGGGTGTAGAACCACTCCGAGTTGGTGATGATCGCGAGCTTCTTGCCGCTGTGACGCAGATCGAGCAGAGCGAGAGGAAGCTCCGGATCGAGCTCCACGAACCGGTCGGGCTCGGCCATGATCTCGCTCTTGAGGTGGCCCATCATGTGCGCCTCGTCGATGGCGCTCCGCACGCCGCCGTAGACGTCGCGGTAGCTGAGAAAGCCCAGCTCTTCGAGCTTGCGCTGGTCGAGCAGGTCGACGCATTGCGCAAAGAGGCAGGCCTCCGAGAGCGCAAAGAGCGTGTTCATGAAGCGCCAGCGCGGCTCCGCGAGGTCGACGAGCTCGCGCGCGTAGGCCCTGCGGCACGCCTCGAAGGACAGTTCCTCCGTACCGTGACACGCCTTCTTGATGTAACCGAAACGGTTCGCCTTGACGACATTGCCAAGGTCCAGGTCGAGGATGAGCCCCAGGCTCGCAAACGTGGGGTCGAACTCGAGATGGGCCACCGGCCAGCCCCGCTCGAGCAGGCGACGCTTGGCGTGCTCGTAGGCGTGCGCCTCCCAAACCTCCGTCCGGTAGTGGATGAGCGTGTAGTCCATGTCGAAGCCGATGGCCCCGATGGAGCGGAGGTTCAGGGTGCGGTTGCAGTAAATGCGACGCTTGGGATGGGGAAGGTCGGGATCGACGATCATCGTCTACCTTGCCATGAGGGGATGGGATCGAAAAAACCCGCCCCTCGCGAGGCGGGTCATTCGATGCGAGCGCGGACCGTCAGAGGGTAAACGACGCGATGTCGATGCGCTGGTCCGGGTTGATGACGTAGTTGTAGGCGCCGAGCACGCGCCCACCCACAGCGATGGAGAGCGTCAGGGGGGTGGGCCCAGCACTCGTGCTGCAGGAGCTGCCGGCCCAGTAGTGGACCTGCACGTTGTAGGTACCGCGCGGCGGGTTGGGCTGGTTCCAGTAGACGTTCTCGATCGTGTTGTTGGCCTGGCTGGCGTTGCACTGCCCGCGGGCGTCCTGGTCGAGGTGCCCGCCGGAGGCGCTGCGGCGGTGGCTGTAGCTGATCGTCTCACCGGCGGGATCGGTGACGTACATGTCGAGGTCCGCACCACCCTGCCACGCCAAGGTGATCTGGATGTTGCCGGAGCTGTATCCGCAGCCCTCGTCGATCTGCCCGTTGCAGTTGTCGTCGAGACCGTTGCAGACCTCCTGTGCGCCCTGCGTGCAGGTCGCCTCGACGACCGTCACACCGCTGGCGACGGTGGGCTGAGCGGCCTGGACCGTGACCGTCGCGGTGGCCGGCGGCGGTGGCGGCGCGCTGGCTCGGACTGTGACACGGGCGTGCGGTCGCGGGATCCGCGCCTGGGTGCGTACGATGCAACCCGAAAGGCCCATGGCCAACAGGGATACGGTCAACAGCGTGCCAAAACTGGCTCTCATCATCGAAGGCCCCTCCTATAACGTTCGTGTGGCGCTGAGCGCCGTGGGCATGGCGTGCACCCGCCTTGGACGTGGACGCGCCGTGAGTCTTCATAACCTTTCTCTGGCCGGCGGACCAGCGCGACCGTACCGTCCCGCAACCGTGCGCAATCACAAGGAACTGGAGACTCAGCGGTCCTTGCCCGCGCCGAAGTCGATGGCCCCCGAACGGAGTCGATCCCGCGCGCGGACCTCCTGGCCCAGCCCCGCGAGAGCGACCATCAGGAAGAGCAGCCCCCCGATGAGGATGGTCACACCAACGAGCCGGGTGTCGTCGAGCAGGAGCCAACCCACCGAAGCCATCAGCCCCGTCAGCAAAGGGATCCCCACCAGAGCGACGCGCTGCCTGCGGCGGCGTCGCTCTCTCTCGGCACGCGCGCGCTCGGCGAGCGCTCGCTCCGCTGCGCGGCGCTCCTTGCGGGAGGCGCGCCGGCCCCGTCGACCTTTCTTCCCCATCGGCCCACCATAGCAGCCTCAAGACCTCTCGGGGTCGGTAAGACCTCTCGGGGTCGGTGCTGGGACGAACGGGCAGCCTCAAGCGCCGAGCACTGCGCGCCCAATCACGATGCGCTGCACCTCGCTGGTGCCTTCGTAGATCATCGTCACACGCACGTCCCGGAACGCCCGGTCAACCCGATGGCCCTCCTCGAGCGCCTCCTCGCCGAGGATCTCGACGACGTCGTTGCAGCTCGCCCAGGCGGCCTCGGTGGTGAAGGCCTTGGCGATGGACGCCTCCCGCGTGAAGCGCTCGCCGCGCTCCTTGAGCCAGGCGGCCCTCAGCGTGAGCAAGCGCGCCGCGTCCAGGCGAGTACGCACATCGGCCAGGCGCTCCAGAGCCGCGCCTTCGGGCGACGGAAGGGCGCGAAGATGCTCGACGGCCGCCCGCTCGGCGGCGCGCGCGATCCCGAGAGCCTGCGATGCGATCCCAATGCGGCCCCCGTCGAGCGCCATCATGGCGATCCGAAAGCCCCCTCCCCGCGAGCCGAGGAGCGCCGAGGAGGGCACGCGGACCCCGTCGAGGGCGAGGGCCACCGTGTGGCTGGCCCGAAGGCCCATCTTGTCCTCCCGTTTGACCACCCGGAGGTTCTCCGCGTCGCCGGGCACGAGGAAGCAGCTCAGGCCCCGCGAGCCGGGCCCGTCGGTGCGTGCCCAGACGACGAGCACGGCCGCCGAGTCGCCGTGGGAGATCCACTGCTTGCTGCCCGTGAGGACCCAGTCGTCGCCGTCCTGAATCGCGGCTGTCGTCATCCCGCCGGGGTCGCTCCCGGCGCCAACCTCGCTCAGCGCAAAGGCGCCGAGCTCTCCCGCCGCGAGCCGCGGGCAGTAAGCCCGTCGCTGCTCGTCGCTCCCAAAGGCCGCGATGACCTCGCCGACCATGTTGGTCACGGCCATCGTGACCGCCGTCGACGCGCAGGCCGAAGCGATCTCCGTCATCGCCAGGCTGTAGGCCACGGTCCCAGCGCCGCTGCCTCCGAGGTCCTCCGGGACGCCGACGGCCATGAGCCCGGCCGCCCCGAGCTCGTGGAAGACGTCCGCGGGCACCTCCTCGGCGGCCTCGAACGCAGCGGCGCGAGGCGCGAGGGCCGCCCTCTGCTCCTTGGCCCGGCGGAGGATCGCCTCGCCCCTTTCGTCGAGTCGTAGGTCCATCAGAGCGAGAAGGTGACCTTGGCCGGGTAGCTGCCGGGGTCGGGCATGGACCATGTGGAGACGCTGCGGGCGACGCAGTCGAGGTCGTCGGCGCGCTCGGGGTCGGTGGTGGATGCCCCGGCCGCCAGCACCTGGCCGCCGGGCGCGACGTACACGGTCACGGTGTAGGGCCCGGGACCGCAGTCGACGATCTCACCTCGGTTCTCCTCCACTTTCGCAGCGACTCGGCTGGCGTCCCAGTGGAGAGGCGGCCGCACCTCGGGCGGCGTGTCGAGGGTGAGCGGGTAGGCGAACTCCGCCTCTCCACCGCGCGGCGGAGCGAACCGCGCACTGCGCGCGGCCTCGAGGATGCATCGCTCGGTCTCCCGGTCGCCGATGGTGCTCTCGCGCGGATAGACCCAGAGCACCGTCCCATCGACGCGCACTCGAAACGCGAGATCGATGGTGCCCCCGAGAACCTCCACGGCCTCGTGGCGGCGCTGGAAGCAGCGCAAGAAGCGACCCATCCGCGCCTCCATGGTGCGCTCGACGGCATCCGAGGAGATCGTCCCCATCAAGCCTTCGATCTGGGCGCCGTCGTTCCGCGCGAGGGCACGCTCGTGCCCACTCGTCTCTTCGACCTCCGCGGGCGCGTCCGTCGATTCTTCGCCGGCGCAACCGCCAACGAACGCGAGGGTCAGGGCAACCGCCACGCCGCGCATCTCAGGCTCCCCCCTTGAGTGCACCCGCCGCGATGACGAGCCGCATGATCTCGCTCGTGCCTTCGTAAATCTCGGTGATGCGTGCGTCCCGGTAGTGACGCTCGAGGTCGTACTCCTTGGAGTAGCCGTAGCCACCGAAGATCTGAAGGGCCTGATGGGTGACGCGCGTGGCCATCTCCGAAGCGTAGAGCTTCGCGGTGGCAGACTGCTGCGAGTGCCGAAGCGAAGGTTCGGTGCGTGCCCGTTCCTTGAGCAGCGCGGCTCGGTAGATGAGCAGGCGCGCGGCATCGAGCTGCATCGCCATGTCGGCGACCTTGAACTGGATGGCTTGCAGCTTGGCGATCGGCGCGCCGAAGGCCTTTCGCTCGTGAGCGTAGGCGACGGCCTTCTCGTAGGCGGCCTCGGCGATGCCCAGCGCCTGCGCGGCGATGCCGATGCGCCCCCCGTCGAGGGTGTTCATGGCGATCTTGAAGCCCATCCCCTCCTCGCCGAGCCGGTAGGCGTCCGGGACCCGGCAGTCGTTGAAGAAGATCGTGCAGCTGTGGGCCGCATGGATGCCCATCTTGTGGTCCGGCTCCTGCGGCTCGAAGCCGGGGGTTCCCTTGGGCACGATGAAGGCCGTCGTCCCCTTGGCGCCCTTCGTGCGGTCCGTGTTGCAGAAGACCACGATGAGGTCGGCGTGGGGACCGTTGGTGATCCAGTTCTTGGACCCGTTGATCACCCACTCGTCTCCGTCCCGGACGGCGGTGGTCTGCATGTTCGACGCGTCCGAACCGCTGGACGGCTCCGTCAGACCGAAGCACCCGAGCTTGGCGCCGGAGGCCAGCGGAACCAGGAACTCCTGCTTTTGCGCGTCGCTTCCGAACTTCAGGAGCGGGTCGCAGACGAGGGAGTTGTTCACGCTCATGATCACGCCGGTGGACGCGCAGGCCTTCGAGATCTCGATCATCGCGAGGGCGTACGAGAGATAGTCCGCACCGCCTCCGCCCAGCTCTTCGGGGACGGCAATGCCGAGGAAGCCGAGCTCCCCCATGCGCGCGACGAGGGACGCGGGCCAGCGGCCGGTTTCGTCGAGCTCGCGCGCCTTGGGCAAGACCTCCTGGGTCGCAAAGTCCCGGGCGGTCTTCTGAATGAGCTGCTGTTCGTCGGTCAGGCGGAAGTCCATGGGGCCGGAGGTTGGCCGCAACCGCGTCCGTTTTCAACGCGTTCGCGACAACTCGCACCTTCGCCCGGCCCGCAGGTCCGCCCGGTGCCGACCGGGATCGAAAATCTCGAGGTTGTCCCGAAGCGCAATGCGCCGCAGGAACGCACTGGCGAGCGTGGGGAGAGGTGCGGGCGCTCAGCGAGCCCGCTCGCCGCCGTCGGCGACGAGCACATGCCCCGTGACATAGCTCGCGGCGTCGCTGCACAGGAAGAGGGCGGGGCCGGCCATCTCTTCCGGACGCGCCGCGCGGCGCAGCGGAACCCGCGAGAGCAGCTTGTCCCGAAGGGGGCCGGGCAGCCCGGCGGTCATGTCCGTGTCCACGAACCCGGGCGCCAGACCGTTCACCCGGATTCCGTCGCGAGCCCACTCGACGGCAAGCACCTTGACCGCGTGGGCGAGCGCAGCCTTCGCCGCGCCATAAGCCAGCGTCGAGGGTTGGCCCCCCAGCCCCCACACGCTCGTGACGAAGAGCACCGCCCCACCCCCCCGCGCACGCATCTGCGCGGCGGCGCATTGCGCACCCCGGGTGGCGCCGACGAAGTGCAGATCCATCATGCGCCGGAGCTCCGAGGCGGGCACCTGGGCCGCCGGAGCCGAGGATGCGAGCCCCGCCGCCGATACGAAGACGTCGCACCCGCCGAGGTCCGCAACCCGCTCGAAGAGGGCGTCGACCTGCCCGAGGTTCGCGACGTCACAGGCCACCGCATCCCCACCGATGGCCCTGGCGACGGCGGCGCACGCCTCGGCGCTCCGTGAAGAGACGACGACGTGGGCGCCGGCCGCCGCCAAAGCCTCGGCGATGGCGCGGCCGATGCCCCTGGAGCCGCCGGTGACGACAGCGCGCTTGCCGTCCATGGACGCCCCGGTCATCGGATGGCGCGCCGGGCGCGTCGCGCCAGCGGCCCCGCCGGCGCCTTTTCGAGGTACGTCTCGTAGGCCCGGCGCGCCCCCGGCGAGTCTTCCCCTGCCAACGCCTCGCCGAGGTAAAACCAGGCCTCCGCGGGCGCTCCCTCGATGGCCGTGGCCTGGCGGAGGAGACGCCGAGCCGCGGCCGCTTCGCCCTCCTCGATCGCCACGCGGCCGCGCAGGGTGAGGACCCGCGCCATCATCGACGGCGGGCGGATGCGACGTTCGAGGGAGCCCTCGGCGCGGTCCAAGATCCCCCGCGCCTCGCGCTGCTTGCCTCCACGGATCAGGACGTTCGCGAAACCCAACAACGCCTCCGGGTGCCCCTCGTCGAGGGCCAGGGCGCGCTCGTACTGATCGGCCGCAGCTCGCGTCTCGCCCGCGGCATAGAGCGCATCGCCGAAGAGCGCGAGGACGTCGGCGTTCGCACCCTCGGTGGCCACCGGACGCAGCGCGCGGATGGCCTCGCCCGGTCGCCCCTCGGCGAGGGCCACCTTCGCCGTGACCACCCGGACCCTCGCGAGCTCTCGGTCGTCGCCGGTGACGTTCTCGAGCTGCACCTTGGCGTCGTCCACGCGCCCGAGCCCCAGGAGCGCCTCGACCCGACCAAGGCGGCCGATGAGGGCATAGGAACGGCCGCTGCCGCCGCGCCCGACGCGTCGCGCCAGCTCGCCGAAGAGCGTGTCGGCCTCGCTGTAATCGCCCCGATCCAGGAGCAAGCGGCCGAGGGCGAGGCGAGCCTCGGCGTGGGTCGGCTGCAGCTCGAGGGCCTGGCGCAGCGCCGCCTCCGCCTCTTCCGGTTCGCCCTGCATGCGCGCCGCCCGGCCCAACAGATAGTGCGCCTGAGCGTTGTCGGCCTCTGCGGCGATCACCCTGTCGAGAGCCTGCTCGGCCAACCTCGGCTCGTGGGCCGCGAGCGCCGCCTCGGCGACGGCCAAGCCCACCTCCGGCACGCCGGGGTTCTCCCGGGCGAGGCGGCGCGCCTGCGCCAGCACACGAGGCGCCTCACCGAGCTTGACGGCGACGCGGAGGCGCAGCGCCTGGAGCGTGGGGCTCGCCTCGTCGGGGTTCGCCTCCAAGTACGCATCGAGGGCCTCGGCGGTCGCCCGCAACGCGTCGGCGGTGCCCACCAGGAGAGCCGCGCGGGTGCTCAGCAGCAGCACCTCCGGATCCTCGTTCGAGAGCTGGCCAAGCACTCGGAGCGCGCGGACTCCGTCCCGACGCTCGATGAGGATCTCGGCGAGGAGCTTTCGGTACTCGCCGATCCCAGGGGCCCCCGACACCGCGCTCATGGCGGCGGTCTGCGCCCGACCGAGCTGCCCGAGCGCCCGCGCCGACGCCGCCACGAGGGCCTGCATCCGTGGCTCCGACGCCCCCGCCTCCAGAGCCTTCTCGATCTGCTCGGCCGCAGCCTCCTCGTTGCCCTGCCGGCGGTAGAGCCGGGCCCGGGTCAGCGCCAGGAGCACCTTGTCGGTGGGCGCAGCTTCGTCGAGGCGCTCGTCCATCGGCGCGAGAGCGGCCAGAGCCGCCTCCGGCTCCCCATCGTCCGCGCTCAGGTACGCCTTCCATAAGGTCGCCCGCAGGTGCCCCTCGTAGCGCGAGAGGATCCCGTCGAGGAGCGCCAGGGCCTCTTCCGGCTGCCCCTCGTCGACCTTGGCCTCCGCCAGCGCGATGGCCGCGGCGCTCAGGCCAGGCTCCTTCTCGAGCGCCGTCTGGAGGTGTCGGGCCGCGTCGTCCGACCCGAGGCGCTGCTGCAGCCGACCGACGACGTAGTAGACCACGGCGTCGTCCTCGGCCTGGTCGAGGGCCTGCTCGATCGCCGCCTGGCCCTCGTCGGCCTTGCCCGACGCATAGGCCAAGACGGCCTCCGCCGCCGCCAAGCGCGCGGGGCTCACCGAGCGGCTACGGGCGAACTCGAGGGTGGGGCGCAGGTACCCCGGTTCGAAGGCGCCGTCTTCGAGGGCTCGCTGGGCGTGGACGAAGAGCAAGACCGACGGCCCCCGCTCGTCGAGGGGGTGCAGCTCGCGGGCCTCCCGCACGAGGCGCTCGGCGTCCACGAGGTCCTTGTGGTCGCCCCGAAGCGCGCGCGCATCGGCCTCGCCGACCATCGCGGCGGCCTCCGCCTCCTGCGCCTCGACCCACTTCGTGTAGGCGAAGTACCCTCCCCCCGCGAGGAGCAGCGCGACGACCCAAAGCGCCGCCAACGGGACCGCGAGCTTCTGCCCCGCGCGCCCAGCCGTCTTGGCCGCCACCCACTCGGTGGCGCCATCCTCCGGAGGTTCGAAGAGATGCTCGCGCTTGAGCATCGCGAGGACCCGGTCGACATCTTCGGGGCCGGCGGCGCCCGCAGGAGAAGCCGCCGCGGGGGCGGCCATGTCCGGTGCGGTGCGCAGCTCGGAGCCTGGCTCGTAGGCCGCCTCGCCCCGCTCGCCTCCCCCTGCGACCGGGACCTGGAAAGGGTCGGGGGCCGCCGCAGGAGGGGCCGCAGGAGGGAGCGCTGCGGGAGGGGCCGCGGCCGCAGGAGGAGGAACCGCCGCGGGAGGGACCGCCGCGGGAGGCGGGCCGATCCGGGGATGCTTGCGCGCGGGCTTCGTCGCCTCACGGGGAAAGTCGGCGGGAGGGGCGGCCCGCGCCGCCCGCTCCGCGCGCATCGCCGCCTCCACGAGGCCTCGGTCGACCGTCGCGGTGGGCGCGTCGTCGTCGACGGTGGACTCCTCGGCGGCGGGCTCCTCGGCGGCGGCCTCCGCAAGGCGACGGGAAAGATCGGCCGCCACGACGGTGGCCTCTTCCTGCTCCGACAGAAAGCTCCCCCCGCTGGGCTGCGTCGGGATGGGCGCCGTCAGGGTCTCCTCTTCTTCTTCTTCGACGCCCCCGGCGATCCGGGCGAGGCGTTCGGCCCGCTGGTGCAGGCGCTCGACGTCCGGACCGGACGCGCCCAGCTTGCGCGCACGGCTCAGGACCTTCTCGGCGCGCTCCGGGTCGCCTCGGCGCAAGAGCACCTCGCCGAGCCAGCGGTAGGGCTCGGGGTCGTTGGACCGCGCGCGCGCCGCCTGGAGCAGCGTCTTCTGCGCCCGCAGCAGGTCCCCTCGGACCATCCACGCACGCCCGGCCAGCACGAGCATGTCCGCGTCGCGGGGGTTCACCCGCAGATGGACCCCGGCCACCTCCAAGGCTTCACGGGCACGTTCGGCCGCGAGGAGCGCTGCGGCCAGCGTGCCCGCGTCCTCCACGGCGGGGTCGCTGCGAAAGCGTAGCAGTCGGGCGTCGAGATTCTCGCCGGCCATGCGGCGGGCATCGTACCAGCTCGGGCGACGGATTGGGGGAATATGCGCCCGATTCAACCTTCGAGCGAACGCCCCCTCAGTCCGGATCCTCGATGCGCCAAACTCCGTCTTCCCGCACGAACTGCACGGTGTAGCTGTCGCCGTACGTCATGGTGGCGCGGTCGCCGACCACCTCGATGGGCCGGTCCAGGTTGGCCCGGAGGTTGGCCACGAGGCGCTCGACTTCCTCGCGCCCTTCTCCCTCGAAAGCCTCGCGCATCCGCTCCACGGTCATGCCCTCGCGGTCCGCCTCGGGCACGAAGCGGAGCACCACCTCGTAGCGGCGACGCTCCATGGCGCGGACGAAGGACCGCAAGGCCGCCCGAGGGGTGGATTGGTCGTAAAAGTTCACCACGTCGCCGGCCACCCGCCAGCGGCCGTCCTCCCACACGAGATCGAGGGCGTCCCCGTCGGGGAACGGGATCCGGGCGGTGATCTCCTCCGTGTCGCCGGCCTCGGCCAACATCGCGCTGAGCTCGCGGGCCTCCTCGGGGTAGGTGCGAAGGTGGCGCTCGAAGTCCTCCAGGGACACGCGGCGCCGGTAGCTCTCGCCCATGAGCGCATAGGCTGCAGCGTACCGGCCCCTATCGAGGGCCTCGGCGAAGCGGTGGACGGTGGCCTCCGGCGAGCGGTGGCGGGCGGCGCAGGCCGACAGCAGCAGGGCGACGAGGGTCCAGCGCATCGGCCGCTCTTGTAGCACAGCGGCAACGGCAACGGCGCTCAGCGGCGCCGGGACCGCTCGCCAGGCTCGAGGATCGTGAACTCCACACGGCGGTTGAGCGCTCGCCCCTCCGGCGAATCGTTGGGAGCCACCGGGTTCTGTGAGCCATAGCCGACGTACTCGAGGCGCGAGCGGGGCACGCCCTTCGTGGTGAGGTACTCGACGACCGAACGAGCGCGACGGTAGCTCAGGTCGAGATTGTACTGGGGGTTGCCTTGGTCGTCGGTGTAGCCCTCGACGCGGATGCGTCGGCCCGCCGGCAGCTCCCCGATAACCTCCGCGACTTGGTCGAGGAGCGGTCGGCTGACGGGTCGGATCACGTCCGTGTCGAAGTCGAAGTAGATCCGCTCGCTGATAAGGATGCGGGTGTCCGTAACTGTGACGCTCGCGGCCTCGGGCCCGGGCTCGGGGCATCCGTCCTCGTCCTGGTAGTCGTCCCGGTCCTCGGGTTGGTTCGGACAGGCGTCGGCTCCGTCCAGCACCCCGTCCTCGTCGTTGTCGGCCTCCGGACAGCCGTCGGCGTCCTGGTACCCGTCCCGGTCTTCGGAGGCCAGAGGGCACCGGTCGTCGGCGTCCGACACGCCATCGGCGTCGTTGTCATGGTCCGGGCAACCGTCGGCGTCGAGGAAGCCGTCCTGGTCCTCGGCGTCGTTGGGGCACTCGTCGACGGAGTCCTCGAGGCCGTCGGCGTCGTTGTCGAGGTCGGCGCAAAAGTCGCCGTCCTCGAAGCCATCGTAGTCCTCCGGGCCGGCCGCGCAGGGTTCGCGCTCGCTGGCGTAACGCAACACCAAAAAGCCGCGCACCTTCGGGGCTCCCCACCCCGGGAGCAGCCCCGTGCCGGCGCCCACATCCACCGTCAAGCCGTCGGTCAGCAGCAGGCGCGCGCCCAGATCGGCCTCCGCCGGGTTCTCGTCCGCGCCGAAGCTGTCCCCGGCGAAACCGAGCCTGGCCTGGGCCTCCCCGACGAGCTGGACCCGCTCGTGCACCGCCACGCGCAGACCGACCGCCAGATGGAGCTCGTCGTCCCACTCGAAAGCGCCCACGCGCACCTGCCTCCGAAAGTGCCACGCCGCGCTCGCGCCGAGGGTGACGACGCCCCGCTCGAGGGCGAAAACGAGCTCGGGGGCGGCGGTCCAGTAGTCCGTGCCCACGAAGCGGTCGCCGTCCCCGGTCGGGAGCGAGACGACAATCCTCGACGCGAGGGCGACGTCTCCCCGGAGCAGGGGCACCTTCATCATCAGGCGCAGGTCCCCGAGGGTGGCCCGCGTGCTGTAGTCCAGCTCGAAGGGGAAGGGGTCGGCGGCCGCCTTCGAGAGCACCAAGGGCACCGCCACCCCGAGCTCGAGCCACTCGAAGAGGCCGAGGGAAGCCAGCAGCTCCGCGTCGAGGCGCCAGGGCACCACATCGGTCCCGTCCGACGAGCGGGCGAACACACCGCTGGCCCCGTTGACATGGAGCCCGAGCACGTAGCTCAGGTGCCGCGGCACCTGCGGGCGGTCGATGGTGAAGGTGGTGCCGGGCGACGGGCTGGGACCAAAGAGCTGGGTGTCGAACTGGTCCGACTGCGCCTGCGCCCCGCTCGCGCACGCCCACGCGCAAAGCAGACCCAGGAGCGCCCTGACGCGACCAAGCAAGCCAAACCTCACCGCTCCAGCCTACCAGCTTCTGGGCGCCGGCTGGCGAACCCGGGGAAATACTCGTTCGGCCGGCGGCCCCGACGCCGTATACTGCGCGGCCCATGCTGTACGTCGCGTGCTCGGGCTTTCCGGTACCGGTCAGCCGCTACTGGTCCCTCTTCCCCGCCGTCGAGATCTCCGACACTCGCCTGGCCATCCCCGGCGCCGGCAGCGTCCGCCGGTGGCTGCGGGAGTCCCCCGATGGTTTCGCCTTCACGGCCTTGGCCCCCAAAGAGGTCGGCGAGAGCGGTTTCAAGAAGACAAAGGACAACCAGGCTCGTATCGAGGCCTTCGCCGCGTTTGCCGAAAAGCTCGGCGCCCGAGCGGTCGTCTTCCAGGCGCCGGAGGATTTCAAGGCGAGCAAGGCGAACAAGGCGGCCATCAAGGCCTTCCTGGGCTGGTTGCCGAAGCTGCCGCGGATCGTCTTGGACCTCCCCGCCTGGAAACCGAAGGATGTCGCGGCGGCGGCGGGCAACGAGCCCGTGGTCGTCGCCTACGATCCCCTGAACGACGCATCGCCCCCGGCCGCGGACTTCGTCTACCTGCGGCTCCCGGGCCCCGCCGGTCACCGCTCTCGCTACGACGAAGAGTCCGTCGAGGCCATCGTTGCGCACTGCAGGAGCCTGGACGCGGAAGAAGGCTTCTGTGTGTTCCGCAACATCGACATGCAGGCCAACGCATCCGCCGTGCTCAAGGAGCTGGGAGGATGAGCGCACAGGAGCACCTCGAATCGATCGTCGACGCCGAGCGGGCGCTCCGGGCCGCCGAAGCCAAGCTCATGGCCGAACCCCCCGAAGCGATCGAGGCCACCCTGAGCGCCGCGGTCGCGGAGGCTCGGGAGCTGTCGGACCGACCCGAGGCCTGCCTCCGATTGGAGCGCCTCGCCGACCTCTGTGCCCAGCTCCCGGGGCCTGCGATGGCCGACGCGCTGATCGCCATCTTGGACGCGCCCGAGCCGCAGGTCCGGGTCGTCGCCGGCGAAGCCCTCCTCGACGTCGCCTACGACTACTACGCCGAGGTGGCCCGCGCCATCGAGCGCGCCCTGGACGAGGGCGCGGCGGTGCGCGCCCTCAGCGAGCTGCCCTTTCTTCTCGTGGAGGTTGGCGAACCCAGCGCGCCGAAGCTCCTGAAGCGCTTCCTCCAGCACCCGTCCGGCCAGGTCGTGGCCGCCGCGATCGAAGCCGCCGTCGAGCTCGCCGACCCAGCTCTCGCGCCGGCCCTCGCCGCGCTCGCGGGGGACACTCGCGACGCCTCCCTCGACGAATTCGAAGGCCCGATCACCGTCGGCGATCTCGCCGAGCACGCCCGGCAGGCGCTGAGCGTCGAGGAGCCGTGAGGCTCCCGTGAGCGGGCCGAGGCGGCGACGCGCCAGCTCCCAGCAGGAGGCCCGTGTCGTGGAGGCCGTCGTCGTCCCACGCTACGACGCCCACTTCCTCCGCCTGGTGCTGGACGAGCTGCCCCCCAACGCGCGCACGGTCCTCGACGTCGGCTGCGGCACGGGCCACAGCGCGCGCAAGCTCCTCGAGCGCAACGCCGGGTGTCGCGTCATCGCCATCGACGAAGACGAGGGCCTCATCGACGTCGCGCGCCGACGAGCCTGGAAGGAGATCGGCAAGCGGCTCTTCTTCAAGCTCGAGAGCGTCGACTCCCTCTCCTTTGGGGACGGGGTCTTTGACGCGGTGGTGGCCAACCTCGCCTTCGAACACTTCGGGGACCCGCCGCGGGCCTTGCGAGAGCTGCGTCGCGTCCTCGCCCCCGGCGGGCCGCTGCTGCTGACCACTCCTCTACGAGACACCTTCGTGGAGGTCTTCGACATGCTCCGCGAGCACGCCGTGGCGCTTTCGGACGACGCTCTGCTCGCACGGATCGAAGCGGAGGTCGCCCGCGACCCAACCCCCGAAGAGCTCGCCGCCGCGGTGCGCGCCGCGGGCTTCCGCGAGGCGCGGGTGCGGCAGGACGCCTTTCGCCTCTCGTTTCGCGACGTAGGCGAGCTCTTCGGCGACCGACTCGTGGAGAAGGTCGCGCTCCCACGCTGGCGGGGAGCCTGCGGCGACGCGGCCGAGGCCGCCCTCCCCTCCGCGGCGCGTGCCTTGGAGACCTATTTCGCCGGCGGGCCGCTGAGCCTCACGATCCACGCCGGCGCCGTCATCGCCCGTTGACCGCGCTCCGGTCGCCTCAGCCTCCCTCGCCGATGTCCGGGCAGCCCTCACCGGCCACGCTCGGGATGACGATCTGCACGACCGTCTCACGCAGCCGGGTCACTCCGTCGCCTCGCAGCACCACCGTCAGGTAGTACGACTGCGGCTCGGGCCCACGCTCGAAGCGCTCGTTGGCGAGCGCCACGCGGAAGCGCACGAGCGTCCCGGGACGGACCGCTTCGTAGCGATCGCCAAGGTCCGTGGCGCCGCTTCGCGGGGTCGCCCCCGCCGTCGCCACCCCTGTGACGAACTCGAGCGCGTCCACCTCGTCGAAGGGCCAGTCTTCGACGAGCACGTCGACATCGATCGGCGTCTCTTCGACCAGTGTGCGCACCACGTCGATCACGCCCGTGTCGAGACGCTCGCCGCCCGTGCCGATGTCGACCCAGATGGGCTCCCCGTCTTCGCCCACCGCGCCGGTGTCTCGGGCGATGCTCTGCAGGTGCTGCACGGCGAGCGCACCACCGAAGACGCCACCGCTGTAAAGCCCTAGCACCTTGGCGCCAATGGCGCGCAGCTCGGCGACGGCCTGGGCGTAGGTGGCGGGCGGCGGTGAGATGCCCGCGTAGGGGTTCGCGCCCCCGGGACCGTTGTGGAACTCGGCGTCCGTGAAGAGCAGAACGATGCGCGAGCCAGCGGCGCGGAAGCAGGGGTAACCGACGGTCCCGGCAGGACAGCGGGCCGGCGGCACGAAGCGCCCGAGCCCCGAACCGGAGGCCGCCTGCGAGAGCGCCTCCACCTGGCTCTCCGGCAGATCGCCTCCGCTGAGAACTCGCAAACGATCGACGCCGCGCTGCGCCTCGGCCAGCGCACCGGTGCTCGCCTGAACCAGCCGGAAGGGGACGTCGCGCCGGTCGCCGTAGGAGCCGGCGGGAAAGTCGGCGAACTCGGCCACGGCGAGGTGCACGTCCGCGATGGCGTCCGTCAAGCCAGGCGCGATGACGTCACGGAGGGTGGCGCGGATACGCTCGATCTCTTCCGTCATGCTGCCGGTGACATCGACGAGGAAGAGCACGTCCGCTGTCGAAATCCGAGCCAGGAAGCTCACATCCACGAACGCCGGCGGCTCCTCCGGGGGAAGCTCCACGCAGAGATCCGGTGGCGGCGGCGGCACCGCCCCATCGGGCGGGACACGCGCGTCCACCCCCGCGTCGCTGGCGTCGCTGGCGTCGAAGCCCCCGTCAAGAGGCTCGGGCACCGGGAGCCCTGTCTTCGCACCGCAAGCCAGGAGGGCGAACAGGAGCAGAGTCTTGAGCGTCGGTCGCATCGGGGCAGTCCTCTCACCAGGAGCCTAACGCAACCCGCGTGCCATGGTCGTGACCGGACCGACGGCCCGCTAAGGTGCTCTTGGCCCCGAAGCGCGCCAAAAGGCTGCGGCTCGGATTGCCCGGGCTGTGCCTCGACGTGCCACCTGACGAACCCCAGCCCCACGGACGAGGCCGCATCCGCTTGCGACGCGGCTCATGACGGGAACGAGCGCACTGCCGCGTGGGGAGCTACCCTGTCCGAGCCTGAGGGAACCGAGATAGCGTGAGGGAGCGGAGATGAGGACGGCGACGGCGGTGATGTGGGCCTCGTTCGCACTGGCCGCCATGGGCTGTGGGGATCCAGGCGACGAAGACGGCCCGGTCGCACGGGATGGGGCCGCGCCGGTCGATGGGGGCGGTCGCGACGCCGGCCCAGGCGATGGTGACGCGAGCACCGACGCGCAGGCCGACGCGAGGGACGCGGGCGCCGACGCGCGGACCGACGCAGCCGCCGCCGACGCGCGAACCGACACGGGCATGGCCGATGCGAGCACGGCCGCGGACGCCGACGCGCGGACCGACGCAGCCGCCGCCGACGCGCGAACCGACACGGGCATGGCCGATGCGAGCACGGCCGCGGACGCGGGCCCGCCGGACGGGGGGAGCTGCAACGAATCGGCGATCCGCTACGCGGCGCTCGCCTCCGGTCCCCTGATGGAAGGGACGCTCTGCGACGAGGTGTGGGTCTGCCTGAGGGATCCCTCCCAGGCGGCGAGCATCCTGGCGGCCTCGCCGCGCTTTGTCTGCGACGGACCGCCCGGGTCGGGATGCTCGGGCGGCCGGTGCTTTTACCGGAATCCTGGCGGCCCCGGCCTGATCGACGCCAGTGAGCTGGCGGAGATCTGCGCGGTCACCCGCGTGACGCCGACGCCCGAGGTCGTCTGCATCGTCTACGGGCCGTAGCAGCCCGCCTCCCACCGACCGCGATCCATTGCGGTCGCGACGGTGCCCCTGCGTGATGCGGCACCCTCGAACCACGGCCTCAGAGCGACTCGCAGGAGCCCCCGTCGTCGCCGGGAATGATGAGGAGCACCTCGCGGCGGTCGATCCGACTGCGCCGGAACGCACGGAAGACGACCCGTGCGCGAACGGCCAAGGTCTCGGTCGACGGCGGCGCCGCGGCGGCGTCCAGGACGAGCTCGAAGGTGAGCACCGTCCCGGGCCGCACGCCCACGAAGCGGTCCGCCTCGACGGCCGCCACCCCGTCCGGGGGCGACGCGCTGCGCGGACGCACCTGACGGACCAAGAGCGTCGCGTCGATCGCGTCGCCAGGAACATCTTGAACGATGGCGTCGATATCGAGAGGCGTTCCGTCGGCGAGCTGCTGGACGGCCTCGACGATCCTGCCACCGAGCCCCCCGCCGCGGGATCCGATGTCGAAGGCAAGCGGACCGCCCGCACCGTTGACGGCGCCGGTGGCCAGCGCCGCCGCGCGCAGATCCGGCATCGGCGAGAGGGAAAAGGCGTCCCGCGCACCCAGACCGATCAACTTCGCCTCCAGCGCGACGAGGGCCCGACGCGTCTGTTCCCACGTATGAGGCCCCTCGAAAGCATAGGCGCCCATCCCTGTGGGCCCGTTGTTCATCGGGGCGTCGGTGATGACCATCACGACGGGGAGCGCGTCCCGTCGAAAACACGCGCCGCCGGAACCCCCGCTCGGACAGCCCGCCGACGGCGGGATGAAGGGCTCGAGCCCTTCGCCGGTCGCGACCTGGTAGAGCCCCTCGACCTGAGCCTCGGGCTCGTCGAGGTTGTCCCAGGTCGGCAGGCGCTCCAGGGCGCTCTGCACCCGCAGCGCGTCCGTCGTGATGGGCGCGCGCAGGTCGTAGGGCTGCACCGGCGGCAAGCCGTGGGGAAGCACGGGGAACTCACCGGTGAGGGCGACCCCGAAGGCCGCGTCTGGGATCGCACCGCGGATGCCGGGCACCACGACGTCCACCAGCCGCCGCCGGATCGTCTCGATCTCGTCGAGCATGCTGGCGGTGGCATCGAGGACGAACATCACGTCGACGACGGCGAGGCGCGCGGGCACCGCGAGGCGGACCTCCACCGGGCCCGCGTCCCTCGGCACCTCCACGCACAGCGGGGGCGGCGGCCCGGCGTCCACGCCCGCGTCCATGCCCGCGTCGACTCCCACGTCCACGTCCGCGTCGGGTACGTAGAGCCCCGTCTTGGCGCCGCAGGCGAGGAGCAGCGTGAGGAAGGAGGCGGTCAGAAGGTCTCGCATCCCGCCCCGTCCGTACCCGGAACGACGATGTCGATGAACCGTCGGTCGAGCCGACGCCGCGCGTCCCCACGGAAGATCACCTCCAGCCGCACCCGCCTGGGCCGGGGACCGGGAACGACCGCCCCGTTGCGGAGCGTGATCTGCCAGGTGAGGAGGGTCCCCGCCCGAGCCTCCCGAAACACTCCCGCGTCCCGGTCGATGCGGCCCACCCCCTCCGGTGGCGTCGCCGCGAGCGGCACGATCCCCTCGACCAGCTCGAGGGCATCGATGCCGTCGGTGGCGTCGCCGTCCAACAGGACGGCGTCGATGTCTTGCTCGACGGTGCTGGCGAAGGTCTCGATCGCGCTGACGACCTGCGTCCCCAGCCGCTGCCCCCGCCTGCCGATGTCGTAGACGGGCACCTCGCCGGTGTCGGACAGCGCCGTATCGCGGGCGAGCCGCCGCATGTCGGGGGACGCGACCCCGTCCCCGGAGTCGAACCCAATGACCACCATGCCCAAGGCGTTGAGGGCTCGCACGGCCTGCTCGTAGGTTGCCGGCGCGGGGACGATCTCCGGACCGTAGGGGAAGGTGCCCCCGGGGCCGTTGTGGAACCGCGCGTCGGTGAAGAGCAAGACGATGGGCAACGCGTCGCGACGCACGCAGGCGTACCCCACCCCGCCCATGGGACAGCCCGCCGACGGTGGCACGTAGGAGCCCCGCCCGGCGCCGGTCGCGAGCTGATAGAGCGCCTCGACCTGGCTCTCGCGAAGATCCCCCCCATCGCCGAGCTCAATAGTGTTCACCGCCGCCTGAACCTGCGCGATGTCGTCGGTCATGGGCAGGCGCAGCTCGAACGGTTTGTCGCCGGCGGCCGCCGAGCCGTACTCGCCGACGGGGAAGTCGGCGAAGGTCGCGACCGCCAGCCGCGCGTCGGGGATCGCGGCATCGATGGCAGGAGAGAGCTGGTCCCGCAGGCGGCTGCGGATACGGTCGATCTCCTCGCCCATCGACGCGGTCACATCGATCAGGAAGGTGATGTCGGCCGCCCCGATCTGGGCCTCGACCTGGAGGTCGACCTCGACGGGCCCACCGTCGAAGGGCACCTCGACACAAGGCACGTCCATCGCCGCATCCGTCGGCGCGTCGACGCCCGCGTCCATGAGCCCGGCATCCTCCCCACCGTCCGGCACGTAGAGCCCCGTCTTCGCACCGCAGCCCGCACCGAGCGCCGAGGCGACGAGGAACGCGAAACCGCGAGAGAGGTGCATCGGGTCGATCGTAGCCGCCCCCCCGACCGGGGTCGAGCCCGGGAGGCGCGCTCAGCTACGGACGAGCACGAACCACGCGGGAAGCCAACGGCCGGCCTTCTGCGCTCGCCCAATGCTCACGTGCCGTGAGACCTTCCGGAGGACGTCCTGCGTGCCGTAGTACACGAAGCGCGAGAGGCGCGCGGAGTTCGGCAAGACCGGCGGCCATCCCGAGAGCCCCGCGGGCGGCACCCGCAGGTAGTCCACCCGCACCTCACCAGGGCGCGAGTGAGGGTACGCCACGTAGTAGCCAGGCCCGACCAACGTCTGGAGCAAAGGGCTGGTGCGGTTGTAGCCCCACAGCTCCCCTTCGAAGGGCTCCGGTCGCGTGAAGACCTTCGCGAAACGTCGGAACGCCGGCAGCGTGTTGCGCCCCTCGTGCGGCACCTCGGTCTCGGCCGGCGCCTCCGGAGGCACGAGGTCATCCAAGCCGAGGGGCGCCCACCCGTCGGCGGCGTCGAAGAGTCGCCGCTGAGCCTGGCGCCCCAGTTCGAGGACCTCGCGCCGGCGCCGGCCGGCGTCGAGCTCGTCGAGGTAGGTCGAGACGGCGTGCATGTCCACGGTCCCGGACGACAACAGCTCCTGAAGGCGGCTCATGGGGAACTCTATGGCCGGACGTCCCCTCCGGTTCAACCAAGAGCTGCCGCCACGCCTCAGGAGGGACGACGCCAGGTCGCACGACGCCGGGCCGCCCGCGCGCGCGCCTTGTCGCGAGAGAAGAGATCGACGTAGTCGATGGCGATGCGATCGATGGGTGCGGGGTCGCCGAGCTCGCCAAGATGACGCCCGAGCGCATCCGCGAAGCGCCGGAGCACCGGCGCGGCGGAGGCGAACTCGGACGGCTCGGCCTTCCGCGCCTCCTCGATGTAGCGCTGGGCGACCTCCCGACCAACATAGCGACGGCGCCCAAGGTCCCGAACGGAAGCGGTCAGGGCGGCGTCGCCGAAGTCGTGGCGGATGACGAGGTCGGCTGCGACTCGCAGAGCCGCCGGCGTCTCCAGGAGCCCGTCCTGGAGAAGCACCGTCGCCGGCTGGAAGTAGTTGTGGAAGGGGCACACACGCATCCCGAACTCGCTGAACACCTCCGGCGGCGACATGCGATCGAGGTGGATGAAGATGCGCCGGACGGCGTCGCGGCGAGGCAAGCGGCTGGCGAGGCGCACAATGCGCGGGATCTCGTCACGGTAGACGCGGGCGCGCTCGAGCACGGCCATCAAGGTCTCGGTGCCGACGCGCCCCGCGCACAGATCGGCGTAAATCGAGTAGATGAACGCGTCCGCCTCCGCATCGTCCCCGAAGAGCACCTCGTCGGTGTCGGGCTCGGCGTCGATCCGCGCCTCGAGGAGCGCCAAGAGCTTGTAGGACACCTGATCTTTCAGGAAGCGAACCTTGCCGCGGAGCAGCTTGCGCAGGCTCGGCTTGAGCGTGAACGAGTCCCACTGGATCCCATCCAGACGCAGCTTGGCCTCCAGCACGCGCCGCATCTGCTCCGGCGAACCGCTGAGGATCGAGACGCCCGCCGGTCCGGTCGCACGGATCTCGCGCAGGAGCGCGCTGGCGCCGGGCACGGTGCGCTTGTCGCCGGGACCTTCGAGCGCGGTCTTGACGAGCTGACGCACCGTGTCGAACTCCGTTCGCAGATACGTCTTGTCGAGGTCCCAGCGATAGATCGTGCGGCTGGGGCGGGCGGCGTCCACCGGCGCACGATAGCGCAGTGGGCCAGCCCTCGGGGCTCGGAGATCCGCCCCGGGACGGCGCGCGGCTTCGGACCGGGCGTTCGCAGCCCGCCCCCACCGCTCTCCAGGCAGCTCGCGCCTCGTGCCTCGCGGATCCTCGAGGTTTCCGCGCCTCGGCTGCGTCGCGCAGGGCATCCTCGCGATCCATCGCGGTCGGTGCTGGAGCGGGCGGTCAGCGCACCCGCCGATGGCCATGCACGCCGACGAGCCGGGTCGTGTCTACCTTGAGCCCGAGCAGAAGCGTGAAGAGGCGTCGCGCCGTGGCGTGATCGATCTTCAGGGGGCGGCAGAGCCGCACGAGAACCCGGCCTGCGCGGTCATGGGTCGCCTTCTTGGCCATGTCCAGCGCCTCGAGCCGCGCGATCCCTCCGTGAGCGTCCGCTTTGGCGATCTGCCGGACGATGTCCACGTACTCGGTGACGAGCTCCGCGAGGGCGTCGTGCGGGATCTCCACGGCGGCCACCGGCGCTCCGGCGCCGTCTCGAGCTTCGAGGCGCGTGCCCTGCTCGCCGACGGTGACCTCGAGCACGCGTGCGTCGTCGCGAATCACCGTCTCGCCGGGCAAGAGCATCTCGCGGATGGCCGCGTCCCACTCCAGCCGCCGGGCCTCCGTGCCGCCAGCCCAGGTCCGCGGATCGATCTCGATGCGTTCCAGCATGCTGGGGCGAGCTTATCCGCTGCGGCCCGGACCCGCGACAGCCCGCGCTCGTCATGGAGGACGCAGCCTCGACCTGGAGCGGGCGTCGCTCGGAGCGAAAGCTATGCTTGGGCCATGGTCGTCCTCGTCGGTCTAGGCCAGCTCGGCTCCGTCTTCGCCCATGGGCTGCTCCGCTGCGGGCACACGATCGTCCCGGTCAACCGGGGCGACGACCTGGAGGCCGCGGCCGCCAAGGCTCCCGAGCCCGAGCTCGTGCTCGTCACCGTCGGCGAGAAGGACCTCGACCCGCTCCTGGCCGCGCTGCCGCCGGCCTTCGGCGACGCCGTCGGCCTCGTCCAAAACGGCCTGCTGCCCCCGGACTGGGCCAAGCACGGCTTGCAGCGCCCCACGGTGGCGGTGGTCTGGTTCGAAAAGAAGAAAGACATCCCACCCACCCCTATCCTGCCCACCCCCGTCGCGGGCCCCAAGGCACCGCTGCTCGTGGATGCGATGAAGGCGCTCGACCTCCCCGCCGAGGTCATCGACGAAGCAGCCCTGCCCCAAGCGCTCGTCCTCAAGAACGTCTACATCCGCGCTTTCAACCTCGCAGCCCTCGCCCCAGGCGTCGACCCCGCCGTCACCGTGGGCGCGCTGTGGAGCGAGCGGCGAGCTCTGGTGGACGCCCTCGTCCGGGACGCCATCCGCCTCGAGGAAGCGCGCCTGGGAAGACCGGTGGACGCGGCCGCAGTGACGCGGGGGCTAGAGCGCGCGGTGGAGGCCGACCCGAGCCATCGCGCCCGCGGCCGGAGCGCGCCAGCGAGGCTCGAACGAGCGCTGCGGCTGGCGGCCGAGCACGGGCTCTCGGTGCCGTCCATCGAGGCGCTCGCGGGCTGAGCGCGCTATGCTGCCGCCGCATGTGCAGGCTCTTCGGTTTCCGCAGCGTCATCCCGAGCCAGGTCCACCGCTCCCTCGTCGACGCGGAGAACGCCCTGGGCATCCAGAGCACGAACCACCCGGACGGATGGGGCGTCGCCTACTACGTCGAGGGCACACCCCACGTGACCCGCAGCCCCGCCACCGCCCTGAGCGACCAGCTCTTCCAGAAGGTCAGCGGGGTGGTCGCCTCCGAGACGGTCCTGGCCCACGTACGCAAAGCGACGGTCGGCGACAAGTCCGTACTCAACTGCCATCCGTTTCAGTACGGCCGCTGGGTGATGGCCCACAACGGCGAGATCCGCGACTTCGCCTCCCATCGCGACAAGCTCCTGGCCCAGATCGCGCCCCGCCTTCGCCGCTACGTGCTCGGCGATACGGACAGCGAGGTCATCTTCTTCCTGTTTCTATCGCTCCTCGCACAGCATGGCCCCCTCAGCAGCCGCCATGGCATCGAACCGGTGATGGCCTGCCTCCGCGACACGGTCCGCACCATCCGCGAGCTCTGCGATGGCGAGAGCGACGAGAGCAAGGCGCTGCTCACCATCCTCGTCACCGACGGGACGACGATGGCGGGAGTCCGCAGCGGCAAGGAGCTGTTCTGGTCGAGCTACAAGAAACGCTGCTCCGACCGCGACCGCTGCCCGAGCCTTGCGCCGCAGTGCGAGGCCCCCACCACGACCGGCTTCGTCAACCACCTGATCTTCTCGAGCGAGCCGCTCCAGGGCGAGAACATTTGGCTCGACTTGCGGGAAGGGGAGCTGCTCGGCGTCGATTGGCGCATGCAGCTTCACCGCGCCTCCCTGGACCAGACGCGGCTACGGATCGTCGCGGGTTGAGGTCCGCCGGAGCTCAAGGGCGCTCGAGCCAGCCCTGTAGCCCGCTCAGGTCCTGCGCGGCCATCGCGTCGAGGAGCGCCTCGGGCTCGGCGGCGTGGACCCAAAGCCCGCGGTGGACGGGACGGATGAACCCGACCTCGCTCGCGTGCCGCGCGAAGGCGAGGAGGTGGTCGAAGTAGCCGCGCACGTTGAGCAAGCCCGTGGGCTTCTTGTGGTAACCGAGCTGGTTCCAGGTCGTGACCTCGGCCAGCTCGTCGAGGGTCCCGAACCCGCCGGGCATGGCGACGAACCCATCGGACAGCGACGCCATGACCATCTTCCGCGCATGCATGCTGTCGACCACGATCTTCTCGCTGAGCCCCTCGTGCCCGACCTCGAGGGCTTCGAGCTTGTGCGGGATGACCCCGATGACCTCTCCGCCGCCGGCGAGGGCGGCGTCGGCGCAGATCCCCATGAGCCCAACCTTGCCCCCGCCATAGACCATGCCGATGCCGCGCGTCGCCAGCAGGCGCCCAAGCTCACGGGCGGCGTCGCGATAGACCTCGCCGACGTCG
>Ga0256832_1000339_pt1 | contig 29494 bp, 26 predicted proteins | sample 134614metaG_FD_190534 | JGI IMG/M metagenome (GOLD analysis project Ga0256832, IMG submission 190534) | Hydrothermal vent microbial communities from Lau Basin, Pacific Ocean - 134-614 | ecosystem: Environmental > Aquatic > Marine > Hydrothermal vents | place: Pacific Ocean: Lau Basin | collected...
ACCCCAAACGAAGCTCGACAGGATTTGACAATAATAGGTTAAACATGCTCTTAGCTCTACTTGAAAAGAAACTGGACTTACCTTTAGGAACTTATGACGTTTTTGTCAATATCTCAGGAGGTATAAAAGTAACCGAACCCTCAGCCGACTTAGCCATCATCGCTGCTATTTTAAGCTCTTATCGTAACCGTGAGCTAAGTAGCGAAACACTGTTTATAGGTGAAGTAAGCTTAACAGGAGAGATTCGTGAAGTTACTGCCCTTGCCCAAAGACTTAAAGAGATAGATACCCAAGGTTTCAAAAAAGCCATTATCCCAACCAAGCCTTTAGAAAAAACCAATATAAAATGTTTTATTGCCAACGAGGTCTCTAAAGTTGTAGAGTGGATGTAGAGGACACAATATAAACACAATAAGTGTATACTATATTACATATAAAGATTAAGGAATAATTATGCTTAAAAAAATCTCTTTACTTACCCTATTGACGTTAGGAACACTATCAGCAGAAGACACCTTAAAACCTATTCTACAAATGGGGTATGATTTTGGTGGAACCAAATTAGCAACCATCACTCATGAAGGTTATTATGGGAGAAGAAGTACTTATGATATTCGAGCTGGGGAAGGATTAAGTTTTGAAGCTGGTGCTGTACTTGGTAACGACAACAGCAATATGGAGCTACAACTACTCGTTGGATATAAATTTGATTCTGACTCTGCAGATAACGGTGATGTCACATGGGATGTTGTACCTTTTACAGCTTTAGCCATGTTCAAATCGAACAAATGGAAATTTGGTGGAGGGGTAACTTATCATCTCAACCCAGAACTTGATAGCTCTTTTCCTATTTATGATGGGGACAACAACTTTGTAAGTAATGGTGTAAATGACAAATACAACAATGCCTTTGGTGGCGTTATAAAGATGCAATATAGAGCGACACCTTCTCTTGATATTGGACTAAAAGGCACACTTATTGAATATGAACTAAAAGATGACCCATCCATCACTGCCAAAGGTAACAGTATTGGAGTTGTTGTCTCTTATACCTTTGGAAATGAACGTTCAGAATTTAGATAGTTTTTACCAATCCAAAGCCAAAAAGATAATAGACAAAAATAGGTCAGCTATAAAAATAGTAACCGACGATAAAACAACGGCTTTGGTTGTAGAGACACCTACACCCTTTGCCCCTCCTGATGTATGGTAGCCCACATAGGTTCCTATACTTCCAATAAGATAACCATAAACCAAACCTTTTAACATACCTGAACCTATATCTGAAAAGGTGAGTAGTGCTTTAATGCTATCTTGATAGACCACAGGGTTCATGTCTAAAGCAAACCATGCCATTAAAAAAGCAGACATATTAGAGATAAAATCAAAAGCCAATACCAAAAGAGGTACAGCTATAGCCGTAGCAATAATACGAGGTATCAGTAGATATTTTTTAGAATCAACTGCCAAGGTCTCTATGGCATCTATCTGCTCTGTAACCCTCATGGTTCCTAGTTCTGCCGACATAGAAGATATGGCTTGTGCTGTCACCATAAGACCTGCCAACAGTGGAGCCAAAGCCCTAGAGATAGAGATAAAAATGGTATACCCCATAAAACTCTCTGCACCAAACTTAGAAAAACCCTGATAGAGCTGAACAGCTTCAATAAGTCCTAAAAAGAGTGCCGTTAGAAAAATAACACCAAAGGTTCCTATCGCAATAACTTCTGTCTGTTCAAATACCTGCTTTATTCGCCAAGGTCGCTTAAGCATAAGAGGGAAAAGATGTAGTTGAAAAAGTATAAACGTACCAAACTTATCCATTTTTTTCATAAAATTGACAAAAGGTGTTCCGATAAATGCAAATATTGCTTCCATATTATTCTTTGATAGTTAAATTTTTTTATTTATTTTATCCAAAAATTAGATAAACTAACATTATGAAAATAGGAACAGATATTACTGTAGTCAGTAGAATAGAGAAGTCATTAGAGAAGTTTGGAGATAAATTTCTCAATAAATTTTTAAACAAAGAAGAGCTACAACTCTCTCAAAGAGCAGAGAGTGTTGCTGGGTACTGGGCAGCCAAAGAGGCTATCTCAAAAGCCTTAGGCTGTGGCATAGGAGCTGAACTCTCTTTTCATGATATCATCATCTATAAAGATGAAAAAAATGCCCCACACTTCAAACTAAGCCAAACAGCTCAAAAGTATCATAAAATCACCAACTCATCACTCTCCATAGCCCATGATGGAGGCTTTGCTATTGCTATGGTGGTTATAGCTCAAGAGTAAAATATGATTTTTACAATCTTTTCTTTTTAGGTGGTGAGTAAAGATTATCTTCTATAAGCCTTAGAATCTCCTCATCTTGACTATTTTTTTGAGTACTCTTTTCTTCACTACTCTCTGTCTTTATATTATCTGTTTCAGTATTCTCTGTTTCAATGTTATCTGTTTTAGTGTTCTCTTCTTTAACATTTATATCTTTTTTATTTGTATTTTTTGTATCTTGAGCTAAAGTTTTTTCAAACTCCCGAATTTTTAAATTTTGACTTATGATTTCCCTCTCTTGATTTTTATTAGAAGCACTCACATAAGAGAGGTTCTCTTCTAACTCTTCTATCTCTTGTTCATACTCATTTTGAACTCTTCTAAAAAGTATCCATGCTGCTAAAAATCCTAATACCCATGCTACAGCCAAACAGAGTAAAATCTCTGCTATTACTATGTTTAATGTCTCCATATCTATTCCTTATTCCCTTTGTTTAACTCTTCTCTTATCATCTTCTCTAAATCATCAAGCTTATAACCTTCACTATATTCAGAGATTTTTTTATCATTAGTTTTAACTTTTTCTATAACCTTTTCCTTTTCTACAGACTCTACAGTAGCTTCCTTAATAGAGTTAACAATAGACTCTTCAATAGTAGATTCTACACGCTCTACTTCTTCTATCTCTTGTTCTGTCTCTATTAATCCTAGGGGGGCTACCTTTTCAATAACTGTTTGAGATTCATTTGTCTCTTCTTCTGCTAATACCTCTACATAGACTTTTTCAATAGGCTTAACATCTTTAATGGCTTCTTGACTTAAATTCTCTTCATTAATAGAAACAGATTTAATACTATTTTTATCTATATTAACCATTGTTAAGATATTTTCTTTATGAGTGTCCACACAATAAAATGCTAAAAATAGAGTTAAAATCATGATAATAATGAGTGATAGACTATTTAACATGTTTTTCCTTTTTTATTTGCGTAACAAAATAACATATAAATGGTTCAAGATTAATTATAATAAAGAAGTAGAAGAAAAATAACTCTTTTATTTTAAGTATAAATGACCTATCTTATCCAAATGTGTCAAATAAACTCGCAAATCAAACTAAAATTGATAGTATAAATGATAGTTTATTGAGTATTTGTTTAAGATGTAGTTTGAGAACTTATCTTTTTGAATAAGCTCTCTTATTTGGTTTTATAGTTTTTTGGGATAATTGTTTAGGTATTATAAAAACACAAAAGCTAAACTTGCTCCACTTCAACCCTATGCCCAACAAACTTAGAGTAGTTATCTAAAATAAGACCACCTTTTCGGTAAGAGAGTCCACACCCTTCATAAGCAAAGAATACACCAGCTTGATAGCTCTCTCCTTTATCATCGGTTGGAAGTTCTACATACTCTTGGTAAATCACACCAAACTCCCCATACTCTCCATCAGTCTCTGCCATAACATTTTCATCTTCATCAACTATAACGGTATTTGCACCTTCTCGTCCAAAAATACGTTTTTCAACTTGAGCTTTACCCTCTAGTGGGTCAAAACTTGTCTCTAAAAGTAGAGGATGATTTGGATACAAATCCCATAAAATCTTCATAAATGCTTTTGACTGGAACATTAACGTATAAGCAGGATTCAAAATAATCGCTTTTTGGTTCTGCATAATTTGTGTAAGTAGCATTGCTAAGTCACTCTCTTCTATGGCAATATCTTCCCATGGAATAAGCTTAAACCAGTATTCATAGTTTTCATCGTTATAGAAGACACCCTCTTCACCTGAGAACTCAACATCATCTATGTAGGCAAACTCTGTCTCGTACCCAGCTTCTGTAGCAATGGTTTGTAGAAGTTTAACTGTACTCTCTTCTTCCTCATTGTCTCTTACTGACGAGAAGAGGATTTTCCAACCCTCATAATGCTCATCAAAATCTTCAACACTCTCTTCCATGGTTATAAGACGTTTAAAGTTATCCCCCAAGGCTTCATAAAGGTTGTTAAACTGATGTGACTCTTCCATATTATTTAGTTTGAGCATTGCCCACTGTAAAATAGAGGTTTCAAAAAGAGAAGTTGGGGTATCTGCATTAAACTCTATAAGCTTTATGGGTTTACCATCCACTCCTCCTGCAAGGTCAAAACGACCATACAGATGCCAGTGAACATCATTTTCCCAAGACATTTTTACTGCTTCTACAAGGTTAAAAGGAATACCTATCTCATGAAAAAGTTCATTTTCTATAACATACTCACCAGCTTCTGTAAACATCTCATAAAGCTCATTGGCTGCTTCATAGTAAGCATCTGCTTCATCAGAGTTTATAACCACTATTTCGTCTGAAACATAAGGTGTATTGTCAGGGTCAGTATGCCAAAAGAAACCTATCTCTTCTAAAAACTTATTGTCTGGTACTTTAATGGGTTGAAGTTTCATAACTTATCCACCAAAACTTGATGATTTTGCCGATGATGATTTTTTACCAGAGAAAAAACCAGACTTTTTAGGAGAAGAACTCTTAGCTGCACTTCTAGCCGCTGCATTCTTCTTAAAAGAGTTTTGTGACTTTGAGTAAGTTTGTGGAGACTTATAAGTAGTTCTTCTATTTTGTTGATAGTTTTGATTGTTCATAAGCTTGTTCATAAGCATAGAACCTACCATACCAGCTGCCATAGAAGCCATAAGTGTACCAGCAAGACCCATACCACCTGATTCTTTAACCTCTTCAGGATTCTGAGTTAATTTAGATGTTCCCGCATCAACTTTTGCCTCTTCCTCTTTAACCAATTTGTCTATCTCTTCTTGTGTTAAGATTCGCTCTTTTCCATCTTCTACAACAATTACACGTGTTTTAACACTTGGAGCTTCATCTATAATTTTATAAGAACCATTAGGTTGTTTCTCAATAGTTACGGTTGCTCCCTCTTTTACCACACTCTGTTCTTGTGCTTGTTGTTGAGGCTGTTGCTGTTGATGAATTGCAGGGTCATCGCCACACCCTTGCAGAGTTGCCATAACCATTGTTCCTACACCACCAACCATAGCATAGTTTGAAATTCTTTTAATATGCTTGTTCATTTTTATCCTTTTTTCTTTTCTGTTTCTATAATACTAGAAATTATTCACTTTAAAACAAGTTTTATTCACACTTTATTCACCATGTGATAAAAACTTAAAACACAATTAATTTATTTTCATATAATAAATATTTTAAATTAATATTGAATAATTTCTAATGTTTTCTATTATAAAGCCTCTGTAGCTACTTTTGAAACTCTTAAGGCAAACGCTGACTTGTCTTTTGGTTCTAAACCTTCTGATAGTTTAGCAGAGTCAAGTAAAATCCATGCCATATCAGCAAACAAATCTTGGTTCTCTAGCTTATCTAACTTCTGAATCATAGCATGTTCTGGGTTTACCTCTAAGATAAGTGGTGTCTCTGGAACAGGTTGTCCCATTTGTGCGAACATATGAGCCATTCCAGCCATTGGGTCTGAGCTATCTTTAACCACACAAGATGGGCTAGATGTTAGTCTGGTAGTGGTTTTAACCTCTTTTACATCTTCACCAAGTACCTCTTTAATCTTGTCAGTCAAAGACTTAAACTCTTTGCTAATCTCCTCTTTCTCTTCCTCTGTTTTAGAGTCAGGAGCATCAATAGTCGTAATATCTTTCAACGACCACTCTTTATATTGACCAATAGATGGTGTTACTATCTCATCTATCTCTTTGTCGTCCATAATCAGTACTTCAATGTTCGCTTTTTTATACGCTTCTAGTAGTGGAGAGTTTCTAAGAACCTTCTCATCTTCACCTGTAATGTAGTAAATCTCTTTTTTCTCAGAGTCACCACGACTAACATAATCTGCAAAACTTACCATACCCTCTTGGGTAGAAGATTTGTATTTTACAATGTCAAGAAGCAAATCTTTGTTCGTATGGTCTTGGAATATTCCCTCTTTTATCACTTTATTATACTGTTCTGTGAATAACTCCGAATCTTCACCTTTTAGCTTTTTAATCGCTTGAAGTATTTTTTTAGTCGCATTTTGTTTAATATTTGCCAAAATTCGGTTCTCTTGAAGAATCTCACGACTAACATTAAGTGGTAAATCCTCAGAGTCAATAATTCCATGCACAAAACGTAAATATGTAGGAAGTAGTTCTTTATCATCATCGGTAATAAAAACTCTCTTAACATAGAGTTTAATGTGAGACTGATAGTCAGCTCTATACATATCCATTGGTGCTTTTTTAGGAAGGTAAAAGAGTGTTGTATACTCCGTTGCACCCTCTACTTTGTTATGTAAGTAGGTTAAAGGCTCATCATCACCATGTGCTAAAGTTTTGTAGAACTCTATGTAGTCCTCTTTTTTTAGCTGTGCTTTTGGAAGTGTCCAGAGTGCTGTTGCTGCATTTATCTGCTCAGACTTTTTAACACGTTTAGTCTCTTTTTCTTCTCCCTCACCTGTTGTCTCTTCGTCCCAGTAGTTTAAGAAGATAGGGTAGGCAATATGATTTGAGTACTTCTTAACAACCTCTTCTACTCTCCATTTAGATAAAAACTCTTTCTCTTCATCTTTAAGTTTAATGTAGATAACTGTTCCATGTGCTTCTTTAGTTACAGGAGTAATCTCAAACTCACCTGTTCCATCGGTACTAAACTTATAAGCTTGGTCTTCTCCTGCTTTTTTAGTAATGACATCAACATGATTTGAAACCATAAATACAGAGTAGAAACCAACCCCAAATTGACCAATAAGGTTAGAGTCTTTCTTCGCATCACCTGTTAGGGACTCTACAAACGATTTGGTTCCAGACTTGGCAATGGTACCAAGGTTGTTCATTAAATCCTCTTCATTCATACCAATACCATTATCAGCAATAGTCAAAGAGTTATCTTTATCATCAATGGTAATATTTATTTTACCTGACCAGTTCTCTTCTTTGAACTTTTCATCGGTTAGTTGCATGTAATTAAACTTATCAATCGCATCTGAAGAGTTTGAAACCAACTCTCGTATAAATATCTCTTTATTTGAGTAAAGTGAATGGGTCATTAATTTTAAGAGTTGCCCTATCTCTGTTTGAAACTGATGTTTTGCCATCGTATATGTTCCTTTCTATAGATAAATTTTTTGGGGATTATATTATATTTTTTGTAAATATTCAAGGGTTTAGTTTTTTTTATGAATAAAGTTTAGTCTAGTTGACTAAAATTTGAGGTTGAATCACTTTTTCATTAATAGGTTTTGAGAGGAAGAGAACTAACTTCCTCTTTAGCTTAATATATCATAAGTGATGCAGCATCTGCTTGTGCAATCATAAATTTTATTGCTTTACCTTTTATATATTTTAGAGCAAATACTCTAAAAGCTGTCCAACTTATAGCTGCTACTGTATTCTCTTTTGTTTTAACCAACAAGTCACTTATAACTCCTTCTGATATATTATAGGCTACTTTTCTCTCTCCTATTCTCTCTTCTAGTTGTGGGTATTTTTTTAATAATTCTCTACTTTGTTCTTTCCAAATTCCTTCTAAATCTTGTTCATCTTCAGGCAAAATAATATCAGTTGCATAATAGAGGTCAACTTTACACTCATCTATATTTTGTGCTTGTGTTACAGCTAATAATAAAAATAAAATTATAAATATCTTTTTCATTTTTTCATCTCCTTTAAAACATTGACAATTTCAGGGCTACAAGCATCTATGTTTTCATCGTCAAGACTACTTCCATAACTTCCACCAGAAAGTGCTAAATTATATTTTAAATACTTCTCAACTCTATCTGCATTATTAAAGGTTAAATTTTTCACATATCTAAAGTTTTTTAATCCCCAACCATATTGTTCTAACTCTTCGTCAAAATCCATTAAATACATTTCACAGTCAATAGTCTTAGTAGCATCTTTTTGAATCTCTATGGCATTACTTGTTGGTTCCACCAATGTTCTTTGATAAAATTTAGCTTCATACATAAACAAAGCACTATGCAACGGTTTAGAGTATTTCTCTCGAATTTTTCTCTCCACATCATCACGAACACCATTATTATTACTATCCACTCCTCCAAGTGTAGCACTGTTCTTTGTCTCATCAGGTTCAGGAGGTAAAATATGCCCATTGATAACCCAATGCACATCAAACAGAAGCTTGTTACTTGTTTTACCTTGATATTTGGCTTCAATAGTAATATTTCCCTCTTTTTTAGCTGTTAAGATATTATTACTCATCTCTGCACTATCTGATGGGATTACTATCCACTCTACATCCGAACTAACATCTTGTGTCTCTCCACTTTTTACAGTCAATAAAACACTTTTTCCTAAGTTAAGCTCTGTGCTATTACTCTCTAAGGTTAAAGTAGTTTCTACTATTTTCTTTGTGACATTAACTGTTCTCATTTTACTTGCACTATTACCTGAATTATCTTTTGCACTATAAGTAATTACATACGTACCAACCGTAGAAGTGTCAACAGTTCCACTAATTCTTATAGAAACATTCCCATCTACATCATCAACAGCTGTAGCATTTTGTTCTACATATCTATCACCTACCGTAAGAGTTATATTATTCTCACCATTTAATATAATTACAGGAGCTACTTTATCATTTATGTTAGAAACTCTCTCCCCCATTATAATGTCATCAACACTACCTGAACCACGAATAAGAAAAGCCTCTGTAGAAACTAAACTGTTATCTGGCTCAAACTCTTTTAAGTCTGCTTCTAAATCTCTACTAAATGTTTGCCATGTTCCATTTTTTGAACTACTTCCTAGACCATGATGAATATAGTGAGCATAAGGAGATTTTGCTTTACCATAATTTCTATTGGTAGGGCTATAGTAAAGGTAACGATGCCCTTTTTGAGTAACAACTGAAATATAAACAATATAGTCTTCAGCATAGTTCATACTCCAAGAGATATTTTTAAAATTTCTTTGATGCCAACCTTTATTAACTTGAAATTCACTCAATACATAACCATTTTTCAAGCCACTTCCTGTTAGTTTTATAATATTTGATTTTTTATTATTATCATATACGTTAGATATTGTTCCCCCTACTGGACTTTTGTCATAAACTTTCCATTTTGAAATATTTTGACTCTCTGCATCTTCATAAATAATTCCCTTAACACTTTGTACATTAGGTTCTATAAACTCAATATCATCTACTCTTCCTGAACCTCTAAGGTAAAAGCCTTCTACTGAAAGTATTTCATTGTTGCTTTCAAACTCTTTTAAATCACTTGTTAAGTCTCGTGTAAATGTTTGCCATGTTCCATTTTTTGAACTACTTCCTAAACCATGATGAATATAGTGAGCATAAGGAGATTTTGCTTTACCATAATTTCTATTGGTAGGGCTATAGTAAAGGTAACGATGCCCTTTTTGAGTATTAATACGAACATAAACTACATACTCTTCACTATACTTCATACTCCACTTAATGGTTCTATTCCTCATATCATTACCTAGTGATATAGTAAAACCATTTTTAATGCCACTCCCTTTAACCTCTATAACACGACTCTGTTTGTCACTATCATAAACATTTGAAATAGTTGCACCTTGAGGAGTCTTATCATAAACTCTCCAACTGTTTGTGTTAGAATGCTCTGCATCTTCAACAACTCTTTTTAAAATACTTTTATGGAAAGAGTTTGAAGTTGATTTTTTTATTTTCTGTTCTTCGTTACTCTCTTTAATATCTTCTATACCTATACCAACCTCTTCATATGCAATTGTATTTTCTATCAGTTTAGAGATTTTCAACTCATCATCAGATGCTTTCAAATCATTTATGTAGACAGCAACTTCTTCTTTACTCTCTATAGATTTCTCTACGGATGTAGAGTCCCCACAACCTGTAACTGTAAGTAGAGTAATAGCTACAAACAGATACTTATATAAATATCTATACATTAATATTTCCTTATTATTTATTTTTAATACATTTATAAAAAATAATATCTAATAACAAATAACATAAAACTTAAATTAAATTATTTATATAAAAAAATAAATTATATATATCGAATATAAAACGACCACCTTTCAAAAAAATATAAAAATTTTTCACATTATAATCTTATTAACAGTTTTAAATATTATAATTTCAAAATTATTTTAAATTAGGAGATATTATTCAATGAAGTTAAATAATATTATAAAAAGTACATTGATAGCAATGTTGCTTCTTAGTTCGTCACTCTATGCACTCGACAAAAATATCCTAGCCTATAAAGATAGAGGTATTAAGTACTACCCTAAATATGTGCATAAAGGTTACACAAAAATAGGTAAAGCCAGTTGGTACGGTAACCCTTTTCATGGTAGATTAACAGCTAGTGGTGAGCGTTATAACATGTATGGTATGACTGCTGCACATAAAACATACGCTTTGGGAACACGTCTAAAAGTTACAAACCTTAGAAATAGAAGGTCAGTAATAGTAAGAGTTAATGACAGAGGACCTTTTCACTCAACTCGAAAAATTGACCTCTCTTATGGTGCTGCAAAAAAAATTGGTATGATTCATAAAGGAGTCAGTAAAGTTAAAATAGAGGTACTCTCTTCAAGAGGAAAGAGATCTTCTAAAAAACACAAAAAAAGCCATAAAAAATCTAAGAAAAGATTTGTACAAAAAAAGCATAATTTAAAAAAGTATAAAACTAAAATAAAAAAGAGAGTTTTCGCAAAAAAAAGTAAAAAAATCTACAAGAAAAAAGTTTCTAAAAAAATTAGTAAACATTCAAGTAAAAAAGAAAAAAGAATACAACTAGCATCATTCTCTACAAAACAACAAGCAAGAAATTTTAATAAAAAGCACCATTTAAAAAATGCTATAATTGTTAAAAAATATATTAAAAGTCAAAAGAAAACAGCTTATAGAGTAGTTATAAAATGTAGTACAAGTGAAGCTAAAAAAATTCTTAGCTCTAAAAAATTTGCTGGAGCATATAAACTTTCATAAGATTCTCTAATGTTTTTTAGATATCTATAAAAAGCTTAATATTGATATTAAGCTTTTTAACTATTGTAAATTATTTTTTATCATCTTCTCTAACTCTACTTCCCCCATTGGTTCATCATTTTTAGCTAATTTGAAACTATCTTTGAACTCATGATAAAAATCTCGATTAAAAATCATATGAACAATCATAACAAGAAAAAGTGTACCAAGTGAGCCAACAATTGCCAAAAGCATATCTTTTTGTGCATCCCAAATATCACCCTGTGAACCTAAAAATGCTGCTCCAGCTTCTGGGTCAACTACAGTTGCTGCTATCCATTCTACTATTTCATAAAAACCTGCAAAAGAGGAGATAATCATAAATGGTACAAAATACCCCCAAAAACCTTTGGTCTTTGCAATTCGTACAGACATCTCACGAACGGGATAGACAAATAACACACCAAAAAGCAGATGAACCAATCGGTCATACATATTTCTCTCTGTTCCCAACCACTCACCCAAAGTTACACCCCAAGGTACTTCTGCATAGGTATAGTGAGAACCAATAACATGTAAAATCATAAAAACAGTAATGAAAGTGTATGAGAGAATAGAAAACTCAAAGTAACGACCCGTAAAAAATATAAGTCCAATAAGTATAAAAACCAAAATATTTTCTAAAAGCCAATCATCGTAATGAATAGGCTCTATGGCTGCCCAAACCCAAGCAACCACAAAAGAGAGTGTTAAAATAGTATAGATAATTTTTTTAAAATTTTTTGACATAAAAGTACTCCTTCAATTAGAAGTTTATTATATCAAGTTTTTACAATGCCTTTTTAAAAGCACAAAGCTGATTGGCTAAAAGCTCTGTAATGGTCTCTCGTCTATTAATAACATGGGTAATATTTAAATCAGCAATACTCTCTTCTTGTGATCTGTTTTTAACAGTAACTACCGAGTTAATCTCATTACCAAAAGAGTCTATATTTTCACAAATAAGACGTAACTGATGAGCATTATTTACAGCAGTAACTACTGCCATTGCTTGTTTAACCCCAAAATGCTCTAAAATATTTTTTCGTGCAGCATTGGCTAAAAATATAGACTTTTCTCCCTTAGCGATAGCTTCATCTACCAATTTTACATCATGCTCTAAAATTACATATAGCGTATTATTTTTTTTTAATTTTTTTACCAACTGTTTGCCTACCGATCCATATCCACATACTATAATATGATTCTCAAAACCTACTGATTTTAAAGCTCGTTCACGCAATTCTGTAGGTACTACAAAAAGAAAATCAGCTAAGGAAGAGACATTTTTCAAAATAAATGGTGTCAATATCATGGAGAGAACAATGGTTACAATCATAATTTGATTTATTTCTGTGCTAATAAGCCCATTGGCACTTGCCAAGGCAAAAATTGCCAATCCAAACTCACCTACTTGCATAAGTGCAAATGCACTCTTGACTGCTGAACGATTTTGCATAAAAAAACGTAGTGCTACAAACAGTATAAGTGCCTTTAAAAGCATAATAAGTACCATGAACCCTAAAATAGTTCCTCCATACTCAACAATAATATTTAAGTTTATCTGCATACCAATCGTTATAAAAAATACACCTAACAATATATCTCTAAAAGGAACAAGGTCAGACTCAACTTTAAAACGATACTTTGTCTCTGCTATGGTCATACCCGAAAGAAAAGCCCCTAGTGTATAAGAAAAGCCAAAATGCTCTGCTAATACAGAAGCTGCAATAACTATTAAAAAAACTGCTGCTAAAAAAATCTCTTCACTATCAGAGTTGATAACAAAATCAAAAAAGTGTTCTATAAAAAACTTACCTACTATAAATATAATAACAAATACAATAGCAGCAGAAATAATAGTCTGCGTTAATAGCTCTGAAACAGAGGCATTTTCTGATGTAAAAATAGAAATCATTAAAAGCATAGGAATGACAGCTAAGTCTTGAAAAAGTAACACTCCTAAAGTAATACGTCCATAACCACTGTGGATTTCACCATTTTCATTTAAAATTTTAATAACAATAGCTGTAGAAGAGAGCGACAATGCCATACCAATAACTATAGAACTTTTTAAAGCAACATCAAAAAAGTAATGTGTTATAAATGTAAAAAGTAATGTAGAAAGCACAACTTGTAAAGTTCCATAAACAAAAACTTCTCTCTTCATTGATTTCATTTGAGAAATGGAGAATTCTAAACCTATAGTAAACATAAGAAATACAATTCCAAACTCAGCCAAGTGTTCCAAAGTTTCCTTATCATGCTCTCCAAAATTATAAATTTGTGAAATAATTAAACCTGTAAAAATGTAACCAATAACGGTTGGTATATCCAACTTTTTTAAAAAAACGTTAACCACAGTGGCAATAGCAATTGTAATAATAATTCCGATTAATAGCTGCTCCATAAAATCTCCCAAGGTATATATAATATTATTAATGATGATGAGTTATATCAAATGATATAAGAGGAATCGTGAAAATAAGTATTTTAACTATTGTAATATATTATAATACTCTTAAGGTTTACAAAATTACACAGTAATTAATCTTTTTAATAGAAATAAAATATTATAAAACCAATTTCTAAAAGGTTAAAATAGTTTTTGTGTTTATAATTATGAAATTTCGTAAAAAAAAGTGAAAAATAAACCAAAAAATTCTTAATTTACTTTAGATTTAAGAGTTATTGAGAAGGAGCTTACAAATAGCAAGTAACTGAATAATCCCTCTTAAAGATGAAGTGAAAATAAACCAAAAAATTCTTAATTTGCTTTAGATTTAAGAGTTGTTAAGAAGGAGCTTACGAATAGTAAGTGACTGAACAATCCCTCTTAAAGATGAAGTGAAATAAGAACTTTTTATTCCCACTCAATTGTTGCTGGTGGCTTTGAGCTTATATCATAAACCACCCTATTTATCCCATCTATCTCATTAATAATTCGTCTACTTATTCCCTCTAAAACATCATGAGGAACATGAGCAAAAGTAGCTGTCATACCATCTACAGACTCTACCATACGCACACAGACTGTATTATCATAGGTTCTATTGTCTCCCATGACTCCTACTGATTGAACATTTAAAAGTACGGTAAATGCTTGCCAAACTTTGTCGTAGTAACCTGTGGCTTTAAGCTCCTCTTGCATAATGGCATCAGACTCACGGATAAGGTATAAGCCCTCTTCTGTAACTGCACCCATAGTACGAATAGCAAGTCCAGGTCCAGGGAATGGGTGACGACCTATCATATGAGCAGGAAGTCCAAGCTCAAGTCCTAATTTTCTAACCTCATCTTTAAAAATCTCTCTTAAAGGCTCTACAAGTTCAAAAGTCATCCAGTCTGGAAGTCCACCTACATTGTGATGTGACTTAATGGTTTTAGAGGGTCCTTTAACGGAAACTGACTCAATAACATCTGTATAGAGTGTTCCTTGTGCCAAAAAGGCAACATCAGTGTGTTTTTTAGCTTCTCTATCAAAAACTTCAATAAACTTCTCACCAATTACTTTACGCTTCTGCTCTGGGTCACTCACATCTTTTAAAGCTTCCATAAATTCTGCTTTAGCATCAATGGTAATGAGTGGAATATCAAGAAGCTTAAACATGTTTTGAACATCTTCAGCCTCATTTTTACGTAGCAATCCTTGGTCAACAAATACACAAATGAGTTGCTCTTTTGGTAACGCTTCGTTAAGCATCGCAGCTACTACAGAAGAGTCAACTCCCCCCGAAACACCACAAAGAACTTTTTTATCCCCTACTTGTGCTTTTATCTGTGCTATTTTCTCTTTTGCAAAACCACCCATGTTCCATGTGCTGTCACATCCACAGATATGTTTTGCAAAGTTTTTAAGAAGTTTTGTCCCCTCTACAGAGTGGTGAACTTCTGGGTGAAATTGAAATGCGTAAATCTTCATCTCTTCATTAGCAATCGCTGCATAAGGAGAGTTTTCAGAAGTACCAATAACCTCAAAGTTATCGGGAACTTTTTCTGCTCTATCTCCATGACTCATCCAAACTGTCTCATTGTTAGTCATACCATCAAATATTTTAGAGTCTGTAATGGTTAACTTCGCTTTTCCATACTCATGATGATCAGCAGAGACTACCTCTCCACCATAACGTTGAGTAATAAGTTGCATTCCATAACAGATTCCCATAATAGGAAGCCCAAGAGACCAAAGCTCTTCACTTGGTTTATAAGCATCTTCTGCATAAACAGAAGCAGGACCACCAGAGAGGATAATCCCTTTAGGTTTACGTGCTTTTATGTTAGCTATATTTTCCCTATAAGGAACTACTTCACAGTAAACCCCTGATTCTCTTAGTTTTCTTGCTATAAGTTGGGTGTATTGTGAACCGAAGTCTAGGACGAGTATGGGTACTTGTTTCATGAGGTATAATTCCTTATTTTAGATAATTAAAATTTGTTGGAATTATACTCTTTTTTTTATGAGAGGGGTATTAGGATTGAAAATTGATTTTTTTCATACTTTGAACCTAATATACATTTTTACTATTTATTTATTTTTATTTTCTGTAGGTAAAATTTTATTTTTAAAGTCTTTTAATTTTTCAGTAAGCTCCTTAAATAATTTTTCAGCTTTATTATCTCCTTTTACCTCTTTTTCAATATTCTCAATAAGTTCACCTACTTGCTTATAAGTTGTGCTACTTGAACTAACATAGCCTAATGCTTCTGCTTTAAGCAGTTCATCTTTAGCCCATTCTAAATGTTTTAATGCTTGTTCTTTATCATCTTTTGCAATTTCTGATGCTTTAGATACCAACTCTAAACTGTTAATCAATGGTATAGGAATAATCTGTTCATCTTTTACAAAAGTATTTAAAGCTATAGCCAATACGCCTTTCGCTTTAGTTGCTTGATTCTCAATAAGATATTTTGAGGCCAACTTTAATGCATCTGGATAGGAGACCAAAGGTAAACTAACTATTGTTATGTCAATCTCACTTTGAAGTGAAATCAATAATTCACCAGCCTCTTGTACCTTTCCTGAATCTAAAAGTTTCTTTACCTTATCTAAGACAGCCTCAACATCCTTTGATGTACCTACAAAATTTTTAACAACTATTTGATTATCAATTGGTAATACTTTAGGTACTTTCTCAGATGCTAAAATAGATTCTAATTTTCCTAAAGCTTCTTGAACACTTTTTTTTGCTTCATCTATTTTTTTACTATCTATCTGTTTAACTGCTTTAGCCGAAAGTTCCAATGACTCTAAAGCCTCTTTTACCAATTCAACTTTATTATCTTTCGCCTTTTTAGTTGCTACTTTAGTTGCGTGAGTACTTACCTCTTTACTACTTAAATTTTTAGAAGTATTAGTATCTGCTGTTGCTGATGTGAAAAGTAATGAGGCTACAAAAGTAGAGAGTAATATTTTTTTCATTTTAAATCCTTATAATCAATATAGCTTAGTCATAAAGACTAAACTTAAAAAGAATTATGCCAAAAAATAAAAAGGGGAAATGCCACTTAGGTGGCATTTTTTTAAGTTAAAAAATTTGATGCGATAATCATTGAACTATTAACCTATATGCAAAAGGTCAAACTGCACATACCAAACAGCCACAGATACAATATAACCTACAAGTACCGTCCAAGCCAGTTTCATATGTGAAGCAAAAGTATAAATACCATGCATTTTACCCATAACACCAACACCTGCTGCTGAACCAAATGAGATAAGTGACCCACCAATACCTGCTGTCATGGTTACCAACATCCACTGCTCTTGAATTGCCATAGTATCTGTTCCCATGTTAGGGTTAGCCTTTAAAACAGCTGACATAACAGGAACGTTGTCTACAACAGCAGAGAGGAACCCTACCCCAACGTTCATAACAGTTGGTCCAAAGCTATCGTAGAGTGCTGTAAAGTACTCTAGGAAACCTAAGAAGTGAAGTCCACCAACAGCTGCCAAGATACCAAAAAAGAAAAGAAGTGTGTCATTTTCTACTTTTGCTATCCAAGAAAAGACATTTACTTGTGTTGGGGAAGCACTCTCGTTAAGTTTGTAAACATAAAGTTTTAAAATTGCTAGACCAAAGAGCATTCCCCACATAGCAGGTAAATGAAGTACTTGGTGTGAAACAATCGCAAAGAAAATAGTAAGAGCAAAAAGTCCAATAATTACTTTACCTCCCTCTAAAATCTCAGCTGGTTTTTCATCACTGTTAAATGGTGGCGTTCCCTTTGGAATAAATCGACTCAATAAAAATGCCGTTACAGCCCAACCCAAAAAGGCAGCAGGAAACAAGAAAAGGAACTCTACAAATTCAGCACGTCCATCTACCCATACCATAAGTGTAGTAATGTCACCAAATGGAGACCAAGCCCCCCCTGCATTGGCTGCAACAACAATGTTAATAGCTGATGGAACCAAGAACTCTTTGTTATCTTTGTCGATAGTTAAGAGTACAGTAGAAAGAATAAGTGCTGTAGTTAAATTGTCGGCAATTGGCGAAATAAAAAATGCCAAAAGACCTGTAACCCAAAACAGTTTACCATAACTATAACCCCTTGAGACCAATCTATAACGAAGAGCAGAAAAAACTCCACGGTCAATCATTGCTTCTATATAGGTCATAGCCACAAATAAAAAGAAGAAAATTCCTGCTATCTCAACAATTAAGTGGTCAACCTCATGCTCTAAAGGGTTAGCATCTAAACCATTCATAGCAAAATAGAGACCAATAAGCATAAAAATACCTGTACCTGCTAAAAGTGCAGGTTTTGCTTTGTTGATTCTGTATTTATCTTCTGTTGCAATAAAGTAGTACCCAATAACAAAAATTGCCAATGAGACCCATCCGACCCAAGTGGTCGCTAAGTGTAAATCGTGCATTATAACTCCATTACTTAGACCTCAACATAATGTAAAAAGTCTAATGATTTTAATTTGTTACAATTATAGTTAAAAAAATATAATTCTAAGCACTATAAAAGAGGAGCTTTTTAAAAGCAAAAAACCGAGCAATTTAGTAACACGTAAATCTAAAAGATAATAACTAAGTACTAATTTTCAATATAATGTGTTCCCAAGCTCTCTTTACGTTTTAAAGCTGCATCAACAATAGCTGAGGCTGTATTTAAACGCAACTCTAAAAGTCGTCCTATATCTCTATTTTTCATATCAAAAATGGCATTTTTAGCTTCAAGTAGACCTTTTTTAGTTCGTATTACCCCCATATCATCCCACATAATTTTTCGTAAACGACGCTTATAGATTTTATCTGCTTCATGATGAACAATATTTTTATACTCTTTATCAAAAATTGGAACAGCAACTTCTACTTTCTCTTTTGCTAATATATGGTCAACAGCTCGTTTTGCAAAAACAACACCTTCGAGTAAGGAGTTAGAAGCCAAACGATTGGCACCATGAACACCTGTGCTTGATGCTTCACCTATGACATATAGACCATCTATTCCCTCTACACAACCATCAGTATCACACTTTATTCCTCCTACGGCATAGTGAAATGCTGGGGAGATTGGTACTCTATCTTGTGGAAATCTATAACCTAATGACTCAAAAGTTCTTGTGATGTTAGGGAAACGTTTATGGAACCACTCCTCTTCAAACATAGAGAAATCTAAATAGACCTCTTCACCTGTTTTTCGCTTATGGTCAAAAATAGCACGACTTACAATATCACGAGATGCCAACTCTCCTCTCTCATCATAATCAAAAAGGAAACGTCGTCCATCTTCTGCTACGACCCACGCCCCCTCACCTCTTAGGGCTTCTGTAAGTAAAAGTTTTCGAGCAAAGGGAGTCTTTACAAAAACAGTTGGGTGAAACTGCATCATCTCCATGTTTTCTAGCTCTATACCCTTTTCAATACAGATACCATGAATATCAGCTGAGACAGTCCGAGAGTTGGTATTGTATTCATAGAGAGACCCTACCCCACCAGAAGCAATAATGACATCATCAGCTAAAATAGTCTCATGTTTATAGTTCACCAAAGCATTCACTCCAAAACAGCGCCCATTTTCAATAAGCAAATCATACACCAAAGTATTTCTTTGAAGTTGATGCTTATTTTGAACCATCATAAAGTAGTGCATGTAACGTCCTGTAGCATCACCACCAGCATGAACAATTCTCTCTGTTGAGTGGGCAGCCTCTTTGGTATAGAGTATATTCCCATTTTCATCTGTATCAAACTCCATACCTCTGTCAATAATATCTTTGGTTGTCTCAATAGAGGTACGAGACATAATCTCTACTGCTTCACGGTTATTGTGATAGGCTCCTGCTGCCATAGTATCTTCTACATGCAAAGGGATATCTGCTTCATCTAAAGCTGTTACCATTCCTCCTTGAGCATAAAATGTATTACACTCCCAAGGAATATCTTTACAGACTACTAAAACTTTTTTCTCTTTTGGAATATTCATTGCGGCATAGAGTCCTGCTATTCCTGCACCTATTATTAACACATCATACTTTTTCATTCTATTCTCCCCTATCTGTTGCATGTTCTACCCAATATGGGTCAGCCTTATAGCCACATCCACTTAATAAAAAAAAGCTAAAAAATGCTATAATAAAAAGATGAAAAAAGCTTCTACCATACTTTCGCATATCCGTAACCTACCTGAGTTTAAATTACTTAAGAGTCACTACTGCTATCAAAAGTTTATCTCTCTATTAAATCCAAGATTTAAAAAGGCTATTGCTTTTGTATATGTAAGAGATGATACACTATTTGTGGCACTCTCTCACCCAGGATTTAAAATGGAGCTCAATTATAATAAAGATTTATTAAAATCTCTATTAAGTATGTTGGCAAAGAGTGATGAGAAGTGTAAAGAGATGAAAGCCTCTAAAGTAGTACTTTTTAACTCTAAACATCTTTCTATTATAAAAGAAGAGTCTATAGAGTCAACAGTCCCCCACTATAAAGAGATGGCTTTAGGTGAGTTTACTATAGAATCAGAAGACAAAGAGCTTCAAGAAGCGTTTAATAAAATTAAAGAATCTATTGGCAAACAAATATAAATGTATAATGAAATAAAAACAACCATTCAAACCCTACCCTCACAAGCAGGTGTCTACCAATATTTTGACAAAAATTCACGCTTACTATATGTAGGAAAAGCAAAAAATCTAAAAAATAGGGTCAAAAGTTACTGGCGTTTTACACCTAAGTTTCGTCCCAATGACACTTTGAGTATTCGTATTATTAAAATGTTAGAACAGGCTGTTAAGCTAGATTATATTGTGGTTGAGACAGAAGCTGATGCTCTTATTTTAGAAAACTCACTTATTAAGCAACTTAATCCAAAATATAATATTTTACTTCGTGATGACAAAACCTACCCCTATATTTACATTGATGAAAATCAAGAGTTTCCACGCTTTGAGATAACTCGAAAAGTGATTAAGGGTAAAAATATCTCCTATTATGGACCTTTTCCAAATGGAGGAAAGGTTCTACTTGACACCCTTTATGAGGTTTTTCCTTTAGTGCAAAAAAAATCTTGTCTACGAGAAGGAAAAGCTTGTCTTTTTCACCAAATAGATAAATGTTTGGCTCCATGTGAAGGAAAAATAAGCGCACAAGAGTACTATAAAATAATTGAAAGAGCTAAAAAATCTATAACAAAACGTACTATTCTTATAGAGACGCTTAAAGAAAAAATGATGACACTTGCCATGGCTGAACGTTATGAAGAGGCTGCTAAACTGCGTGACAATATTAAGAGTATAGAAGCCTTAACCATAAGTTCAAACCTCGATTTAAAATCTCTTGATGATATGGATATTTTTGCTATTATTAATGGTAAGACCAAAGGAGTAATTGTCAAACTTTTTATGCGTCAAGGGAAAATTATCTCCTCCTCTTTTTCCACCTTTAGAAGCAGAGATATTTTTGACCAAGATGAAGCGTATACACAAGCTCTTTTAGAATTTTACAATACAGAAGCTCCCCAAATAGCCAAAACCATTTTAGTAGCACATGAGTTTAAAGACCAAGCAGAATTAGCAACTCTATTAAGTGACCGTTTCTCTAAAAAAATCACCATTATTAATCCTAAAAAAGGTTCAAAAGAGAAATTAACATCACTGGCTATCACCAATGCACATGAAGTTCTAAAACAGGACAACAAAGAGGAGATAGAACCCAAAATTGCTGAACTTTTTGAACTAGACATTGTGCCTTATCGTGTTGAGTCTTTTGACAACTCTCATATGATGGGAGTGGCTACAGTAGGAGCCATGGTAGTTTGGAATGATAATAAATGGCAAAAGAGTGACTACAGACGCTATGAACTTAAAGCCAAAGATGAATATGGACAAATGAAAGAGATGTTAAGTAGACGAATAGAGAGTTTTTATAAAAATCCAGCACCAGACTTATGGATTTTAGATGGAGGAGAGACGTTAAGAAAACTGGCTGTTCAACTTTTAAATGAAGCCAACATAGAGTTAAATGTCATTGCCATAGCCAAAGAGAAACTTGATGCAAAAGCCCATAGAGCCAAAGGTTCTGCCAAAGATATTATCTATACTGAACATTCAGTTTTTGAACTAGAAACTACAGATAAACGCCTACAATGGGTACAGAGACAACGTGATGAAGCCCACCGTTTTGCCATAACTTACCATCAAAATAAAAAACGAAAAGATGACACTCAAAACTCTCTTTTGCAAAAAAAAGGAGTTGGTCCAGCCACCATTAAAAAACTTCTAAACTACTTTGGAACTTTTGAAGCCATTAAAAATGCAACTTATAGTGAAATTTCAGTTGCTAGTAGTGAAAAAATTGCTAAAATAATAAAAACAGATATTGTTAAATATTAATTTATACAATATATATCTGAACATTTAATATTATAATTTGTAAAAAAATTTTATTATAATAAATTAAATTTTAAGAATAAGTTTATTTTAATAAATATCTTAGTCTTTTTATAATAAAGTTACCTACGGATTAATAAATATACATAAAGGAAACAGAGTGCATCATCCTATAGCGTTAGATGTTGAATATACTTTTACTGAAAATTTAATATATGAAATTGATATGAATGGAATAATAACTTATGCTAATCAGAATTTTTGTCAAGTTACTGGTTTCAGAAAAGAAGAACTTTTGGGTAAAGACCACTCAATATTTAAGCATCCTGATGTGCCTCAAGAACTTTATGAGAATCTTTGGTCAACAAAAAAACGTCTTAAACAGTGGTTCTCGACACTTAAAAATATGCGTCGAGATGGTATGTATTTTTGGTCAGATATTCACTGTACCGTCAAATATGACAACAATGGAGAAATATCAGGTTTTATTGTTGTACATAAACCAACATCTGAATCTAACAAAGAAGAAGAAATTGAGCGTTATGCTCAATATTAATATAATATAGCGAGGGAAAAATGTATTACGGATATAACGATAACAAACAATTAGTAATGGCAGATGAAGCATTTATAGAGCTTTTAGGGTACGACTCTTTTAATCAACTTATAGAAGGGAATATTATTGATTATATAAAGTTTGAAAACAATAAAATTGTAATAGAGCAAAATAATCAAAAAATAAATTCTGACTTTTCTCATCACGAAATTTATGGAACCATTGGTGAGTTTTACTTGGTTGAGCTAAAAAACATTACAGTAGAAAAGGTAATTACAAAAACACCTAAACCTGTAGAACCTATAAATGAATTTAAAGTCAATTATAAAGAAATTTATCTTGATGTTGAAAAAATTTCTAAAGAGATAGGATTAACAGTTGATGACTATAAACTTTATCTTGATAGTTTTATTGATCAATCCATTATTGATGAGAAACGTCTGTTAGAAGGAAATGACAAGGTTATTAAAAACCTTTCAAATTTAGCCTTAACTCTTAAGATACCACATATTAATATATTGCTTCTAAAGATTAAAAAACTTTCACATCGTGAACGTATGCCTCTTATTGACCAGTACTATACAAAATTGGCTCTATTAACATTAGAAAAACCTGAAGACTATGAGGAAGATGAAGAGTTTGATACTTTATTGGAGAAAGATAGTATTGAAGAGAAAGAAGAAGTCCTTAATGCAAGATTTACTGACTTACTAAACAATGTCTCTAATGATGATATTTATAAAGAAAAGAAAGATATTAAAGAAGAGACAAAAGTTATAGAAGAAGATGAATTTGATGATTTAAGCTTTGATAACCTCGTAAGTAACAGTACGATTAAAGAAGATATAAAAGAAGAAGAAAAAGTAGTTAAAACTTCAGATAAAGATGATAAAGCTTTCACACTAGATAATGTACCTGCTTTACCTATTTCATACAACCCTCAAACTGCTGCTGATGAACTAAACCTTCCTGTAGTACTTATAGAAGAGTTCGTAGAAGATTTTATAGAACAAGCACATCATGATAAAGATCATCTATTAACCTCTTATGCTCAAAAAGATATGGACAATATTCATGAACTTGGACACAAACTAAAAGGTGCTGCAAGTAATTTACGTATTAATGAATTAGCTGATATTTTAGAAGAGATTCAATACTGTACAGAATATGATAAGTTAGAAGCTCTTTTCATTAAGTACTGGGGTCATTTTCTTTCACTAGAAGATTATATGAAACAACTTAAATCAGTATAATAGGAGTAGATAATGCAATTAAAAAACAAATTAAGACTTATTAGTGCACTACCTATTTTTTTACTATTTTTAATAACAAGTTATTTTGCATATACAAGTTACAATCAATATATAGCTGGTGAAAATTTCACTAAAGAGATTATATTTGGAATCTCTGTTTTTGGTATACTATTAAGTATAACTCTAGCTATTATTGGTTTTAAAACTAGTAAAGAACTACACAATAGCATAAAAGATTTAGAAGAGATACTTAATAATGCTGCTGTAGAAGCAGAAAGTACCTTTGATGAACCAAGTATCTCTGCACTAAAAAATATTGACTTAAATAGCAGTAAAGGTATGCAAGATGGCTATAAATTTATTGAGCTACTCATAGAAAATGCCAAATCTGATAAGATGGAAGCATTAGAAGCCAATGCCTCAAAATCACTATTTTTAGCCAATATGTCACATGAAATTCGTACACCACTAAATGGAATTGTGGGTTTTACAGAGTTGTTAAAAAGTACTGATTTAAATAGTGAGCAGATAGAATTTACTAATATTATAGAAAAGAGTTCAGAGAACCTATTAAGTATTATTAACAATATTTTAGACCTTTCAAAAATTGAGAGCAACAAAACAGAACTTGATATGGTGATTTTTGACCCTATTATAGAGTTTGAGTCAGCCATAGAGACTTATGGTGTTAGAGCAGCAGAAAAGAATATTGATTTAAACCTTTTTCTTGACCCTGCTATTAATAAAAAACTTCTTGGAGATTCTGTTAAAATTAAAGAGGTACTGATTAACCTTTTAAGTAATGCTATTAAGTTTACAGACTTTGGGGGTAAAATTAATGTAGAAATCATGAAAATCTCTTCACTAGATAATCATACAGAAATCTCTTTCTCCATCAAAGATAACGGTGTAGGTATGACTAAAGAGCAACAACTTAATGTTTTTGCAGCCTTTACACAAGCTGATGTTTCTATCACTCGTAAGTATGGTGGTACAGGTCTAGGACTTACTATTTCTACTAAATTTTTAGAGTTAATGAATAGTGAACTTAAACTTGAAAGCCAAAAAGAGAAAGGAACAACATTTTACTTCACTATTCTTTTTGAAGAAGTACTAGAGAGTACAGAACTGGATATGTGTGCAAAATTTAATGATATTACTATATGTAAATTCGATTATAATATTCCAGTACAACAAGATATTTATCTCTCAAAATATTTAGATTACTATAATATTAAATATCATCCATTTAGTACACCTTCTGATTTGAAACAGTGTAATTTAGATAAAAATTTACAAAGTATTTGGATTGATGTTGATACCTGTGATGATACACTACTCAAAACCATTCATAGACTAAATTCACACAAAGTAGTTTTACTATCAAGTTTTGCTAATCGAGATAGACTTGAGAAGCTAGGTCTAAACACAACAAAAGTACTTTATAAACCTATTACTCCTACTAAAATAGTACAAGGTTTAAATAGTATTAGTACTCTTCCTGAAGAGAAAGTTAACAATAAAAAGGCAACAAATCAATCAACACCATTCAATAATATTCAATTTGAAGGTAAAATACTCGTTGCAGAAGATAACTTTATTAACCAAAAACTTATTAAACAAGTTCTTTTAAAATATGGTGTAGAAGTTCAACTTGCAAATAATGGATTAGAAGCCTTTGAAAAACGTAAAAGCGAAACATATGACTTAATCTTTATGGATATTCAGATGCCTGTTATGGATGGTATTGAAGCAACTCATGAAATTCTAAACTATGAAATAGAAGAACAATTAAAACATACACCAATTATTGCATTAACAGCCAACGCACTAAAAGGAGATAAGGAACGCTTTCTTGCAGAAGGATTAGATGAATATATTCCAAAACCGATTGAGACCAATGAACTTCTATTTATTTTAAGAAAATTTTTAAATACTAAAACAAAAGAGAATGAAGAACTAGAACCAGCAGCTGAGAATAAAAACAGCAATGAACCTGAACTAATTAAAGTTGACCATGTTCGTCACACAACTGAAGATGGTATTGTGCTTTTAGAAGATAATATGGATGAAAAAGTAGAACTATCAATAGAGCCAGAAGAAGAGAGTAAATCAACCATTTCTAATGTTATAAAAATTCATGAATTTGAAGAAGAGAATAAGAGTTCAAGTAAAAAAATACTTATCGCAAAAAAGAATCCTTTAGAAGCACAGATTCTTTCAAAAGTTATTACAAATATGAATTATGAAATTGAAGTGGTTGATAGCATGGAAGAGTTAAAAACACTTATACAGATGAGTGACTATGATATGCTTCTTATTGATAAAGAGTTAGAAGAGTCAAATAAAGACATTTTAAACAAGCAACATGCTCAAATGAATGTAATAATGCTTTCATTAAATCAAGCAGATAATGAGAAGTCTTTTGATTCTACTCTAATTAAAGAGTTGCATGTAGGTGTTATAAAGCGAGAAAAATTAGCCCAACTTATCAAAAAATATAGAAAGGAGTAGAAGTGATTTTTAAAGTTTTAATCGTTGATGATGACTATATCAATCGTCGACTTCTTGTCTCATTGCTAAAAAAAGAACTCTATAAAATAGAGACAATTGAATCAGTTGATGGAGAAGATGCACTAAAAAAGTGTAAAGAGTACTCTGACCTTCAGCTTATTTTACTTGATATAGAGATGCCCAATATGGATGGTTCTGATTTTTTAAGACTCTATAAAAGAGATAAATCAACCTCTAATGTGCCTGTTATTGCTATCTCATCTAATGATTTACGTAAAAAAGAGATACTAAGTTTTGGGGCAAACTCATTTTTACAAAAGCCCATTACAGAAAAAAAACTCATAGCTGCCATTCGTGAAGCACAAAGCTAAAGTACTGGTCATAGGCTATGTTTGGCCTGAACCAAACTCTTCAGCAGCAGGAAGCCATATACTTTCCATTTTAAAACTTTTTAAAAAGCAAGATTGGAAAGTTGAGTTTGCAACTCCTGCACAAGAGTCAGAACATGCTATAGACTTAAATAGTATAGGTATCTCAACACAAAAAATCTTACTAAATTGTGATAGCTTTAATGATTATGTCAAAACATATAATCCTGACATCGTTCTATTTGATAGGTTCATGATGGAAGAGCAGTTTGGATGGAGAGTAGAAAAAAACTGCCCCTCTGCTTTAAAAATTCTCGATACTGAAGATTTACAGTGCTTACGTCATGCACGGCAAATTGCACATAAATCACATCGTAATATGCGTCAAGCCGACCTTTTTTCTGACTTAGCCAAACGTGAAATAGCAGCTATTTTACGTTGTGATATCTCTCTTATTATCTCTAGTTTCGAGATGAAACTCTTAACTGAAACTTTTAAAATAGATGCTTCCCTTCTGCTCCATCTTCCATTTATGGTTAACCTAGAAAAACTTCCTAAAAAAACAAAACCATTTTCAGAACGTCAACACTTTATGACCATAGGTAACTTTCGTCATGCTCCCAACTGGGATGTTGTTTTACATTTACAAGAGATATGGACAAAGATTAGAAAGCAACTTCCAAAAGCAGAACTACATATTTATGGCTCATACCCACCACCAAAAGCCACGGCTCTACACAACCCTAAAAAAGGTTTTTTTATTAAAGGTTGGGCAGACTCAGCTTATGAAGTTATGGAAAAATCTCGTATCTGTTTAGCACCGATTAGATTTGGAGCAGGTATAAAAGGAAAACTCTTAGATGCTATGATAATGCAAACACCAAGCGTTACAAGCTCTATTGGAGCAGAGGGTATGCATAACCACCAAGAGCCTTGGGCTGGTATCATTGCTAATAATGTAGATGACTTTGTAGAAGCAGCCGTTAAACTTTATACCGATGAAGAGGCATGGAGTAAAGCTCAAAAGAATGGAACAAATATTTTACATAGCAGGTACGATAGTAAAGTTTTAGGTCAAAACTTAATAGAAAAAATAAGGGAAGTAGAAAAAAACCTAGAACAACACCGTCTAAACAACTTCACGGGAGCCATGTTAAAACATCACTCTATGATGAGTACCAAATATATGTCTCAATGGATTGCAGAAAAAAACAGAAAATAGATTTACTTTTTACTTCTCTTGCTCCACAATAACAAATCAATCCCTTTTTTATCTTGAAATAGAAACTCCAAATTTAAATCTATAGAGTAATTTGATGGATGAGAAGATAACTTAGGAGTTTGATACTGCAAGAGCCAATCAATTTTTTCTTTTAAAGCATTTATCATCCCTTCACCACCCTCTATAAGTATAAAAGAGGGTCTATCAAAATCTTTTAAATTATCTCTAATCTCTACTTTACGATGTTCTACAGAAAAAAGAGGGATATCTCTATCAAAATTATCCTCTTTAGAGTAAATAACAATATCAGGAGCCTCATTACCTGTAAATCTACAGTCAAGTGTGGGTCTATCTACACGAACGGTATTTCCACCTATTATCATCTTGGTACAGACTGACCTTAACTGATGCACATGAGTCAAGGACTCTTTAGAGGTCAAATACCCTCCTCCAATCTTTCCATTAGAAGTTTGTGCTATCTTAAACAGAACAAAGGCTCTCTCTTGCCAAATTAAAAATGGCTCTAAAAGTTCTAGTGCCTCTTTTTCACAAACACCAACTTTAACCTCTATCCCCTGCTCTTCAAGTCGTTTCAAACCCCCATCATGCCCCTCTATAGGGTCAAGCGTAGCAACAACTACTTTTTTAGGTTTTAATGCTGCCAACAAAGAGGCACAAGAGGGAGTTTTACCCTCATGAGAACAAGGTTCAAGAGTTACATAAATGATACATTCTGAAAAAAAGCTTTTTGGTAAAGAGTATAAAAACTCATGAGCTTTATGAGCATTAAATCTATCAAAACCTATCTCTTCTCCTGAAAGGGTTTCATAGGCTGAAATAAAAGCCAAAACCTCAGCATGAGAAGTTCCTGCTTTTTGGTGGGCTTCTAAGGCAATTATCTCATTATTACAAAGTATTAATGCTCCCACAGCAGGGTTTGGGTAAGTTCTAAGTTGATACTCCCATGCTTTTTTTAGGGCTTGGGTCATGTAGATTTGGTTATTTGTCATTAAAATTCTCCATCTTCATAGTATCAATTTGACTCTTCTTAAATTGGTCAGTCAAAGACTGGCTTTTTTGATTTAATAAAAATCCGTAGGGTGCGATTGCCATCGCACCAAAAATAGGCATAAAGAAAAATTGAAATCTTGTTTTGAATATTGAATAGATGGTGCGATGGCAATCGCACCCTACGGAAGCTCTCATATCAACCCCAACTCATCAGAAATATCTTTAACAAGCTTAGATAAAGGTCGTTTTCCTATCTCTTCATCACTCACATATCCACCACTTATAAGCCGTTGTAAATCTTCTCTATTTTTAAAAAGTGTTCCCTCATATTGTGTTAAGAGTTCATCTAAATAGCTTTCGTTGTAAATGGCTTCTTTTTGTATGAGTTCTAGGATTATGTCTTTGTTGTTTTGGTATAGATCATTAAGTTTAAATG